>Ga0233410_10000005_pt1 | contig 106765 bp, 112 predicted proteins | sample Na_anoxic_1_MG_FD_179869 | JGI IMG/M metagenome (GOLD analysis project Ga0233410, IMG submission 179869) | Seawater microbial communities from Saanich Inlet, British Columbia, Canada - Na_anoxic_1_MG | ecosystem: Environmental > Aquatic > Marine > Inlet | place: Canada: British Columbia...
ACAGTAATCATTTTATATCTCCAAAAACATTGGTCAGCCCCTTATGCGCAGGGTCATTTAAGTTGTTAGTATGCAACATATTATAAAAGTCGCTATTTTTCGGGTTGGATGTAGTTATAGACGGTAATAAGCGCCCCATCCATGCTTGCGGCATAGTCTTCAACCTTACGAGAAGATCTTAGGTGGTCAAGCATTTGTTGTAACCACCATTCAGGGGGTAGATTGGTCTTGCGATCTTTAAAGAAGGATACCTTATCGACATCCGCAGGGTAGTTTGTCATAGTTTCCATTAGGTTTGATCTTCTAGTTGAGCTATTAGGCGGGCAGTATTACCTTGTGGGCCTTCTTGATTCTTCTGAGACGCTTGTGTTTTCTTAAGTTCAGCAAGTCTGTCCTTAACCTTATCATCCATGGCAAAAAGATCGTCGTCTTCAACTTCAGCCATTGTTGGGGCTACACCACTAATCAAGTTAATAACTTCACGCTGGTCTTTATCTAACTCGCCTTCAGCATGGTCTTCAAGCATACGGTGAGATACCTCAAGCATGGCTACAGCAGCAACCCTTGGAGTCTCTCCAGCAGCAGAAAGCTTACGAGCATTATTCAAGGTCAACTGTTGCAATGACTTAGCAACCGCAACAACAGGAACACCCTCATGCTCCATACACCAACCCCATTCATTGTAAAGAAGCTTACATCCATGAATAGCACCGGTGTACTTCCAATACTTGGCGTCATCAACACCCGGAGGTAAAGAAAGAGCACCCTCTAAAGCGAAGTGCCTTCTTAGAGAAGCTTTGACTGCACTACCATCAGGAGTTCTACAGTTATAGAAGATCTTCTCGTAGGTTTCGATACCACCCTCTGAGATAGGTAGCTGCTCCGCGATGTCGTCTAGCTCGATATCGTAGCAAAGTAAAAGGGATTCAGCATAAGCACTAGTGGCCGAGGAACTGTTAAGGCTGTCGTGATAGATACGATGAGCCTCGCAAACAAAAGCCCTTGGGTCTTCAGCTAAGACTCCGAGGGCTATCAATTGTTGGAATAAATCTTTTAGGTGATCGTTGCTTAGTATTCTGCGATAAGCAACTGCATACATAAGGTATTCATCATCAAGTCTGGTAAGGATATCAACGATGTCATCCCGGTCAGCGATTGCTCCGGCTGCGGCCCATCGCCAGTTGGGATCATAACTATCCGGGTGGCTAAAAGGGGTCCGTACATCTTCAAGTAGTAGCATAATAAATTCGTGTTCCGTTTTATTGTTCGTGCCTTTAATATATACATAGAGTAGTTTATCTTTCAAAGCCATACCGTTGATTATCTAGTAGGCTATGGTAGTGTTACGCTATAAAACCGAGTAGCAGAAGGATACGTTAATGAGTAGTATAATAGTCTTTGCAGAGTCTTGCGAAAAGTATGAAAGTACCCGAGTTAGGGCCTGCGAAGATACCTGGGCTCCGCTGTTAAGAGCTCGCGGTATAGACGTTTTATTTGTGTTAGGCTGCCCTGGCCAGCCAGACGAGTTCCAAGTTATAGGCAACATACTTTACGTCAAGTGTCGGGACGAATATAGGGACCTACCTGCCAAGACTAGAATGGCAGCTAAGTACTTCACAGAGCATTGCCCCGGCCATGACTACATGTTTAAGTGTGACGATGATACTTATATACACGCCCGCAACTTTTCTAAGTTTGATATAAAAGGATCCGCATACCTAGGAGCACGATGCGGTGCATATCTAAGTGGTGGCGCTGGGTACTTTCTAAACAGGCAGGCTGCGTCGATAGTAGCTCAATCCAAACTGAGCACAGGCCCGGAAGATAAAGAAGTTGGGCAACTTCTGCGAGATAACGGTATAACTCCAGTATTTGATAGAAGGTTTTCGGGATGGCCTTCCCCGGACTGGAAGCAATCACCCTCTATACAAGGCACTGGTACGCATGGCGACGTACCTCCGCCATATGAAAAACTTAAAGACCAAATTACAGACCACCTTCTAAGAGCACCTGCTAGTGTGATGTACGACATTCATAACGTAGTCGAGCGAGGCCTTACGTGTTAGACAAGCCTTACGTATACCTAACAGGCGGGTTGGGTAACAGACTTAATAATATCTTTAACTACATAGGCACGGACGTACAGTATATCTGGCCTCTAAATGGCGGCCTTGACGCCGTATGGGAGGACCTATTCCAGCCAGCAGGGTTAGACATCACCTACGAAAGCCCGGTGCCCTCAACACCTAATTATGCCTGGTCATTTAACCGAGCAGGGGACAAGGCACAGGTAACCCGTGTGCAGAGGTTTATCTCTAGCCTAAAACCGTCGGCGGAAGTAAGTAAGCTCATGGTAAAGTTGCCAGAGGGTACAGATGGGTATACGGTAAGGCTGCTACACCCTAGGTCGTTAGTTACGAAACCCGTCAGTATACCAAAGAACGCCTTTATGGCGACAGACTCACAGGCACAGAAGAACGCCAACCCACTGCCCCTGCAGGTTATTGGCGACAAAGGCCTATGGGACGAGTGCCCTAACATACGTAAAGGAGAAGGAGCCGCAAGAGCTGCTGCTGAGTGGTTCACGTTATTGAGCTGTGCGACTATATATACAATAGGATGTCCTTTCAAAAGTATTACGGACACTACGCACACTACCTTCGTCGATGCGCACCGTATCTTAGGTAAGGATGTAGTCGATTTGACGATCTGACCCTTCCGTGTTAATGTACGACTACATGTTAACCAACGTAGGAGAAGGCATGACACGTACTAAGTACATACTAAAACGTATAGTGGGAAGCTGGAGATTATTTTGGGGATTCTGTCCCGGATGCTACAGCCACGAAGACCTACAAAACGTTTGCAAAGTCTGTAACGGCGCCCGTGGAAGCGATAACGAAATGTTGAAGATGTGGAAAGAAAGGTACAAAGCAAAGCTTGACGAGAATCGGGCCTTGTACCGAACGAATAAACAATTAGATCACCTGAATAATTAAGTACCGTCTGGTACAACGAACTAAAAACAGTACGTTAGGGACACTATCCCTAACGTACTAATATAAGAAGCAAACAATGGCCAAAGATGAAGTAATAGTAGCAAACGACAATGACAAAAAGGTTCTAGAAAACTTTGACCGTACTACGTTGCTGCCACACCTATTCAAGATTAAGGGCAAAGAATTCTCCTTAGACAAATACCCACAGATGAAGGCACTCTATGCCTCACAGTTTGTCCCCAAGACCATTTACTTCTGCGGTCGTCAGGTTTCTAAGAGTACCAACCTATCTCGTAGTGAGGTATTCGACGCGATAAGCATCGACCAGTTCCAGCAGCTCTTCATAGCACCGCTACAGGATCAGACCCTAAGATACAGTCGGTCCGTATTACAAGAAGCAATCAATACCTGCCGTACTGCAAAGCTCATGCAGTCAAAGAAGTTCGCCTCCAAGCATGGTAAGGGCGGCATTGACATTACCAATAACATTACCAACAAATCCTTTTCCAACGGCGCGTCTATACAGCTATCGTATGCTAGTACAGATCCTGACCGTGTTCGTGGTATCACTGCTGACCGTATCGACTTTGACGAAGTACAGGATCAGATCTTTGACAACGTTAACGTAATCGCAGAATGTCTATCTAACTCTGAGTGGGGTATCCAACGATACACTGGTACAGCCAAGACAATGGACAACCCGATTCAGTACCTTTGGGAGGGTTCCTCACAAGGCGAATGGGTGATACAATGTACTGGATGTAATACATATAACTTTCCTACCAAGGATGGTAATGTACTAGACATGATACAAGTACAAGGGCCGTCCTGTCACAAGTGTGGTAAGCTACTAAACCCACGTAAAGGACAATGGATACATGCCTTCCCTGATAGGGTAGATAAGTTTGTCGGGTACCATATCCCTCAAATTGTACTACCTGCTATGACCGAGGACAAAAAGCGTTGGTTGTCGATACTTAACAAGGTAGCCGAACTACCCGAAAGTGTACTATACATGGAAATCCTTGGTATCAGTACAGACCAAGGTACTAGACTTATTTCCCAGTCAGATATTGATCGCGTTAGTACACTAGGTGCACCCGACGACTATAAAGGTAAGGGTTGCGAGAAGTACCAGAAAATCTGTATCGGTGTTGACTGGGGTATCGCTAACATTACATCTTTCACCGCTGTCTCAGTATGTGGTATAACTAACAACGGTAACATTGAGTGCATACACGGTGAGGTTTGGGGTGGCCTTGACATCGTAGAGATCTTTCAGCGCATAGTGAAGCTGTCTACTGATTATAACTGTAACTTCGTCGCCTGTGACTACGGTGCCGGCTTTCACAATAACCAAATCCTTTCTCTTGAGTATAAGCTACCGGTAGTGCAACTCTTCTATGTAGCACAGGGTCAGTTCCTTAACTATGCAGAGAAGATGGGGATACCTTTATGGAAGGTTGACCGTAACACAGCTTTCGATGTGCTATTCGATAACATCAAGAAGGATAAGATAAAGTTCCTTAACCCGGAATACTCAGGGCATTACACTAAACACTTCCTAGCAGTCACCGAAGAACGTACTGAGACCAGCTCTGGCCAAGGTAGAAGAAAGTTCGATAGAATACCTGATAGACCAGATGATTTCCTCCATGCTACTATCTTTGCATCACTCATTTTGTACCAAGCAACAGGACATGATGTCATCAGCACTGTACCACAAGATAAGTCCGGGCAAGACATTGCGTCCCAGGCAATTGACAGAGAATATGGTTACGAATAAACCTTTGACCTATCATGTTTTATGGTGTATAAGTACATTCTAATTGCAATTAGTTTTTATAGAAACTCCTAGGAGACAATGTTATGCCACAAAATATAGTACCAGCCGATGAAGCTCAGATGACTGAGTTCCTCAAGTCAGCTTCAGCCAAGATGACCGAGCTAGGTGTACCTCAAGAGTATCACCAAGACCTACTTACCAATGAGTTAGCCGCTCAGGCCGCTAACCTTTCTATCCCCAGTTTAAAACAAGCCGCCATGGAGAAAGAAGTCGAGTCCCCATGCGACGCACTAGCCGATGCAGCCGAAGACTCTTCTGATGATAAGAAGAAGCCTATCGCTAAGGCAGTTAAGATTACAGTCCTTAAGAAGGCTATGGCCTCCGCTAAGGAGAATAAGGGTAAGACCCCTGAAGAGAAGAAAGATGAAGAAGTCGACAAGGAAATCCCTGCGAAGACGGAAAGCATTGAGACCTCTGAGAAGGAAGCCGCCGAGAAGGTAGCAAGAGAGGCTTTATTCAACTCTGCTTTGGATCATATGGTTACCTCTATGCAGATCCCAGAGAAGCAAGCAAAAGAAATTCTTGTCCGTCAGTTCGGAAAAGTTTAACAAAAACGAAAAGGAACATTGTATGAAAATACGAAACGAGAAGTCATACCCAGTATTTCTACGGTACGCAGGTAAAGGTCGTGCAGGAAGAAATCTAAGAGCCGGTGAAGTATCACCAGAGTGTCCTAACGACAGGCTCCACCTGAAGTTAGTCCAACGTCACATGGTAAGTAAGATCATTACAATCTATGTAACTAAAGACGAGAGAGCAGCCCTCCGAGGTAACCTACCTGAAGAGATAACACAACTTTTAAATTGCAGCAGACCTTCTTGTTCTATAAAGGATAAAGCAGCACCTGCACCTGTAGCAGCACCTGCTCCTGTAGTTGAAGAAGCTCCGGTAGCACCTGAAGAAGTTCCTGACGCTCCTGTAGCTGAAGAAGCTCCGGTAGCACCTGAAGAAGTTCCTGACGCTCCTGTAGCTGAAGAGCCTAAAGCTGAAGAAGCTTCTGCTGAAGTTGAATGTCCTGTTGTCGAAGGCGAAGCTCCTAAGGTTGAAGACCAGCCTAAGTCTAAGCACCTTGATGAAGCAGGCGCTAAGCCAGCTCCTGAAAAGACTGCTGCAGAACTTGTGGAAGATCCAATCAAGAAGAATGCCAAGAAGTCAAAGCCAGCTCCGGCTAAAGCTAAGGCACCTGCTAAAGCTCCTGCTAAAGCTAAAGTGGAAGACTACAAAGGCCTCAACAAGAAAGAACTTCTTGCAGAGATTGCTAGCCGTGGACTTAAGAAGCCAGCGGCAACTACTTCAACCACTAGACTACGCGACAAGCTGATTAAAGACGACGAGTCTAAGTAGAGTGGTGACAATGGAGAACGAGGCTATAGACGGCTTCCTTGCTAAGAATACAATACCGTCGGCACAAGCTAACGGTAAGCAGAAGAAAGGCCCTGCAAAGAATCGCAATGAGGAACGGTCTGCACTACACGATGGTATACGAGGTTTCTCGAAAGCTAAAGTGACTAGTGCGTCCGAGGCCTCGGCTGTTTTGAGCCAAGCTAATATGCCGAGTGATAAGAGCATGGACCCTAACATACCAGGGCACATAGCTAATAAGTCCGGCAAGAAGATGGCAGGCAGCCGCAAAACTCGTAAAGAACGAGCAAGGAGTAATATAGGTTTGAGTAAAGACGGAGCATATGACCCATTCTCAGGACAACCTCCTGAAGATGGAGTACCCGACGACATTGATTGGCGCGGAGAGAGTGATGAAGCTGTTGAGGAGAACCTTTTTGGAGGACACACACCACAGACGAGGACAGTCATTAAGGAAGTCATTAAAGAGGTAGAGGTCGTTAAAGAGGTACGAGTACCTTCTAAGGCTGATAACTTCTTAGCTCAAAGCAGGCGTATCACTATCAAGACTAATGATGGTATGTTTATGTTGCCGGCTGTAGACCTTAAGACGTCTGCGGATTGTATAACGTTACTGTTACCTCTTAGTGAGGACAGCACCACATACATTCCCAACCGTGGCTCTGAGTTAACTATTATTTGGAGAGAAGATAATAAAGACAGGAAGGAGAAGGTATTCTTCCCAGGTACTTGTGTAGAGGTACAAGAACTTGGTGTTATTATAGTCTCCCTAATTATTATAGACGACAAATAAAAAATATTGGCAAGCTGTATGGCTTGCCAATATCTAAATGAAAGAGAATATTATGGAAAAGCAAAACATTATCCCGATGCCTGAAGGAAGTAAGCAAGCATCATCTGAGAAACCTGCTAAGTTTGATAAGTTGTCTAATTCTGAGACTAACAAGTCATTTGACTTTAGTAAGGATAAAAAGTTAAACAAGTAGGTGCGTAACGTGTCAGACACTATATCTAAGAAGTTCATAATGGAGGCACACGATGCCCGCTAACAGCAACGACCCTTATAACGATAGGCAGCAGTCCAATGGGGCTGGTAAATTCCCTAACCCTTTCTATGATGTAGCTTCAGAATTTATCCCTACTGACATTAACAACGTCCTTGAGTGGGCAGAGTATGTTTACATGTCCTTTGGAACATGGAGAGCAGCCTCTCGAAGAGTTGTAAGATATTTCCTTACCGACCTAATATTAGAAGGGGAGTCTGATCAAGAACGTGAAGACTTCAACAAGTTCCTTAATGATAAGCTACATATAACTACAGAGCTGGGCCAGATCGGTGATGAGTACATGACCTATGGTAATGCTTTCGTAAGTATCTATTTCCCCTTCGATCGCTGGTTCAAGTGCCCTGAGTGTAATATAGAGATCAAGTCAGGCAAGCTTCCTTATAAATATAATGCTAGTAAGGCTACCTTTAATGCAACATGCCATAAGTGTGCATACACTGGTGCTTGGAACCATGAAGATAGAAGAAGCGCTGATAAAGACCGAGTTAAGATCATCAGATGGAACCCTAAGCAGATGCGCCTTAGAGTCCACCCAGTTAGTGGTAGAACCACATACTTCTGGGCTATCCCTCAGTCATTCATCAAGAACGTCGAGGAAGGCAAGCACTTTTACATTGACGACACACCATGGCATGTCCTTAAGACTATTGCTAAGAACACTGCACAGAGTGGTTCAGAAGCCGGCCCGCTGTTTGAGTTTAACGACGGAGCCATCTATCACTTTAAAGAAAACACCCTAGCAGGGCTTCCGATAGTAGGATGGGGAATACCTCAGATACTACCAAACTTTAAGTTGATTTACTACATTCAGGTCTTGCGTCGATTCGACGAGGCTATAGCTCACGACTTCATTGTTCCTTTTCGTGTTCTTTACCCAGATGCTGGGCCTTCTCCGGCGCAAGATCCTCTGACCAAGACATCTCTTAGTGGTTTCGTCACGAAGCTACAAGAGGTTAAGAAGATGCACCGCGCAGATCCTACTGGTATAACCATTGCACCTTTCAAGGTCGGATACCAGATGCTAGGTGGTGAAGGTAAGTCCCTCACACCTAAGGACCAGATCATGCAGGCTCTCGACGAGCTACTTAACGCGATGGGTTACCCTGCAGAACTCTACAGAGGCTCTCTAGGAATCCAAGCGGCACCAGTTGCCCTAAGATTGTTCGAGAAGACGTGGGGATCACTTGTTGATGGTTATAACGACCTAATCGCTTGGATGCTTGAACGTATCTCTAAACACTTCATGTGGGGTGAGATCACTGGTAAGCTTCAACCTGTTACTCTTGCAGACGATATGGAACGTAAGGCACTTAACCTTCAAGCATCTGCAGGTATGGATGTTTCTAAAGGCACAGCCTACAGACCATTTGGTATCGACTACATGGCGGAACAGGAAAGAATCGTACAAGAGCAGCAGTCTATTCAGAAGCTGCAGCAGTCTGCTATGGAAGAAGCCCAAGCCCAACAAGGTATGGAAGGCGGAACTGGTGGTGGAGGCGCTCCTGGTGGAGAAGCCGGCGCTACTCCTGGTGATATCCATGAGCAAGCTAAGCAAACAGCCCAACAGCTATTGTTCCAGACTCCGGAGACCCAGAGACGATCTGCCCTTATTGATATTAAGCATAGTAACCCAACGCTACATGCACTAGTACTGCAAGAGATGAGTAACATCCGTCAAGAAGCATCTAGCCAAGGCCAGTCAATGGTCATGGAACAACAGAAGCAGCAGATGGGTGACGCTGGTGGGGGCATGGTAGCCCAAGCTAGTGATACTGGCGGTAAGTACGACGCAACCACGATGTCAGTATTCTCTATGGACAGTATCATAGCCGACGGGGTCCTTTCTTATAACAATTCTGATTGGCAGAAGTTAGCTACTGCCATTACTAATATTAAAGATACTACAGCCCCAGCCTATCAGGCCTTCCGATTTGCATTTAGGAAGCTGAAAGGATGGGACGAAGAGTAGGCACCGCAATGGGAGAATACACTGTAACTGATTTAACCTGTGCCCACTGCCAGCAGCAAGAGTTTCTTAAGATTACAGAGAAACTCTTGCAATGCATACACTGTAAGAAGTATCGCTTTAACCCTGAACATCTAAAAGAAGGGTTTCCTCCCCCAAAGGAGGATGAACAGCCTTAGATAGTAAAGCCCTTAGCCCTCTAAGGGCTTTTTTATTGCATGCCTGGGAGCCCTTTTTCTTTAGCTATCAGATTGCATAACATGTGGTTACATGATATAAATTAATAAAGATACTTTTTAACTCTGGCCAGGAGAAAACATGCTAAAGACCTTAGGACGTATACACATACCAGATGAGCGCGATGCCTCATTTCCATTCGCATCAGCATTGATGTCCGCTGCCCCTACAAAGCAAAGTAAGTACTACCGAGCAACACCTATCCTTAATCAAGGGTATGAGCCACAATGCGTAGCCTTTGCTTGGAAACAACTTTTACAATCATCACCGTTCTGCCAAGGACGTCAGCTCAAGGAAGACTTTATCTATGAGCTATGTCAGGAAAGAGACAGATGGCCCGGTGAAGCATATGACGGCACCTCAGTAAGAGCAGGAGCTAAAGTCCTACAAAGACTCGGCTTCATTGATACTTACCTATGGGCAAACACTGTACAGGACGTTAAGACTTGGATACTATCCACATCCCCAGTAGTGCTGGGCACCCTATGGTACTCAGAGATGTCTACTCCTGATGATAAAGGATTTGTTAAGGCAGCCGGCGGTATCGCTGGTGGTCATGCTTACCTTTGTGTCGGCTACTCCCATAAGAGGAAAGCTTTCCGCTGTGTTAACTCATGGGGAACAGGATGGGGCGATAAAGGAAGATTCTGGTTAACAGAAGACGACCTTGCAAAGCTACTAAGCGAAAGTGGAGAGGCCTGCACTGCAAAAGAGGTTAGAATACGATAATGACCACCTCTAGATCTACACCCCACCGCTTAAGTGATCAAGACTTGGAAATGTTAGCTGTCGTGGCAAACAAACGCGACTACCCTAAGTGGGGTTGGAACCCGATAAAGACGTCGGTAGACTTTGAGCACATACTTACTAATGCGTCGAAAGTTGGTTTTTATATAGATCTATCTTTTCGACCACAAGGCCGTATTAGCGTAAAGGTTAAGTACCCTACAAACGAGTTCTTCTCTAATGCAGAGACGGCGGAGACATATAAAACGTATGTATGCAGGACGATACTAAACATACTCAACGACTTACCTAACAAACAGTTAGAGGCTTTTTTAAATGAATAATGAAATGATACAAGCCTCTTATGTTGCTGGCTTCCGTGATAGACTAGCTAGCGTGTTAGAAAAAGAGTCGGCCTATACTCCCTTCGACCATCTACTCAGACAGAAGCCATTACCAGAACCAGTAGCAGCGTTCCTAAGAAAGTACTTAGGGCATATAGATGACGGCGGCGACACAGCTGCACTTTCTAAGATCCAACAAGAGTTCCTATCTGGTAAGCCATCTAAGGCTATACAGCCAGAGCTGCCAGGATTTGATGACCTACTTAATAAGCAGTCAGCCGAGAAGGTAGCAGGCCTAGCCTCTCTTCTAGCAAGGATGAAACAGCCATTGATACCTAGAGGCACAGTACCTAGGACAGGCGACAGGACAGTTTACAAGATACTTAACACGATAGACCCGCGACTAGGTAAGAAATATCAGCGCAAGGTAGAGTTCAGACCAAGCAAACCTTTCAGCGACTCTGATTCGATAACAGGTAAGTCAGTAGACCTCCCAGTAGTGGATCGTATGCTAGACGTAACAGAAGGTATGGATGACCTAGGCTATGGAAGTCTAAGACTACCAGCTAAGCCGTCACAAAATAGCGTTATTGATAAGTTAACGAACTATGCGCGGAAGCAAACTAAAAACATACAAGGGTACGTATGAAGACGCCACAGTTACTAACTATTATTAAAGAAGCAGCCAAGGGTGACTCCTATGGTTGCGCTATGCTGTATTTCGAGGATGCAGACTCTAACTGCCTTAAGAACTGGAACGCCGACATGAAGGCCATAGAGATCCCAGACGAGGATCTTCATGAGTACGGTAGAGAGGATGAACCTCACGTCACGGTACTATACGGATTACACACAGGCTCTGCAGCTAAGGTTAAGAAGGCCCTTGCAGATAATGAGTGTACTGTAATGACGGTAAGAATGGGTGGACTGGATATCTTTGAGAACGACGACTTCGATGTTCTGATCCGTAAGGTAGAAAGGGTGGACCATCTAACCGAGGTGCGTAAGCATCTTATCGACAAGTTGGAAACAACAATCACTTTTAAAGACTATAAGCCACACGCTACCGTTGCCTACCTTAAGAAGGGTAAGGGGAAGGAATACCTCAAGAAGTATAAAGACCTCGACTGGAAACTTAACGGTGAATTCGACTGTGACACAATAGATTTCTCTAATAAAGGAAAGACGCATACTAAGATAAACTTGACAGCTGTCAAGGCTGCCTCAATAGATGTAGATATCGAAGTAGGCGATACAGTCCTTACCGGAAGATTTAAGAACAAGAAGACTGTAGTTAAAGAGATAGGCACTGACAGCAATGGCCAGCCGACGATTAACGGCATGAAGCTATTAGCTATGCGTATTGATAAGTTAATGCCTGCTAAGGCCGAGAAGAAAGCCGCCGATCTCCCAGGAAGATGTGACCGATGCGACGAACCTATAAAGGAAGCAGATACAACTAAAGAGACCTTGTGCGCTCACTGCATAGGCCTTAAGAAGAAAGCCGGTGAAGGCTCTGCTCCTAACTATAAGCAAGCAACAGACCCAGCAACTAAGTGTTCTAGCTGCTCACATGCTGAGGCCGGTTACTGCACTCTGTATGACTTCGCGTTCAATGCCAAATTTACCTGTGATAGCTTTGCTACTGATATGCAAGCCTTGACAGACGAGGGAGTTCCTCAAGTAGTTGAGAAGTACCTCCCCAAAACAGCACAGTACGTAAACCCGTACTTAAAAGATATAGAGATGGAACATTTAAAGAAGCCACTGCCAGATAGCCTTACTAAGCTAGTAGCTTGGCTTGTTAGCCGTAACGACGCTAACCGCAAGATAAACACTTACTATGGAGCCATGGATAACATGAAACAAGCACAGGTATTACCTACCGGCCCTGCTACCAACAATACCCTACCAGGGTCTGCTACTGCACCTACTGGTGGGATAGTAGCGCCTATGAATAACAGCGTACCTAGTATGAACGCTGGCGGAGCGGGTGTTGTGTCCCCGAACCTTAAGAACAGTTTCCAGAACATTGCTCAGACAGGAGTACGTAACTCAGCAGCGGCAAAATCTAAAGGACAACTGCCTGACGCCCCTAAAGCTAAAGAACAGCTCTCTGAAGTTGCGGCAGACCTTAACCAATCTAATACAGACACCCCGGAGTCAGAAGCTGGTACGCCCGCATCTTCCGGAGTGGCGGACAATGGTAGCCTTTCTTATGGCGTCAACCCACAGGCATCGGCATACGGCGTTAATGCAGCACCGACCACTGATACTAAGGCGGCCTCTTTTGCACACGGATTCGTAGCAAAGTGTCACGAGTATGGAGTAGACCCAGAAGAGTTACTCAATAAGTCTGCACAGTTAGAGTTTGGTAAGCCAGGTACTCCAGGGTACCAACACTCCTACCAACCACAAGGCGCATTTGAGATGGAGCCGGGTAAGTCAGTATGGTCACCGCAGCAAAGGAAAGATATACAGAGGGGGCAGTTTACTAGCGCAGCGCTAAAGAACGTCGCCCGATCTATGTTCAGTAATCAATACGGTAATATACCAACCTCACAAACTCAGATGATTAACTTTACAGAAGGCAAGGCATAAGAAAAGGAACTGGAAAGTATAGCCTATCGCTATATATTAATACTTTTAGGAAGGTACTCATGACACAAGAAGAACTTAGAACAGAATTGCTGAAGGTTGCAGGCGGTCCGGAACTTACTCCGGAAGGTGAACTGTACCTTGATGGCTTCTCTAAGAAAGCACACGAGCTTATGGAGAAGGAAGCCCTACCTTTATCTGCCTTGATGAACATCGGGTGGGCACTACCAGGAGCTATATATGCTGGATCTAATCTTGCAGGTGCCGCGGGATCAGCCTTAAAAGGTGAAGGTACTGATGCTATGAGACAGGCAGGACTTGCCGGACTTGGTGCGTTAGGTTCGCTACCCTTCCTTGGCGGAGCAGGAGCTGGTGTAGGTCAGATAGGCCTAGCCATGCAACGTTTGGCCAAAGGTAAGAAGTCTCCAGCGTTCAGAGCAATGATGCCTGGAAAGTCTACCGGCGTTCTTGGACACAGTAGCAAATTTAGAAAAGCCCTTCGTTACCCAGGTACAAAAGTACTCCAAGGACTTACTAAAGTATTAGGACCGGAAAGAGCTACCGCACTAGGTAAGACTCTTGCTGCTAAAGGCAAGTACGTATCAGAGATAAAGCCTTTAAGATTTATGGATAGAGGTATTTGGGGAAAGACTCCGCCACCTATAGGTATGGCGGGCATGTTTGGCTCCATGATACCAATGATGGGTACCGACGCAGCAATAAGAGCTGTAACTACTCCTAGCATAAACAAACTTGAATCACAACTAGCTCAGTCTAGAAATCAGGTACCTAGCGTGCCTAGGCCAGTCAGCAGAACTGACGGGCTATTCTCTAAAGTAAAAGAGTGGGATAACGCTAACAACCCAAGCAGACAGTATGCTAGACAGATGGGGCTAATATAATGAGTTGGGACTTCGCAACGAATAACAGCTTAGCAAATTTACACCACGGTATTATGGTAGACAATGCACTGTCCCAAGCTGAGCGTCAGTATGCCTCTCAACATGTCCAAATGGATTTAGGTAACCCATCACTACAAACACCTCTTAGCGGAGTGCTTCCTAAGCTAGGCGGTGGGTTCCTTGGTTATCAGGTAGGTAAGTTTATGGATATGTCCATGCCGGGCAAAGTAGTATCTACTGCAGCAGGTTATGGTGTTGGTAAAATGGTTCACGATTTTTACCAAGGATACAATAAAGCCATGGGTCCAGACAACTCATGGAAAATGCAATCCTTTTCAGGATAGGAGTATAAAATGAAACCAGTATATACACAAGTATTAAGTAGAGAGGAAAGATCACAGGCAATTAATGTCGGTATGATCACCAAGACAGCCTCTGTTGCTAAGAACGCAAGCATCTCAAGTATCCTAGGTAGCGTAGCAGACCTTGGAACTAAAGGTGTCGTTGTTGGTTCACTTGTCACAGGAATCCCGTTAGGTATTATGGCCCACATAATGCATAACAAGGTTAAGCAAGTCCGACAGAAAGAAAAAGATATGGATGCACAGATTGACTATTACAATAATGCTTCCGGTAGTATCGAAAGAACACTAGCAGACGAGCTAGGGTCTAAATCAACTTTAAACAATCCATATAAGTACGTATAATTATGAATGGTATGGTCGAAAATATGTTTAGCAACCCGTTTGCTGGAGAAGATAAAGGCAGTCAGCAGAACTTTGAAAGTATGCTTGACTTCGGGTCTAGTGTTCCTGGGCTACCCTCTATGCAGAAGGATGGAGAGCCTACTCCTAAGGAAATGGAAGAAGCTGCAGAAGCTGTTCGATACTCCAAAGTAGTAAAGGTACAAGACATTATGGTAGAGACCTTTGACATGAGCAACCCAGGGCATGTCAAAAGATATAGAGAAATCTATAAAGAGCTTTATGGTCTAGCTTCCGAGAGTAAGATACTTATAACAGTTAACGAGAGGCAGTTTATAAACTGCGTCACAAACCCACGGTGGGTACTGCATTTAGAATGGATTGTATATGATATGCAGAAGAAAGATCACATGATGAGCTCAGGAGACTGATATGAATAAGGAAGCAAACGAAGATTTTATTGATAAAGATACCGTACTTAGATACGGCCTAGGCGGCCTAGCTGCTGGTGCTGGTAGTGCTGGGTTACTCAGCCTCGTTAACATGCTTAAGCGTATGAAAGATGAAAACGAACCCGAGACAGATGACAAAACGATTGTACTCACCTTACCTAACAAGCGGGCAAGCGACAGGTCTGAGGCTGGTGTTGACCAGCCAGTACAGACGGCGCCTACTACTGGAAAGGCCCCAGAAGAAGAAGCCGGAGTAAAAGAAACTACTATGGTTACTTCTACTGCTAAAGCTAAGAAGCAGAGCTATCAGGTTAAACACCTTAAGAGTTCTAACGGACAAGTTAGAGATCCTAACGGTAAGTATGGGATTAAGATACAGAAGCAAGCAGCTTGGCCCACTCTGACTGCCTCCCTCCTGGCCGCTGGCGCAGGTGGAGTGGCTGGCTACAAGCTTGTAGATAAGATATATGAAATGAGACAGATGAAGAAGAAAGAAGAGGAGCTTGGCAAAGCTAAGCAGGAATATCTTGACCTACTTGGTAAAGCAGCCTCCTCTGATTCCGAGAAACAAGCAGCAAGTGACTTTAACCTATGGGACTACCCAGCAGGTCTAGGCGCACTAGCTTTAATCCTCGGTGGTGGTGGGACAGCGTACCTTACTAAGAAGGTACTGGATGAACAGACAAGACAACCGGAAGCTGATGAAGTAGGTAAGATCCAAAAGATTATCTTCCGTTCAGCTCCTGGCCAAGGTGTAAGAGCTGCAGAAGGAGAAGAAGACGAGGATGAAGGCTATGATAAAGCAGCCTCTGCCGAAGCTACTGATGTATTCCAGTCAGCTCTTGGAGTTATGCTCGATGTCTGTGAAAGTAAACATAACATCCTAAAGACAGCATCTGTATCCGCAGAGCTCGATCGTTTGGATATGTCTGCATCTGACCTATACAAGATGGCTGGTGAAGATTATGAAAAACTACTAGCAACGTTACAGGGTAACCCTGATCTACGTAAGCTAGTTACTAGAGCTTCAATGGATCAACACCCGCTTCTTAAATACTTTAAATGGTCTGCCGGACTTCCTGGTGTTAAGCAATACACTGACAGCAAGATGTACGATAAGGTTGAAGAGATGTTTGGGCCTAAGGCCGAGAAGGTTGCTGGTATCCTAGACATGCTAGGAAGTATCTCTGCATCTGCCATTGGTAGTAACATTGCCGAGAAGGATGACATCGAAGCTCAGCAAGCAGAGGGCGATGAAGATGAAGAAGCTCAAAGTGGTTCCGGTATTGATGTAGGTGCCGCAGACCCAGAAGCTGCAGCCTTTGTTCTTGCTAACCAAGAGAAGATACAAAAGGTTATCGAAACACTTAAAGCCCAAGGGAAGATCTAATGAGTAATACTAGCATGACTCAAGAGCAGGAAGTAGCTCTAGCCTATGCTAAGGGATTCCTTGAGAAGTGTGCCCAAGCCGAAGTAGCCCCGGAAGCTGTTGACGAAGGTGGTCGACTTGGCGCCTATCTAGCAGGCTTGTTTCCTGGGGTCGGTGGTGCTGTTCATGGCGCTGCGACAGCAGACGAGGGTGACAGTAAGATTTGGGAAGGACTTAAGTCTATGCTCGGTGGTACTGCAGGTTTTGTTGGTGGCGGACTATTAGGTAGTAAGCTAGGAAAACTTCTAGGTAAAGGCTCTGCAAAGATGGGAGTCGGTAGTCGAGACCTTATACCCAAGCAGTTGCAGCAGTGGCGCGAAGTTGGACCAGTACTTGAGTCTGGACGACGTAACGCTATAAAGATGAACCCGTTCACTAAAGCTGAGCTTATGGGGATTCTTGGTGGAGCAGGAGCTGGTAGTGTTGTTGGGGCAGGTGAAACTCTTAACGCTATGAGAGGCGACTAATGCATAACGAAGCATTTCAACAAGGCTTTCACGATAGATGTGCTGAGTACGGCATTGATGGCGAAGCACTCAAGCAAGCTGCGGAAGGTCCTTTTCTAAGTGATGCAGAGAACAAAGCAGATAAAAATCGTAAAAAAGGTAAACCAGCCGTTACCACTAGCGCTAAAGACACTGAAGAAACTCCAAAGTCTTTGGCTAAGAAGATCAAAGACGGCTACAGTGTTGGCACTGTAAACAAGTAAAGCTTTAAAGAAGCCGGTAAACACTAAGAGGAAACTATGCACAACAGTCTTTCGCAAGATGATATTAATAAACACGCTCTAGTTGCCGGCTTCGACCTTCTCCTTAAGGAATCACAGGTTGCAGGCGCACTACCAGAGCACCTACGAGCATTCGATGATGTAGATAAGACAAGAGAGCTTATCTATGGCAACGTTATTAGCTCCCTTACAGATAAGTTCCCATACTCAGATGGTAAGCACCGTCTTGAGTTACACAACGTTAAATATTCTGGACCTAAGGAGTATACCTGGGCCCAACAGAAGAAAGCGTTGATTAGCAACAAATCATTGAAGACCCCAGTTAAAGGTACTTGGAAGTTATTCGACGAAGAGACAGGAGAGCAGCTCGATGAGAAAGAAGAAGTTGTCATGGACGTTCCTTACTATACCCAACGAGGAACCATCGTTAATAATGGCAATGAGTATACCGTCGTTAACCAATCCCGACTCAAACCTGGAGTTTACACACGGACCAAACAGAACGGGGAACATGAAACCCAGTTTAATGTTAAGCCCGGCACCGGTAGAGGATTCCGTATATGGATGGAACCTTCTTCAGGTATCTTCCGTGTTAACGTAGGTCAGGCCAACATACCAGCATACCCTTTCCTTAAGATGCAAGGCGTCTCCGATGAGCAGATGCAGAAGTCTTGGGGTGATGATGTTTATAATGCGAATGTTAAGAAGCAAGACCCACAAGCAGTAAATAAACTTTATGAAAGGTTTGCCGGTAGTAAGGCAGACAAAGAAGCCACACAAGATCAGAAGGCCGACTACATCAGAGAGCAGCTGACTAAGTCTGAGCTAGATGAGCGCGTGGTCGAAAGAACTACTGGCTTAGTAGGAACTAAGACCGTCACACCCGAACTACTGCTGCGGACGACTAATAAGTTGCTTAACGTCAACCGTAGAGAAGAAGACACCGACGATCGTGACGCGCCAGAGTTCTCCAATATTTTAAGTGTAGAAGACTTCGTTAAAGAACGTATCGATAAAGATGCCGGTAATACAGCTAGGCAGATGCTCTTTAACGTCAGAAGGGATAAGAACCTTGGAAGAGTTAGACGAGGAGCCCTGAACAGCTACATGAGCTCACTACTGTTAGGATCAGGCCTAGCCTCTCCTACTGAAGAGACGAACCCTTTCCAAATCATGGATCAACACAACCGTATCATTAAGCTTGGTGAGGGTGGTATAAGTTCTGCCCAAACTATTACTGATGAAGCACGTGACGTTAATACTGGTCAGGTTGGTTTCATTGATCCTGTCGCTGGGCCTGAGTCTGATAAGGTAGGTATCGATGTTCGAGCATCCTACAAATCATTCAAAGGTAATGACGGACAGATCTATGCAGAGTTCTTAGACAATAAAGGTAAGAAGCAATACCTGAAGCCAGAGGATATGGCTGGAGCTACTGTTGCATTCCCCGGACAAGACCCTAAGAAGCAGAAGTACGCTAACGTTATTAAGAATGGTAAGCTTACAAAGACTGACTGGGAGGACGTCGATTATACAGTGCCGTCACAAGCACATATGTACTTCGGTGGATTCAACCTCACACCATTACCAACATCATTTCAGCCAGGACGTGCGTTCTACGCCTCTAAGTATTGGAGTCAGTACCTTCCACTTAAGAATGGGGAAGTCCCACTCGTCCAGACACAGGTTCCAGGAGAGGACGCAAGTTTCTCTGAACACTACGGTAGAAAGACTGCCGGTATAAACTCCAAGGTTGGCGGCATTGTTACTAAGGTTACCGACGGTGGAGTTACAGTTACAGACGAAGAAGGCAAGAAGCATTTCTACGAGACTGTAAAAGATTTCCCTTTCAACAGGCTTACCGCGATATCATTCAGCCCAAAGGTTAAGTCCGGCGATGTGGTAAAGCCTGGCGACATGATTGCCCACTCGAACTTCACAGATAAAGAAACTGGTGCGTTCAACATGGGTACTAACCTCAAGACTGCAGTCGTACCGTATGAAGGATTCTCTTTTGAGGATGCATACGTTATCTCGGAGGCTGCCGCATAAATGCTTGAGACTGAACGGTTGGTAGGCTTTGATAAGACGTCTAGAGGTGAGGACGTAGTTAACAAGAATAAGTTTCTATCAGCCTTCAGTAAGAAGTTCACCGCCGACCAGTATAAGACTATTACTGATAACGGTGTGGTGAAGACGGGAACTATACTCAAGAAAGGCGACCCCATTATTTTAGCTCTTGGACCTAAGGTTCTAGGTAAAGAAGATGAGAAGCTTGGTCGTCTACATAAAACTTTAAGAAACGCCTTCAAGGATGACTCGGTAGTTTGGGAATCAAGGTTCCCTGGAGTTGTTACTGATGTTGGTATTACTAACAAAGGCGTAAAGGTTAACGTTAAAACATCGTCCCCAGCTCAGATGGGTGACAAACTGGCAAATCTTGCCGCATCTAAAGGTGTTATAGGGAAAATTATTCCTGATGACGAGATGCCTAAGGATCAGTTAACAGACGAACCTTATGAAATGCTACTTAACCCTATGGTAGTCCAGTCCCGTGTTGCGCCGAACCAGTTAGCAGAGATGCAGCTGGCTAAGATAGCTAAAAAAACAGGGAAGGCTTATAAGTTACCATCCGAAGCACCAGAAGAGGGATGGAGCGCGTTTGCTAAAGCAGAGTTAGATAAGAATGGACTATCTGCAAGGAACACTGTCTACGACCCAGTAAAAGGTAGAGAGATAAAGAACCTTGGTGAAGGCTATATGTATATGAGTGCATTCCACCACTTAGCAGAAAAGAAAGTATCTGGCCGCGATATGGTTGGTGGCTACACAGATGCTGGTCAACCTTCTAAAGGCGGAAAGACTGGAGCTAAGAAGTTTAGTGGTATGAACCTTAACGCTGCATTAGCTCACGGTGCCCATGAGGTTATCAAGGATGCTACCCTTATCCGAGGTGTTAAGAACGAAGACTATTGGAACACTCTAAGGTCAGGTAGACCACTTCCAGAGCCAGAGACACCATTTATATATGACAAGTTTATGAACACCTTGAAGGCCGGCGGTATTAACGTCGACAAGAAGGGTGACATCCTTTCTATCATGCCGATGACTAATTCAGACATCGATAAGATATCTGGCGGAGAGATCAAGAATAGCCGTACTGTCGACATCAAGAATCAGGACAGTGCTCCTGGTGGTTTATTTGATATGGCAGTTACTGGCGGTGCCGGGGGTAATAAGTGGGGACACATAACTCTAGCAGAGCCTATCCCTAACCCAGTAATGGAAGAACCTATCAGACGTGTACTTGGTCTTAAGGTAAAAGACTTCCACGACATACTAGCCGGTAAGCAAGAGCTTGAAGGCGAGACTGGTGGCAAGGCTATACGTAAGGCACTTGGCGCAATAGACGTTGATAAAGATATTGAAAAGTATACCCATGAGATTAAGACTGCTCGTGGTGCGCGTAGAGATAATGCAGTGAAAGCACTTCGTTACTTACATGCAGCTCGTAAGCAAAGTATTAGCCCTACTGATTGGATACTAGATAAGGTACCAGTAATCCCACCAGCGTTCAGGCCTATCTCACAAGTAGGCGATATGCTCAAGGCTTCTGACCTTAATGGTTTGTACCGCGACGTTATCGAAACAAACAATAGTATTAAAGACTTAAGAGAAGACCTACCAGAAGATGAGCTAGCAGATGAGAAGATCGCTCTTTATAAATCTGTAACTGCAGCATTTGGTTTAGGTCAGCCTATTACTCCAGATGGTACCTCCAAGAATTGGAAGGGCGCGATCAGACAAGTTATTGGTAGCAACCCTAAGACAGGTATGCTCCAGAGTAAGGTTCTTTCCAAGACTGTTAACTTTGTAGGTAGAGCTGTTGCCAGCCCTAACCCTAACTATGATATGGACACAGTCGGTATCCCAGAGAATAAGGCATGGACTATTTATAGACCTTTCATCATTCGCGCACTTGTACGTGATGGTGTACCACAAGCCAAAGCTACTGAGATGGTAGAAGACCAAGATAAAGTAGCTAAGGATGCCTTGATTGCAGAGATGGATAAGCGCCCAGTGATTATGGATAGAGCGCCTACATGGCACAAGTTCAACCTTCTTGCATTCAAGGGTAAGCTAGTTGAGAGCGACACCATACAGGTAAGCCCTCTTATTGTTGCAGGGTTCAATATGGACTTTGATGGCGATGCTGTTAACTTCCACGTTCCAGTCTCAGACAAAGCTGTTAAGCAAGCCTGGGAAAAGATGACACCATCTAAGAACCTGTTTGCAGTTAATGACCTTAAGTCCCCTCAACATGCTATCAGTAAAGAGATGGCTATGGGACTTTACCAACTTACTCGTAAGGCTAAGAATAAGAAGCCTGTAGTCTTTAGTTCTGTAGAAGAAGCTAAGAAGGCCTACAAGGAAGGATTGATTGATGCCAACGACCCAATTGAAATAGAGGGTGCATAATGCCAGCAAAGCCTGTAGTCGAAAAGGAGAAGAGCTCTTGGTTAATAATAGCCGAGAAGGTAGTACTTCCTATCTTAGGGTTCCTTTGCATCTGGATCTTTAATACAATTAACGTATTAGAGGATGAGTATAGCAAACTATCTGATAAGAACTTGCACGAACGTATCTTGGAGCTAGAGAAGCGAGAAGAGGCTATTGATGAGAAGTTTAAAGAGATGTCTGCTATGTGGCGGGTTATTAAAAGCTATGATGACAAGATAACAGCTAACAAGGTACAATCACAAGTGAACGCATTAGTACATGCCAGACTTACAACTACTAGTACTGTAGAGTCGTCTGTATTACCTAACCCATCTAAGAGTTGGAAACCTCTTCCTCTGCCTCATATTCTTAAGCCTGTTGACAATAAAGAACTTATTCTAAATAAGTTTAAGCTTGACCTAGACAAAGACCCGGAGCAGTTTAAACAAAAGCATCTACGAGAATTTAACCAAGAACAGCTAGAAAGGAAGAGGTAATGTCACAGCAACCACCTAAACAAGCACCATCGTTACTAAATAGAGCTAAACACTTAGCAGGCGCAGCAGGGCGCATAGGTAAAGCCGCAGCTAGCGGAGATGCGGTTAAGGTGACTAATGATACTCGTAATAAACGGATAGCGATCTGTGAGAGTAACAAGTGTGGGGCATTTAATAGTAAGGAGCGAATCTGTAACTGGTGTGGTTGCTTTATAAACCAAAAGGCTAAGTTCGCCACCGAAATGTGTGGAGAAAGAGAAATCGCAGAGCAGAACGGTACTGCCGGGCATGATTGGTGGGAAGCACAGACGGTTAACAGTAAGGGCAAGGTAGAAACTCCTGAAACACCTAAACCACAACGTACTAAACGGTTTGAACTACACGGCAACTCCCACTATATTACCGGAACGAAATTGTTAGAGCAGGAAGCCCATCTTAGGATGATACTACCTACTAATGGTGAGTTAGTTAAAAAATTTAATGAGTATCACGTAGCTCAGAGTCAGCCTGGAGGTTGTTCCGGATGTCGGAAGAATTCTTTTGGAAGAGCTTTTGAGAAGGCATTGTCCACGGACTTTGTTAAACAAGGAACAGAACTAGTTGAAAAGGTTAGAGCTATATACCCAGAGTCTAAGTATATCTCTGCACCCAGCCCGATTACTTGGGAAGAATTAATAAAGAGGACAAAATGAACTACTTAGATGACAATACCTTAAAAGCTATCAGAGCTTCTCAACTAAACAAAGAAGCTTTTGTTGCTATGCCGGGCGGTATGCCTGAAGATCAAGGCCAGGGCGGGGCACCACCACAAGGCGGACCTCCTCAGGGCGGACCACCAATGGACCCAGCAGCAGGCGGACCACCACAAGGCGATCCTTCAATGGGCGGCGGAGCACCTATGGGTGAGCCAGTACCTCAAGAGATTATACCAATACTACAGCAGATGGGTATTCAAGTAGATCCTCAGACAGGTATGGCAGTTGATCCAGAGACAGGGCAACCAATACCTACTGAAATGGTTATGCAAGTTCTACAAGAGAACGGTATGCTTGGTGGTGGCGATCCTTCAATGGGCGGAGATCCTTCAATGGGTGGCGCACCAATGGGCGGCGATCCTTCAATGGGCGGCGGAGCACCAATGCCACCCGAGCCAGCACCTGCACCACCCGAGCCGCTACTACCACCAGATAGTATAGCAATGGCATCTAAAGAAGAATTTAAAGCAATCATGTCGGATGTTCTTAAGAGAGACCTACCAGGGCTTCTTAAGCAAGAACTTCCAACATTGTTACAGCCACTACTTAAAGAGGCAGTAGCTCAAGTCCTATCAGGACAGTATCAGGGCGATGAGCAGTTACTTACTAGTATTGCGGATTCGGTATCAAGTAACAATGAACTATTAAACTCAATCACAGGAGTATTATAATGACACAAGAACAGGCATTCCAACAAGGATTCGTAGATAAGTGCGCAGCACACGGGGTCGACCCAGTGTTGGTAATAGATGCACATCTAAAGAAAGAAGCAGGGCTTAAGGACCTTGGACAGGACCTTGTGGGGAAGCTATTTGGAAGAAGCGTTCCAGAAAGTGTAGGTAGGTATATCGACGCAGTACTAGGTGGGAAGAAAACCGGACTGGGACATAAAATCAGCCTAACAGATATGAACATGCGCAATGCGCGCAGCCAAGCAGACAACATTACCCGCAATAGCGCCCTCAATGGTCCAGCCATCGAGAAGGACCTCGAAAGGTACGAAGACATGTACAATGCGATGAAAACCCAGAAGGGAAGGCTTGAATCAGATCTGTTTGACGAGACCCGGCGAGTAGCTGATGCGCGTACCGGTACCGCCGCTGGTGCTGGCGTAGGCGGACTACTAGCTAGCTTGTTAGGTAATAAAGACGAGGAATAATGGCTAAACGAGTAATAGTAAAAGGTCCTATCGGTTGTCCAATACTCTTGGACACTGATCACGCAACTGCCATCGAGTTCTATGATGACAGTGGGGACCTTTGTGCTGTTTTCGGTAAGGTTATAAATAAAAACTTTTGGTCGTTCTCTACTAAGAACGATAAGGATTGGAACGAAACGCTCCAGCAATTGGGTGTTAAATATATGAAGGCACCGATACTGACATGAGCACTACCGTTGGACAGCTACTAGTTAATGACCTACTTCCTGAGAAGTATAAGGATCATGAGAGATCGCTTACTGGGGATAACCTTACAGATCTTCTTGCCCAGATTGGTAACGAAGACCCTGACCTTTATAAAAGCCTTTCCCATAAGCTTATGCAGATGGGCGCCAAGGCTTCTTATACAGAAGGTACTACTATCTCCATAGAAGACCTATTAACTCCCGATCCGAAGCTGCGTAAAGAAGTCTTTGCCTTTGTTGATAAGCAAGAAGACGTTATACGTAAATCTAAAGACCTGACAGACGAAGAAAAGCAGACAGCCTTATCTACAGTCTACTCAGCAGCTCAGAAGAAACTAGTCGACGGCACAATGGCTGCCGCAGTTGCCCAAGACAATCCACTAGCATTACAGATCTTATCTAAAGCAAGAGGTAACCCAGGACAGCTTACTGCTATGACAGCAAGTCCTGGTATCTATACTGATGCCAAGGATAACGTCGTTCCATTATTCGTAAGAAGAAGCTATGCAGAAGGCTTAAGCCCTGCAGAATACTATGCAGCAACGTTCGGTACTCGTAAGGGTGTCATTGCTACAAAGTTTGCTACTCGCGATGCAGGAGACTTTGGTAAGCAACTTAACACTGCATCAGCTGACCTTATTGTTACTGAAGAAGACTGCGGTACTCCTAATGGAATACCTGTTGGAGTTGGCGATACAGACTCGGTAGGAGCTTTGCTTGCTAAAGATGTAAGTGGTTATAAAGCCGACGCTGCTGTTGATTCTCGTATGCTCAATAAGCTAGATGGATCTAAATATAAGAAGATCGTAGTACGCTCTCCAATTACCTGTCAAGCAAAAGGTGGTGTATGTAAGAAGTGTGTAGGTCTTCGTGAGAATGGCAAGCTACCCGAACTACGACAAGCTGTAGGTATCCAAGCATCATCTGCATTAGCAGAAAGAATTGCACAGGGATCACTCAATACCAAACATGCCGGAGGTCAAGCTTCTGGCGATGGTGAAAAAGTTTATGCAGGGTTCCCTATCATTAATCAGATAGGACAGATCCCTAAGACATTCAGACACAAAGCAACTCTTGCAGACGTTGACGGTGCCGTATCTAAAGTAGAGACAGCACCTCAGGGTGGTACTAATGTATACATCGGTGACACGATACATTACATAGAACCAGAGCAAACAGTCAACGTGAAAGAGGGTGACGACCTAGAGGCTGGTGATCAGCTTTCAACAGGTATCATTAACCCAGCAGAAGTCGTTAGGCATAAAGGTATCGGCGAAGGTCGACGTTACTATGCAGAGCGATTGACTAAAGCCTTTAACGACAGTAAGTTAAAAGCAAACAGGCGAAATACAGAGTTAGTAGCACGAGCTGCTATTAATCATGTAGAAGTTGAAGACCCTAGTGGGTTAGGAGATTACTTACCTGGAGATGTAGTTAGTTACAATAACCTTGCAACAAGCTATGCCCCTAGAAAAGACGCCGTAGCTGATAAGCCCTCAAAGCTTGTTGGTAAATATTTAGAGCAACCTTACTTGCACCACACGATCGGTTCAAGAGTCACCAATAAGGTCGCTAAAGAGTTAGAAGAGTTTGGTATAGATAACATACAAGTACATGATAACCAGCCAGGTTTTACTGCGAGTATGATACGGTTAAGAGCTGTACCACATTATGGTAAAGATTGGTTAGCCAAGTTGCAAGGTTCATACTTGCAGAGTAACTTGTTGCAGGATGCACAGACAGGTGCAACCAGCGACATACACGGCACCCACCCAGTACCTGCAGTTGTTTTTGGCAAAGAACTTGGTGAAAGTAAAAAAGATAGAGTTACATTTTAATAGGCGGCGAGCCGGATAAACAGGAGACAATATAAATGAATTTCAATGACTTACTTGTCGATGAAAGTGTGCTGACAAAGCTCGCAGTCGAAGGACCTAACCAACAGCAGGTCGAGCAAGATTTCGGAAAAATGGCTTATGCCTTCTTGAAGGATAGAGCACCTAGCCTCATTACACACCTAATTGGGTTTGAAGTAGTTGAGGCAGAACCAGATGGGTCCCGAGCTGTAGGCCTTTTCGGTTTCGACGTAGGTGGTAGATACTTCTATGTCCCAACGTTCTTCCTAAGTAATCAGATTAAAGGTATGGATCTTCTTTATGATAAAGAAGCCGACATGTTCTACCCTTTAAGAGAGAACTGGATCAACCACATTCTTAATAAGCAGACTATACAGTTAGGCGATGCCGCCCAACCAGGAGTCTCCCAGGATTTCGATACACCAGATTTTACAGCCATTTCAGATCCCCCAGTCGGCGGATCAACAAAACTTTCAGCTCATCAAGTAGGCCACGACCTAGCGGCTACTTGGAATCAGATACAGAAGACTGTCGCTGACTCACTTGAGAATGATGACGCCTTTAAGTCAGCGTATGCAAATGCTGTACTTACTATGAAAGGTGAGCCTAACATTAAAGAAGCCAGTTTCCTTACCGACTTTATCGAGCATAAAGGCGGACCTAAGATGGCAGCAGCAGTTGCGCAGTCTTTACAGGACATCAACTTCATCAAAGCAGCAGCTGTGTTCTATGAGCCTAGCGAACTATTGATTAATGACTTCAGTGAGGCACTAGCCCCTAAAGAAGCTAAGTCTGTTAAAATCGTTACAAGAGAACTTGTCGACGATTACAGTAAGGACATGGATGATGATGACCGTACTCGTATCGTTGAAGACGGATTCACTCTTACAGATAACCGTGAAAAGGCTAATAAGTCAGACGTTTATACTGTTGACTATGCTAGCTCGCTACAGAATCCAGATTACTCTGGTGAATGTGACGTAGTTCTTTCAAGTGGTATCTGTACCCCTTGTTATGTAGCAACTACACCTTTTGGCGCAACTAGCCCAGGACAAGTCTTAGTTATCAGTAAAGATACTAAGAGATTCTTCACAGCACATGAAAGAGTTGTTTTCGTAAGAGACGCCCTTAATGAGTCCGACAAGACTAATGCCCCTCTTTATAAAGGAGCTGTTGAGGTTGGAGACATGGAGCTTGATGCTACTTATGTACTTGTTAAGGAAAATGGACAAACGTCTATACCTTTCAAGACTAGATCAATTACCTCAGAAGACGGCGATGATGTCCGTATCAGAGTTAACTGGATTAACAACTTAGACTTCGGTGACGACTACGAGGGTACTGACTACCCAAGAGCGCACATTGCAGAAGCTAACCCTAGCTGCCTACCTTCTTACGGGGAAAGTTCTATTATACCTGTAGATCGTATTGGTGGTTTAAGAGTATCCTCTAGAAATATGATTGTGCCTACTGAAACCTGGAAAGCTGTTAAGCTTACAGAGAAGAGACACAGCTCTATGGAAGGTAAGGTATTCTCACCAGGAACTTATTCAGAAGTTAAAGAAAATTTACTTAAGATGGCTTATCATGACGTTGTCATTGAGTCTATGGGTGAAGGCGTTGGTTACAACATCAGTATTGACGGTTCTGTAGTCCAAGACAACCTAGATGCTAAAGAAGCGTCATTAGCGATTGCTAGAGACCTTGGTATCGATGCAGGTGAAACGCTAGCTATCATGGACGAGGTCAAACAGGCCGGAGCTACTAATAGACTAGTTAAGTTTGCTCAGCAGGTTTCTATGCCGGAAGTACCTCCACAGTATGTCGGTTACGACGCACACACTGGAGTACCTATCCATCCAGCACAGATTGACAGAGTAGAAGGCTCAACAGAACCATATACACCACCATACGTAGGACCTGGCGACAGTATCTACATGGGCGGTGAAGGTGAAAGACAGCAGCAGTCTGCACAAGGACAAGGCGGACCTAGCCCTACTGAATTATCACAGCAGGCAGCAGCAGCTGGCCAGCAACAAGTATTTGACCATAGTGTCGTCGGCGGTCTAGCGCAGACTTATGATGTAAGCTTTGCAGTCGACAGTTACGTCCCGGACCTTCTTAAGTGTCTAGACCGTATCGGTAGAATCTTATTCTTATTCTACTGGAAGAACGTCGACTTCGCAGAACGCTATGGCGATCAAGACCTTACCGCAATGGAAGATCAGCTACGAGGTGTCTTTAAGTCACTTGGCGATCTATCATTGAAGCTTAAGCAAAAGACTATTGACGCCGAAGGTACGGAGTTCGTAGACGGAGGAGCTATCTAATGGATGCAGTACTCGTTAAAGTAGCTTTCATGCGAGGGGTCTTTGAAGACTCCTGTCGTATACCAACTAGAGCAGAGCTCAATTATGTGTCAGGCTTTTATGATAAGCTTGCCTCTGTAACTATGCCTTTTGAAAAAACGGCAGCTGAGTCTATTGACTTTAACGAGTACCTCGACACCGCCTATGCAGTTATGTGTAAAGAGGCAGGAGCCTGGGACTGGTTTAAGCGTAAAGCTAAGGCAGTAGGTAATACTGTTTATAATGCAGCAGCCGACGCAGGTGATGCTATCGATAAAGGCTTTAATAAGGTTCATGACTACCTCGGTGATAAAATACACCAAACAGGCGTGTTTGACGGTGGCGGTAACAAACTTACTAACGCCCTAGCAGACTACGGTAACAAAGGTTACCAAGGTATATTAGGGGATACTCTAAAAACCATGGGAACCGTGGCTACTTTAGGTTATGGTGGAGCAGCATTAGGCGCTGGTCGTGGTCTGGCAGCAGCTAGAGGACTTGCACCTAGAGTTTTATCATCAGCTAGAGGCCTTGCCCCTAGAGCCTTATCAGGTATGAAGAACATCGCTAGCGGTGCGAAGAATCTTGTAGGTAGAGGCCTGAGTAAGATGAAGAATTGGTGGAGAGGCGGTAAAGGTGGTCAAGGAGCTACTAATGCTGCTGATAAGCTTTCTAAGATGCAGCAGGCGAAGAAGTGGGGCGGTAGAGCTCTGAACACTTATTTCGTAGGCGATGCGGTGAATTCTCTTGGTAAGGGTATGGGTTGGTGGGGCGGAGCACCAGGACAACAACAGCCAGGACAACAACAAGCTATGGCAGGTGCCGCAGGACAAGGTCCAGCAGCACAAGGTCAGATTCAACAAGGACCTCGCGGTGTAGGAATGTCAGGTGCAGCAGGCGCCGGTGGTATGGGGCTGGGTTCAGCACCTACAGCACCTAAAAATGACGCACGCTACAGTGGGTTCTTAAACAAGTTTAAACTTGGCGCAGGTGCCGGCGGTAAAGGGAGCTTCTTCAAATGACAGACGAGAAGTACGTAGAGTATCACAAACAGGGTTTTATGGATAAGTGTGCTAGCGCAGGCCTTACTCAGGAACAGTCGGATGAACTCTATAAACAAGCAAATCCGTTTTTGACAATAGGCAAAGGGCTCTGGAACGCAGGTAAGAAGTTTCTTGGAAGCGGCGCTAGTAAAGGTAAGGACGCCCTTAAGTGGGTAGGTAAGAATAAAGGCAAGACAGCCCTAAACACGGCAATGTACGGACCACTTGCTTACCAAGGCATAAACATGGCAGGTAATGCTATGGGCCTCTGGGGTGGCGACGGACAACCACAACAACAACCTGGAGCCGCAGGACCACAAGGACCTCAACTACCACAACGGGGCTACGGACAAGCTAAATTAAATGTTAGAGGAATGGGTGGCATAACGCCATACCTGACGTAACTTATTTATTACGATAGGAGTAAGATAAATGTTTAAAGACCGATTAATGGAAGCCCTAGATAGCGCAGTCAGCCACTTCAATGGTGGTCTTGATGACAACGCTTCTGTTGTGAAAGCAGCTTCCGACTATGATTTCAATAAGGATCAGACGCTAAGACTTATGGAGACGTATAACACTGCGAAGACTATAAGTTTCCTTAAGACAGCCGACGATAGGAGCCAAAACTTTTCTACAGCCAAGCCAGACGATGTACTTCCTGCGTTATTCGATGCAGATGAAATACTTAAGTCAGCGGCTCCAGTAGAACACCATGACTATTCTTTCTATACAGAAGCACCAGAACATCAGAAGGTGGCCGGAGACTATTCTATTCTCGATAAGGCTGCTGCGGAGTTCAGCGACGACAGCCTTGAAAGCGTAAGCCACTATGCCCTACATAGAATAGGCGAGCTTAAGAAGACTGCAGGTTTCTGTGAGGACCAAAAAATTATGACTGGGGAAGTTTATGATAGAACTCTCCAAAAGATCGCACAGCACCTTAAACCAGATTACCTTGAAGAGTCTCTATTCCCACAAGCGGAAGTAGCCCTACACGTTATGTATAAGGATGCCGGAGATCACATAGCAGAAGAGCTTATGGCTTACCTACCTGCTGATACTAAGAGAGCGAACGCCCGTGATAAGGCAGTACGCATTTCTATCTTCGACGTTGAGCACCCAAGTCTTAATGGACTACTTAAGGATGCACATGACTGTAGAACTCAATGGAGTAAGTTCGCTTCTCTAGAGCAGCACTACAATACCGAGTCTAAATCTTATGAAAAAGGATTTAAGAGAGCTATGCACCTCGAAACCGAAGACACAGACGCCTTCGATGAGATTAACGATATTTTTACTGAAGACTTCGCATCTGGGCTGAAGTCTGCACAAGAAGCCTCAGCCTCAAGTAGCACACTAGGTAACGTCACAGGCGACACCGCAGAAGCAGCTACTGCCGGATTAGGGTTAGCCCAGAAAGGCCTAGCTACTGTAGCTGACAAAGCAACCAGTATGGTTCCCATGCCAAAGGTTGACGTAGCAGGTGCACTAGCTAATCCGAAAGCACGAGAAGCTAAAGGCACTGCTAACAAGATGAAGAATCTACAGCGCCAACTTATACTTGAAGAACTTATGGTGACAGATCCAGTACTTAAGGGTGAGAATCCTGACTCTGTTTCTAGAGCCTACCAAACACTTATACAAATAGCCCCAGACGTTTCTCTTAATAGAGAAGTTGCGAGGTCTATCTTACGACAGTCTGTACAGTCTGTGGCAGTAAGTCCTTACGATGCTAAGTCTTGGTCTGACCTTGAAAATGAAATGCGTAAGAGACTGAAGCAGGGCGCGTCGGTACAGGAGACAGCAAGATGAAGATCCGCACCTTTAAAGAAATAGAGAACGGTGTCTACAAAGTTAAGATTCATGCAGAAGACTATAGTGAGCTTGAGAATGAACTCATGGCCAACTATGGAGAGCCTGAGATAAACACAGGCGGTTACTATGAAGCGGCAGCAGCAGTTGCGGCTTTACTTGATCTTAGCTTTATAGCCAATCCGGCGTCTACAGGGTTTGTAGCTGGCTTTGGTGATGTACTATTCGTAGCTAACCCCTCGGAAGATGATACTGTTACAATCGGCGACGGAACCAACTCGGTCATATTTGAGTTCGGCACCTCCCTCACCGTAGGCGATGTCCTTGTCGATAACTCTGTAGACGCCCCCACTACTTTAGCAAACCTAGAAACAGCTATTGGGGCAAGCGCTCTTACAGTAAGTACTGTTATAAACGCAGGAACAATTACAATTACTCACACCGATGCATGGGCTGACGTCACTATGGCGACAAGCAATGCAGTCGATATCACAGTATCAGACACGGCACATGTAGCTCCTCTCAATACGACGGTTAACATCAACGATGGTACTAACACTGTTATCTTTGAGATTAAACGATCTACAGAACCTTTGATCAACCTTAATGCGTTACCTGTCGACAATGATACTGACGCAGCTACAACTCTTGCAGCTTTTGATACAGCAGTACAGGGCAGTACGTTAAACGTAGCTACTGATATAGCTGGTAGCATTTTGACTTTGACACATGTACTAACCGATGCTAACTTTATTGCAAGTACTTTAGATGGAGACGTTTCGCTAGTTGATACATCATTCGTTCCGCCAACAGAGCCAACATTTACTCTGCCGGACAATCTAGAGTTGATTAAGTCCGATTCACCCTTTGCACAAGGGTTTGATGAAAGAGACAGCGCGGATGCAGAAGCTAGGGCTGACTTATGGACAGCAGAGGTTACAACTAAGCTTAAGGCCGCAGTAACTGCCCTGAGAGCTTTAGACGACACATTTACTGGCGAAACCGTGGAGACATATTAATAATGGATAAAGAAGCACAGATAGTAGAAGCCCTACAAGGCGCAGGCTCTAGTATTATGGACTCCCTAAAGAATGCCCCTGACAAGGTATCCGAATTCTGGGGCGGCTTATCAGATGCTCAAAAATCTACCGTACTAAATTCTTTAGCTGGAGCTGCCGCAGGTGGACTTGGTTCTGGCTTATTAGGTGGTGGGCTAGGAGACTCAGCAGTCGCAGCACTACTAGGTGGTGGCGGAGCTGCTGGACTTACAATGGGATACAATTCACTATTCGGTGATTCTAGACTTCCATCTGAAGTTGCAAATAGTCCTGGACTCATTGACAGATCCCTAAGCACAGTAGGCAACCCTGTACTAGGTAATCCTGGTACTTCTATCGGAGGTGCTCTTGGTGCCTGGATAGCAGGTAAGCATGGCGGACTACCTTTCTCTGATAAAGGAACTGTAGAAGGATTCGAGCAATGGGCTAATGAAGCCAAAAATCGTAAAGTCCCTACAAAAGCAAACCTCGGACTAGGTAAAGACATTGATGCTAAAAAACTTTTAGGTAAAATTAGAGATGCTGCAGGAACAGGCAGTGCTTTAGATCCTGAAGCAAGAGGTTTTAAAAACCTTGCCAAAAGAATTCTTTCCGGAGACTTCGGTGCGGTACTAGATCCTCAGTTAGGTACTAGAGGTATACTAGAGCAAGCCACACAAGGTACAGGAGCTTCTAGGTTCATGCCTAACAGAGCTGCTTGGATGGCGTTACCAGCAGGCTTAGCTGCCGGTGCTATGGCAGATAAATATGTACAGGGAGAGTTATAATGAGCGGGATGACCAAACTGATCTATAACGACAGTATGATAGACAGTAACTCTGAGTTCAGTATCCGTATCGTAGAAGATACCTCTACCCTAACAAAACAAGCTTCTGTCTTTTCTAAAGTAGCAAAAGACATCCAGCCAGATAAAGATCATGTAGGCATACACGTCATAGCACTTGGTGAGTCCGAGCGTTATGGTTTCAATAGAAATGGTGATGCCTTCACTAAGAAAGCCTGTATCGAATCTCACCCTACCTTTGTTAAGCATGGTCATGTATATGAGCATCACCAGAACAAAGACCCCGAGAAGAAGCTAGGGGACATCGTTAAGTCTGCCTACAATGAAGATATGGGTCGTATAGAACTATTCATACATGCACATAAAGACAAGGCCGAGACGCACCTGAACAAGCTGGCATCTAGTGGTGAAGTACCAGTGTCTATGGCATGTAGAGTAAAGGAAGACCGCTGCTCCGTATGTGACCAGCTAAGATCTTCTAGCAAAGACCCTCGCCAGTGTTCTCATATAGCTATGAGTCTAGGTAAGACTGCAGAAGACGGTCAGGTCATTGGTACATATAATGACCACCCTAAATTTTTTGATATTAGTTTCGTCTATCGTCCAGCAGACAGAATTGCTTGGAACCTTAATAAGACAGCCAGCGCCGCAGGTGTTGATAGTGTTAAACTAGCAGAGGACGCAGGTTTGTGGACTCCGCCAGAACTTATTATGGAAGACGGCGCACCTTTTGATAAGCTTGATATCTTGAAGAAGATGGCAAGCTTTGAAGATAAGTACCGCAGCATTGCACAGAGAGGACCTCAAGACCCTTGGGAAACTCAAATGTGGGAGCTACGTAAAGCCGCTTATGCAACATCAGTACCTGATGCTTATATAAGTGACCTGCGTAGGTACGAGCCCGAAGATGTACTTTCCAATTTGGCGAGGAACAAGGTTATACTTGATCCGGAATCTTATTGCAAGTACGCTATGGGTATAGACCTAGGCCAATTGCGTCCGCATTTGGGTGAGGTTAAGAAGGCCTGTGATGGACTCTTTACTAGATTGTTAAAAGAAGGTAAGGCGTATGAGGTTTGTAGTGACAGTTACTATGACTTTATAACACCATCGAAGTATGTAATACCGCAAGCAAGTACACTGGACGCTAAGGTGGCAATGGTTAAAAGTGCGTCGTCTTTCTCAGATGACTACGTATTTAAACGTGCTGTTGATGCAACCGCTTCAGGTTTGAATCCACAACTTAGTTGTAAAAGTGTACCATCAAGTACTATTTCTCAGGTTGCAAAAGTTGTGTCGGAGAAGTATGCTAGTTATAAACTGGCGAGTATTAACGCGATGCGGTATTTCCACCCATCTGAAAGTGTGGACCGCCAATTAGCCATATTGGCTGTTCAAAGCATGTTTAAGCAAGAATCAGGAGACTAGGATAAATGTCCACTTCAAAAACAATGAATGAAATACTCGCAGACACTAAGCAATTTCTTAGCATCAAAGAAGCGAGTTTTGGTAAACAGGCCAAGGAAGAAGCTTTGGATAACCCCAACAGCATCCCTGGATCTGCCCATGATAAGCCTGTAGACGATGGTGCATCTGCGCCAGACAAAGAAGTCCAACAGGAATTACCCCCGAACACTGCAAATAGCAACGCTGGTGCTACTGAAGCTGAAAAGCTTGAGTCAGGCCATGCTACAGATGCTACACAAGCTGTTCAGGATGTAGCCAAGAAACCTATGGTCAGTAGCGACTCAAACGCTAAAGAAGCTTCAGCTGGTGTTAATGCACATGCTCAAGACCTTATTGACCTTATCGGTAACTTCAACAGCGAGAAGACTGCTGCGAGATCAGCCGTTGACGTTTTGACAGACGAGAAGTGTTCCAAGTGTGATAAGGAAGACTGCGACTGTGAAAAAGAAGACGATTCTGATGACTCCAAGGAAGCTTCGCAGGAAGAGTCCAAGGAAGCTACTGTTGGTGGTGAAATCGAACTTAGCAGAGATGTACTCGCTAAGATCGCTTGTACAATCCTTTCTACTGAAGAAGGTGTAAATTTCACAGAAACAATTTTACAAAAAGAAGCTGGAGCTCAGGCTGCTAGAGACACTATGGAGTTTCTAAACAAGCAAGCTGAAGACTCTGAAAAACAAGCTGCATATGATGCCGGACAGGAACATGCTGACCAGTTGATTAATGAAGCTGTTAAACAAGCTGAAGATGCTAGATTTGAGCAAGCTTATGAAGCAGGTCGTAATGACGCGATTAAGTTGGCACAAGCTACTTCTCCAGACGGCTCTATCGATTATAAAGCTCTCGGCGCTACTGTTGCTGCCGAAGCTGTTAAAAGAGCACAAGCTGAATTGATGGGTATGGACCCAGCAGCTATGGACTCTGGTATCGGCGCTGACGAAGCTTTAGCTGGCATGGCTGGCGAAGGTGAAGAAGCAGGTGACGATATCGCTCCTGAGGAACTTGAAGCGGCATTAGCCATGATGGTTCAGAGTGGAGAACTCTCGGAAGAAGAAGTTGCAGCTATTATGTCGCAGATCGGAGCCTCTGAAGGCGCTGAAGAAGCGGGTGAAGCTGTAGGCGCTATCGAGGGAGCTGCTCCAGAAGGTTTAGGCGAACTAGAAGGACTTGAGGGACTTGAAGAAGCTCCTGCAGGTATGGAAGTCGCTGCATCCGCTAGTGTTGAGAAGAGCTTTCTAAACGCGCTAGCTACGGTTAGAGCCAACAGCAAGTAAGGAGCTTACCATGAGCAATGATAAAAATTTAGAAGAGATCCTCGAAAAGAGCGCTGCTTATGTCGAAGAGAGTCAGAAAGAGATTAGTAATCTCAACGCTGCACTTTCTAAGCAAGCTAGCGAAAAGCTAACAGAAAAGAAAGCTTTTGATCTCCAGGCCCAACGCACCGCTGCCATCTTAGCAGATCGCGGCGTTATTGAAGCAACTAAAGTTAACGACTTTGTCGACAAGCTAGCCTCCTCTCCGGTAGAGGCCTTGAAGACACTTGAAAAGTTAGCTAAACTTTTAGGTACTTCTTCGTTGGGAGGACCCTCTGCGGTAAAGGAGGCTTCGGCCTCTACGGACACATGTCCATTTGTAGCAGAATTATTTCCAGAGCTGGGTAACTCCCGTTCTGGATTGGTAGATTAACATATTAAATTGAGGTAATTAACATGGCTAAAGGTCATTTTAACGTACTAAAAGGGGCTTATCCTTCTTTAGTGCAATTGGATAAAACCCTCAAGGTTAATGACGCTGTCACTAACCTTGTTAGAGGTAATTCCCTTCGAGTTGATACATCTGATAACACTTGGCTTAAGACTGCAGATGATGCAGCGTCTAAGGGTGCCGCTGGTACTCCTGGACCAATCATCTATTTTGCACTCCAAGACCAAGATCAAACAGATGTTGAGATGGCAGGCGCATTGACTGCACTTTCTTGCACAATGCCTATGGAAGTTGAAACGGATCAGTATAACGGAACTCCTGCTTTAGGCGCACTACTTGTTGGTGGACTTGACGGTAAAGTTCAGGCTCATGCTGATGGAGAGACTGCGTGTGGCGTAGTTACTAAAGCTGAGTACCGTCGTTTTATCAACGATAAGACGGTCAGCGGAACTAGCACTAAAGGTGGATTCGGTATGGTATTAGGTTTTGCCACTATCTACTCACCTGACATCGACGGAGTATAATCATGAGCGATAACATTCCAGTTTCAGTAATGAACAACAAAATTATGGAAGCGTTTAACGAAGGTAGCGATACCTCAATCAAGAAGGCACAAAGTGCCGCGACTGGTTTTACACGCATTCAGGTCCGTGAAGATTCTTTTACTTATAAGATCCTTCCTCCGGAAAAAGCTACAGATGACATTCTTAATGTCTCTCTTGATAATGACATGCCTTCAGTTATTTGGGAAATCGAGCCAGATTCTCCAGGAGCTAAATGGGTACCACTTCAGTCTATTCCTGAAGGTGAGTATATCCAGGGTCGTCGTTACTTGATTCCTATGGCACGTATCGTTACTCCTAAGTTTACTAAGGACATCGACGAATTGCGTACCTACAGAATGGACCTTCGTAAAGTCCTTACTGACAACGCTATCAAAGACGGTCTCGCTGAGATTGACGGTAAGTGGATCGAAACCTGTGACGGTATCGTAATCGACCTTATGTGGTTGAACACTGCTACTGGCGCAACGACTGCTACAGTCTATGACCCAGATGCTGACACTTATACTGTTGCTAACCCTTACGCTGGTGACGGTGTTGCGGTTCAGACTCTTACAGGTAAAGTTCAGTACCGCAGATTCTCTGCTGGTCTTGACAGATCTGATATCGCCGAAGCTAAGAAGATGATGCCTTCTGGTTCACTCTTCCCAGGTTTCGAAGATAAGTTCCGTCTACGTAACTACCTAATGCTTATGAACGATGTTACTGCTCAGGACTTCCTGAAGTATCGTCGTGAAGACGCCGGTGGTGATCTATCTCAAGAATTGTTCGAGAACGGACTTACTCTTGAAAAGATCATGGGTATGAAGACCATTTACACTATTAAGGGCGGTATCGTTCCTGATGGTGTGGTTTATTTCTTCGCAGCTCCAGAGTTCCTTGGTAAGTTTTTCTATCTTACTGATTGGACTATGTACATGAAGAAAGAAGCTTACTTCATTGAATGCTTCGCTTACTGGCTTGGTGGATTCGCCATCGGTAACGTAGCTGCTGTCTGTCGTGCTGACTTTGTTGACTAAAGAAGTTAACAAGTCCAGCAGCCCTATAGGCAGCTAGTTCTTAGGGGCGTCTGGTGATTGTAACCGACGCCCCTTTTTTTTATAACTCCTTACTTATAGGATAAAGCAAATGATCGACGTAGAAAATCAGAACTGGATGGAAGGCTTTGTAAAAGAAAGCGCGAACTACGGGCTCAACCCAGACCAGACAAAAGAATTATTGGCGAATGCCACACATTTTCATATGTATAAAGAAAGCGAAGCATATCGCGACGGTTTCGATAAAGAAGCTCAAAGATTTGGCGGACTAGGTAAAGCTCTTAAGGGTTTATTTGGTAAAGGCAAAGCTAAAGCTCCTAAAGTTAACTCTCCCAAGCTAGGACCTGTCAAGCCATTAGGCGGCAAGGCACCTAGAGTTCCAGCAACAGGCGCAGGAGCCGCAGCAGCAGGTATGGGCGCTATTAAGCCGATAGGTACTACAGCAGCTAAGGCAAAGGCAACAGCCGGAGCAGGTGCCGCAGCAGGCGCAGGTAAGAAGATGAAAGTTAACTCTGAAAGTCTCAATAAGGCCAAAGACACCGCAGCCGCTTCAAGAGGGGCAGGTAGTAAGAGTACTAATAGCCAGAAGTCCACTACACCTAAAGATACTGCCGGCGAAACAGCAGCAGCAGGCGCAGAACAGTCTAAAGGATTCTTCAGTGGTACAGGAAGCGGCCTCAAAACTATGGGTACACTAGGACTAGGCGGTGCAGGCATGTATGGCCTTGGTAAAGCTCAAGAAGGTATTGAGAACCTTAGTAAAGGTGAAGACGAACTTGCTATGCAAAGTATCATGGAAGGCGGTGGTAGCGAATCATCCAAGATGCGCCAAATGCAGATGATGCTTAAACAAAAAGCTCAACGTGACTTTAACGCAGCTAGAGACACTTATGGCTTTGGTAAGGACAAAGGCGGCGGCGGTAGAAACTTCTACGGTATGAAGGACATCTACTCTGGCGCAGGAATGTAAGGTACTATTATGGATGAACATTGGTTACAAGGATTCATGCACAGAGCCGAAGAGAGAGGGGTGGCACCCTCTGTCGCACAATCCCTGCTTAAAAAAGCAGGTTTAGGCGGCAGTCTTAAAACCTTAGGTACGTTAGGCCTAGGCGGAGCAGGTGCGTTAGGCGGACTAGCTCTAAAGGATACTATTGAAGACGTACAAAAGTCAGACAGTCAGGTAGATCTAGAACGGATGTTAGAGCAGACGCAAAGTATGTCTGAAGGTTCTAGAGACGCATATATAGCTAATTACCTGAAAGACTTAATGAAGCGTAGACACGACAACGCTAAAGACATTTATAATCTATAAGGGGTATTAGTAATGGCTGACACACCGCAAGGAAATCCTGGGTTCATATCCGAAATGGATATAAGAATCTGGTTACGTGATACAGATCCGGAAGCGAACACGTTGTTACTTGACTTAGAGTTCAGCCCTGAAGAGATCCGTACAGCGCAGACCTTTGCTGTGGACCGATGGAATGAGACACCTCCTTTCGTCGCTCGGTATAGCGTTGCCACATTCCCATGGCGCTGGAACCTACTAAGAGGCACTGTAGCTAACCTGCTAACAATAGCAGGGCATCGCTACCGTAGGAACCACCTAAACTATAACGTACCAGGTGGTGCTATTAACGATCAAGATAAAGCTCCGGCATATGATGCTGCCGCTGCTAAACTATCCGCAGAGTATGGTCAGTTCATTCATGATAAGAAGATCGAACTTAACATCGAAGGCGGATGGGGGTGGACTTAATGCCAGAAGTCACCTGCGATATCTTTCAACAATTTGACATATTTCCGAATTACTATGGTGGTTTTACTTTCGGATGGTTACTTAAAAAGCAGGCTGAGGTTCCTCAGCCTTTGGTGTTTAACGTACAGTACTCTCCAACAGGCCTAAGCGATTGGGAAGATCACTCCCCCGCTGTAGAGGGTTACACTTGGGCAGAAGAATGCCGTAACCGTAAAAATAAAAATAACAATTTATTCTTCAGGGTTAAAGCAACCTTCGGGGAAGACAACGACGTATGCTACTCTGATGTACAGACAGCCTTTGGTGGTCAAGAGTTAAAGGCGTATGCCTACTCTAAAGAAATCATGCGTAAAGAAGTCCTACAGATGAGAGGGCTTGCTGGCGTTGAGATAAACATTTTCAAGAAGATGCATAAGGGTGAAGAGTGTACAGAATGCTTAGACCCTATCACTAAGAAGGTTATGGACCCTACCTGTGAGGTCTGTGGTGGAACTGGATTCCTCGATGGTTGGTACGGGCCTTTCCCTGCATTCGGAACTTTTAGCGTAAGAACTATACATAAGAAGCATGCCAAAGATGGCGCTTTCGTAGAAGACGATAGAGGACATAAGATAAGATTAGTTGGCAGTCCTTTATTACTTCGTGACGATATGATAGTGGACACGACTAATAACCTACGTTATATTGCTAACATAATCAGTAACTTAACTGAATTAAGAAGGATTGCCGTAATCCAAGAAATAACAGCCAATGAGCTGGAGACTTCGGATATAAGATATAGCGTAGGTATATAATGAGCAAATCAGTAGAAAGACTTAACCTGGAAGATCAGCAGGCAGAATCACGGCTTAAAGACCCTACGCAGGTTAAGCCGTTGGAAACTATTGCTACCTACTTTCAGATGCGCCGCGACCCAGTAGTTCTTGAGGGAGGATTCCTGGAGATACTCCGCGCCATGTACAGTTTTGAGGATAACCTGTTACACCACACTAAACCATGGGACCCTTCCGGTAAAACGAAAGGCTCTCCATATATAGACGTGGATAGCACCTGGGAAGACTCAGAAAACAACCCATACCCTATGGTGATCGTTGCCTTAGGGGATTTAAAATACTCAACTCAAGGTGTGCAAGGCTTAGGTGATAATGCCGGCTATAATCTAGAGGAAGGTATACAATATCAGGCTCGTGTAGTTAACGGGACTGTAACATTCAATCACATTGGAAAATCAAAATCGCAAGTTCTTTCATATCAGGCGTCTACGTTAGATATGGTTGACTCTTTTGCGGAGATGATTAAGAGGGACTTATGTTTTGAAAAATTTGATGTGACTGATATATTTAAACCAAGGCAGCGTAAAGACCAACCACGTGAGTGGGAAGCCGGTGTTAGATCGCAGTTCAGGTTCCAGGAATTCTTTGGTAATAAGCAGGAATCACCTAAACTTAAACAAATGTCTATTAAGATGAAATCTGGTTTAGACCAAAGATTCAAAATGGTACAATAAACTAAGGAGACAGTACAGTGACTTATGTAAAGCCACAAGTTAAAGTATTTCAAGAGTTTCAAGCCGCTCCGGAAGCTGTCGTTCAGAACCTGAACGCGTTCGTATTCGGACCGCACTATCAACTCTTTAGATACGCAGAATCCTCTGAGAAAGCTTTAGTTAGCTTAGGGGATTATGATAAAGATAACGACACAGATTACTTGTGGCCTAATCAGCCGGCATTGTCTGTCGTTGACCAATCTTTCACCAAACTTTACGCAGACGATGCGCTTTTAAAGTATATCAGCTTTGCTGAGTCAGCGGTTAACCCGTTGGTTCTTACAAGTGCTAGTGTACGGAATAAGCTTAGAGCTGCTCCAAGAATAGGTGCTACTACCTCTGCGGGTAACATTGACGTCACAGTCAGTGGTGTTCACAATGGTGGCGCAAATCTTCCGGAGAGCTATTACGTCTATCCTGCAGAAAGTTTCATTATCGGCTCAGCAGCCGGTGAATTAAATTATATTACGACTGACGGACTTAAAGGATCTATTGCAGTTCCTGCAGATGCTACGTTAGCTAACAAGGTTGTAGAAGGCCCGGACGGAGTCGCTTTAGACTTTGACCTTACTGGATTGGCAGTTAACGCTCCAAGACAGATTGTCGTGGCAGGTGCTTCATCAAGCTTCACACTTACACAGTTGAAGAGCAGAATACCTTCACACATTGCAGATGCAGAAGCAGCCGACGCTCTTAGAGTAACGGTAGCAGATGCAGCACTCTCGGTTACATATAACCCAGGAACAAGCAATGAACTCTCTGTCAGCTTCGACATTGGCGGCGGTGGTGACTCAGTCGCTGCGGCTAGAGCTGCTGTTGTTGCAGTTACAGACATTCTCGAAGATTGGGAAGTAAGTGATATCTCTGGCGACGGACTCGATGCAGTTACTACTGTAGAAGACCAAGACGCTGCAGACCTTGTTGCTGCCACTACTAACATCTTAGATGATTATGCGTTCTACACAGTATTCGCTAACTCAATTATCTTTAAGACTGAGAATGGGTTCAACCGTTCAGCTGGTCTTTTCAAAGACGTCGAAGTCGGTGACAGAATACGTCACGTCGTAACTCCAGTCAGCACAGGTGTCCCTGAAGAAGTCTTCAGCACAGTTGTTGGTTTCGAGCCAGACATCCTTAACGCTACAGTTTCTGACCAAACACCTGCCGACGACAACGCAGAGAACCAACTAAGCACAGATTTAAGTGCTGGTGATTCTTCCGTCCTAGCTGGTGGTGGTGATAATCAGAACACTGGACTTCTTGTAGGCGGTAACGCAGCAATCTATCTTCTCGATCAGACTGCTACTTACGATGACGCTTTCGGAGATCAATCACAAGGTGTAAGCGATCTAGACATCACAGTTACGATCGTAGCAGGCGGAGTTGCCACTAGTGGTAATGTCACTGCTAACGTCTCTAATGCTTCAGGAACGTACAACCGTACAGGTGTTCCAATAGTTGCAGATGCTAACTACCCTGATGGTAGTATCTATATCGGTAGCAACATGGTTCTCGCCTTTGACGCTACAGGTGATACTTCTGGATCAGGCGGTGGACCTGACAGAGAATTCAAAGCTGGTGACAGTTATGAAGTATCTGGAGTCCTTACCCCAGTTAACGCTGTTAACAATCTTATTGTCGAGGGTTCTTACTCTGGTCAGCAAGATACTACTTACAGACTAGAAGTTGTTCGTGGCGGACTTTTCGATAGAACAGTTGTTGCTCAGCCAGGTGTTAACTACTTCGGTAGAGGCCATAACGCTGTCTACGCTAATACAGTTATTACTTCTGCAGGTCAGCCTGCTGATACAGAAACCCTCACATTAAATGATGGGTTTAACAGTGTTGTCTTCGAGTTCGATAACAATGCTACTGTTTCTGGTACTAACGTTGCTGTAGTTATCGGTGGAACTGCCGCAGACACACTAACTAACTTACTAGCAGCTATCCAAGGAAGTTCTCTTGATGCTCAGGCAATCGAGACTGTCTCTGGTACTGAGATCACAGTTACGTCTAACAACCTAGCTAACGACCTCACTTCTGCAGGAACACCAACTAACTACTCTACAGTAGATACCGCACTATCAACTCCGACAGCCTCTACGGTTATCGCAGCAGTAGTCGACATCTCTCAGTGGACTGGTGGTGATCTTGATGACGAGTATCGTCTAGTTGTTACTAAAGCAGGTGGTAACCTTGTTTCGACTGAGTTCGCTCTTGAGTCTAACGCTGGTGATAACCAGAACGGTATTTCCTTCCCAGCCTTCGCTACATCTGTAGACGTCGGTATCAAAGGACTTGCAATCACTCTTACTGATGGTGGCGCTGTTAACCCAGCCTTCGCTGTAGGTGAGACTTTCGTTCTAGACTTGAGACTCTCAAGACCTAAGCTTAAGATTACAGACTCTGCAGGTATCGATCAGCAGACTAACGTTGTAGTTGCAGATGGTGACATCATTAACGTCGGACTTAACGGCGTAACTGTTGAATTCCCTTCTAACACCAACTCTAACGGTGGAATCGACATTAACGGCGGACTAAGCTTAGGCGACGTCTGGACTATTGAAGCTACTGCAAAAGCAAACGGACCTCTTAAGACTCTTGTTCTTAGTGAGCCTGTTTCTGATAACGTCGCAGCTGCAATCGACTCAGCAGGAGTTCCGGTACCAATACCTGACCTTTTCGCTATCGACCTGTTCTTGTTTAGCAACTCAGTCACTATCCCAAGTGAGCAGCGTGATCCTAACGTAGCCGCTGGTTTCTTTAACTGGCAAGGTATTGCAGCAAGCTTGACATCTAACTCTGGAATAACACTCCAGGATAGCAGATGGGTAGACCCAAGTGACAGTTCTATGCCTTACCTTGAATTATGGCAAGGTTCACTTTATGTAGAGTACAGAGCATTACTCAGAGAGTATACTAGCTCAATCTTCTCTATATCTAACATTGACGATGTGGTCAGTTCACTCGGTCCAATTGTTCCAGACAACCCACTAGCTCTAGGTGTTTACAAAGCACTACAGAACAGTGCAGATGCTACCGTGTATTTCATGGGAGTTGAATCTGATGATGTTGCTGGATACTCTAAGGTCCTAAGTAAAGCTACTCTTTCTGATAAGCTTTACAGTCTCGTACCTCTTACGTTCGACGATACAATCCACGGATTGGTTGATGCGCATGTTGACGAGATGTCCACAGAAAATCGTAAGAGATGGAGAATAGCATTCCTCGCAGCTGAGACCAGCTTCGAAAACGCAATCCTTTGGGGTGGTAACCATCCTACTAATGGAGTGTGGAACGCTACTATCACTGACGATACACGAGCTGTCGGTACTCAATACACAAGAGTTGAGTTCACAGAGTTCGCAAACCTACTAGGTACTGTTGCAGTTGGCGATGAAATTCGTTTCAACTTCGATATCGATGCTTGGGGTAACGAGACTCACACGTCAGCTGTCGTAGCAGAATTGGAAAGTAATCAGGTTCTTTACCTCGATGCCGCCCAGCCAGCCGCGATCACAACTGCAGTGAAGATGGAAATTTACCATCCTCTAAGCACAAGTGAGCAGGCTTCTAAACTTGCAGAAACTTCCGCAGCTTACGCCGACAGAAGAATGTATGCAGTTTACCCAGACGTACTGTTTAACGAAGGCGTTGCAGAACCAGGATACTTCGCAGCAGCGGGTGTAGCCGGGTTAGCAAGCTCAGTAGTTCCTCAGCAAGGGTTAACAAACACTGAAGTAGCAGGGTTCGATGACGTTCCAGCTATCTACAGCATCTTTAGTGAAGATGACCTTAACACTATGGCCGAGGGTGGTACATTGATCGTAGCTCAAGAGCTACCAGGTGGTCCGGTATTTATCCGTCACCAGATCTCTACCAACCAACGTAGCGGTGTTCTTGCTAAGACTGAATTGTCAATGGTTAAAAACTTTGACTCCATCAGTTACTACTTCGCTAACAAACTGTCCCCTTACATTGGTAAGTATAACGTAACTCCAGCACTTGTTGACCACCTCCGCACAGAGATTCTGTCTGGTATCAACTTCTTGAGTTCATTTACAGGTGTAGGTCTTCTTAGCCCGCAGGTCATTAAGGAAAACAGTGAGATAGTTCTCATTCAGCAGCACCCAACGCTCGCTGATACGATTATCGCCAATGTGAACCTGAACTTACCAGCGCCGCTTAACGTAATCGAACTACACTTAGTAGTATAAGGAGAGGTATTAACAATGGCTGATATATTTGGTTATAACAGAGGGGCGAAAGCTAAGCAGGTGTTCTCTTCGGAGAATACTAGATTGGACTTCGCCACAGGCGGCGCGGGCTTAGCGGCCAACGCCGGTGGTTACCTTGTACAAAACTGGGCCGTTAACTACGGCCAGCAAGTACAAGAAGTATTTGAATTAGGTTCTAACGCGCTTTACTGGGTGAAGGGTCGACCGCAAGGTTCTGGCACTATCTCCCGAGTAATCGGACCAGCACCAGCTTCCACAGGTCGTCAAGGTTTATTCCCACAGGAAGCCTTTGATATTTGTGAAGGTGGCGCAATGTTTAACTTGAACGTCCGAGGCGGTTCTTGTGATAACAACGAGCTGGAAGGTGTTAACATATCCATGGATGGCTGTGTTATTACTACTATCGGGTTCTCTGCTAACGTTGCAGACGCGCGTGTCATGGAAAATATAGGTTGGCGTTTCGCTCACCTAGAAGTGGCATAAGTTACCGAACTTAAGTTATTAACGACCGGTAACCGCTCATGAGTGGTTACCGGTTTCTTTTTTAAAGGATCAGCTATATGCCCAGTAAGCTTTACAATGACAATTTTAAAAATTCTACCGGTACTAAAGGCGGTCCTAAAGGATGTCGTGGTGAGTTCAAGCAAGGAATCATCACCAGAGCACTACAAGGTCAATTCTCTTATTCTGTAGAAACCGACAAAGGCGAGACTATCACATGTAAGTCTGCAGCTAGTATGGTTTCCAATATTGTAGGTGTGAAGGACTTAGCAACACTGTCGTCAGGAACTCCGGTAATATTATGGACTGACGCCCCTGGAGCACAGAATGGTGTTATACTGTGTGCCCTACCTACCCATGCTAAGGGTAAACAAGAAATAACACCTAGACAGTTCTCAGCAGACCCCGAGTCTGGCACAGCTATGTGGAGTAGTCAGTACTACCAAGAGATGTTGAAAAATAGAGATTTCAAACAAAAGATATTCGCTAACAATGGAAGACCTTTTGATGTAAACCCAGGGGACTGGGGTAAGATAAACGATCACGGAGTCTTCCTAGGTATTATGGGAATGACTGCCACTATGCGAGGGTCGCAGCAATGTGCGATTGAAGTGCATACCCTCGACGACCTATTAAGACTCAGAAGCGGCCAGTACCAGCATTTCTCTTCTTTCGGAGAGCAACACATCTATAATGATGGTGGTAATATATCTGTAGAGATATGCGGATCTTCTAGGCAGCATGAAGTTTCTGGCAAGGACGACATCGGTGAAGAGGTTTTCGAAGAGTCGGACGATATTAGCAATGACTATAAAGATTTAAACATCAAACCCAAAGAGGCAGAGGCTACCCTAAAACGTCGTTTCCAGATGTTCTTCGGACACCTAGGATTGCTACAGATGTTTGTTGCCAACCCTGAAGAGGGTGATGAGAAGTATTCAAGGAAAGCAAAGCATCAAGGACTTTTTCATCTTAACATCGCAGACAGCGGGCATCTAGGCGTTACCTCTGCAGCAGGTATGGCGTTTACTCGTGACGATATCATCCCTATACCTAAGAAGCTTAAAGAACCTTGGGACCCGTCAGGCGACAAGACAGAAGACGGTGAGATCGGAGAAGAGAAGGAACCTTATAAGATACCCCCAGCATTTAAGGGAGGTACTCATTTACTTGTAAGAGATATGACTGCATGGTCTAGAAAGAATAGTTACCAAAGATTTGACGAGCAAGAAAAGGATTGGTATGTACCCGAAGCAGATGACCTAGAAACTCCTAAGGATAAGTACGACACGTTATCCAATGGTAAGGAGTCTACAGAAGAGTTCCAGGATAAGAAAGAACTTAGAGCTGGTGTGTATATAAACCCAGACGGGTCTGTTACTATTATGGATGCAGCTGGAACACAGCTAGTCCTTGATGGTAAAGGCGGAATGCAGCTTGGTGGAGCAGGTGCTTTAACTTTAATGCCCGGAACTAACGTAAATATATTAGGCGGTGACGATGTTGTCATTAAAGCCAAGAATAGCGTAGACATCACAGCTACAGATAAGGATGTACGACTTAAGGCTGAGAAGAACCTACATAGTTTCTCTAATGGCGGAATACTACTAGAGTCAGCAGGAGAGCAGTCTGGCCATGGCTTTTCAGACGGAACTGACGGTGAGGCAGTTAATAGTTCTGGTATTGTCCTTAAGGCAGCAGAAAGCTCTATCTTTCTATGGGGGCAGGAAGTACTCTTGTCTGGTATTAGAGGTATTGGCATAGAAGCTGTGAAGGGTGCCGCTAAAGGTGTCCGTATTGTAGGTGACGTCGTGAGAGCTATTGGCGACCGCATCCTAGCAGCTACTGGTGGAGCGTACTTACAGCTAACTGACACACAAGCAGCTCTAGCTGCATCTGGTAACGCTTTCTTAGGTGGTGAGTCTGGCGCAGCTATCGGTGACGGTGGCGAGTATTGGGTGCCACTAACTAAAGCAGGTGACGATGTTTCCACACCACAGCTAGTAGGAGCCAGTAGGCAAGAGAAGGCCTTCTCCTTTGATAGCAGGTCTTGGTTAAGTACTTTTGAAGAAGGACAACGTGATCCTATAAAGTTCACGTTCAGAAGCTCTGACGAGTATGCTACCAATGACTTTGAACTATATCAACTTTCATGGCAGATACTTATAGATAAGAGCCCTATGGCACTGACAGATGCCGGCCTCACCTCTAGTGATTCCTGGCAAGAGATTGAAGTTAATGGAACAATGCCATTTCCGGGTAAAGACAAAATTAACAGTAACGTATATATTGTCCTAACCAGCGGCGAAGAAAACGTCGATGAGAATGGAAAGATGAAGAACCGTGAGTCTATGACAAACGAACCACAGTTTCAGAAGACTTCCTTAAACGAATACAAAGTAACGAAAAGGTAGACCATTATGTCAGACAGTGTAAAAGATAAGATTAGCAAGAAGCTAGGTGACGGCGAAAGCCTCGGTAGTGGAGATTTTGCAGAATTCTCTCAGCCTAAGAAAAAAGGCGACGCAGAACTAAGTAGCTCAGTACCTGTAGTAGACAGTGCTAAAGACGACCCCATCATGGGCGCAGGATCAGATGAAGCTGCACCGACTAACGCCGCAAGGTTGAACTTACATAAGTCTGGTGCCGATTTAGGTATTACTATAAACTATGACGAGGTAGAGATTACAGAAGACGATCGTGACGAGTTTCTAAACTGCCTTATAGATAACAAACGATTCACCAGAGAGTTTACCATATTTGGTGGAAAAGTTACCGGCACCTTAAGAAGCAGAACCTCTGACGAAAGTAGAGCACTTATCTACGAATCTCAAAGAAGAGTTACTATGGGAGAGATCCTATCCGACTCAGACTATGCAGCTGTTTTCAGAAGAGCTACTATGAGGTTTCAGATACAGCGGTTAAACGCTACAGAGTACCCAGAGGCTAAAGGGCCTTTCTTGGCACAAGCAACTTTTAAGTCGTTCATGTTGGATGACAAAGCAGCCGAAGCACCTAAGTGGTATGAAGAAGCAGAAACCGCTTGGCAAGGTATGCAAACAGGACTTGAAGCAGCTATCTTCGCAGAGATACTGAAATTTGAGTATAAATATTGGACAATGGTAGAGAATGCTAATAATCAGGATTTTTGGAATCCCGAAGGTTAAACCTCGGCCTTCGGGCTCGCCTTCGGGGAATACCTACTAGAGATTCCGAAAAACATAGACACTCGGGAAAGTTCTACGCTACGGTATGTGAGGTTATCGAGAGCGACATCCTTCGTGAAGTACGAGGACAGAAGTACACGGGTTTGATGGCAGGAGCCACTCACCCGACTATAGATTATGATAAAGCTATGGGTGTAGCTATAGATGCCTACTATAGCTTGTTAGAAACGATTCCTTACTTAACAGGAGGAGCCACTAAAGAGGACATGAAGAAGATGGAAAGAGAAAGAGCCGTCAAGGACTACCACGAGAACGTGGCCTTCGATAAGAGAGACAACTCTACCGAACCTCCACCTGTTTATGACCATAAGAAGGTTGGAGAATAACTGTGGCGCAATCCCCATATAACACCCAGTATACCCCTAACGCCGTAAGCTCTAACTGGATGGTTAACACAGCCTACCAGATGGGCACCAACATGATGGGTATGTCTCAGTCTCCTGGCTTTGTTATGGGGCAGCGCCCTTCCGATACTATGTTTGTAGTTAACGGAGGAAGCCAACGCAATCAAAAGGCCCATGAAGACCTCGTGGGTCATATCAACATAATAAATTCGCTACGTAATACAGGAGGAGAGGCTGGAAACATCGCCAGTACTGCAAGTGGTTACGATAACATGGCTAACTCTTACTTAAGCCAATTTGATTTTGTAAAGCAGGCGACTGGGGGTAACCTCGACGAATTCTCTCGTAGGATGATTGGAGGAGCTACCAGCATTGCCGGTGGTGGTGACTTAACTAATGCACCTGGTGCTAATAGTTGGCAGAAGCAGATGGCATTCCACCAGCAGCATGTACAGCGGGCTAAAAGTTTTGGCAAGAGTATACTAGACTCAGCATACGTAGGTGGTGACGCTACAAAGGTTAACAAGAGCTTCACTAGAGGGTTTAAGATAGAAGAGGTCGCTGATGTAGTTAGCCAACTTGGTTACGAAGGCGGGGTAAGCTGGACAAACCGAGACGGCAGCAAAAGATCAGACGAGCAGAATAAAGACGTAGTAAGTCAGCGACTAGGTAAACTTGCGGCAGCTAGAAACGTCTTTGGAGAGGGTGACGTTAATTCCCTACAGCAGCAGACACAGCAACTACTCGGCTCCAGCCTAGGGTCTAACGATGATGCCTCCGGTAAAATACTACAGCAGATTTCTGCAGAGGCTAGAGTTCTTAATAAAGATGTTAAGAACATGGTCAAGTCTAGAGAGGTCATTAAGAACACTCTAGTATCGTTAAATAAAGCTAGAGACTCTCGCGGTGTCAACTTAACCTACGATGGTACAGGGTCTATTAGTGGTGATATGGAAGTCACTGCAAATGCTATTGGGTCGTTAGTAGATCATGCAACAGCAGGTCTTCCAGGAAAGACGCAAGCAGCTATGTCACGTAACATGACTAGAACGCTTATTAAAGACGTCGACTCTGACGCAGGGCAGTTAGCTAAGCTAATGCAAGCCGGTATGATGTCCGGAGAAGTTAGTAAAGAGGACTATAACATATTCCAACAGGCCCAACGCTCCGGTAACACCCGAGGAGCTTCCGACATAGCCAGACGTACTATTAAGGACGTTGATAAGATAATGTCAGATAAAGTCCTTTTCGAGAATACTATAGGGTGGATGAATGAAGGGGCGATTAAGAATCAGTTTGGAGGTAACGTTGCCGAATTCCAAAAAGCCAACGCAGGATACTCAACACAACGTGTTCGTAATATTGCGTTAGGAGGTTCCGCACAACAAGCCACTAGGATGCAGGAGATGGGCACCAAACGACGGCTCAATGATATGCGTAAAATTCGCAGAATTACTGGTGTCGAAGAAGATGAGTATACCGACGAGAATAAAATAGCTGACTATAAAAAAGATTTAGCTATAGGCGCTGGGAACCAAGCCGAGAATGAGAAGACTATACAACGCCAGAAACATCAAAGAGGCGACCTAACAGATGACCAACTAAAAGAAAAGCTTGCCGAGATAGATAGTACTCTTGCAGACGACTTAGTCTCTATCAAAGGGGTTTCCGGAGATAGCGTCTCAGACGTCAGAGGTGCTATTAGGTCCGGAAAGGTGGGTATATCTGAAGCACGGGCCGACAACATTTCCGATGTAGCAGACGCTGGGTTCACCAAGCGTCGGGCTAGGAAATACTTTAAAAAGGTTCAAAAGTCTGGCAAGCTAGGCGCCTATACTCAGCTAGACAGTCTTGTAGCCCGCAAAGCTATATCAAAGGACCAGATGGCCGAGATAATGGATATAGACGATAAAGAAGAACGTCAACAAAAGATCGAGGGTATTATAGGCGAACACTTCGGTGGAGACACTCGACAAGAGGATATATTTAGAAAACAGACATCGGCAGAAGCAGGCCGCATGACTAACATGTATCTAAGAGACGTAACCCTAAGTGGGGACCGTGGCTTTATAGATCATAAAACATACGCCAGCAGGAATAAACTTTCCAACGCAGTAGGTAAACAGGCGGGCAAGAGTAAAGACATATCAGACGCCGCTACTGACGATATGAAAGCAAGCGAGAGTCTTGCTGGAGATAAGAATAATGCAGAAAAGATTCTTAGTGGTATACAAGAACTAGCCGCCGCAGTAACTGACGGCCAAAAAGCCAACCTCGACACCTACGGCGAAGGCGGTGTCCTGAAGGTTAAAATAATCAACCCTGAAGAAGTTAAGCCATCCGACCCACCTATGGTCGAAAGTGGCAGCGGCGGGTAATGGAGGAATTATGCCAGTAATATTTGGAACAGACGAGAGTAGCCCTAGAGGCTGCTTTATGGCTTTTACCTTTGACGGTGGTAACAGCAAAGGAGCATTGCTCACGTTACCAGGCGGTAACTTAATAACTAAGCAAGACCCTACTTGGCCGTTGATTGTAACATCAGTCAAAACAGAGTTTAAAGAGAACACTCAGTTCCTTAAATGTTTTAATGACCGTATCTACACATACACCTTCGGAGGTGACGTAGGTATTATGTCTGTGAACTTTATGGGATTCATCGAAGGTGGTGTAGAGGCTGGCGGCGGTGGAGGCGGCGCAGGAGCTGGCCAAGGACCTTGGGAGATTATGATAGATGGGTATAACGAAGCCCGAGTTTCTAAGTCATTAGACTTTGCAGTCTTAACAGTAGGTAAGAAGTCTATACAAGGTCTTGTGGGATCATTAACTTCCACCACACAGTCGCCAGAGTATGGACTACAAGGTTTTGCGCTAACATTAGCATACCTGCCGGAGGCTAACCAATGATAAATCATGCAAGAACACTTTTATTAAATGCACAGATACCTAACAGCGAAATATACATACCAGAAACCTATGGTGCGATAACCATACCGTTGTATCTACAGCGGTTCAGGCAGCAGGCGTTAGGTGATGGTGAAAACTTACAAACCCTAGAGCCTACTGTAGACTCTTGGCTAGGGTTACTACATCAGGCAGATAGAGAATCATATGTCTTGGCTATAGATAAAAGAATTACCTATAAGCCGTTAGGACGTAAGAATATAAATAACAATAAAGTAAACCTAGCCTCTAAAATAAAAGCAACAGTGTTAAGCGCTAGCCCTTTAGCCGGCTCGGGTAAGTCAGGACTGTTCAAGTTAGTCCCAGGCTACACGAAGCAGTTAGAAGACTTAAAAGAGATATGGGACTCCAGCACTCGTGATGAGGACAGAGCCTGTGTAGCTGTCATTGGTTATATCTATCAGTTGGAAGGAATACGTAATGGCTGATTTTGTTGTTGAGAACCTTCAAGAAATGTATGAACTATCCTTGTCCGCCTCAGGAGACACCTCCGAGGTTACAGACGAGGCGCTAACTTATATGCGTAACGAGGTTGGTCCATATACTAATATAGACGGCTGGTCAGTACCAGTAGTTCCTATAGCTACAGCCCGTAGCCTTTTTGCTAGTGGGTCGGCAGTACCAGGCGTGGCTGTCAACGGAAGTGCGGGAACCCCAAAGAATAGCTCGGATTCCCAGAGTGGGTCTGAGAACAATGAAGCTAGCGATGATGTGTTCCAGTTCTTTAAAGAAAGTGCGGGAGACAACATAACGGTAACTATAGATGGAGACGACTACCCAGTAGCTGCTGTAGAGATGATTGCCACGCATAACGCCATACCATACTTTGTTTTAGTTATCGATGGCAAGCCTGTCAGCGGGTCTGACACAGGCAGCATAAGAAAACCCGACCTAGCAGAGATCCAAGAGGTGCGAGCATCTTTAAGTAAGTATATCTATGACTATGAGCAGCCAGTATCCTTTAAGTTACAAGAGGGTAACCTCAACGGTGTTACCCAGACTATGGAAGTTAAGGAGTGGATAATCTCTGGAGTAGGTAGTACTCAGATGGGAGCTTCTGGTGGCTATGCTATCAGTATAACAGTTAGTCATCCACTTATCATGGCAGACGTCACCCATACGAACCTCTTCAATGCTAAGGACGTCAAAGAACCAGCTAAGATAGATGGCGGCTCTAACATTAAAGATAAAGTAGTTAAGACTCTAGAAAAATACCTAGAGACTGTAGGTAGTGACGTCTTGTCTGTAAAAGGCATAGAAAAGGCTGATTGGGAAAAGCTTAAAGGAAGAGTTAAAAGAGCGGTGTCTGCTCTAGACGATAAACTTGAATGGAATAATAAAGGCGGAGACGACCTGCCATTCTTTAAAGGGTCAGAGATAGACCTTACAGAAAAGCTTAGTAAGTACTTCGATACTGCCATCTGGCATGAGGTATTCAAGGCGACAGAGGGTAACCACAGTCCGTTAAACACTATAAAGGCTTTTACACAAGGACTTTACGGAGTAGGTATGGATGGTGGGTTTAATGATAAGCCTGTAATGCTTTCTCCTGAGGTACCATGGGGATTAGCTACTGCGACTATTTATGATGATGAGATAGCTCAGATATCCTTACCAGCGATAGACGACCTACCGCTTGCTGGTTTAGTAATACCATACCCATCTAAGAAGGATGGAGCTACTTGGGACGTAGAAGCTCCTGGCCCTGACGGAGAGAACGAAAAAAGAAAAGATTCATGCGCGTTCTATATTGACCCAGCACTAGAAGGCCAAGTAGGTGCAATACCTTATGACTCCTTGCCAGGATGGTTACTATCTTACCCAGAGTTTGCAGTACAGGACTACGATAGATTTGACCCAGCAGACAGGAAGAATTATAGCATAGAGGCTCCTATCAGTACTGGAGACACCGATGATATTGCTGAGGACTTTGAGAAGGCTGCAAAAGTATGGGCCTTGAATAGGTTTAGAGAATACTTCGGAGTAGGCAAGACCTGCAACATAAGCACCAAGCTAAACATCGGAACTGAGTGGTCTAGCATCTATACTGGCGACAATGTAGAAGTTAAGAGTAGGCAGACAGGTAAAGCGTTATTCTACTTTAATGTTAAGGCTATTAAGCATATTGTATCACCAAGTTCTAGTAAGGCCGGAACAGAATACTATGGTACACATGTAAGGCCACCAGAAGGATACCCGTCTGCTAAGATCACAGCAGGAGATGTCTCAGGAGGTATTCCTAACCTTCTATATAATGCTATAGCTAAATTTAATGTATCTGGAGATTAATAATGAGTGAAGTTGATAATGCGTATGCGACATGGCTAGAAGATCCAAACCCAAGGTCAATGGCTGCAATTATAAAGGCGTTGAGTCCAGCTGTTAACTCTGAGATCCAACAGTTCAGCGGACCTAAACAATTACTAAGACAACGTGCTAAACTACTTACAATCAAAGCAGTTAAGAACTATGACCCCACGTCTAAGGCAAAACTTAAGTCTTGGGTCGTCACTAACATGCAGCCTCTTAAGCGATATAACCGCGAACTAGGTAACGCTGTCCACGTACCCGAGCAAGCACAGCAGCAGGCAGCCCTTCTTAACAGAAGAGTTGAGGAGATCAAAGCGGAAACAGGCGAAGAGCCTAATGACGGTCAACTGGCCGACGAGATAGGAATATCTACCGATCGAGTTAAAAACCTTAGAGCTATGTCTAAAGCCGTTGTTTATGAAGGCACGGTCAAAACAGATGCAGAGACAAACGTTTCAGACCTTGCAGTAGATAGCGGCAGGGACGGACGTATAGACGCAGCCGTCGATACTGTGTACAATTCCTTAGACTCAAGAGACCAGATGATCTACGACCTAAAGACCGGTATAAACGCCGCTCCTGCGTTGGATAACCAAGGCGTAGCCAAGAGGTTAGGAGTGAGTCCTGGGCTGGTAAGTCAGCGTAGTGCTGATATAAGTAATAGGATACTGGAGGCAAGAGATCGTGTCTGAGATTAAGGATGTAGTAAAGTGGTTAAAGAAAGTCCATGAAGACAATGCCGACGCAGCTATGAATAAGTCTGTTAAGCGTTGGTCTACTAGTGACTACGATAGCTATTCTGCGTTACTTAACGAAGTGGCCGACTCTGATGACCTTAGTGAGAAACTTGCAAAGAGCATTACAGAAGCCATCGATGGTAGCGGCGGCAGAGACTTCGCCAAGAATAATGCACAAGAACTGTCTCTCCAAGTTGTTAATGCTATCAAAGGATCTTTACGACGTAAGTTTGTACACGATACAGAAGATAAAGAGTTTGCCAGCATAAATTTTCAAAGGTATGCTGTAAACGAGCGTAAGGAAGCTGTAGTTATTTTAGAAAGATTAGAAGCATGGGCTGAGCAGGCTCTCGGAGGTGGCTAATGCCCGTTGCTATTACGACAGACTATAGTGGAAGAACCGTAGATCTAGAATCTTTACAGACCGCAGACGGAACTGTAGGGGTTAGGGAGCTAAGTCTTTCTGTTAGAGACAATAACCTTTCTAGGAGAATCACTGGTATCCAGAAACTTGCACAGCGGTATGCTACCTTATTCCTCACACAAAAAGGTTCTGTAGGCTTCTCAGCAGGGCAGGGTTCTGACTTTATAGAACCAGCGACGACAGGGCAGATAGCCAATGGCGCGAACTTAACACATTTTTTTAACATAGCTAACTTTCAAACAACGAGGCAGATGCGGCTAGACGACGTTGATCCAGCTTTTGGTGACACGCCTCCAGATGATGAGCGTATACAAACTGCAACCCTCATTGACTTTGAAGTCGATAAATTCCAAGGACGAATTTACCTTAAGGTTAGATTAACAAGTTTGGCTGGAGACGATTATGTATACGTTCTCCCTGCTATTTAAGGAGGCCTGATATGGCAATAGATAGAAATTTAAGCGACGTCAATCAAGATGACTTCGATGCTGCAGAAGCTAAACTCATCGCAGCTATAAGGGAATATAACCCCTCAGTAGACTTAAGAGTAGGTACTGCCCTGCGTGATTTATTAGTGAGACAATCGTCTCTACTTAACGCTTATAATGAGAAACTTAACGAAGACCTGCGTAACAGTCAGTCTTTACTAGCGGTTAGTGAGAACCCAGACTTAGCAGATGATGATGTAATTGCTGGAATACTTTCTAACATCAATGTAGTCCGACGAGATGGATCACCTGCGTCTGGGTTGGTAATTGTTACAGTACCTAACGAAGAGCGGTTTATTGTTCCAGAGGGATACACCTTTACTACTTCAGGCGGGGTTGCGTATGCTACTACTCAAGCCTACAGAGCTAGACCCTCTGCAGTATTTACTGCCGGACTAGACGAGTTATTAATAACAGCACACACTACTGACGCACTGTTGGGGAGCTTCTATGTTATAATACCTGTAGTCGCCACCACCACAGGTTCTAACACTAATATAAGTTCTGGCATAGCCATGACAGTGACAGAAGCTCTCGTAGTAGGGCTTACCAGTCAAGAGTCATATAACAACTTCACAGGCGGAGCTGATCAAGAGTCTATTGATGAACTCTTGGCCCGAGTACCGACAGCCCTAGGGCAGAAGTCCATGGAGTCGCAACAGTCGATAGGCTCAGTTCTTCAAGGACAATTCCCGTCTGTCAGGGAGGTATCTGCAGTAGGCTTTGGTTTCGAAGCCCAACTTAGAGACAAACATAATATCTTCGGATCTGCTATGGGTGGCAAGGTTGATATCTATGTAAGACCATCTACAGCTCCAGAGACTCTCACAATACTAGCTACGGCTACTAAAGTTTCAGATGGTGTTTATAGCGTAACACTTACACCAGATGTTGCAGCAGGTATACAATTTATAAGATCTGTAACGTCACCAGATGTTATTACCCCGGCAACCCCTTTAACAGACCAGCTACCTGTAATCGGTTCTTACCCATTTACATTCAGCAGAGGTTCTGCCGGTATGGATAGCAGCTACCACGACTTTGACGTTAATAACCTTTCTGTAGAAACGGCATATAGCGCCTATCAGACTGTGACTCTAGTCGTTACCGATATACCAGCCATAGTCGAAGACGGTCAGTCAGTATGGCCAGATACCTTGACTCTTAAGGTCGAAGCATACGTTGCTAAGCTTATTAGAGAGATACAGTCCTATGTAGACAGTGAAGTAGTTAGAAACTTGAAAGCCGATCATGTAGTACGTTCTTTCGTACCAGTGATGGTATCGTTAACAGCTACACTCAATGAATCCCCAGGAGAGACTCTGGACACGACTGCGATAAGACAGGCGGTTGTGGACTACATTAATTCTAAAACATTTGGAGAGATTGTCACACCATCACAGATTGATAGTGTGTTACACACCTTTCCTATCGTTACCGTTAAAAGCCTAGAGCTGTCCGCCGTGACTGTAGACGCTGCTAATAACATCATACCTATTGCAGGGCCTACTCTAGATATTAGTGATGTATCGGTTCCGGAATATTTGTTAAACGGTACGACTGCTATGTTCAGCGCGGACATACGGGATATATTCATTACCACAACGGAGTCTTAATAAATGAAATCAGTTCCTTCAGATAATGCACAGCCTTATGGCACGACGCTGTTCAATCTCTTAGGAGATTACTGGACACGTTTGTATGCTGATTCAGAACTGTTAGCTAAGTTTAGCAATGGTAATGGATTAGCAGCTGCTCAAACCTACCTTGATTTCGTAGAGACAGTGCTATGCCTAGACAGGCAAAACATGCCAGCGTACCATAGGGAGATGTTTATACCTATCGTCATCAAGGCTTCCGAAGTTAACACAGGCGTTGCGCTTAAGATAGGTCAGCAGCCAGTAGTAGGTATCGGACCACAACTAGACGGAGATTATACTGGCGGTGACATATTTAAGGTGGGTGGTAACGCAGCCCTTAAGGACACACTATCTTATGTCATCAACACAAATGTTCCTTTCGACAAGGGTATCGACTCTATAAGCAATAAATTATTTAGCGCAGAAGCTACACTTGTTTCAGGTAAAGACTTCTATGTAGAAGGTAGCGTTTTATTCATTGATAAGACTAAAGACCCGTTCAAGTCTGATAGGTATATGGTGAGAGAGGTTAGTGGTGCTAACGGCACTAAAGACTACGAGATTCTTCTGTGGGGCTCTAATGCCTTGGTAGATGATGACTTTACCCACACTCATTATGGCTACCCTCTTGGTAGGTATGATAAGGACCCAGAAATATACCGTAAGCAAATAAACGCTCTGTGGGATTTACAATTTGTAGGCTTTGACATCCAAGTGGTTAAGAGAGCCTTAGCCACCTTGATTAACGTACCAAGTATTAACGAAGACGGTGAAGTTGTTGAAACTATCGTCGGAGGTCAGGATGGTGAGAGTTACGTCGTTACAGACAAGCATTCCTACTTAGTAGAGCTTCCAGACACGATCATGCCACATATAATACCAGGAGCAGTTCTTCTTAAAGGTGACTACCTTACGGACGCACTCAAGGTTTATTGGAACCTGGATACAACTAAGTTCGTCTACCCACCAAATGACAAGATCACGTTATCAAGCTTTGTAGCAGATGTACCATCACTGCACCTACCTAAAGGCGTAGCCGGTAACTACTCTGCAGACTCCGGTATCATCGTGGATTGGGCAGACAGCCCTATAACCTATGAAGGTCTTGATGAAAATGGTAATTGGAAGATAAGGTTTGACCTCCAAGCTAACTTTGGTAAGTCAGACATCTTCTGGCAGGAGATATGGGATAGAGCAGAGGCTAACAGCACAGACCTAGCCGAAGTATTTGCAGAGTTCATAACAGGACCTGCTGGTAATGTAGGTAGCGTTGTTGGCTCTATTAATCCATTAAAGTATTACATGGATAACTTCCTAAAAGCCAATGCCTCAATTGTTACTATAAACTTCAATTCCCTACCAAGTAGTATAACTTCTTTACGAGCATTAACGAGGTTGAAGAGTATAGTACCTGCTCATACATTACTATTACTGATTGGAAGACTGGCTATTACTGAGCTACCTTATGACTTAAGCGATAGTAGTCAGGATGTTATAAATTATTATGATGCTTTTATTGTAGAGGATGAAGGTAACATACACGGTGCTGTTAGTAGTGACACGAACCTGACGTACAGAGACGCTAACTTAAAAACTAAATGGATAAGACGATGCAGCTAAAGGAATCATACTTAGGAACTCAGGGGCGTATAAAAGCTTCATGGGTTAAGAATAAGGTCGTAGACAAAGACCCGGCCTACAATGGTAAAAACATTTTCACATTTAATGGAGCAGACGTATTAGCTAAGCTAATCGGCGGAGATACTACCTTTGTTCCAAATCAGCTAGGCTTCATCTACGGACCACAAGCCGGCGCGATGGCAAACCCTTCAGCCACTAGACAGCATACCTGGGATAGCATTGCTTCCGACGTTGCTGCCTTAGGTGGTAATATGATCCTAAGCCCTATAAGTAGCTGCCCCTCTTTCCGGGTCGACGGCGATGCTACTCGTTACAATCATAACGTAGTGACTCTCAACGCTATCAGTGACCCTACAGCTAACCTTGTGTTCTCCGGAGGCTCTTATGCAACACAGCCACCACAGAACCCCGATGATAGATTTTTTCAGGTAGTCCTTATCTCAGCCGTTAAGAAGCTTGGTTCAACTACCCCAACATACGTTCCGCTGGCCAGAGCACAGCTTGATGCAGGAACCAGTGGCTTACTGGTGCAGCAGCAGTCAGACTTGGCAGTATTTTGGGACTTAATATTTAGATAATGGAGTAACGACATGCCTACATTTCCAGCCGTAGATGGTTATAAAAATGAAGAAGACGTCGAAGAGGATATCCTCAATCGACCTATATTAGCCCTTAAAGAGCGCACAGAGTTCCTTAGACAACAACTAGAGAACTTAGCAGGGCAGCAGGCCTTTGAGTCTGTAAGAATAACAGACGTAGACTTAAACACTGAAGTACCTCCCGTAGTGTACGATTTTGTATTTGTAGAGCAGGGTAACACCTTCTCTAAGGCGATTGCCGCTTCGTCACAAAATTTCTTAACACCTTATCAGATGGCAGAAGATTCTGCATTTGCTGTAGGTATCCTGACCAGCATCTCTGGTGCAGGTAAAGGAACAGTTGCCTTATATGGTAAACTAGACCTGCCTTCTAATGTTGATGTTAACACACTTCTTGAAAGCGGCGAAAGCTTCCGACCAGGACCATATTACCTCTCGACTAGCGAAGAAGGTAAACTTACTGCTACACCGAAAGGCCCGGCAGTCTATGTTGGCTTTATTATAGATGATACCGCAGACACCTCTATATCTGCGACTATCATGTTAGCACCTCAGTATAAAGATTTATGGCAGGCCCACTCACATTTTAAATTTGTCTTATCCGACAATGTGGCTGGCCGTCATGTACGAACAGGTGTTGACGTTGATGATGCACATGGTATCGCACCATTCCAGACAGATACTCCTAATGACTTAGGTTGTTTCATTCTAGGTGGTTATACCGCCGATGAGTCTGGTGTAGCTCCTGTGTACACTTTGGTTCTAGAAGGTACTGACTTTGATGACATGGTTCTCAAGTGGTCTACCGATGACGGGTCTGATGACGGACTAGCAGGCCAGGCTGATCCTAAGTACGGTGCAAACACTGGGGTAAGAATTACTTCACTGTATAGACCCGTTAGCTTTGGTAGCTTTGGTTTCCAGTTTGTGCTACATGCAGACTTAGATCCATTAAGTATGCCAGCAGTGCCGTCACAGCCGTGGGTTCCACCTTTGACAGCTACCGCAGCAGAACGTACATGGACACTTACATTACCAGATGACGCCAAAGGTTGGCTTCCTCGTATGCACTATTCCGAAGGTGTCAGCACTACTGGTGATCTTCCATTTGCTATCTTCGGGTACAATTACGATAACACCGCCAACGAGACAGCTCCTACATTCTCTTTAGAAGTGACTGTAGCAGGTGATGTCGATACAGGTGGCCCTTTTCCTGATGTCGAGGTATTCGATAGTGCAGGTACTTCACTAGCTACACTCTCTGCAGTGTCAGGCAACAGCTTTATCCCAATAGCGGATGGCTTGTTCCTATATATCCCGCTATTTACCTCCGCTGGTGCCGCAGCAACGTCTGCGTTAGCTCTAGCCGAGACTTGGGACTTTTCTTTGGAAGATAGAGTGCCTCAAAGCTTATTTGAGTACGCTATCGACATGGATAAGTCTTTAACGGCCTATTACCCACCATCGCCAGTTAGTTCTGTAGTTATGGAGCTTAATGGCCTAACTATGAGCCAACGTGGTGAATTTGAGGCTGGAAAAGGCCTATATACCCCAGATGTTGCTACTTTATACTGGTTTGCCGATACTTTCGGCGGAACGCCTTGGAATAGGGATATACAGTTTGAAGTTACCCCTGACGCCCGCTTTGACGCCGATGTTGCTATTTATATGACCAAAATGGCTCTAAATGCTGCTGGTATCGTTAATTCTATAAAAGTAGAAGAAGGTGCGCCCCTAACTATCGTTGACTGCCACACAGGACTACCTGCGTCTACAGGCGACCTTTTAATCAAGGCTGCGTTCAACTTCTCTATCTTAGAAGGTAACTTAGGCGGATTTAAGACTGTTAAAGGTGTAGATGCGGAAGGTAACTTCCTAACTGGCCCTGTAGTTGAGAAACTAGTAGCAGGTCCTAATATCCTTATAGAAGGAGATACTTCTGCCCCTGGGCAAGGTATTGTTAGAGTTTCCGCTATCATAGAAGGTTCTAACCGAGGGCAGTTCCACGACGTAAGCCTGTTGAACGCTAAGTACGAAAGACTTAGAGACAGGTTATTCACATTCTTAAAGCTACTCGCATGGGACAGTCAGTCTGTTAACAATGTAGAGACAGGCTTTACGATGCAGTTCCGGGTTCCCGACTATTTGACCAGTAACTATAAAGTAAGCATGTACCTCACAACGTTTGGCCTAGCCGATGTTGCAGCAGGCGGTGTTAATAACGGTAGAAAGTACGCCGGCCTTAACATCAGCTATAACGTAGTTCCTGACCTTACCAACGTTAATGGTAATGGAGTCTTTGCCTTTGTAGGTAGAAACCTTGTAGATGCAGGAGCTTCCGGAATACTTACAGGAGAAGTCGATGCCGACATCGTCTTAGGTGCCGACGGCTCAGACTACACAGCATATGACCCACTTCTCGTTACAAGCGATCCATCTATCTCTCCGATACCAGGGCAGGTAGTTCTTCCTGGAGGTCTCTCACAGATTCCTTTCCCAGGCGGAGACATAGCACATGTTACTGCTGGAGACATTGTCACAATCAAAGTGTCAAGAACTTCTCCTGTGACAAACATCGGCTCAAGCCCTGTAGCGGGAACTGATTATGAGTATACTGATGAGATCGGTTTCCTTAATCTTGACTGGAAATTAACTGACGTAGGCACTGTCTAATGAGTAACGTACTTGAATGGCTAAATGAGAACTCCTTAAGAGCTTACCCTTTTAAGGAAGATACCTCGCGCTCCGATGGTACGCATGTTATCCCTAACGACCTTATAGTTGATATGGCCTTCGTCGTACCCGTTGCTACCACAGACACGTTCTACCTTAAAACTTTAATGATATCAGGAACACAGATTACAGGTGTTCTTGCTAATCAAAACGAGAATAACGTAGGAACGTTCTCAGTACCTGTAACTTCTCATAAAGAGAATGACGGCTACGAGATAGTAGGCGCTGGTACATACACGGATGCCAGAGGTAGAGTTGTTGTAGGAGACCTTACGGATCTTGCTATAAAACTTCCAGAAGGTGTTTATAACTATGAAGTAGAAGCTACAGCCTTTGAGCTTTCTGCTATCCGACCTGACCTTCGTAAGCTTAGGGGTATAAAGATAGAAAAGGCCGATGGGTCTGTATCCGACTTATTAACCGGTATAGTGACTCTGGTGTCAGGAACAAACGTAACTTTAGAAAACCCTTCAGCAGGTCTTGTAAGAATCAATGCTATTGGTAACGAAGACTATATAGAAGACTGTGGAGATTGCCTTAACGGATTCTCTATACCTGACCCGATAAGAACTATTAACGGAGTGGGTGGAGACGAAACTGGCAATCTAAATTTAATCTCTACGGAGCAGTGTTTAGTAATAACCCCAGACGCATCAAACTTTGCAGTTAATCTTGCAGATACTTGTGCGCAGCCTTGTTGTGGCTGTACGGAGTTGGAATTCTTAACGACGTCATTGTCTACATTGAGAGATAGCCTCTCTAGACTTGATAACCTGTCCCAAGAGTTACAAGGTAGACAAACGGAGTTTTTCCAGAACGTACTAAGCTCACTATGATAAACGAAGAGTATTTAACAGGCAACGGGTTGATAGCCTACCCATTTAAAGAAACCTCCCGAGGTTTGACAGGAGATGAGAAATCGTCTACTGACTCTTGGGCTGCTGGTGAGATCCCTCGTGATGCCATCGTAGACTTCTTTATGTTTGTTAACAGCGATCCAGAATACCTAAGTCTCACGTACATAGCAAGATCTGGTACAGAGATGACGCTAAGATTCACGGACACCAGCTCTGTCGATGTATTCGAGGCTTCCTTTGATCTCTCGTCATTAGTGGAGTACCAAGCCTTAGTTCTTTTCCAAGACTTGATTGACCCAGATTTGCTGGATATTACAGGGGCTATGACAGTAGGTCCGGGATTACTAACGTTCCCAGACCTTATGACTATCTCATTCGATGTTGGTGACGTTATTCTTTTAGAATCAACTACACCTATTAAGACCAACCCGATAACCCAACTTAACGTAGATGCTATAACCGACGTCAATGATGACGGTATTATCACTATAAAGGAAGGTTACAATATTGAGATCAATGCTGCAACTGGTGATGATGAAGATACTACAGAGCTGACAATAATTGCAGGCCCCGGTCTGGGAGAAGGTAAGGTGCCTCCGGAAGCTCAAGTCTCTCCTACGTACCTGACTTCCTTAAACGATGTAGTCAAAGCAAACGCTGATGGCGCGGTCAATATAGCACAGGCTGATGACTGCCATAGGTTTATAGCTATGCCCAACTCTAATTCTATTGCTATACATAATGATTGCGACCCGTGCTGCGATTGTGCAGACTATGCCGGGCCAGTAACTGTCATGGACGGCCAGTGGGAAGAACTGGAGGCACTTAGGATTAGACTCTACGCTGCTATCGATTTATATAATACCCACGTACTGCTATGGAATGATGAGCTACTACCTAACATAAGGAAAGTCTACGTTAGTGGTGTGGCTGTTAAGAGTTTCATTGCTGACCGCAATAAGCACACAATCAGTGTGAGCGTAATCAATCAAGGCCCGAGTGTTGCTGGTAGGTTCATAATAACGCTACCCGATAATACAGAAGAGGTTCTTAAAGCCGTACTTGAGAGTGAAAAAGAGTCTCCAAGGAAGTGCGCAGACAGAGAAGAAGATGCGCCAGACCCTATAATTACAGGGCCGCACATTAATGAAGCAGAGGTTAGGGCTTTCTTTAAACCACTGTGTTACTGTACGACAGCACAGGTTCTTATCGTTCTTAGGATGCCTGTAGAAACCGACCCATCTGAGAACGTCACGATTAGCTTTGTTGCTGATGAGGGTGACGAAGTATTAGCTACGAAGGTGCTACAATGGAAATGAACACAGAATGGTATAATACTAATGAACACAGGAAGTACCCTGTCGCTAGTCACGTTTCTACAAAGGACAATGATGGAGACATACTCCCAACATCTCTTATTGCAGACTTGGCTGTGGTTTACAATGACACCGTACCAGCAGGAGACGGCCCGTACTTATCCAGTTTAGTTATTGGGCCAGCACTAGTTACTGTGTCTATATCTTTAGATGGAGCGGTGCTAGTGTCTGAGAGTTTCACTAAGCCAGTCGCTATAAGAAAAGGCCTTCCTCTTAAGGCTAACTCTATAAGTGCCTCTGGTTACATAGTTTTCGGTATCGATATAAATGACACCACAGGTAGCTTCAGGTTTAGTAGTGCAGCACAGTCTGGACTAGATCCTAAAGCCGCTAGAAAGTTTTCTGCGTTACCCATCACTTCCCTATCTGTAGCGGGGGATTCAGAAGAACCTCTTACCGATATTATATCGCTAATACCTAAGGGTCCGATAGACATAACGCATGAAGGTAATAATGTAGTTAGTATATCTTTAAAGCCTGCAGCTAGGCGAGAGTTCTTAGGTCCATGTGATAATGCCATAAGCCCGGACGGCTGTGGTCCTGCACCTTTGAGAAGAATTAACGGAGTCGGTCCAGACAGTAATGGTAATATTTTTATCGAGGTGGAGTAATGCCAGCAGAATCAATGTACCAAGAGTGGCAGTCTTCCAACAAAGATAGAGCACACCCATTCTCCGAGAGTGTTACTACAATCTCTACAAATGGGATAGAGTTCCCTAATAGAGTATTTACGGATGGTTTCTTCTACCCAATAAACCTTGTAGGCAGCCTATACATCTCAGAGGTCAACTATACGGCCAACACTATAACGGTGGCAGACAGCGAGGACGGTTCTGTTAAAGGTATATCCTCTTCCATCTTCGGCTCCGGTAAGCATGAGTTCTATGACGAGATAGGCAGATACATAGGTTGCCTTATTGAAGGACCTGCCGCAGCAAACCTAGACGCCGATTATGCCTTTACTGCCGATACTGGATTGCTTGCAGTGGCAGTAGTTTATGCCCAAAATCAACAAGGTGTACGAGGATTAAAGCTTGAAGACGGCACAGTTCTTACTGGAGAGGTTACCCTTGTAGGTACTGATGGTGTTGTCTTGACTACCAATAACGATGGTACGATAAAAGTGGATATCGTAGGAACACCTGGTGATCCTAACCTTTTATCCCCTATAATAAAAAACATTGTTGTATATGGCAACTGCGTACTACTTGCAACGCAGAACGATAACGTTGCCGACATAATATCTATATATGACCGACCACAGGACATCTGTACAGCTAAGGCAAACATAATTACTCCAGATGGCCTATTTCCTATAGAAGACAGCGATCCTTGTGTAGAGCCGCCAGAGCCTCCAGTATGGGAGCCATGCCCTCCTGCATTAGATCCTGGGTCACCTATACCGCCATGCGACCATGGAGGTTATTTCTTTTTCAATGCACTATCGCCTGTTATAGATATAAAGGCGTTAGAATACCCAGGTCCAGTAGTTTCTATAACTGGTGTCGCCTCTTCAGAAAACTTTGAAGAATTAGCTAACCTACTGCCGCCTAGAAGCTTAGGTGCACTTAGATTCAGTATGAAAGGGTGATGATATGATACTTAACTGGGAAAACCTTAATAGATTTAGAAGCTACCCGTTTAAAGAGGATGCTTCTCGTAAAGACACGACAGACGCCCTAACATTGCCTAACGACTTTTTAGTTGCGTTCACTGCATCCTTCTATGGGAGTGCGGGTGCTACTATTATTCTTAGGACGCTAGACGTTGCTGTTGGTGGCGCAAGTTTGACTGCAACGTTCTTAGTTAACGGGGTGACTCCTGCTGCAGTAACTATACCTTCTGGCGCTGCATACCCATTCAACACAGAATATGTGGTTCAGTCGGGAAGCTTCTCTACTATAAGAGTAACCCCTATCTTCGGGCCGGGTGTTGATATCATTTTAGCCAACGCCACATACCATGGGAACATATACACGTTTAACGCCGAGATAGAGCCATCTCTGGTAGCTAGCCCATACAACCATGCGCTAACTAAGCTGATAGCTAAAAACATAGATATAAATGATAATGAGATAATACTGCCGGATGTAGGAGAGGGAGCCATAACTTTCATAAATGGTTACAACTCAAAGATTAGCTCCGACGGTACAGACTCTCTGACGTTCAACGCCGCTAAAGGTGCTGGAGCCGGAGAACCTTGTGATCCTATATATGACCTAGTAGACTGTAGTTGTGGTATATACTTTATAAATGGAAAGCACCCGGACTGGCTAGGTAACTTCTTATTTGAAGCGGGTAAATATATGACTGTAATAAACGACCCAAGTAACTTTAAAGTTAAAATTAAAACATCGATCCGTAATGGTACGCCTAAGTGTCAAGATCCTAATGATGACCCAGGAAGGCTGCCTCCAGAAGAACCGCCGTGCGAACCAGAACCACTACCGGCAGAACTTCCTGTAGAACTTTGCGACAATGAATAGGAGCTGAACAATGGCACAAGGACTTATAACATATAATACAAAGGTCGACAATGACGGAGCTACCGACGAAGGGTTGGTACTACCTCAAGACCTTAATGATATTAAAAACATAGTTAATCAAAACTCGGCAGATGCTGAGTCTAGGTTACAGACCATAGAGTTGGGTACTGTCCAAGGTCCTGGGTCTGCTACGGTAAGTGCTATTGCACTATATGATAACGTGTCTGGAAAGATTCTTAAGAACAGCGTTGTCCTAGTCGATGCCTCTGGTAACATCACTGGTATAAATGAGTTAACTCTTAATGGTTTTCTTGCTATGCAAGAAGGTGCCTCCCCATCTACACCAGCGTCAGGCTACGGGGTTCTTTACACAAAGTCCTCTGACTCAGGACTTTATTATAAAAATGACGGCGGCACAGAATTTAATGTCCTCGACACAGGCCCAATCGGAAATGTTGTCGGCCCAGGGTCTTCTACAGATACCGCCTTAGCAAGATTCGATTTAGCTACCGGAGAATTACTACAAGACAGTGTGGCGCTACTAAGTGATACTGGAAGACTTACAGGCATAAGCTCTCTAAGCATGTCTGCAGATTTATGTATGGATGCGATGAATCCACCAGCCACACCACCAGCAGGTATAGGTTGCCTGTTCGTTAATCTTGCAGATGATAAACTTTACTACGGAAATAACTCTAGCGTTTTTGACCTAACAGAGGTAGGTGGAGACGCCTCCGGACCAGCATCTTCTACGGATAATGCGTTGGCAAGATTCGATTTAGCTACCGGCAAACTGTTACAAGACAGTGCGGCTATACTGGACGACGCTGGAAACCTAAGTGGCATCAACGACTTAACTATCTTAAATAACTTTCTAATAGCAGAAGGGGCTGCAGCGCCAACACCTGCCTCTGGGTTCATAGCACTGTACGCTAAGTCCGGTGATTCTAAACTTTATTACAAAAATGATGCAGGAACAGAATTTGGGCTAGGCGGAGACGTTTCAGGCCCAGGTAGTTCCACAGTCAACGCGCTAACAAGATTCTCCACCACTTCAGGTAAGGACATCAAAAGCGGCTCGGCAACTTTAACAGACGCAGGCGTCTTGGCAGGTATCATAGGAATAGGGCCTGGTGCAGGCAATGACTTAGACGTAACGCTAGGTGATGACGCTGGTGTTAATAAGCTATCTATTAAGAATGCTTCTAACGCTGAGGTGGCTAGTTTAAATTCTCTAGGAGCCCTCAGCTTGTCTGTCGGGTTGCTGGCAGACTCTGTATCGATGCCAAAGATAGCTTCACCAACTTACGGCACATTAGAGGATGCAAGTAACCTACTTTCTGGTGTCGGTCTAATAGCCGGTGCTGATTCAATAACAGATGCAGGCGCTGGTGCCGTAGACGTGGCTCAACTTGAGTTCCGTATTCGAGCGGCAGATACCGACGTAGGACAAGTACTCTACGGAACAACAGCAGCTGTTGCAGCCTTGGCGTTGACAGACAACTCCTTAAACTATTTATATGTAGAATATAACGCAGGCACGCCTCAGGTAGTTGCGACCATTACTAAAAGATCTGACTATAATACCAACGTATACTTAGGTACGGTATATCGGATAGGTGCGGTGGTACATATTACTAATGGTTTAGCAGTAACTCTAGGGAACCATGCAAGCGTCCTTTTGCGACGTGTTCAAGAAACCGCCTCAGTTGCGAGAGTTACTGGTATAATTATCTCTGAAACCGGAACAAGAAACTATGCGTTAACTGCAGGTGTAGTATGGCAAGGTCTTGATCGAATACTAGTAAATGCCGTCGATACTTCCGGAGGAGATACCTTTGCAGCATTCTATCAAGACGGTGTAGGTGGCTGGACAGAGATTCTGACACAGACTCAGATTAATAACACCCAGTTCGATGACGGCACAGGCGTGTTACAATCTTTAACAAATAAGCGTTACGGGGTTCACTGGGAATTTAAAGGGTTAGATGGCCACAACTATGTAGTCTTCGGGCGGGGTGACTACAAGTTAAATGAAGCCCAAGCTGCGACTGTTCCGTCAAACTTACCGCCGCACTTTGAGGACCACGCTTTCGTTGTTGGTAAGATTATTATCAAAAAAGATGACGCAGCGTTCACAGAGGTAGCTACTCCGTTTGTAGATCAGTTTACAGCAAGCGCTCCTGCGAACCACAGTGAACTTGGGGGGTTAGGGGATGACGACCATACTCAGTACGTATTAACAGACGGAACTAGAGATACTGCGAAGATGTCACTAACTGACGGTATAACCGCTCCAGGGGTCGTTGTTGGTCTAGCGCAGATATACGTCGACACCGCCGACGGCGACCTTAAAGTAATATTCGGTGATGGTACCGTTAAAACGATAGTAACAGATTCTTAAGGAGCCAACGATGGGAAAACCGATGTATCAGCTTGATGAAGACATTAGAAGGGTAGACCACAATAAGTGGCCAAAGCGCTTGGTGTGCGGAAATTACCTATCTTTAAAAAAGATGACCTTCCAAACTAGAGTAGTTGGATATAGGGCGGAGATTATTAGAGAGTCTGATGGTCAATGCCTAGCTAAACTATATAAGAATGGAAAGATTACAGTTTTCCCTGGATACTACTGGGACGGGCCTAGTGGGCCTACTGTGGACACCGTGGCTTTTGTTATTGCTTCACTACCTCACGACATATTTTATCAAATGCTGCGAGAAGACTTACTTATAGACGTAAGTAACTATGTAGCATTCCCAGAACCTTATTATGAAGAGTTTGAAAAAGTTAGAAGGTGGGCAGATGATACTATGCGTGAAGTTAACATAAAGAATGGTATGACTAAGTTTAGGGCGTATTATACATATAAATTTGTACGCTGGTATGGCGAAGAAAGTGCCTTATCACGGTATGTTAAAGACTACAATGAATATTGGATGAATCACGGTTAACGGATAAATTATGGCACGACAACCTTTTGAGTATGGCCCCGATTGTGATGGCCCTGATGTAGATATTAACATAATACCTACATCTTTCCCATTGTGTGATGAAGTCGTCTTTGAAGATCCTGACTTACTACCCACCTGCACCGACTTTGAGACTGTAGATTTTATAGTTCCCCCAGTCTGCCCATGTTTCCCTGAACGTATGGGTCTTACTGATAACTCGAATGCAAGTATTGCTTGTGGCGGGCCTCTACCTTCAATAACCTTTGATGCAGCTATCGTTAACGTAGCACCGGACGACTGCTGTGCTCCAGAGTTTAAGCTTGATATACAGTTAGATATACAAGTACCTTGTGTAGGTGCTGTCGGAGGCTGTGCCGCTATAGTTGGTCAAGTTGACATCAAAATTGATGAAGGTCCGCTTGGATGGTTCTTTGATTGGGAAAAATGTATCGATGACCAAGGTAACATTATAAACGACCCCTGCTGTATTCGGCTAGTGGGTGAGATGTTTATACCTTGTATAGACGGTATAACATTTAAAGTTGAACATAATATCCAAGAGACCGGTGCAGTAGATATCCCTACCATCGAGGAGTTTACTATAGAAGCGTCTGATGACGTTCCATGTGAATACGATGTAGTATTCGACATGCTAGTTCCTTTACCAGAGGACCCTACAATACCTATAAGCCCTACAGACCCAAATATACCACCCGGCCAGAACTGCTGTAATGGTGTAGGTTATTGTCCCGACGAAGGTACGTTTAGCGACCTAGGAAAAATGAAAACAGAGACTATTTCGGTCGTCACCAATATTACCTGTGATCTGGAAGGTAATTTAACTGTGGAGAGGACAGAACTTGAGTATGTTTGCGGGCTCCTTAAAGATTTCAGGATAGCTGGGAACGACGCGATTCCCTGCGCTGGGGCTCAGTCGTACAATGAGGATTGCTGTCCAAGCACTACGACGACAGATCCGGACTACCCACCACCAACTACAGAGCCAGGTGAGGGCCCCTATGGCCCGTATATCCCGCCAGAAACCTGTCAGTGTCGGTGTGACAAATATTACGTGTGTGACAAAGAGACAGGGAAGACAATCCCAGACCTCTATGTTGAGGTTTACGACCTGTCCGGCGATGGTAGCTGTGCTTACCGTATTGTAGATGGTGACAGTGTAGACGAGAATAACAACGCGGTAATTATGCACGAAGGCCTAGGATGTCCAGACCCTGACGAAAATATATCTAACGGTTCTACTACGTGGGTTCTAGCGTGTGAACCCTGTAGTGATTGGCCGGATAACAGTACCACGACAACTACTACTACCACGACAACTACTACTACACCGCCTATCATCATCGATGAGAAGTACTATTGCGTACAGATCGGTACCGGTGCTCCGAAGCAATGCGTTATCGGTGCAGCACTAGTTCCAGGATCACCAATCTCAGCAGGACCTTTCGATAGTGCGTCTGAATGTGCAGCAAACTGTAATACAAACAGCTACGAGTATGAAGAGTGCCCTGCCTCGACAACAACCACAACCACGACGACGACAACCACAACCACGACAACCACGACAACCGCGACAACCGCACCTCCTATGGCGGCGGCTTGTGGTACTGACAATGGTCACCCAACTATGCTAGTCACTATGACTTGGACAGGTGGCCCAGCTACTCGTGATTACATGGGATGTAATGACTGGGAGTCAGGCCAGCAGCGCGTCTTAAATGCCGATACCTATGACCGGTACCAGAACACCATGGGTGGTTGCCTAGGTGAAGAAGGTGAATATTGGAGAAAGGGTGCAGACAGTGACGCATTTAACATGTCAGGTTTCGTAGATTTCTTCGGAGGATTTTTCTGGCAACTTAAGAATGAATATAACGGCGTTGGAGAATTGAACCATGGTACAGCAGCTATTGATGGTTACGTTTATGATAGCCTCTCTGCGTTCTCACCAGGGCCAGGCGCGTTTTACCCTTTCGGTAACTCATTCCTAGACGGCCCTTTTGGTGGAAATACCGCCTTCCCTCCGCCGTCCACAGGCATGAGCGGGTGTTTAACCGGGGCATACCTCGGAGATCTTAAATCTGCACAGCTCAGCGGTAGCGTGACGTTCGCTAACGGTGTTACGGTGACGTGGGAACAAGGAACAGGATGGTAAACTTATGAGTAGCTTATTTTTTAAAGACGACCACGGTCAATTTATCAAACACGGCAACAAATGCTACACGAAGGTAGGTGCCTCTCAGGTTATGCCCGACGTTACAACAGCCCCGGATGGTGGGTCTTCTTTTGTTGATTGCGATGATTGCAACTCTGGTACTACGACCACTACTACGACCACTACTACGACAGCCTTATCCGGGTTATCATTTGGGCAAACCAACACTCCTGCAGAAGGCGACCCAGAAAGTACAGTAGTTGGCGACTTAACACCTACCGGCGGTACAGGCCCGTTCACGTATGCAATGAAAGCAGGGGCAGGTGATGGTGACAACGGTAGTTATAAGATTGTAGGATCACAGTTACAGTTAAGCGCGGCACCTAGTATCTCGGAACCGACCGACAGTATACGAGTAGAAGTTACCGATAGCCTAATGGCCACCTTTGACGACACCTTCTCAGTTGATGTATACCCAACAACAGGATCTATGACCGTTGAACTAGCAGAAGGTTCACCGCTATACGACGACGCCTCTCCTGGTGAGGACGTAGGTGAAGTATCTGCAGGAACTAACTTAGGCGACATAAACGCTGCCAATGGTAATCCATCCACACGACTAGTTTACGTATCAGGACCGGAAGTCTCCTTCTTAGGTAAGGACTGGAGTCCTAACGATTACGGCGAGCTCTATACAGACGCAGTTCCGTATTCAGTGCCAGACCAGCACGAGTGGGGTAGTGATACACCTGCCAACCCTGGTTTGTATATGCACGACTATCACGAAATGCCTTATGTAGGTGATTATGTGTCTCGGGTATCTTTCCGTATAGATGCAAGTAACCAATTAGACATTACTAACCAGACAACAGGTGGTACTATTGATAATAGCGTCGGCGTGACCTCTGGTAACGATCCAAACTTATTAGTACCAGATGGAACCATCGACACAGCCGCTTTTCAGGAAGTGACTTTTGCTAACGGACAAACCTGGAAGTGGCAACAGGAATCTGGATGGTAAGTATGTATAACTTAAAAACAATAAAACTATAGAGGAATTAACATGGCCATTACATATACAATAGAAGCAGACCCTACCGCAGGCGGAAACGATGCGAATAACGCAGACTTTGACATAGAGAATCCAGACGTACTGGAGCTGTCCTCTAATGCACCTTTAGCAGGCGGTAGTTATAAAGTTACAGTAAAAGCTGTTGATGGCGTATCTGGTGAGTTTGGCTATGGCTTCTTTACGGTAGTAATCAACCCTAGAATCACAGCCCTAACACTGAATCAGACTAACGTACCTATCGTTGGCGATTCTGCAGGTACTCTTGTTGGTGACCTTCAAGTTACTGGCGGTACTGCTCCGTTCACGTTTGCTTTAGTAGCAGGTGCAGGAGATGGAGATAACGGTAACTATCAAGTAAACGTTGCTGATATTGAAGTAAAGGCTGCGGCTGTCTTGACAGACCCAACTGACGCAATAAGAGTAGAAGTTACTGATGCGGCGGGTGACACGTTTGAGCAAGCACTCACAGTCAACGTACAACCAGTAACAGGAACTCTGACAGTTATATTGACTCTAGGATCTCCACTATTCGACGACGACAGTCCTACAACAGACGTCGGTACAGTAAGCGCGTCTTAACCTAGCGCAGACAAAGGAAGCGTAAATGGCTATAACATATACAATAGCAGCAGATCCAACGGCGTCGGGAAACGACGCCAATAACTTGGACTTTGAAATAGAGAACCCAGACGTACTGGAGTTATCTGCTAACGCCCCTTTGACTGCCGCCACCTATAAGGTAACGGTAAAAGCCGTTGATGGTGTATCTGGTGAATTTGGCTACGGCTTCTTTGACGTAGTAATCAACGCGGCTGTCACAGCGCTATCCCTTAATCAAACAAACACCCCTCAGGCGGGTGACCCAGTAGACACTTTAGTAGGTGACCTCCAAGTTACAGGGGGAACTGCTCCTTACACGTTTGCTTTAGTAGCAGGTGCTGGTGATGGTGACAACACACATTACCAAGTTGATGGTTCTAATATAGAGTTAAGTGCCTCTGGCGGCACAACAGCCGGAACTGATGCAATAAGAGTAGAAGTTACCGACGATAAAGGCTATACGTTTGAACAATCTTTAACTGTTAATATAGCCGTTGCTCCGACCACGACCACTACGGCCGCCGCTACTACGGCACCTCCAGGACCACTAGCCTGTGGAACCCCTAATAGCGACCCTACTATGATCGTTACTATGTCCTGGACGGATGTTGATGTAACCAAGAGTTACCTAGGGTGTACCTGGACTAATGGGGAAACTAAAGAATTATATACCACCTTCTATCAGGCAGTGGTTGGATCGCTGGAAACGTGGCGTAGAGATGCAGGACCAGACCCACAACTGTTTCATTTACACGGTAATGAATATTATCCGGGGACAGCCCCCTCCCTCTACGAAACCATATTGGGAGGAGCTAGTATCGGCGTAGTATATCATACTAATTATAGACTTCAGATCTTTAAGGATTCAACTTTTACAGGATCCTCTGGCAATGTAGGAGTAAGTGCGTCCTCCCCGACAGCGGGTGCTCTAGTTACGGGTGCCCCTATAGCCCCAAGTCATAAAAGTGGTTCGGTCACTTTCACGAATGGCATCACCGTAAGTTGGGGGGAAGGTAACTTATGGCCACCACCGATTACGGATATAACCCTTAACCAGACTAATACACCGACAGAGGGTGACCCAGTAGCTACTTTGATTGGTGACTTAACACCGACAGGTGGTACTGCATCATTTACGTATGCACTGGTAGCTGGTACCGGAGACACTGATAACTCTCATTACCAAATAACCGGCGCTAACCTAGAGTTAAGTGCCTCTGGTGGCTCAACATCCTTAACAGACTCAGTACGTATAGAAGTGACTGATGCGACTGGACGTAAATTCGAGAAGGCCTTTACTGTGACAGTCGACCCCGTACCTATGGCAAGCCCTTGTTTACCAGACCTCGGACATCCGTCTATGCTAGTAACACTGTCCTGGACAGGAGGACCAGCCACTAGGACATTCTTAGGGTGTACTGATTGGGCACCAGGACAACAGCGCGTAGTGAACGCAACTGGCTATAACTTAACTTACACGCCGACCACCGCAGTATCTGGCGTTAATTCTGCTGGATGGAATGCTGCCGGCGGTGGCGACGGCGACCTTATTAGATTCGGAGGGACTACCCTTCTAAGCTCATTCTCTAGTAGACAAGCTGGTAGCGTACGGTTTAACGGTATAGAGGGTGTCATCGGTGCCCCTGCCGACCCAACCTTCTCAATCTTTCGAGTTGACTTTAAATCCTTTACTGGCTACAACGGGAGCTTCAACAACTTAGTTACGGCAGGGTTCAGTCCTACTAAAACTAATGTCGGCGTAGGGGTACCTCTAGACGCCAGTAGAAAGAGCGGCTCAGTTACCGATGTAAACGGTATTACGTATAGCTGGCAACCTAACGGCTGGTAGTTATGGATAATCACGGAGTGACGATACATCTCTACGGGTACCCATGCTCCGGTAAAACTACGATAGGTGGTTCGTTAGCTAAAGCATTAGGTAGAACTATAATCCTAGATGGCGACTATGTAAGAAAACATATAAGCAAAGACTTAGGATTTTCTAAGAAGGACCGTATAGAGAACGCCCGCAGAATAGGTAGCTATACCTCCCTATTAAACGACCAAGGGTTTAATGCGGTAGTATGTACAGTAGCTCCTCATAAGAAGTGTCGAAGACTAATACGCGACCACGTCAAGTACTACACCTCTGTGTTTATAGACACACCTTTAAAGGATTGTATAATGCGTGACACTAAAGGTATGTACAAGAAGGCTGTGTCCGGAGAGATACAAAATTTTACAGGAGTACATTCTTTTATAGATAGAGGTACACCCGACATCGTAGTAACACCTGGGCCAGTACATCTTCAAGTCCAGTACATAATTTCACAATTGGCTGGAAATTAAGTACTAACTGTTTATACTAACTACACTAATACGAAAACAAAAAAGGTACTAACTATGTTGAATATCGTAAGCGGTTGTCCTCGCTCTGGGACTAGTCTATTAATGAACGTCATGCTCTCCATCTTTGGTGAAAAAAACATTATGGGTGGTGGCAAGCCCAACCTTGACTTTGACTACGACGCTGAGCTTGCTAAGCTAAGCAACAGAGAACAGGCTATGGTTTGGTCTCAAGAGAGAGCCTTAGCTGCAAAAGGCCAGACGAGAGAAAAGAGGTTGGAGATACAAGCGAAAACTATGGATCTTAACCCCAACGGGTTCTTCGAGTGTCAGTACAGCGTTCAAGGTATTTCCTATAACTACCCAGACCGCGAGCAACTTAAAAAGTATGTTAGCGACGGCGGGGATAAACTATGCATGAAAATAGTCTCCAGTGGTCTGCGGGTTAGTGACCCAAGGTTTATTGGGAAGGTAGTCTACCTTATAAGACATCCTAGGTCTGTAGCTAAAAGCCAAGAAAGGCTACGTACGCAGCTTGATATGCTTTTTGAATCAAACCCTGGTTATGAGGATATGAAGCAAAAGATGGTTATACATTCCCCGCGTATGTATATCAACTCTACAAGAGCAGCTTCCGAGTTTTTCCTAGAGAATCCAGACATACCTGTTCATCCATTACACTACGACGAGCTCATTGCTACTCCTGAGAAAGTTATTAAAGACTTAGCGGGATTCTTGGGTAAGAACAAAAAAACCGTATGGTCTAAGGCTAAAGGTATCGTAGATCCTAAGTTAAAGAGAAGTTACCCTGAAGATATCGAAAGTGACCTATGGGAAGACGCAGAAGAGGTTTACCGACTTTTTGATAAGCAAGACTACCAAGGCGTTGTCGACTACCTCAAGCCTATGCACAGAAACACTAATCAAGCAAACTCTAATTGGGTATGTGCACGTAACGGTATTCTGACTAACAAGGCACAGTGTACAAACTGCATCAATAATGAAACCGTAAGAACCAACTTTAAAAAAGCAGCTAACGAGAAGAAGATTGATTGGCGTAATGAGCCTTGCCTCTTTGAGTGCGGTATGAACCTCTCCTTAGAAGACGATAAGGTACTTACCTTAGAAGAAAGCACCAAGAATAACTTCTGGAGAGCAGGTGCTGAAAGGCTGGTTAAATGAACAAACTAACCTGTATTCTAACCTTCTTAAATGAAGGTATAGAAGTCTTTAGGACGGTTAAAAGCATACGGGACAGTGTAGGGGATACTGTAGATATCTTATTGGTAGACGACTCCAGTACAGATGGGGTGCCCTATAAAGTTGTTGCCAACAAATTTAACTGTGACTATGTGAAGTCGGATACTCGACAAGGAGTGGCTGGCGCGAGAGATCTTGGAGTGTCTTTAGCTAAGACGCCATACTGTATACTCTTCGATGCCCACATGAGGTTCGACAAAAGAAGTAATTGGGCAGAACGAGTTGTAGAAGAAATAGAAAATAACGACAGGCGTATTTACTGCACAACTTGTGTATCCTTGTGGTATCCGTTTATAGAGCAGTCCCAAAGTGTTACCCACCAAAGAAGCACAGGAGCTTACCTAGCGACATCTTTCAAGGATAGCCACACTAGCCTTGCGGCTAAGTGGATACCGCTCAAACTAACAGGCGTAGAACCAGTTCCTTTAGTTCTTGGGGCGACCTATGCCTTCTCTGTAGAGTACTACCGTGAGTTGCGAGGTTTAGCCGGCTTGAAGTATTATGGCAGTGACGAACCTTGGATATCCCTAAAGTCTTGGGCGATAGGTGATGGCTGCGCAGTTATAACAGATGTTAACATAGGCCACCTATTCCGATCCAAGCACCCGTATCCAGCGTATGGACTAGACGCCCTCTATAATAAACTTTTTATGGCGGCTGTAGTTTTTCCTAAGAAGACTAAGTGGTTAGAGGACCTAATGAGGTTGGGCGGCCCAAAGGTAAGTAAGATGTTTAAAGAAAATGAAACTCAGTTTAGGGAAACAAGGTCTTGGTTTGCAGAAGTGGAGAAGCCCGGCTGGCGGGAGACATTCTCTCAATTGAATGGAGAATTTACTGAACAGGTAATTACGTTATGAATGAAGTCTACTTAGTAAGCAAACATACTTCCTACCGAAATATGGGGCTAATGGAGCAAGAAACGTTACAGAGTGGTTTTGTAGCTGCCTTAGACGGTTATCTTGATGGACCTTTCTTAGAGTCTGGTGTAGTGCCTATGATGCAGCTATACACACCCGAAAATGGGATACCTACGGAAGTTGTAGGAACTAACGTGGTCAGCCTTAGCTACTCTGGAAAGGTGCGGAACGCTTTAGATAAAATATTTAATTACTTCCCAGCAGACCAGGCCGTTGTGGTTAGAGTATTAGGCGCCGACCTTCTTGAAGAACTGACAGCAGATCCAGAGTTCTATGAGATTATAGAGGAGTGGGTTAGCAGGGATCGGGGCGTTAGTGTCGTCTACGACGGAGCAGTTGCTTCCCCAAACCACTTGATACCTATCTATACATTTAAAGATAAGAAACCTATCCGAAATGATGGTGGTGCGTATGCCTGCGACCTCGACTATCGATGTAAAGACTATAGCCGTAAGGATGAAAGCCATGTTTCCAGAGAAGTATATTTGAAGAGGTGGAATACTTGTATAGGCTGCCCTGCTATGAAGCAGAGCGGAAAGACCATGCAGTGCTCGCTATGCACCTGCGCAATGAAAATCAAAGCTAAATGGAAAAGTGCCACCTGCAGTGACAAGGCAAACCGTAAGTGGTAACACCTTATTCAGGTGGACGTTTCGGTGTTTAGCATATATAATTAAGAAAGCTTATGAGGAATTTATAAATGCCCGCATCGATAACGTTAAAAAGAACAGTAAGGAAGTCCGACCCAGCACTTTACATGGGCTATGCTATGATAGTAGAGGTCACCAACGCCATCGATGTAGCGGAGGAGATATTCGTCATACAGCGTAAGGTAGCTCCTTCGGTTTCCGCAGAAGATGATGAGAAGACTGACCGATTTATGAAAGTAGGATCTCCTGTTGACCTACAAGACTACCCACCAGCCCCTACAGAGTTTACCGAAGATATACCCTATTACCGTGTAGCATCCGTTGAACTGTGGTTCCGGACTGAAGAGGAACGAGATGACACTTGGACCCTTATACAAGAAGATGTTACCGGCCTATTAAACTTTTTAAACAACCACTTAGACGATACGTTTACAGAGGAGGTTACTCTTTAATGGTAGTGGTTATAAGTATAGGTTTAGTAGGAAACGCCCTACGGAGTAGTAAATTTAAGAGTGCATTCCCTGAGTTCAATGGGATCGTAACACAACCTAAGACAGGGTGTCCTGGTTGTGGTTCTCGCAGTAAACAATTAGTGGCCCCTACTCAGGTATCTGTTTTCTTGCGTATCATGGAGTCCCTACCTACAAGTAAGCTTGCATCTTTTAAAAAGTATTTTAACGCTGGGTCTTTACAATACCGGCTAAACAATGAAGTGAGAACATTATGAGCAAAGATAGATCTAACGCTTTCAGCCCTGATCAGGGCTACAGTCCTATAGGTGATGACGTTAAGTATGCGCACATGGTGCCAGTGCTTGACGAAAACGGGTTACTAGACTCTAGCCTCTTTAACGTCGACACAGGTTCTCCTTCTGGCGGTGTATTAATTGACCAAGGGTTTTACTACATCGACGTAATCAACGGTAACGACACTACAGGCGACGGAACTATAAGCCTACCTTACCAGACCATCAATAAGGCAATCGCCGACGATGTTGCTAAGGCTGGGGCAAATACTACGCTGGTACTCAGCCTGCTAGGTTCTACTGGAACCAACTACGCAGCAGCAGCTACTGCAGAAGCTAGACATGAAAAGGTTGTTATACAGAGTACATTAGGCGTTCCTGCAAATGTTGACAGTTTTACTTTTAATAATACACCTGTTGGTGGTAACGTGGAGCTTCTAGTTACGCAAGGCGTTAAAGTTGCCGCGGCTACAAGTAGCGACGGTGCTGTCGACTTCACAGTAGACTGTAGAGATGGTGGCTATGTCACTACAGCCAGCACTGCGCTAACAGGAACCTTCTATTCTTATGGGAACCTAAACCCAGCAATGTCGCCAGGTTTCACTTTTGTACCTTTTATAGACGCCACCTTCGTCAGCTACACTCCTGGCGACGCAGGCGACTGGTCAAGTGTACCATCACTAGCTTCTGCTGCTTTAGATATATTAGCTAACGACTTGGCAAATAAACTTAATGTTGCCGTAGGTGCGGTGGCAGCCGGAGAGCTTGCCGTATTTGATGACGCTACCGGAGAGAACATATCTTCTGCAAGCATCTTAGCATCTGCACTCTACACAACCCTAGCAGATGCTGGTGGTGGTTTATCACTCATTAACGCAGATGCTGCCCCTTCTTTAACTTTTAATACTTTTGGCGACAATGCACACCCTGCGTTAACTATGTCTAATATCTCAGACGTACTTACTGTGAGCTTTCTTCCAGGTAACTTAGACCACGACGAGCTTAACGGCATAGGCGATGATGACCATACTCAGTATGTACATAATACTGTAGACAGGACTATCTCGGCCAGTCACACGTTTAACCCTACAGTAGCAGGTACTCCTTTTATTCTTGGAGCAAATGCCCTTGACCAATTGGTAACAGGACTTAACGCAGAGAAGCTAAGTGGTAACGTTGCGTCGGACAATGTTTGGAATGCAGGATTCTTCGACGGTATAGTCGCAGACGCCGCAGGTATCACTGACACACAGTATATGGCGTATGACCTAGCACAGAATAAGTTTTTACCAGCGTCGCCGTTAATCCCTACAGTAGCTCAGTTCAACGCTGATAAGATTGTAGGTAAAACTGTTGATGACGCCAACATAGCCGACGGAAGAGTGTTGGCGTATAACTTATCAACTACGAACCTTGAATATGTAGACGTGTTGAATCCGGCAGTAGCTCAGTTCAACGCTAACCGCATACAGGATATCACTGTAGACCTTACTGGTATGTCGGATCAGGATGTTCTTCTTTATAATCTTGGCACAAATACTTTTATCGCATCAAGCTCTCTTAATCCGTCGGTGGCTCAGTTCAACGCAAGTCAGATACAGAGTAAGGTTGTCAACGATGCAGCAATCGCAGATACTAACGTATTGGCCTATGACCTAGGTGGTGACGAGATCATTTATAGAGCTATCCCTCTAGAGACTACAGAATCTTTCAATGCCAACCAGATCATGAGTAAGACTGTTAATAATACAGCCATCGCTGACAAGTACGCTCTTCTGTATGACCTAGGTGGTGACGAGATAATTTATGCACCAGTTCCGTTTGCAGAGTCTGGTGTTAGAGCTATTGAGTACAGGTTCCTTGCAGATGACGTAGATCTTAAGTCTCTGTCAGACACTACCATATTTACAGTACCTGCAGGGCAGAGAGTTGTTATCGACGAAGTGCAGGTTCTTATAAAAGATGCTTCAGGAGTAACAATACCACCTGAAGTATCTGCAGGTATTACAGGTGATACTACCAAGTACGTAGCAGCCGTAGTGTTAGGTGCCCCGTCAATAACCGCTGGTAACAGAGAGGACCTTACACTAGCAAGTTTGACACAAGTGTCGGCAGGAGAAGATATTACTTTCTCAGTAACCACAGTAGGCACAGCGACAGGCTCTTATACAGCTACTATACTAATCAGAGGAACAATATTAATTTAGTAAGTTTGAAAGTATAATAATTTATTTTATGTTATAGTTAAGTTAACCGGAGAATTGTAAATGCCAGGACCAGTAGGAATACCACCCAAGAGTGGGCCGATTCATAAAAGGATACATAGTTTGTATCAAGGCGATTATTTCTGCATGGACACTGACGCCTGCTTCCCTAATGGCGAGGTAGCTACCCCGGAAAACTCACGACTATTATTTACCGTCGTTGACGACAGATACTGCCAGGACGATGTTAATACTTTCTATACCGCAGAGTGGAACGATAACATAACACAAATAGAAGACTCTGTTGGAGGTGTGAAAGTCTGTATACCTCAATCTGTTACTTGTCGGTTCCGTAGAGGTACCTTTAAGTACAGTCTAACACTTTCAGATAAGCTGGGTCAGAATAGAAGAACCCTTGAAGACGGCAACCTTATCGTTGAGTACGCAGCAGACGCGCCACTACCTGACGCTAAATACAGGGAAGGTTTAAATACCCAGAATCACACCCTCGGAGAATTAAAATGAATGAACGAGATATAATAGCGATGCTGGGTCAGGTTAAAACCCCTACACCAACGCCGCGTAAGAAGAAAAAGAAACCTTTACTAGCCAACCCCTTTCCAGACTTTGGTAAATCAATAGTCACACAAGGTAAGGGCGACCCAACCACCTCAGGTCTTTTACGAGGGGCAGGTACTGGTGCTCTTGGTGCTGTGCTTGGTGCTCTTGGTGCTAAAACTATGGATGCCAGTAATAAGGACACAGCATTGGCTGCCCTACTTGCAGGCTTACTTACCGGTACTGCTGGGTATAGCTCTGGTAAACGTGAGCAAGAGAGTGACAACACTAGACTGTTGGCACTCAGGCGTTTAGGCATCGAAACACCTGGCGAGCAGGAATTCTCTGAAGAGTATCCTTTACTCTCCACTAGAGTAACTACTAAAGGAGTTAGAATATAATGAAATCTGACTTACTTAAAAAACTTTTAAGCGATGACATTAGGGCGATAGCTGGTCGAGGTGCCCTTGGTGCCGGAGCAGGTGCCTACCTAGGTCACGAAGTCACACCACAGCTATTTGGCTATGAAGATGACGAAGCAGCTAAGAATATGAGTACACTACTTGATGCAGCTCTTTATGGAACACTTGGAGGCCTCGGCCCTAAAGGTGTTGGTAAACTTATGAAGAAAAGCCCAGTAGGGTTCGCCGGCTCAGTAGCTGGTGGTGAGCTGTTACCCGTAGGTATGCACGGGGCGCAAGAAGGTATCAAAGCCATGGGTGCCGGGACTCGTGCAATGGACGAATTTAACCCACCAACTGCTTCTGAGCAGATGGCTTCTATACTAGGCTCACCAGAGTCTAGAGGTGCTATGGGTGGCGCAGCGGTCGCCGGTATAGGTTCCCTACTATCAGGTTTACTCAGATCTAAGTCTGAGAAAGAAAGGCAGGAAGATAAGTCTCGTGGCGGAATGGTCACAAACGACTTCCTGAAGTATTTACTACCAGCAATGGTCGCTGGTGGTGTATTAGGTAATGTAGCCAAAGGCGATCAGCCGCCGAAGCAAGTCTAAGGAGAAAACAAATGGACGTCATCAACGACAATTCAAAACGGGGCTGGATCAAAGTGGCAAATTCCCACCAGGTACCAGCTTATGTAAGTGATCACACACCTCTAACTAAGGAAGCAGCAGCATCTGTATCTGACGAGTTATTCGCAGACGACGCTAAGAGACTGTTCCCTATAAACTCAAAAGCCGACGTATGGCTGTCAGCAGCTTACTTTAAAGAAGCTTCTGCCACTTATGGTTCCGCTATGGGTGATTATGTTAAAGATCGTATCGAGAAAGCAGCTTCTGTGTACGGAATATCTGCCGACGTAGAAGAAGCCTTCAACGCAGCACAAGTTAAAACTGCATCTGCTACAGATGATCCGACCAACTACTGTTTGGTAGACGGAGCAGGTACACGTAGCTACCCTGTATTTGACAAAGAAGGCGCAGCTAAAGCTATGCGTTACTTTGAAGAGCATAGACTCGGGTACCCTCTTGATACTCGTATTAAGCTTGCAAGAAACATTCTTAAGAAAGCTTGTGACTATTCACTGGACCCTTCTGAAATCCTTATGAAAGAAGCAGGCTTTGCTGTTCCTAATAGAGCTCAGCTCATGGAAGAGATCCTGGAAAGAGCCAAGACGAGTAGTGACCCAGAGATTTCTGTTAAGTTTGCAGAGATCAATGAAGTTATCGCTAATTCTTCTAATGAAGAGTTCATAGGCAGCCTTGACAAGATAGCCGAGGTTATTGACGCTCTTGACGGGTTCAATGGTATGCGCAACCAGTATGATGTTAAACTATTGTCTCCGCAAGAAATAATTTATTCTATGTCAGTCAAAGAAGCCAGTGCTATTCTAGAGAGCTCTCTTGTGCTTAATAGGCATACGTTTAAGCTTGATAAGATGGCGGAACTTAACCCCGACACATTCAACGTTTTGGGTGATAACTTTTCTGATGAACTTTCTACAGATGGCAAGCTGGACATTAAAAAGATGGCAGCTATACTACCAACGCTCCCAACTCCCGACAAGCGTTTGCTTGAAGAGGAAATTGAAGCGAGCTTTGGAGTTATCTAATGTCAACTCACCGAGAAAGATTCTTGGTAAAAGAAGCCTTAGAGTCGCCAGAAACCCTGGCGGCTGTTCTTTACTTTATTGTTAAAGACACCTTTGGTGACGATGCCTTCTTCTGGGACCCTACCACATTATTCCTCGAACTTAAAGACGAGTTTGGAGCTACACCAGCTTCAGAAGTAATGGATAGGCTATCTGCCGTGCAGGTATTAGTCACAGGAGACGTATTCTTTGAAGACCCTAGTGCATTTATTAACATGGTTAATACTTTCGCCGATGGAAGCCCTTCCTTCTCGGTATTCAACCCAGCAGAGGTTGAGGAAATAGCATGGACTGCAGTAGAGGTTGCTATCATTAGAGACTTACTACCATTCAGCTATAACATTAAGCAATACGTAAAGAAGATGTTGCACATAGACGGCTACGGCGACGACTACCCAGAATTGTTTGATGAAATCCTAGGAGCGGCTCCTGATAGAGCTGACGTGATTGACGAGGCTCAAGAGATAGTGCACGAAGATCAAAGAGGCATTATAGAAGACTTTGTTAACGATAACCTAAAGATTCTTTTACACCAAGCTAATAAGCTACCTAAAGTATCTGAGGATCTATGGGCTTCGATGCGTAGCCAAGAGCAGGAGGGAGTAACACTAGTATGAAGCTCTCAAAGTTAAAAGGTATGTTAGGGTTAGGCGCTGCAGCAGCTGGCGGTGGCGCTATCTATGGCGGTAGTGAGTATAAACCTGGCGACGACGTAAAAGTACATGGCAACTGGGACGACATAATAACAGAAGACACCCCGAAGCTTACCAACTGGGGTATGTGGCAAAATAAGCGACGATTAAATAAGATACATGAAAGACTTGCGTCAGGTGACCCTAAGGATGTAGACGTATTAGTCGATACCGGCCTACACAGGGTTAAAGCCCCTAAGGAAGATATAAACCTTAAAGCTTTGAAATACTTAAATTTTACACCCTCTCTTATAGCAGTGCCAGAACGTGGTCAAGACAAGATGATGACCTTTAGGCAGTATGGTACTAACCTGCATATGCACCAACACCCTAAGAATAGGTTCTTCCATAAAGATAGATGGCCTTCTTTAATGATGGCGTGGAACCAGACAGAAGGAAGACCCCGAGAACAAAGGTTAGCGGCGATAAAGGATTCCATGAAGCATATAACCTTGGAAGGTATTCCAGGGTTTGCGAAATACTTTAAGAATGTAGCAGATGACGCACCTACCTTTGAGGAGCTAGTTAAGAACAGTGCCGACAGTACAGCATGGCTAAACTTTACTCCGAGAGAAGGTAACTCCATGGTGCCAATGCGCTTCGAAAAGCAAGCCGGAGGGTACAGTCCTTTAGTTGCTGAGGTTGTAGAGACTGACCATAATGCTATACTAGGTTTAAGTAATATAGATTTTATCCCCGAAGATTACGGGATGCTTTTTAAGCAAGCCAATGGGTTTTGGATGCCTGAAGTTAAATTTGATCTTGACGTTATCTATATGGATAAGGTCGGACAGATTCAGGAAGTTCAAAGAATGGTAAAAGTAGACGGCGGTATACCACCTGTGTATCGACCAGAAAAGACGGCAGCAGTAGCTTTGGAGACCCGACCAGGCTGGTGTGAGCGGAATAATATTAAGGTAGGCGATAAGCTTGCCGTAAATGGAGACTAACTATGTCCTATGTAATAACAGGTGTTAAAAGAAAGGCTGACTATAAAGGTACCGGATCAAACAGCGGTAACCGTCGGCAACAATTAAAGTCAAGAGCCGCGAGTGTGGACGAAATTGACAATTATGGTAACGGAGCAGTAGCAGTGTCTACTTATGCACCAGTTACTAAGAGTTTAGTAGACGAGGCAGGCGGTGGCGTTATATATGTTGGACAAGCAGCTCCTGGAAGTTTATTGGCAGACCCCGTGTGGCGTATTAAGAAGCTTACTACTGTAGGTACTGTGACAACCACTGAGTGGGCTGTCGTAGTTGCTGGAGACGCAGATGCTGGTGATCAGCTAGCTGGGTTCCATCACATTTGGGATGGCAGAGCAGGGCTAACCTACCTATAAAAGGAGGCTATCATGCCCGTAATATTTGATAGAGCTCAGTGTCGCCCGAGATTCATCTCAGATAATGCACTTGCTAATGGGGGTTATTACTTCGACGTAATAAACTCCCAAGATGGCTTTATACCACAAGATGCCATTTCTAAGACTTTATACCTAGACCCGCTAACCGGACTACTAACGTATAAAACAGCAGGCGCAGTAGGACCGGCACCTCAAGATTTCCTTTTTGCAGACGGTACTCCGTTCCTCTTTGCAGATGGAAGCCAATTCGAATTTTCAGGAATTTAACATTTATAATACAGGATTTTTATTATGGGAACACTAGAAGGAAGAGGCGCTTACCCAGCCCTATTGACGTTAGACGACATTATCTACGTTGATAAGTTTGGTGGCGCAGTCACAGAAGACGGTTACATAACCCTTACACAACTACAAGCACTTTTAGATGCAACTCTGAAATCAGACACATCCTTAACAGGTAACGGTTACTTTAAAAACGATAGTTCGTTTGCAACCCCTGACGCATCGAAAGTACCGTCAGAACTTGCCGTAAAGGTTTATGTTGATGCAAACATAGCGGGAGTACCTGCCAAAGAGAACGCTCACGTAGCCACAGATACCTACTTAGACAATGTAGGTGTAGGCACTTGGACAAAAGCAGGAACTAAGGCTACAAAGACTTTAACAGCCGGAAGCGTAGGTATACTCACTATAGATGGAATTGCTACAGTGTTAGGTGACAGAATTTACATCAAAAACGAAGATGGCTCGTCAACGAACTTAACTGACGTTGACCAAGGTATGTATGATGTTACTACAGAAGGTACAGCCGGTGTAGCTGCTATTTTAACTAGGTCGGAGGACTTTAACGGAGATCCCGCCTCAGAAGTTAAAAATGGCGTATACGCTTATGTGACGTTAGGTACGCTTAATAGTAATTCAGGCTGGAGAGTATTAGCCGTAGGAACCGTCGATGTCGATGTCGATCCTATGGTGATCACACAATTCCAGGGACTTCCTGGAAACCATGCCGCTTCTCATACTAACGGTACTGATGATATTCAAGATGCTACACTTGCTCAGAAAGGCTTAATGACAATAGCTCAAGCAACTAAGCTAGACACAGTTGAGCAGCGAGCCAATCACACAGGCACACAGCTAATGTCTACAGTTAGTGATGCAGGAGCTTTGGCTACACTAGATCAAGTAGATACTCCTGAGATAGTAGATCTAGCAGTAACAACCGCAAAGCTAGCGGATCTATCAGTAACCACACCAAAGATAGTTGATGATGCAGTCACTCCTGAAAAGAACTCTCAGTTCTCTGCTAACGGCGAGGAAGGGTCAACTCAGGCAATGGTCCCGTTTACAGCAGCTCCGATTGTCCCTGTAGAGGGTACCTTTTGGTTCAGCGTGATCGGTGGGCTAACGTATATAAACTACCATATAAGTGGTGTAACAAAATCAGTGGAACTTAGCTAATGCCTAACCTGCTAACAGTACCTCCTGGCTACCAACGTACGGTAGACCAGCTCTGGACGCCTCAGGCTATCCAGACAACATGGTGGCTTGATGCTGCAGATCCTAATACGATTATAGACTCAGGAGGAGCAGTCAGCCAATGGAATGATAAAAGCATCAAGCAAATTGATCTAACTCAAGGTACGGCATCAAAGCAGCCGACTACAGATGCTCGAACATTAGGCGGGTTAAATGTACTTGAGTTTGACGGTACAGACGTTTTCCAAACCAATCAATCAAAGCATGGGACAAGTTACTTAGTCGCCATAATGCTAGATTACGACTCGGGTAGTTCGGTTCTATCGGAGAGTAGTAGTGGTGGTAGTCAATCATTTACTATCGGTGACGCTGGAGTAACATTGCAAGCAGACTCTAATATAGTATATAGTGGAGGATCTCTTAGCGGCCCTACACTATTGGTACTGAAAATCGACAGAGTGTTGAATGTAGCAACTATATATAGAAATGGAATTAGTGAAGGAACGTCCGCCCTTACTGCAGATGTCGGAGGTGGGGTAGCGGTTAGGATAGGGTCTAACTTTGTCGGTGGTATATCTTATGATGGAGGATTGGGCGAGGTAGTATATTCTGATAATATAACAGATACAACGAGACAGCTACTAGAAGGGTACTTAGCTTGGAAATGGGGAACAACCCTTCCAGTAGGACATCCTTATGAATTTGCAAGACCTACAATGAATCCTATATGGACTCCGCATCACGTAGAGAAGTTAGGATGGTATGACCCTTCGGATATATCTACTATTACAGATACAGCAGGTGCGGTGTCTCAGATAGACGATAAATCAGGTACTGAACATTTAGTTCAAGCGGTAGGTTCAAAGCAACCAACTACAGGTACTCGTACTATAAACGGTTTAAATGTATTAGACCACGATGGTGATGACTTCCTGGAGAAATTGTCTTTCACGCTACCTTCGAGTGGTGACGTTGCATTCTTTATGGTATGTGAAATAGATTCTGTAGATAATACTTTCGATTCCATATTCTCAGTGAATGGGACAACAGATTTCCAACTTGAAGCTCGTAGCCCTTCTCAGTTTTTAGGAGCACTGAAATCGACAGGACTAGGCGGTGGTATTATAAACTTTGTAGATGGTCCGTATGATGGCGCTGGCACAATTATAATGTGTGCGATATTCGATAAGACTAATAGTTTACGGTATGTGTTTTCTAATGGAGCAGAGCAAGGAAGTGACGTATATACTACTAAACTATCACCCACTACAATACTAAGCGCATTTACAAACCGTGCGGCTGACGCAAGTCCTAACGGTGCGATGGGCGAGTTTATTATCACTTCTAATGTTAGTGCTTATTCAAGACAAAAGATCGAAGGCTACTTAGCTTGGAAGTGGGGATCAGTAGAGTCCTTGCCAGTAGATCATCCCTATAAAACTGATGGGTCGCTTTTTGGCTATTAACGATAACGGAGTAACAAATGAATAAAATGACAGTAAGTCCGTTTTGGACTCCTGAGTATATAGATACAGAGTTATGGCTTGATGCATCTGATACAGATACTATCACAGAAGCTGCCGGAGCTGTTAGTCAATGGAATGATAAAAGCGGAAATGATTGTCATGCAGTTCAAGCTTCTAGCATAAGTCAACCAATAACCAACTCACGCACATTAAACGGTTTAAACGTCCTCGACTTTGATGGTAGCAATGATGATATGTCTATGGTAGCGGGGCCACAGCCTGATTCCGCACAGACAATCATGATAGCAGTAGTAGACTTGGATTCGCCATTGAAAGCAGAAGGACAACGATTGCTTAACTTCCAAGTAGGCGCGAGTTCACGGTGGTCGTTACGTCTTGAAGATGAGCTTCTTGCTCAGTATACCAACGCAGCTTCTTTTACTGGCCCCGAAATAGCCATAACATCAGGAGCAAGACTAATATCTGGCTATCGAGATGGTACGACAGTTGGGGTGAGTGTTAATGGCGGTGTGCCTGTTACAGATACAAGTGGAGGAAATGCTACAGTAGATACATGGAAGGTGGGTTCGTATGATTCAGCGAATGATTTCCTAGATGGAGGATTTGCCGAAGTTGTTGTTTTGAAATCATACACCTTAGAGACTCTCCAAAAACTAGAAGGTTACCTCGCTTGGAAGTGGGGAATACAAACTTCTTTACCACTAGATCACCCTTATCGTTTTAACGGAACACTATTTGGGTATGCTCTTACATATTGGACTCCTGCCGATATAACTACAGAAGCTTGGTATGATGCAGTTGATTCAAGCACCATCACAGAATCAGGCGGAGAAGTTAGTCAGTGGGATGATAAAAGTGGTAATGGGAATCACATGGAACAAGGAACGGGATCTAAGCAACCTTTAACCAACTCGACAAACATAAACGGACTGAATACCATATCCTTCGACAAGACATCCTCTCAGTTAATGGAAACATCAAGCAACCCTTTCGGTGGAAGCGTTGTTGATGCTCATGTGTTTCAAGTTTTCAAAACAGCTTCTACCTTAGTAACTGGTACAAACTTTAGTTTAACAGGTAGTAGCAACGGTGGTAACAAATGGCAGGCTCTTGTTTGGGATGATACTAATTGTTACTTTGATACCGGTGGAATTAGTCCACCAAACCGACTCCAAACCAATAGTTGGGCTACAACCAGTGAAGAAATTATGGGGTCTTTTTACGGTTCAGATACCGAAGAGGTGCAGGAAATCTGGAAGAATGGTACTCTCTCTGCGAGTGATGCCACAGGCCACACAGTTAGTACAGTAGGTAACATGCAGATAGCTGTTCAAGGTACGATTAATCATCAAACATTTGAACTTGCTGAAATGGTTGTTGTCAATGGGACCATGACTACTTCAGATAGGCAGAAGATGGAAGGATACCTCGCTTGGAAGTGGGGACTAGTTACCAAACTTCCTTCAGACCACCCTTACCGATTTGATGGAACACTATTCGGATATGAGAAGTTTTGGTCACCGGAAGAGATAGTCACAGAAGCTTGGTACGACGCTTCTGATGCAAGCACCATTACAGAAGCAGGTGGATCTGTTAGTCAGATTGATGACAAGAGTGGAAATAATGTGCATGCTGTCCAAGCAGTTGGTGGAGATCAACCGTTGATAGTTGCGGGTGCTATGAATGGATTAGATGCCCTTCATTTTGTAGGGAGAAATAATCACATGGATGGTAATAGCCTTATCGATTTTGACTGGGTTATAACTGTTATCCATTATCTCGCTACCCCTGCTTTTAGTCAAGCGTTAGGTAGCCAAACTCTCCCTAGGGTGGGATACACCATCCAGTACAGAGGAGATATCAACATTGATAGATGGAACTCTAGCCTGTACACAAATGGTAACCCACTAAGCACTGTCGGAGCTACCCCGATAACCGTCGGTCCGACTATAGTTGGACGAGACTTACAAGGCTTGTCTAACTTCGCCCTACAACTAGGTGGAGATCGTGGACTTCCCAATCGAGGCTGGGATGGATACATAGGTGAGGTTATCTACGGTAATCAGACTCTCGATACAGCCACAAGACAACTACTAGAAGGTTACCTTGCATGGAAGTGGGGAACACAAACTTCCCTACCAGTAGGTCATCCTTACAAAACTGATGGAAGTCTCTTCGGTTATTAATTAAAACTAAAACTAGGAATAATAAAATGGAATACTACATATTCGCAACAGAAGCAGGCGCAGTCGCTTGTTTGAACTATATTAACTCAACACCTTGGTTCCCATTAGCGGGACAGGTGAAAGGGCAGCCTGCGCCAGAAGCTAACCAGAAGACTACTAAATGGGCAGATGCTCCACAGGAAATGGTTTCGGGAGAATGGGCAGTACCTAGAATTCCCGAATCAAGGTTAAACTACCTAGAGGTCCCACAAGCAGACAGAGATAACTTCATAGCTGCGTTCGGTCAAGATATCCGCCAGCTGACTTCAGCAGATTTTCCCGTCATAGAGGAGGAGCTATAGGGTTGGACTAACCAGCAGAAACCTGTATGTTATGACCTGACCTGCGAAATAAAATTAAATGGTGATTAATAATGGACTATAGCGACGTAATAACAGCGGCAGTAACCACAGTATCCACTCTGGTATTGACGTACTTTGGCTACGTTAGGAAACGCCTTGTAACTATAGACAAGGTGTCTAAATCTGTGCATGGGGACGAGGACTCATCTGGATTAGTAAAGACGGTTAGTAAGATAACTGACGCCCTCAACGGGGTCGGTGCTGAAGACGGTGTATTAAAAGAGTTAAGAGAAGTAATCGAAGAGCTAGAAAAAATAGACAAAAAGGTCCACAACCATGATGAGTACCTAAATGGTAATGGCGTCTATGACGGGGCGATGAAGAGGTTGAAGGAGCTAGAAGATCATTTGGAAGAATGCCTAGCCCGAGCCGCCACAGTTACTGCATTTGGAAAAACCTTAGACTCAATACAAAGACAATTAGATGACCTTAAAAGAACCTCTACGAAAGATACCCAAGAGCTAATTAAAGAGGCGCTAAAGCCTCTGTGGGCTGTTATGGAAAAGAAGATCGGTAAAGATCTTGCAGACATACAGTTCAAACACATGATGAGCGAAATAGAGAAGATAGGCCGCGAGAGATAAATGCACACATTAACTAAGGATAGCACTATGTCTAAAAAAACCATTAATACTAAAAGTAGCACCCAGACTGTAGCAGTCTTTGACGATGACGAAAGCATCTGCAAAACTATACAAGCTCTGGTCGAAAAGCAAGGGATGGTGTGTGTTTCAGCCACGTCTATCCCTGGTGCTGCATTCGAGATAGGGAGAAATAAGCCCGACATTATAGTAACCGACTTCGAGTTTCAGCATAGCTTCAACATAGCCTTATTGGCCGAACATCTAGAAGCAAGCGCAGACCGGGTTATTATCCTTACAGGTGGTAATCCTAAAGAAATTCTCCGCAAGTATCCAGCACTTTCATTTGCAAAATTTATAAAAAAGGGTAGTCCTTTACGTAACGTAATTAAAGAAATTACGGCATAATACGAAAAGGACATACGAATGAAAACATACACAATTACAGAACAGCAGATCCAGACGCTAGCCGCCTATATGGGCGAGATACCTTATAAGACAGTCAAAGAGGCTATGGCGATTATACACGTAGTAGCCTCTCGCCAAGAGATAAAAGAGATAAAAGACACACCAGCCCCAGAAGACGCCAAGAAAAAGGCTGTTCCAGACGCAAAAGAATCGGCTAAATAACGACCTTAAATATGTTATAATAACTATACACCAGTTAGATATCTCGTAGCGTCTAACTTAAAGTGTTTCAAAGCCTCCTTTGTTATTCTCATTACACTAAGTACTTTATACTAACGTAATGAACATAACAAAGGAGGCTTTTTTTTATGGCTACAATAAATAAATCCGCTGAGTACTATAGGTACACAGCCAAATTAGCAAGAGGTCAAGATATTGAATCAAGCCAAGGTACCTGTAAACGGTACCAAACAAATAATATTCTCTCAGCAAAGCGAGATGACCGCCTAACGCACGGTCGACCAGGAAAATGGTTACCGTATTTGCCGGGGTCGTATTCTTCGGATCTGTCATAGCTGCAGGCTCGTCAGAGATTAGTTATAGGAAAACTGTTAAAAGAAGGGACGATAAAGTTTCGGAATGGAAGCAGGCTTCTAAAGAACTACTCAGACAGCAGCAGCGCGTAGCACAGACCAAGGTAGAATACGAGCGAATCAAGAGAATCTCTTCCCTTGATTAATTTATAAATACGAAACAAACAAAAACGAAAGGAGCGGCGTATGATCGCAGAAGCTCTTCTATTAGGCTCTATAGCCGGAATGGTTTATGCAGACCGTCGTAAAAGAAAACGACATCTTGTAGCCAGGCATAATATAGTCATGCAAGAACAGATCGATGCGGATATAGAGGCCAGTAAGACTCTAATGGAGCAGGCCAATATCCAAGAAGCCTTGATATTAAAACATCGGGTAACGAAACAAGGAGTGGCATTGTATCAAGCCACCCGACTAGATTATGAGCTGTCAGATAAGTCTGAGACGCTTTTAACTATGATAATGAAGCGAGTTCCAGATTCGGTACTTGCTTTTAAAAGTCTTAATAGTAGGATGCCTACTATTGATGACCACGAGGTGGTTACAGTGGACGACCTCGTATTTGTCGAGGCGTTAAGCAAATGCTTAGGGGGAAATAATAAGCAGCGTCCAAAAGGTCGCCCTTCCCTCGCACTAGCCTAGCAACCCCCACGCAGATGAAGCGATAACTTTCTTGTACATATATACAAGAGAGTTATCGCTTCTCTTTTTTACCTTAATAAATAAATAAAATAACTTAAATTTAGCTATTGGAGAAAATAGACATGCTAACAAACAATATGATTAACGTAGACCCATTCTGCGACGTAGACATGAACTCACTAGAAGCAGTAGGCCTACCTGATAAATTCGTAGTACGCCTTCGGGACACAGACAGCGGTGATATGGTTCCTATTAATACTAAAGGAGCAATCCACGGACCAGGTTACCGTTTAGTTCCGAACTCTCGCGTTAACCAGATTACACAGGATGTATTAACCCGTACAGGTATGGACTGGGAAGCTCTTCCTAAGTATGGACAGTCTAAAGTGTCAGACCAGGAATGGGATGGTAAGAAATTCGCACAGCGCTTTTTCATACCAGAAGTCAACATCGACGTTGAAGAAGGTGAAGGCACTAAGCTCATGCTTGGTGTAGAAGCGGTTAATAGCTATGATGGTTCATATGGCGTTGCTTTACAATTCTTTATGATGAGCATGGCCTGTAGCAACCAGTTCCGACCAAGCAACTTCTTGGGCGGGTTCAACTTCAGACACCATGAATCAGAGGACACTTCTTTGGAAGCCGACCTTAAGGACGCCTCAGAGTTGCTCATGCAGCAGGCTGAGAAGTTCGGAACCATCGGTGCTAAGGTTGACAGACTTCTCAACACTACCCTTGAGCAGGCCTACAAACAGAAGGATCGTATGAGCGGTTTTCTTTCCATGAGAGATTCTCTAGGTAAGAGCTGGCGCCCAAGCTACGATTCACATGTTCTTGATGAGTTGGCGCATAAGGGTGTCACTAGCCGTATGGACAGATCTCAAACTTCTCACACGAGAAACCTTTGGGGAACTCTTAATGCATATACAGCAGTTGCTACCCACCACATCGGTGGATTCAACGGTGTATCGGTTAACAGAGATGTTACCGACAAGTTCATGGCTACTGTAAGTGCTTAAGGCTACTATAACCCTCACACTATCAAACGAACACGGCGAGGTTAAACAAGACGTGTACGAGTGTGAGGGAGCTACCGTCGAGGAGATGGAGAAGCGCTTGGTTACCCAGGTCTTTGTAGATGGTGCTGGTAAGTTGGTGGATTCCATTTATGAAATGACCATACCAGCTCCTAAGCCTAAAAAGACTAGGGCCAAGAAGAAACCTGCAGCTAAACAGCAGCTTACTAAGCTTGACTAGTAACAGGCCGGCCTTAGTGCCGGCTTCAACCCTAAAGGACACAACATGAGTAAGAACTGGCTGGTAGCAACGGATGTTGAAGAAGGTCAAAAGGTAACCTGCAAAGGCTTAATCTATAAGTGTCGCAATAACTATTTCATGAATAGCAAGGGCGAACTCGTAGACACAGTCCGTATGGTTCCTTTGAAAAGAAAGTCCTGCCCTGGCTGTGAAAAGTGTGGTGGGACAGAGGAGTTTTTATCCGAAAGCATGGCCAATGAAGAATACCCAGTTACGTCTGGGCTAGAGGCTGACAAGGAGTACAAACTAATAGCATATAAAACTTACCAAGGTGGTGGGTTCGACCCTGCTGAGTACGACGAATGGGCTCTCCAATTCGTACCAGCGGAATCTTAAAATAAACATAAAATAAAAAGGACATATCATGTCAACAGTAATAGATGCCGGACTCGACTTCGGAATAATTAAGAAGGCTGTCGATGCACAGTTTAAAAAGATGTCACAAGGTAATCCGGAATTATTTACGGTCACCTATGATAAGCAAGCTGTATGGGAAACATATCTACAGGCGTTCCCTGAAGGATCTAACCCTATATTTAAAGAACGCACAGAACATGATTGTGTCTGCTGCAAAAGCTTCATTCGACGAGTAGGCGGTGTTGTTAAGATTAATGAAGACGGAAGTCTTGATAGTATCTGGGATGTTAACCTAGAAGGACCTTATGGTGTCGTAGCAAAAGCTATGTCTAACTATGTAAAGTCCCGACCTATTGAAAACGTCTTCCGTAACTGGGAGCGTACAGCTGGTCAGGACAAGAGTGTGGTACTAGATGAGACAACAAGCCAGACTGTCACGTGGAGACACTTCTATTGTACGACAGAGGACTACTTCCTTAAGGCAGATAAGACTCCAACATACTTAGGCGATAAGAGGTCTAACTTCGACGTTCTTAAAAGAAGCCTTGCAGAGCTAACTCTAGAGTCTGCTGAAATTGTTCTTGAACTAATCGAGCAGAACTCTCTGTATCGTGGTGAAGAGCATAAGCGCACTGTTGATACCTTCATAAGGTTAAAGAACGAGTATGACGCAGTTGTCGGTGACAAGGATCGGTATGTTTGGTTGAAGTCTGTTGCTATGGGTGGTGCCAGTAAGATTCGTAACCAAGTTATTGGATCTTTGTTAATTGACCTATCCGAAGGTGCAGACCTGACAAGTGCTGTTAAGAGTTTCGAGGCAAAGGTAGCTCCGTCAAACTATAAGCGCCCAACAGCCTTGATTACTAAAGGTATGATCGACAAAGCACAGAAGACTGTAGTAGAGCTTGGATATGAGTCCGCACTACAACGTCGCTATGCTGTAACAGATGATATTACGATCAATAACGTCATCTATGCAGATAGATCTGTGAAGCCTGCCATGAAAGGTGTTTTCGAGGAACTGGCCGATACTATACAGGATAAGCCAAAGAGCCTCGAAAAGGTGGAGGAGATTAGCATTGAAGATTTTATCAACAATGTAGTCCCTAAAGCTACTGGCATCGAAATGCTTGTAGAGAATCGTCACTCAGGCAACTTAATGAGCTTAGTTGCTCCAGAAGATGCTGAAGCTAAACATATGTTCAAATGGGATAATAACTTCTCATGGGGATATAACGGCGAAGTGGCAGACTCTATGAAGGAACATGTTAAGGCTGCTGGTGGTAACGTCACTGGTGACCTGCGCTGTTCTTTGATGTGGTATTCTAGGAATGACTTGGATCTACATTTGATAGAGCCTTGTGGTAACTTAATAAGCTTCTCTTCTATGGTATCTCGATGTGGTAAAGGTCGTCTCGATGTGGACAACACAAGTGGTGGTACTTTACAAAAGCCTGCAGTAGAAAACATCACATGGCAGAAGAGTAAGGATATTAAAGAAGGGCGTTATAAAGTCCTAGTCCATAATTACAGTGGATCTAATACCAACGAGGCCGGGTTCGACTTTGAACTTGAATTCAAAGGTACGATCTATCCGATGTCTTATAAACAGGCAGTCGGTGGTAAGAAGAAAGTTACCTGTGTTGAGTTTGACTATACCCATGCTGACGGTGTAAAGATCGTTAAGTCCTTGGATGTAGAGAGCGCCAGTAAAGAGGTGTGGGGAATTACTACCGAGTCATTTAACAAGGTGACTATGGTAATGCACTCTCCTAACCACTGGGATGGTAATAAGACTGGTAACAAACACTGGTTCTTTATTATGGAAAACTGTAACTCGGGCTCAAGCGCTCGTGGTTTCTTCAACGAGTTCTTGAAGGAAGAGTTGCATGAACACCGTAAAGTGTTCGAAGTTCTCGGTAGTAAGCTCAAAGTAAAAGAATCCGACAACCAGTTAAGTGGTATTGGGTTCTCCTCTACAGTAAGTAACCATGCCTACTTCAGAGTGAGCGGCGCTATGAAGAGAACTATAAAAGTTCGCTTCTAGTGCAATACGCTACACGTAGCGGTAGGGAGCCTAGAGAGCAGATCGACATGGCCGACGTGCCTACTGGTTATCTAAGCAAGCTTAGTGAAGTACGGCGTTTGCTAGATAAAATAGCCAGGAAGTTCCCAGAGCTCCCTGTGGTAGGTTTGGAGATTGTAAGTCAGACCGTAGCTCCATGCCCAAGAACTCTTGGGTTCTCTGCCTTGGGTGGTGGTAAGATAATGATTACCGACCTGTGTTTTGAGGCCGGTGAACTCACCAGCACCGTGCTACACGAAGTATGCCATGCACTCTTCTCTGTTAAGCACGTAGAGCACTGTATCCTAATGTGCCCAACTATAGGTGCACCTCAAGAAGAAGGTGCGCTATGGGCCGTGTTCGAAAAATATGCATTAAACTACATTAACAATAATAAATAAAGGAAGTACCATGAGTAAATTATACAAAAGAGCAGCAAGAATAAAGTTACGGTTCGAGTCAGCACGCGGGCTAGTCACCACAGAGGACTTGTTTAACTTACCTCTTGAGGAGCTGGACATCATTGCTAGAACTTATAGCAAGAAGACTAAAGAGTCTAAAGAAGAAAGCTTCATTAAGCCAGTCAAGACGGACGCTACTTCTGTCTTCAAGCTTAGCCTTGATATCGTTAAAGATGTCATTGCAGACAAGCTAGCTGCTAGAGATGCTGCACAGAAAGCTGCCGCAACTAAGATTAAGAAAGCTAAGATACTTGGTATCATGGCTGATAAGGAAAATGATGAGCTCAAAGGTAAGGACCTTGACGAGCTTAAAGAAATGCTCGACGAGCTTAGCTAAGTTATTGGTGGGAGGCTTAGGCTTCCCGCCTTTTTTACAATTATAATAAAGGAGATGACCGTGAGTAAGAATAAAGAAGTATTATGCCCAGAGTGTTTTAAAGGGAACGTAATCCCGGAGCCTAAAGGCGATGCGGGGTGCTGCGATAAATGCGCAACACCGTTTACGTATAAAGCACCTACTACAGTGAGGTACAGCTAATGGCTAACTGGTACGCAAATTACTTCGAAGTGAAAGACGTTAAAGCATTTAAGGAGGCTGTCGACGACTTCCCGGAGGTGGAACTAATTACCCAGGGTGAGAACCTGTTTGGGTTACTATCTACAAACGATGGTGGGGACTTTTGCTCTGTGGTGTACACAGGCGAGGATTGTGAAGAAGAGGACTTTGATGTTTTAGCTGAAATCGCCCCACACCTGAAAGATGGGCATGTGGCCATAGCGATGACTATAGGTAACGAAAAGATGCGTTACCTCACCGGATACGCAGAGGGTATTAATAATAAAGCCCAACGAGTCAGCCTAAACCTTGACCACGTTTACGAGATGGCTAAGGAGCTTGGTGAGCATGTTACGGAGTGTAAGTTACTAATGTCTAAAGAAACCATAATGACGATCGACAAGGAATTGTTAAACAAGCAACGTCTAACAATCTTCGGTATGATGGTCGAGAAGAAGTTATCTAGGGAACGTATTGATGTCCTACAAGGGGTCATCAACATGCTGGATGAGATCCAAGACCATACAGAGTATGCACAAGGTAATTGTGTGAAGGTAAAGTTAGTATGAGTAAGGTTCGTTCGCTGGTTAGCAGCGAACCTCATACTATCCTAAAAGGTCGTGACTACGAAGTACTTGTGCCTCGTAAACAGGCGCCGCATGAACCAATTGCCTGGTACACTCTATTAAATGAGGTTAGAGTACCTATAAGGGTTCCGGCACGACTTGTGGAAGAATTACCCCCGGAGCTCAAGGAGGAAAATGAATGTTCGTGACTTAATAATAGAGCTATGTCACCCAGACTACACCACAGACCGCAATAAGAAGCCTCTTGGTTTAGTTATGCGAGACAGTAAGGGGAAGGAGTTTAGACTTACGTCTGTCTGGACTTGTGAACAAACTAACGAATTAATACTTGAGATAAAAGAAGATGATTAAAAAGTGCGGTCCCAAATGTCTCCTCTGCGGCTGCGGTCGTGGAGAAGGCCCTTGTACCTTTAAAGAGGCCAAGTTAAATGCCCTCCGAAAACGAGGACTGCTAACAGAGTCTAAAGAAAATAAAAATAAAATTAACAATAAATCGAAGCGTAAAGCAATAAAGGCTAAACGCAAGAAAGGTAGGAAGAAGTAATGCATGAAGAAATTATTTGGGCCGACGACAGCTGTTATGATTTTAAATATCCTGTAACGTACATTGTAGCAGCCGCCATGATAGTTGAAGGCGTGCTGTATGCAGGTATGCGTCATTCGCATTGTATACAAGCGGCCTATAAACGCACAGGCAAGCCTGTACTCAGCGAGAGTCCAGACGGGTTCATAGATAATCATATGAATTTTCTAGACCGCAGGGAATCTCTAAAACTTGCAGAGAAGACCGGACAGCTACAAAGACGTACTGGACCAGGTGATGAATTATATAGCGAAGATTTATGGTAAGGATGCAACAAGTGAACAACGAAAACAAGAAGCAGCTTTCTACACGGATATATTCCGCTTGTATTAAGTCTGTCTTAACCAAAGTAGGTCTGTGTTTATTACTGTGCCTACTTTCCCCCCTAATAGCTGCTTTCGTATTGGTAATATTTACCATGATGGCAGCTTTCTTATTCTTAGTAGGATTGATGTGTGCTGCTGTCGTCTTAGTGATGCTACCAGGCGCTCCTTTCTTCATTATGGATTAACCCAAGGATATAAATATGAAAATAGCACATCTAGGTGATGGCCACCTAGGTAAGCGTCAGTATGGCTTGAAAGCACGAGAAGAAGACTCTCGTAAAGCTGTGACCGCTTGCTTTAATAAGGCCATCGCTAATAAATGCGATGTCATTATAATACCTGGCGATATGTTTGACGTCTCCACTCAAAAGAGTGCGGCAGACTTACTACATCTCGCAAGGCTAGTGGACGAGGCTAAGAAAGCTCGCATCCGCGTAATAGGTATCGACGGTAACCACGATAACGTAGATGTATCATGGCTGGCGGTATGTGGGGTAGAACTATTCCACGAACACGAAGTTATCACCATAGATGGTATATCCTTCTACGGCATAAATAATTGCAGGCCTAACCAATTCAAGGAAAGGCTTACAGCAGCAGTCGACTCGTTCATAACACAAGGGCAGGCTGTCGACGTCTTAATCATACATCAGGCATTAGCTGAGATGTGTGGTTTCGCAGGAGTAGACCTTACTGCCGAGTGGATATCTGAACAAGTTGCTATGATGGGTACTCGGTATGTTGCCATGGGTGATATACATGATTACTCTGAAGGTGTCTTCAATGAAGTACTATTCTGCTACCCAGGCTCTTGCGAGATGACCGCCCTAGGCGAACGTCGCGAGAAGTATTGGGTAGAGGCTGACATTGAAGAAGGCATTGCACTTCCCAAGTTAACCAAAAGAGAAATCCCCGTAAGAAAGATAAAAGAGTATATCCTAGGCACACAAGATGACATCACACAGATGATCAAAGAAGTGTCCAAGGAATATAAGAACCATCTAGTTATCGCTAGGGTGTCTACGGATATCCTTGACGGTATGAAGATAGTTCATAACCTTTCTCACGATCTAAACGTTATGATGAGGATCATGCCGTTTAAGGATGACGATACAGAAGGTCAAGATAAACTCGCCAACGCTATGCAGGTTCCTGTGTGGGAACGATCTGAAACAACGTCCGGAGTAGTGGAGGCTATAGAGAAATACTATACACCAGAGTCCGACGAGCATCAGATGATAACGTCAATGCTGAGTAATCCTCAGTCAACAACCCTAATATGTCAAGGATTTCTAGATGATAGTAACAAGGCTTGAAGCGAAGAATTATCGCCAACACCCTACTATTGATGCTGACTTCGATGGGCAGCTTGTAGGGTTAATAGGTGAAAATGGTACTGGTAAGTCTAACTTCTTGAAAGCTATACGTTATGGCTTTATAGGAACAGACTCCGGAGAAACTAAACATCCTGTAACCAAAAGACTACCGTATATACGGTGGGGTGAGGAAAGTGGCTTCGTTAAGATTCACTTTACCCATAAAGGTAAACCAGGAGAAATATGTAGGACCTTTACTCATAAGAAGACCGATGCCTCGTTTAGCTACGACGGTATGGAGTGTGAGGGAACTACTAACGTTAATAACGCGGTCTCAGAACAGCTGGGTATGGAGAAAGAAGTAGCCAGACAGGCTGTATTCGTAGGACAGGATGAGCTAGACTCTATTCTGTTCACTGACCCAAGAGTACGTAAACTTGCGTGGCAGAAGCTATGTGGTATAGGTCAGGTGAATAACATTCACACTAAAATGGGTGATGTGTTAAAAAGCCTACCTCCTGTACAAGATTACGACGGACAGATACGAGATGCAGAGTTTCAGCTAACAGATCTTGAAGAAGAGCTTAAGACTAAGACTGCTACTCTCGAAGAAGCTAAGAAGGAACTTCCTAAGGAGAACAACTTAGAAAAGCAAGCTGAAGACCTACGAAAGATGCAGGTGCTGCAAAGAGATTCGCTATCCCTTAAGGCAGATGTTGATAACCGTGAACGTACACTTGCTCTAGAAGAAGTTAACTTAGTAGAGCTTGAGAAGAAAGCCTATGACTCCGATACTGCCACAAAGCAGTTAGAGGAGTTTCGGGAAACTAAACAAAAGCTTGAAGCAGCTAAGAAAGCCGTCGATACTGTCGAAGCTATTAAAAATAGCATCACAAACTCACAGGATTCAGTAACTAAGACAACCGCAGCCCTGCAAGGGGTTAGAAGTGAGCAGGAACTTAACGCAGAACTTGTTAAGGTTAAATCTTTACAAGAAGAAGCCTCTAAGCTCGCTGGTACTGGACGTATGTATACAAAGCTATCCGAAGCTCTAACAAGCGAGGAAGCGGCGGATATGGACTCCTGTAGTCTTTGTGGTCAAGGTATCGCAGACCCTGAGATGGTTAAAAGACATGTAGCTGAACAAAGTACGGCAATACATAGTCAGATAGCCGAGAAGTCTGTTGCTGCCGACGATAGTGTAATTCAAAATGAGTTAACCCATCGACGGAACCTTGAAAGAGAGTTAGCGCTAAGTACAGAACGCCTTAACGGGTTTAACAACCAACTTAAGGAATGGGAGTCTAGCGACACTAACTACGACTATGCAATCTATATGGATACCATCGCTAAGATGTCATTCATAGAGTCGGAGCTTGATCAAGCCAAGCGCCACGTAGCAAACGTTATTAAACTAAGGGAGTCGGTAAGACTTAACAAAGAATCAAGACAGGTATCATCAGATAAGCTGGCTAAGTTGATTTCAGAAGCTCAAGAGCTTATGCGATCTGCAGGCATTACGCCTATGTCCTTAGACCAGCAACTCGCTGAGGTACTTGCTGAACAACAAAGAGTACGTGGTATAGAAGTTAAGGTAGCAACCCTCACAGGTGAAGTTACCCAGCTTACTAATAATATAGCTACTCTAAAAGGTACAATCGAAAGTATTGAAACGAAACGTGAGTCACAGAGTGATGTGCTTGCTAAACGTGAGGTGCTTGAGAATGTACGGGACTGGTTCCATTATAATAAAGGACCCAGTATAATAATAAATAATCTACTCGATGAGATTACTGTGGCTGTTAATGACTTCCTATCGAAGTTTGACAGTCTCTTCAGTGTAGTTCCAAACTATAGTAGTATGTCATTTAATTACTACTATCATGATCCGGAAATACCTATTGACGACCCCTATCCCCACTGTGCAGAGATGTCTGGTGGAGAGAAGGTCGTATTGGCCGTAGCCTTTCGGCTGGCCACGTATGCAATGTTTGCACAACGTGTAGGGCTCTTAGTCCTAGACGAACCGAGCGTGTACCTTGATTCCAAGAACGTAGGGAAACTAGGTACACTGCTTTATAGTATTAAGTCATTAGCGAAGAATCTAGGGTTACAGGTATTTATATCTACCCATGAGGAAAGCTTAATGAATCACTTCGATAAAATCGTTAATTTTGGAACAAAAAACAAGGAACAAGAAAATGGGTAGAAAAGCCAAAGAAGTATTACCAAAAGGTATGTTCGCAATCAACATCATGGGTAAGAAAGGTTACGATAGCGTAACAGGTACGAAGTCCAACATAAAGGACCGTATTCGTGCAGAAGTCGGTGGTGGAAGCTACGTCAACAACGACGGAGAAGAAATTAGCGCATCGGGCGGTAAGTGGGTCCGTGTAACTAAGGGCGGCAAGCAAACCGCTATTTACCAGGACGTTAAAGAGCTGGATGATGCTGCGTTTAAGCAGATCTTCAAAGGCGACGATGTTCTATTGATGGCAACCATCAAAGGTGGGGCATCAGCCTAACCGAAGCACTCGACCGCGCTCAAAAGTACTTGATCTTAGATCCGACCGTAGAGCGCGGTTGTTTTATTACGAATGAGTTTGAACTCATTCCATTTGATAATGTTAGCAAGCGACCAGTATCCCTGATAGAAGCATCTCCAGAAGACTGGATGAAGCTTGCTGATCTTATTATGGAAGATAATCTTTATGGGTGGGTACATAGCCATCCACACTCCTTGGCGATCCCGTCACGGACAGATATAGACTTCCACCAATTTCCCTGCAACATGATAATTTATTCAGTGCCCCGAAACCACTTTACGGAGTGGACTGTGGGCGATCTGGATAAGCTTGATGCTGGGCACTATATAAACTCAAAAGAAGAATATAAGGAGAAAATAATCCATGGAGAACTCAAGAATGAGCGTATGGGTGCTTACCTACCACGCCGTTGTGAACTGCCCGGAATGCGAAAGTAGTCAAACCTACCCAGTCGCAGAACCGGTCCACACTGAAATAAACATGCCTTGGGACAGAAAATTCCAAAGAACGTACAATAGAGTTCAGGACACTCGTCGATACACTATTAGCATACAGTGTAAGGACTGTGAAGAGGACGTTACTAGGTTCACACGCTACGAGCCAATAGAAACTAAGGTTAAACTTAACCTAGAATCTATAGAGAAAGGCATTATGGACCTAGCCAAAAAGGCGGTAACTAATGTTACAAAAAGATCGTCAAATGGTACAGGCCGCGCCTCGGTAGATAAACGGGCATTAGCCTCAGACTCTCCCGGCCCGCAACGGATCGAGATAGCCGCTAGAGTTATCGAGGTCGATCATGCATAACACGGTATTCGAGCTATGGCGAGAACGGACGGGTTGTCGGGTTACTTGTCCAGAGTGCAAAAAGACGGAGACTCGCGTCAATTGGTGGCAGTTCAGAAAGTTCTGGCGCAAGAATGACCTCTTTGAGTGTAAAGACTGTGAAGGTGTCTTTGGGACCCAAGAGTATTTGGTAACCCCTGTAAAGGTTATAGTCAATCTAGAAGGTCTAGAGAAGACTGTGAACTACCTAGTAAGCGCTGCCCTGAATAACGCCAGCAAACGATCTACTTCTTTAGTAGGTACCGCGAAGGTTGTGAAGCCTAGCCGCGACGAAGTACCTCAAGAAGAACAATCACTAGAATTAAACGTAAGAATAAAATAA
>Ga0233410_10000006_pt1 | contig 100162 bp, 136 predicted proteins | sample Na_anoxic_1_MG_FD_179869 | JGI IMG/M metagenome (GOLD analysis project Ga0233410, IMG submission 179869) | Seawater microbial communities from Saanich Inlet, British Columbia, Canada - Na_anoxic_1_MG | ecosystem: Environmental > Aquatic > Marine > Inlet | place: Canada: British Columbia...
AGAGGGAAAAGTTAAACAAAAAGTTTTAATGTATTTAGGAAATGTGGACAATGTGTTGAAAATTTTTAAAGAACACAAAGAGAGCAAGTCCTAATTAGTTTTGTCCCAGAGCCAAATAAATCGGTAATTTTAAGTAGTCTGTTGTGCTGATAATTTTATGGTAAAGGCATGGAGTTATCCCCATCACGCGAAGGAATTATTTTTCTAGTTGCGACTCTGATAACAAGCTTTTTATACCAAATTCTCAATTAAATTCTAATGACGGTTGTAGTTCAATGGTAGAATGTACGGTTGTGGTCCGTGAGACGCGGGTTCGATTCCCGCCTTCCGTCCTTGCGCGCAAGGAGGTGTATATGAACCCGGCGGGTTGCCTGCGGGCATAACTCTGCGCTTTGGCGCGAGCCACGACACCCGCCTTCCTTGTGTAAATTAAAATGGTGAAAATAAAAACTAAAGTTCTTGTCTGTTGCTCGAAAGGTTTGAATAGAAGTAAATATTTAGCTGAGTATCTTCGGAGAAAAGGATATTCTACAAAATTTGGCGGCATTGAAGGTTGGCAAAGTGAAAGAAGAAAATGGAATCCTATATCTCAAGATATGGTTGATTGGGCAGATATTATTGTTAGTGTTCGTCCTAGGCTTTCAGGTACTCTTAAGAAGAAATTTAAAGTTGGTAAGAAGAAAATTATTTCTTTAGATGTAAGTGATTCAAAAAGAGTTCTTCCTAAGGAATTTGACGAATTAAGGAAATTGGATTTTCGTACATTTAATCGAAAGTGGACTCGTCCGCAATTGAGAAAAGCAATTAAACCCTACTTGCCACTAAATTAACATGGTGAAAAAACAATTAGTTAAGGGGTTTGTGGATTTTGTTGGAGCGGATGCAATGAAACGGGCGAAGATGAAGCGGATTATTGAGGGTGAATTCCGAGCTTATGGGTTTGAGCCGGCGGAGACTCCGAGTGTTGAGCTTGAGGAATTTGTTCGTGGAGATAATGTTAATGATAGTGCTGTTCGTGATATTTTTAGTTTGGAGGATCGGGGGAAGAGGAAGTTGGCTTTGAGGTATGAGTTTACTTTTCAGTTGAAGAGGATTGCGCAGAATCAGAAGTTGCCGTATAAGAGGTTTCAGGTTGGGAAGATTTTTCGGGATGAGCCGATTCGGGCTGGTCGGTTGAGGGAGTTTATTCAGTGTGATGGGGATGTGATTGGGAGTTCGGTTAATGATGAGGTTGAATGCTTGAAGATTGGGAAGAATGTTTTTGAGAAGATGGGAATTCCTGTTAAGATTTATGTTAATAATCGGAAGTTGATTAATGAGATTTTGGTTTCGGAGGATGTGCCGGAGAAGGATAGGGATCAGGTGATTCGGGAACTTGATAAATTGGATAAATTGTCGAAGAAGGAAGTTGCTGATAATTTGAAAAAGCTTGGGTGCGAGAGGGTTTTGGCTGCTTTTACAATGGACGAAAAGAGTTTTGCTAAGTATAATTTTTATAAGGAGATTAAGGAATTGAAGAAGTTGTGTAAGGCTTATGGTGTTAAGGTTGAATTTAGGCCGTCTTTGTCGAGGGGGCTTTCGTATTATAATGGGACTGTGTTTGAGATTTGGTCTAAGGAACTTGGGGCTTCGCTTTGTGCTGGTGGGAGTTATTTAGTTGATAAGATTCAGGCTACAGGGATTTCATTTGGGTTGGAACCTATCTTTTTGTTGAGTAAGATTGAGGGTGATGCTACGCAGGTTCAGGTTATTTCTATTGATGAGGATGTTGCTGCTGTTGGTCTTGCGGAGAAATTGAGGGAGGCTGGGGTCAGTGTTAATGTTTTGCTGGATAAGTCCGTGGGTAAGGCTTTGGAGTATGCTAATGTTAAGGGGATTTTGAAGGTTGTTTTTGTTGGGGCTACGGAAGTTAAGGATAGGAAATTTAAGGTTAAGGATATGAGTTCTGGGGATGAGAAGGTGTTGGGTGTTGATGAGATTGTAGGGTTGTTTTGATTTTTGTTGGGTTTGGTTGTTACGCAAAGTTGCGCAAAGGTTTTGAGGTGGGATGTTGATGGGATTATTGGGTTGTTTTGATTTTTGGGAATGTGAGAAAGCTTTGGGAGTGATTGTTAAAATTAGCACGCGGATTCTCGCAGGATTCTCACGGATTTTGTTTATTGGATGGTTGTTATTTGACTTGGAGAGTGGTGAAGGTACACGGTTGGGTAACGGTGGGGCAACACAGGGGACACGGATTTGGGAGGGAATTTCTATGAGGGGTCTTACGCAAGGTTACGCAAAGGATCGCAGAGGTTCGCGAAGGTTTTTACAGATTTGTTTTAGGAGGTAAAGGTTAAATAGTTGGGGTTGCTGGGGATTGTATGAAGGAAATAAAACGAGTTAATCCGGGGTCTTTGAGGATTCCTACGAAGGCTTATAGTCAGGGGGTTTTTGTTCCTGGGGGTTCGGATGTTATGTTTGTTACTGGGCAGCTTCCGCAGGATATAGATGGTAATATTGTGGAAGGAGATGTTGAGGAGCAGGTTAGGGTTGTTTTTTCTAGGATAGGTGCTATTCTCGAAGAAGGGGGATTTAGCATGGATGACGTTGTGAAGATTGGGGTTTTTGTTAAGGATATTAAGGATAGTAAGATTGTGTCGAGGGTTCGGGATGAATTGTTTGCGAATAGTAAGCCGGCGAGTACATTGGTGGAAGTTTCTAATTTTGTTAAAGATTGCAGTGTGGAGATTGAAGCTACTGCGGCGAAGGTGAGAGAATGAGATTGAGTAAGGGGGTGTTGATGGGGAGATGGGAGCAGGGGCCATTTTTAGCCACCACTCAAGGTGTGCCCTCGGCTTCGGGCAAGATTACACAGATTACACGGATTTTAAGACACACGGATTTGGGAAGGGAATTTTTATAAGGGTTGGATTGTTGAGGGTTGTATGGTAACTAATGTATTAAGTAGGCAAGTTTTGATTGAGAATGCTAAGGTTTGGTCTGAGTATAAAGGTGGGAAGGATGCTTCGCTTAATTATTTGATTGGGTGTGGAATTGGGTTATCTTGTGGTTTTGATGGTAGTGGGGAATGTTTGAAGAAAATAACAGAGACAATGAAAGAATTAATTGGGGCTCGGAGTGAATGATGGTTGGTGAAAAGATTGTTGTGGTTGATGAGGAGGATAATTTAGTCGGTACCGAGCTTAGATCTGTTGTTGATGAGAAGAAGCTGTGGTATAGGGTTTCTGCTTTGTGGTTGAAGAATTCTGATGGAGATGTGCTTTTAGCTAGGAGGGCGTTGACGAAGTCAAATTATCCTGGGCGATGGGGGCCTGCGGTTGCTGGTACGGTTGATGAGGGCGAGAGTTATAGGGATAACATTGTGAAGGAAGCTGAAGAGGAGTTGGGTTTGAGTAATGTTGATATGAACGAGGGGCCAAGGTCTAATGTCGAGGGTGAATATAATCATTTTACGCAATGGTTTGTTGGGGTGATTGATGAGCCTGAGAATTTTTTTAAGGTTCAGGAGGAGGAAGTCGAGGAAGTTAAGTGGTTTTCTGTGGATGAGTTGAGGGATATGATTGAGAATTATCCCGAGAAGGTTGTGAATAGTTTGACTAGGTTGCCGGAGGAATTGATATAATGAGAGTGAGTTTGAGTGAGAGGCGGGCTGATTTTAAGGTTGCTGGTGATATGCTAAAGAAAATGATAGGATGGGATTGATGGGATTGTTTGATGATGAAATTGAAGTGGATGATGCACTTATAGATGATGCGAAAGAATTGTTGGAAGATATGTTTTCAGAAACTCAAGGGGTTTTGGAAAAAAACCAGATGGTTTATCTAAATAAATATAAAAGAATTCTAAGGGAATTAAATGAAGAATTGTCTGGGGATTTTGGTTCTAGTCGCCCTAGGTTCCTTGATAAATTATTTGAGGATTTGGAACACCCTGGTGCGTATATGCCTACTCGGGCAATGGATATAAAAATGATAAAACTTGGTCTCAAAAAGATCCTAAGGAAATTTGATGTAGAGCTTCCAGCGAAAGTTCTTCCTCCACATGTCGCTAAGCAAGCAGTTCCACACATTCAACAGAATTTTGTTCAAAATCAATCTATGAATAACGAAATAAGTATTTCCGTAGATGTTAAGATAGAGATAGATCAAGCTTTGAAAGATTTTGAAGAAGAAATGGAAAAATCAAATCCTTCTGAATCCAAATTAAGAAGTCTTTGGGAAATAGTTAAGAAGGGTGCTGGATACGGTGCATTAAGGTTGTCGGAGATATTAATGAAGAGATTGATGGGATAGTTATTTTTGAATTAAAATTCATTTTTTGGCAAATGTTTTTTACTTTGTCGTCGATAGAAACAAATTCGATAACTTTAAATATTATTAATATCTTGTAAGTGTATGAAATCTAATTGGGGTATCTTGCATGTTGTCTGATGTCTCTTTTGATACCATATATTCTGAGGGTGAGGTTACTTCTTTTGATAACTCTGAAAAGGTTGCATTAGCTCTGCTTGGCTCTTATCCAGAAGGATACAGAAAAAAACAATTTCATAAAGTTGCTTTTTTGAGTAATACTGATGGAATGAACATAATGCCATTTAAATTTAAAAAACATAATTATGGACCTTTCTCTGATGAGCTGGTAGATACTATTGGCAGATTGGAGGACAATGGACTTGTTGAGATAAAGGAGAAAAAAATACATACATATAAGGCCACTGTTACAAAGCTAAGTAAAAAGGGAAAAGAGGCCATGAAGAAGGATAAAGATATTCAGGAAATTGCAAAAGTATTCAAAAGTATAATCTCGCAATATATTGAAGATGGTGTTTTAGCTAATGGAGAATTTTTGGAGACTTACTGTTATAAATCTTTTAATCTCAAAAAAGATGAATTTGAAAAAGAATGGCAGTTAGAAACTAAAAATAGAGTAGAAGAGCTAAGGTGCGTAATAAATAATAGAATAACGAATGTAGGTTCAATGGATAATCTTGACCAACAAAAAAAAGATGTTATCTTAATGTACTTTGATTACTTGGACAATTTATTATTAAGAATATACGAAACTGTTGAAAGCAAAAATATGGATCAGGTTCTTTCTGGGATATTGATTAAATTTACAGAAAAAATTATGGAAAAATGGGGAGAGTTAATTAGCTTGGAAAATGACGTGGATTCTACCGAGGACACAACAAAAAGAGTAAAAGAGGCAAACAACCTATTTAAATTTGTAAATCAAACCTGTACCCAATATACTTTCTTTGAGTCTGTTTATGTCTAAGTAATGGAAAAGGGGAGCCTTGTATTTTGTGACACTAATGTCTGCATCGACAGAACATTGGCTTTTATTGAGCCGCAAATCTTTAATGATTATCTTGATTCTGTCAAGGATGCTATTGCAAAATTGACAAACGGGAAAGACCCTTGCAAAATGCTCTTGTCACCCGTGGTTATTTCAGAGTTAAAAAGTAACTATATATTATTAAAAGAAATACAAAACTTTTGTGTTAAGAAATTAAGATACAAAAGAACGAGCTATAAAATAATGCAAATTAAATCTCGGGCGGAAAAATCAATAAGAAAATTTATTGAAAAATATTCTTTGTCCCAAGACTTGATTGCATTGACAAAAGATTATGGGAATAACAAAGCAGATGTTGAAAATTTTTACCTTAAACATCCAAATACATTAAAACAAATAACTACAGAGAAACTTAGAGGATTGTCCCCGCAGCAAAAAGTTCGCAAAATAGCACAGCGCCCTAGCCACCTCCCAGAAGAAAATGATTTATTATTATTGGCTCATGCTATAGAATTAAACAACAAACAGGAAAACCCTGTTGCAATATTTAGTCGAGACAAAGATTTTACAAAATTTAAAGCAGAAATTCCTCAAGAATTTGGAATTCAAATATTTTCTCTATAACCCATAATTCATTCTAATTAGTTGCTCAAGTTACATAAGATACTTTGCGGGTTACACGAGCGTAGCGAATGGTTTGCGGGACGGAACGACGGACGATTACGGAAAGGCAGGGGAGGAAGCAGGGGCCATTTAGGGAACGGGGTTCCCATATTTATGGCGGCCGTCGTCGCCTTGTTGCGTCGGAACCTACCACCTACAAGCGAAGCGACCTACTACCTACTACCTCGTTATGCGGGCGTGGGGATGGTTTGCGGGGACGGAACGACGGCGTCGCTTTGGGAGTAAGTTTAAATAATTGGATTGGTGTAAATAAATATGAAGGTGAATTGGTTTTTACTTATTGGTTTTATTATTATTTGTAATTTGATTGGTGCTATCGGTGCGGTTTGGACTTCTGATGGAGAGTGGTATAAAAATATTAAAAAACCTAGCTTTAATCCGCCAAGTTGGATATTCGGACCTGTTTGGACTTTATTGTTTAGCTTGATGGGAATTGCATTATATTTAGTTTGGGTTGCACCTTCTTCAAGCGTCAGGACTACGGCATTGGTTTTATTTGGATTACAGTTTGTTCTTAATGTTTTGTGGAGTTATTTATTTTTTGGAATTAACAATCCATTATTTTCTTTGATAGAAATATTTATTTTGTTGATATTTATTATTGTTACAGGATTTTATTTTTATTTTATAAATAGGTTCGCAGGATATTTACTGATACCTTATTTTCTTTGGGTTGGTTTTGCTAGTTTTTTGAATTATAGTTTATGGAATTTGAATAGATAGGGTTACGCGAGCGTAGCGATACTTTGCGGGAACGAAACGACGGACGGAACGACTGGTTCGGAAAGGTTTAAGTAATTGATTCTATGTACGATGACATGAAAAAATAGTTGTTCTTGGAAGAACTTTGAACAAGGATTGTAAAAAAAGACTATCTTCTATTGGGGATTTGCACGAATTAGAAAGCCCGACGTCTGTTGAGGATTTCTTAGAAAAGGCAGAAGGTGCTGATGCTATATATAGTGACGGAAGCTATCTCTTGGAAAGTCTTCCCAAATTAAAGAACGTTTTTGTTACTTATTTTTATGTTGAGCTTGGTGTTTTTAATTCGGAAGAATTAGAAAAGAATGGTGTTTTTGTTGCAAATGCTCAAGGCGGAAATAGAGATTCAATTGCTGAATGGGCAATGTATATGATTTTATCTTTATTTAGAAAATTTGCTCCAATGGTTAGGGCAGAAGAAGATTTCCCTGTTGAACTTCAACAAAGTTTGGAAGGAAAAAAAGTTTTAATTGTTGGGCATGGAAGCATAGGAAGTAAAATTGGTAAATTATGCGAAGGTTTCGGCATGGAAGTTTCATTTTTTGAGAGAGGAGATGATTTAAAATCTAGTTCTAAAGATGCAGATTTGATTGTTAATGCTCTTAATTGCAATTCATCAAGTCAGAATTTATTGGATGAAGAATTTTTTATGAATCTCAAAAAAGGTTCCTACTATCTTACGTTTGCGAGACCACATACTTATGACATAGATGGATTAATCAAATCTATTGATTCGGAAATAGTTGTGGGTGCAGCTATAGACTGTGACCCAGAGGATTTTGGAGATACCACAAATGACTTCTATCAAAAATGTTTGAGTAATGAGAAGATTTTAGTAACACCGCATATCGCATTTTCTACAAAACAGGCTGTTGCTAATGGCGGGGAAATTTCGATTCAAAATATAGAGAAATTTCTAGAGGGTAATCCTCAAAATATACTTAAGAAAAAATAATTCTAGTTATATAGCAAACGCTCCACAAGTTACACGAGCGTAGCGATATTAGAGTGGGGGGGACTGTTTGCGGGACGGGGGGACAGATGACGGACGACCGAACGACTGGAAGACAATAATTCTTATAAATGAGAATTATTGTGTTGGGTTATGGCTGATTTTTAATTGGAAAGGGCTGAGGCGACTTATTATTTTAATGACAAAAGGTATGGGCATTTTTCTTTTTGATTGTTCTTGTGGTGGGAAGGATGGGAAGTATAGTGGGTGTCATTATGAGAATATTAGTGAGAATGGCAATTTGAGAATTGAGGGGTATGAGCCTTGGGATCCTTATTCTGAATTGAAGTTTAAGCATTCGTTTATTATGAATGGCAAGTTTATGGATGGGATGTTGAAGGAGCATGTTGAGGCTAATGGTAATTCTTCTCTGGTTATTGTTTGTGATGATTGTTCTCAAAAATTTTCTTTTACTAAGGAGTCTTATGAGAAGTTAAGGGAAGATGCTATGAAGAGTAAATTGTAATAGCTTGAATGGAGGGTTACATGAACGTAGGGATACTTTTATTATTGCTGGCGAGGGTGATGTTCTGGTTTTGAAGAGGATTGGTGAGGCTTCAATGAGTGAGATTGCTGGGATTTTGAAGGGGGCTCATAAGTCTGTTAAGAAGCATGTTAAGTCTAAGAGGAAGGTTGCTAAAAAAAAAGAAGTTTTTTTGGAGTCGATAATTATTGAGTAATATCTACGGAGTCTTCACTGCCCGAATTTTCTTCTTCTATGAATCCTAGTTCTTGTTCTAGTTCTTTTAATTCATCTCCGTGGATTTTTAGTGTCATATGGATGTCTTCGAAATGTTCGGGTTGTCTTAGGAATATTTTGCCGTTGTTTGAGAGGTGGAGGACTGGGACGAAGCTTGCTAGTTTTTCTTCTTTGGATTCTGCCATGTGATGAAACTTCATGTGGGAGTTTCCTTGGTTGATGTGGTTGTTTACTATTCCGAAGATTGATTTGATTCTTACTTTTAGTGGGACGTAGTTATTTTTTGGCATTACTGTTAGAGCTGATTTTTGGGCTTGTCTTCCTTTGATCTCTTTTTTGATTCTTCGGTTTTCGGTGTTGATTGCGTGGTCTAGTGCTTTCATTAATTCTTTTAGGGTTACTTTTTTGTGACGTGCCATTGGGGTTCGTGGGGTTAGGATTGGGAGTTCGTCTTCGTCTATATTGATTCTTTCGAGTTCGTATCGTTTGTCGTCTTTCTTTCCGTAGAGTGCGTCATTTAGGTCTTGGATGTATGAGTTGACTAGGATTTCTGATTTTAGTCTTAGAAGTAGAGAGCAGGCTAGGAGGACTTTTGACGAGATGAAGAAGTCGGCGTCTTCTAATGCCTGAATAGTTGTGACGTATTTTTGGGCTAGGATTTGGAGGTCGATGTCCCATGGGTCGAGTTGTTCGGTTTTGATAAGGTCGTAGATAATGGCTTGCCAAGATAGCTCTTCGCCTGTGATTAGATCGAAGAACTGGTTCTGATTAATTCTGTCACCACCTTCCATGTTTGGATTAGATTTGAGAAGTTAATAAAGATTATGTCGGTGTTGTTCTTGGTTTTTGGTTTTTGGTTGGGTGCTATTCAAGGCAGGGGGATAATGGCTCGCGGATTTCGTGGATAAATACAGGATACGAAACGACGAAATATTAGCCACAGATTACACAGATTCTCACGGATTAGAAGGCACACGGATTTTTATTGAGTTGGTTGAATAACGTTGGAGGCGCGGAAGTCGAATGAAATGAGCGAGGGTTTGGGGATGGGATTAAATATACGAACTCGGAACGAGTTCGACAAATCGCCGAAGAAGTTGTTTTGGGAATGGGAATAACTTTTCACGGCCTTAACCTTGATTGGTTAACGTGGGTCTTATGTGAGTTGAGTTATTAGAGAATAAACCATAAGAGGGATGTATAACGTTGGTTTTAAAAGTAAATTTGCTTTTTTGGCTTTACATGATACATGGGAAAAAGGAGGTGCTAATATGATTGTAAGACATCAAACTACTCTTGAGTTTAACATAGTAATAAGAGAGCAGCTCAAAGAAAGGAAAACTAATAAAGAAATATCTATACGTAGAGAATCTAACCAAAGAAGAGAATATTGGAATAGCTTTTATCTTAAGAAATTGTTTAATTGATTCACAAGCCTCAAGAGATAGTATATGTCACCTCTCTCAAGTTATATAAGTAAATATAAACAATGGGTAATATGGAGGTAAAAAACAATGGAAGAAAAAATAGTTAAGATTGATGGCATAGAATACAATGTTAGTTCTCAAAAATCTAACAAGCTAAAAGAACTTCTTAAAGATTATAAAAAACCAGTTTAGTAGAATTTAAGTCATTTGATAATCCTATGGTTCGTATTATAATTGAGGGAATAGTTTTTGAGTTGGTAAAGAAGACATTTTTTAATTATAAAGAAATGATTTCTGATATAATCAAAAAAGATTGATTTTAAACCCCTTATTTGCCTTAACCTCTTTTGGTTATCTTTGGACTTACATATAAGCAGGATTTAATAACAGAAAAAATAAACCCTAGGAGCGACAATAAAGCGGTCAAATAGATGCCTCATTGTCATCTCCTGGGGAAAAAGAGGTGATAGTATAACTAACCAGTAATACTTTTTAAAGGTTTCGGTCTGTTGTAATTGGTTAGTGACACCAGAATAGCTAAGTTTAAAAGAATCTTTATATTAATGGGAATATGGATATCACGGGAAGTTTGAAGATAGTAGAGAAGATGTTTAATGCGTATTATTCTGGAGATAATGATGAATTTAAGAGACAGGTTCCTTTGTTTAGTTTGAGTTATGATGCGGAATGTGGGATTTCTCCGGGTGAGGATGGCTGTATGATGGATCGTGCAAAGCAGACCCTTGAAATGGCTAGAATTATACCAGTTGAGCCTAAAGCAATATATGAAGAGTGGAAAAACTTTGTGTCATTAGTTGACAAATATATGTATGGATGCCGAGGATTGACTTCTGGATTCTGTTAATTAAAATATTAAAATTACTCTTTAGATTCTAGTTTGATTTCTACTTCTTTTTTGTCGAATTCTGTAAAGTGGCATCGTCCGCAATATGATCGACCTTTTCCAACGCTTAGGAAAATTCCTGGACCACATCGTGGGCAGCTTCGTGCTTTCTTTGTAATCTTGTCTCCGTCAACTGTGTACTTTTTGTATTTTACAGATGTAGGTTTATTAGTGTGTTTCTTCTTACCTTTGATCTTAGATTTGATTGCCATCTTACTCGCTTACTGCTGACGGCGTATCGCTGACAGCTTCTTCTTTAGTTTCTTCTGCTGGAGCTTCTTTTGCAGCTTCCTCTGCAGCTTTTGCTTCTTCCTCAGCCTTCTTTGCTTCGGCTTCGGCTTTCTTTGCAGCTTCTGCTGCTGCCTTTTCGTCGGCTTCCATTTTCTTTCGAATTTTCTGTGGAATTGTTTCTACTTTGTTCTTAGCTTCTGCGTTGTCATAAACTACAGCTTCAACAATAAAAGTTTGTCGTCCGAAGTTTGTGTTTATTTTTTTTACAACTGTTAGATCTGCGTCTTTCTTCAGTTCTTGCTTAACTTCTTCGAAGCTAGGTGCAACATCGTTTGTTATTTTCAATGTGTATTCTTCTCTTTCCATGAACGGGTTTTTTGATTGGTTTACTATTTCTGTTTCCATATTATTTAATCTTGATAGCGAATTCGCCTTCTGTATTTATTTTCATGTTTTCTGCTAGCTCTGATTTTTCTGCGTTGAAAACGTGCACTCGTCCTTTGAATGTTTCGCTTGCTGGTGTTTCTCCGCAATTAGGACATTTGTCTCCAAAATAAATTGTTTTACAATTTAAACAAGATTTTTCTTTTACTACCATTACTTCTTCTTCTCCTTTTTATTTTCTAGTGCGATAGCTTGTTTCGCTGCTGCGTCAGATTTTTCTTTCTCTGCTTTTACCCAGTCTAGTTTTCCTAAACCTGGTTGTCGCATTGTTAGTCCGATTTTTGGGTCTTCGCCTTTGTAAGAGATTGCTACGATTCGTGCGATACATTTGTCGCCCTGTTGCAAAGTTTTCTTTCCGTCTTTTCCGGTTAGGACTCCTGTGTCAGAATAAGATACGAAGTCGTCCATGGTTTGCGAGATGTGTATCATTCCTCGGATTGGGCCCATGCTCATGAATGCTCCGAAGCTTGTGATTTCTTCGACTGTTCCGTAGATTAGTTCTTGTAGTTCTGGTTTGAATACTATTAGTTTGAAAGTTGATTCGTAGTAAGCTGCGCCGTCGCCTGGAATAATTATTCCTTCTTGGACTTCTTGGACGTCGAGAACTGCGACTACTGTTCCGATGTCTTTATCTTGGAAACCTGAGAAAGATTCTTCTAGCTGTGCTCGAACAGCCGCGTCAGTATCCATACCGAATTTGTTCGGCTCTACTCTTACATGGTCAGTTACTAATACTTCATAGAACATAATGTATTGAGAAAAATTTGCTTTAAAAACCTTATGCTTAAATTAATTCTAAGTTATTTTTGCCACGAACTGTTAGAATCTTATTATTTATTCTAGATTTCAGGTTTTTGTCCATTGTTGCTAGGACTATGTCTTTGTCGATTATGTAGTTTACGATTTTCATATCGACGTTTGGGGTTTTGCCGGGGAGGTCTAGGATTTCTGGTTTTATCTGCTGAAGCAATTCGAAAGATAATTCTGCTGCATTTCTGTCTGCGACCTTTATTCCTGTTCTGTCTTTTATATTTCCTAATTCGTTTAAGACATCTTGTGGAACTAGCCATTCGATTTTTTCATCTATGATTTCTTCTACCAAACTATGGAAGTCGATTTTGTTTTTTGCGCATGTTATTGCGAAGTTTGTGTCGATTAATATTTTCATGTTGTTGTTAATAGTTTTATATATAAAAAGATATGTTTCGGGGCCTCACGGCATACCTCGAACTGCGAATCCGAGGCAAAGTTTATAACCTTTGAGTTTGTTATTGACATATGAAAGAGAGTGAAAATATTCTGCGGATTTTGCGGAAGACTAGGCAATTTATTGAGGAGGATAATGCGGCTGAATTGAAGGGGTTGTCGAACCAGACGGTGCATTCGGCGACGATTTCGCAGGATGCGGATAATATTATTGTTGCTGTTTTGGTCTATTCTATTGGGAAGGTTATGGAGCGGGACCATTATCGTAATATGGAAGGTTGGGCTGAGTTTTATAATGCGGTGACTAAGAATTTGAAGTTGGCGATTGGGGCTTTGGAGAAAGATAATTTGAAACATGCGAGGATTTATTTGGGGCGGATTCGGAATTCGTTGAATAGGATTAGTGGGGATTTGAGTCGGTATATTAAGGATACTTTCAAGAAGGCTGAGATTAATAAGGCGTTTAAGTTGTATGAGCATGGTTTGTCTACGGAGAAGACGGCTGAGTTGCTGGGTGTTAGTCTTTGGGATATGGCTTCGTATATTGGACAATCGCATATTGGGGACGCTAAGGTGGCTATTACAATGCCCGCTGCTAAGAGGGTGAAGATTGCGGAGGATTTGTTCGGATGAAAATCAGAAGTGCTAAAAAAAGGGATTTGAAAGAGATTGTGGAGATATTTGTGACTGAGAGTAAGAAGCGACCGTATTTGCAGAAGTGGACTAAGAAGAAGGCGACTGATGATTTTAAGCCATTCTTGAAGAAGAAAGAATTGTGGGTTGCTGAGGTTGATAAGAAGGTTGTTGGTTTTATTATGATTGGTATTACTTCTTCGAATAAGAAGATTGCTTATGTTAATGAATTTTGGGTGACGAAGAGTTATCAGGGGAATGGTGTTGGTAAGAGTTTGTTGGCGTTTGCTGAGAAAGATCATAAGAAGAAAGGTGTTGGTATGATTAGGCTTACGTCTGATAGTAGGTCTAAGGCGCTTAGTTTTTATAAAAAATTAAAATACAAGGCGAGTAAGGAAAATATTTTGCTGGAGAAGAAGTTATGAAATTTGAAGATGTGATAAATGGTAGGCATAGTGTTAGAAAGTTTCGTGAGAAAAAAGTTCCGAAGACGATTATTAAGAAATTAATTGCTAACGGGGTGAAAGCTCCTTCGGCTTGTAATCGTCAGCCTTGGATTTTTTATTGTGTTGATAGTAAGAAAAAGAGAGATGAAGTTTCGGAACTATTGAATAATATTTATTCTAAGCTTCGTGCCGATAAGGGGATTAAATCGAATAGAATTAGAAAAGTTGCTGATGAGTTTTATGAGGATATGGGTGGAGCTCAGAATATTATTTTTGTTTTTAGAAAAGCTGGAAAGAATGATCCTGCTTATGTTAAGCCGAATGATATTGCTAGTATTTCTTGTGCTGTTGAGAATATTATGCTTTCTGCTGTTGAGATGAAACTGGGGACTTGTTGGATTGGGACTTTTGGAGGGGATGCTAGTGTGAAGAAGTTGAGAAAAATATTGGGAAATAAAAAGGATGAGGAATTAGTTTCTGCCTTTACGATTGGATACCCTCATAAGAAATTTAAGAAATTGAAAAGAAGTAAAAAGAAAGTTTCGGAGGTTTTGAAGTTTATATGAAATATTTGATTTTTGATGCGGGGCCTATAATTTCTTTGGCTATGAATGGGATGTTGCCTGTGATTGAGAAATTGAAAGATGTTTTTCCGGGTGAGTTTATTATGACGCCGCATGTTAAGAATGAGATTGTGGATCGGCCGATGAAGATTAAGAAATATAAGTTGGAGGCGATTCAGGTTCGGGATATGTTGGAGCGTGGGGTGTTTAAGATGTCTAGTGATTTTATTCCGCAGGCGAAGTTAGACCGGGAAGTTAAGCGTTTGTTGAAGGTGACGAATGGGGTTTTGAGGACGACGCAGACTGGTGAGAAGATTAAGATTGTTCATAATGGTGAGGCTGCGTGTTTGGCGTTTGCGAAATTGTGTGGGGCCGATAACGCTATTGTTATTGATGAGAGGACGACAAGGATGCTAACTGAGTCGCCTAAGAATTTGGAGAAGATGATGGAGAAGAAGTTGCATACGCCACTTGATGCGCAGTTGTCTTTGTTGGATGAGTTGAAGGATTTTAAATTTATTAGGTCTGCTGAACTTTTGTTTGTTGCTTACAAGAAGGGATTGATTCACGTGAAAAAGAGTAAGGATTTATTGGATGCTTTGTTGTATGGTGTTAAGTTTAAGGGATGTGCTATTTCGTCTAAGGAAGTTGAACAGATGAAAAGATTAATTTAAGCCCTCGAAAAAGGTACGAATGTCTATATACCCAAATGTATTTTAATTGTTATGAAGTGGAATGATAATGAGGTTGAATTTCTGCGAGACAATTATTCTACTCGTATGCCATTGGAAGATATTTCTGAGAAGCTTGGGCGGACAATTAGATCTATTCAGAGGAAGGCTTAAGAGGTTGGGATTTCTAGACCGAGGAAAAAGTTTGATGTTAGCAAATTAAGGATTAGGCAAAAGAGAGCTGATGATAAATTTTATGCTAAGAATAGCAAGGATATATATCAGAGAGAAAAGCGGCGGCGGCATAAAATTAAAGAAGAACTTGTTGCTCTAATGGGTGGTAAGTGCGAATTGTGTGGATATGATAAATGTATTTTTGCGCTAGATTTTCACCACAAGGGAAATAAGGAAAATAATATTGCTCACATAATTAACAATGAATCAAAAGGGAAGGCTTTAAAAGAAATAAAAAATTGTTTATTAGTATGCGCTAATTGCCATCGTGAATTGCACCACGGGAATTAGATTGGATGCATCGGATAATGATAGTCTACTCGGCTCCAACCCGAGGGGCGGGGGTTTGATTCCTCCTGCGTCCATAATCTCCTTTCTGTCCCAATACTTTTATAAATAAGTTTATCTTCACTTTAGCATGGTGAAACAGGTGACGAAGAAGACGGTGACTGAGACTGTATCTGAGGATGGTTCTAAGAAGACTGTCGTTAAGGAGCATGCACCTAAGACTGTTGTTAAAAAAGTTCCTAAGCCGAAGAAGATGACTGCGCGTGAGAGAGAGGAACTTTTGATTGAGAATTTTGTTGGGCTGCAGCATGCTATGACTAATATGTCGATTAAATTTGGGGCGCTTTCTGATAATATGACTAAGTTGTTGCAGGTTTTTGAGGAGGCTGCGAAGAATTTTGTTTCGGGTGGTAAGAGTGATGATAAGGATATGTTGAATAAGATTGATGCTTTGTTGAATCAGAATAAGACTATTGCTAAGGGTTTGGTTTTAATGGAGGGGAAGTTGAGAGGTCGGGCGGAGCCTGAACCCGCAAGTAGCAGGTCGCAAGTAGCAAGTAGCCCGGTGAGACCTAAGCCGCTTCCGAGTTTATGAATTCCGAAGAAGCTTCTTTGATCGCGAGTCAACCGTTTATACAGAGGTTTGTGCTTTCTATTATACATAATATTCGTGCGAGGAATTTTGCTTATGAGGAGCGGCAGGTGATTCATGCTGAGATGGTTCCGAGGGTTTCTGAGAAAGTTATGCAGGCTTCGTTGACTGAGCATATGACGCCGAGTATTGATGTTCTGCCTGCGCCTATTGCACCTCCCATTGTGCCAAAGAAAAAAATTGTTGAACCTGTTGCTAGGTCTCTTCCAAAGAGGGATATGGGTGCTTTGGTTGCGCCTATGCCAAGATCGCGTACAGGGATTAGGGATTCGGGATTAGGGATTCGGAAAGCTAAGATGGCTCCGATGCCGCAGATTCAGATGCAAGCTCCTGCTTCAGCACAAATTCAGTCGATGGCTCAAGTGCCGGCTGCGCCGCAGGGAGCTAAATTGTCTCAGGATTATGGGAAGATTACTCCTTTGTTGAATGATCCTTCTGTTTCTTCGATTGAATGTTCTGGTGCTGGGCGGGCTATAACTATTATTAGAGCGGGACAGAAGCAGATGACGAAGATAACTCTTAATATATCTGATATTAAGGAGATTTTGCAAAAGGTTTCTGACGCGGTTCATGTGCCTCTCTTAGAGGGTGTTTTTAGGGCAGCTGTGGATAATTTTTCTATTAATGCTGTTATTAGTGAGATGATTGGTTCTAGGTTTGTTATTAAGAAGCAGACGCCGTACGCTTTGTTTGAGGGCAAAGCGTAGGTGATGGGTTATGGGTAATGGGTACGACGAGGGCTTCGCCCGCTGGGTGGGACTAGATTAAGATGGTGAGGGACTTTAAAGAATTAGATGTTTGGAAGAAGGCTATTGAGATTGGTAAAGATGTTTATAGAATTACTAAGAGTTTTCCTCGTGATGAGATTTATGGGATGACTTCTCAGTTGAGGAGGGCTGTTGTTAGTATTTCTTCCAATATTGCTGAGGGGTGTGGTCGGCGGACTAGTAAGGATTTTGTTTGTTTTTTGCATAATGCTATGGGAAGTATTCGGGAAGTTGAGAGTCAGTTAATATTTGCAGAGGGACTTGGTTATTTAGATGGTGATGAATTGAAATACTTGACTGTTGAGCTGGATAAGCTTGGTAGGATGTTGAATGGTTTCATTGGGCATGTTTCTAGGTTGGATATTAGGTGATGGGCGTTGCGAGGTAATGGGAAATTGGCAATGGGGAATGGGGAGTGGGCGTTGCTAGGTGATGGGATATAGGAGATAGGGGATGTGTTGTTTGTTGCGCTCTGTGGAGTGCGACTTGTTCGGCTTTTGTTATTCTTTTGCGATTTTCCAGAAGGTTTCGAAGTATTTTTTGTAGCCTTGGACTACTTCTTTGTTTTCTATTAGGAATGCTTTTGGGTCTTGTGTTAGGAAGTAGATGAAGGCTTTGTTTTGGTAGAAGACGACCATCATATTTGACATTAGATATTGGGGGAGGTATTTGATTTCGGAGTTTTTTGATGTTGGGGACACTAGGTTTCCTTTTGTTTGTGTTTTATGGCAATTGGAAAAGTTAGAAGTGAATTATGTGGTGCGAAATATGACCCTAGTGCAAGTAGTAATGGTGTTCGTGATGGTTTGGTTGAAGTGATCGGGGATTGTCTTTCAAGAGTTAATGCTAATGCTAATTGTTCTGGACGTCATCTTATGTGAGATATTCCAGGAATTCCTGGAGGAAGAATAATTCTTAGCGAAAAGAACCACTATCAAAAAGCAATTATCGTGAAGACTTCTTTGGAACTTAGATATCTTGAAGGTGCTCCGGAAGAAGATGTCAATGAGATACGGGAGCGATTAAAGGATTGGGTCTAAAAAAGACTGTTAACGGTGGTTCTGATAAAAAGGATTAGCGGTAATCTTAAATAAGTATTTTCTTTGTGTTGATTATGGATAATGAGATTAGTGCGGAGAAGTTGAAGAAATATTTTAAGTTGACAGAGACAGCTTTGGGTGAGGTTAAGAAGAATGTGATTTCTGGTAGGGAGGTTGATGCTAAGGAGATTGTTGATATGGTTTCGAATTATGTTTCGGACGCGCATCACTTTGAAGATAGGGGGGACTGGGTGAATGCTTTTGCGGCTTTGAATTATGCGCATGGGTGGTTAGATTCTGGGGTTCGGTTGAAGGTGTTTGATGTTAGTGATGATAGATTGTTTACGGTTTGTTAATTTTAATTTCTAGGGAATTGTTGTAGAAGAGGGGAGAGTATTCCTTCGTAGAGTTCTCTGCTGAAAAGTTTTATTGGATGTATCAGACCGACTTCGCCTTCTTGGTGGTCGTTTACTACGTAGGATAAATACATGTTGTCTTTTTTTTCGAAGAATTTCATTTTGATAGAACGACTTCCTGGAAGAAGAAATTCTATTGATGAGCCTTGTTGAATGCATTTATTTCGTATTCCTTTGTTGGATAAATAATCTATTCTTTCATTGAAGCGACTGGCTAGATTGATGGGAGAAATCTTTTCGAATTGATCTGATAAACTCATTAATATAATTACGTTGTTCTAGTTAATAACTATTTCTATACTCAATAAGTATATAAATTATGATTGGATTGTTTGGTTATGGAAAAGGTGTGGGTTATTTCGCTTGGTGGTTCTAGAATTGTGCCTGGAGATGTTGATGATAAGTTTCTTGTTCGGTTTAAGAAAATTATTGATTCGCATCCATCAATGAGGTTTGTTGTTGTGACTGGGGGTGGGACTACTGCTAGGAAATATATTTCTGCTTTGAGGAAATTGGGGAAGCGGACGAAGGAACAGTCTCTTGAGGGGATTGCTATTACTAGACTTCATGCTGGGTTTATGGCTCGGTTTTTTGGGAAGTCGGCTAATGAGGAAATTCCCATGAATATGGTTCGGGTTAAGAACTTGTTAGAGAAGAATCATGTTGTGTTTTGCGGGGCGCTTCGATGGAGACCGAAGAATACTAGTGACGGGACTGCTGCTAAGGTTGCTGGTTTTTTGAAATGTCCTTTTATTAATTTGACTAATGTGCGAGGGCTTTATAGTGCTGATCCTTCGAAGAATAAGAAGGCGAGGTTTATTTCGAAGATTTCGTGGGCGGACTTTTTGAAAATGGCTAGTGCGAAGAAGTATGAGGCTGGGCAGCATTTTGTTTTGGATCAGGTTGCAGCTAAGGAAATTAAGAAGAGGAGGATTGTTACTTATATTGTTGGGTCTCTTGGGACTATTGATAAGATTTTGAAGAAGAAGAATTTTGTTGGGACGGTTGTAGGGAAATGATTAAGGGAAATGGATTTGTTTTGAGACCGATAAAGATGTCTGATGCTGAGAGATATTTGGAATGCTATCAAGGAAAAAATATGAAGCAATGTATGCTGAAATTTCCTGAAACTTTAACTGAAGCAAAAGAGGAATTAAAGAAAAAGGTTTCTGACTTTAGGAAAAAGAGGCCATTTGGGCAAACTTTTGCGATTGAGGTGAAGGGAATTTTTGCAGGTTATATTGAAATTCATCATCTTAACATTGAGCATCATGAACATAAGGGTGAGATTGGGTATGCAATTCATCCTGACTTCAGAGGCCAGGGACTGGCGACTAAAGCTGTAAAAGTTTTAACCAAATATGCTTTTGAGAAACATAGCCTAAAAAGAATTGATGCTTGGGGGAGAGCTAATAATAAGGCTTCGGCGAGAGTTTTAGAAAAGGTTGGATATAAGCTTGAGGGAGTATTAAGGAAAAATAAATGTGTTGACGGAAAGTATTTAGATGACTTTGTTTATGCAAAAGTACGATGAAAGATATTAATTTATTTAGAACTGAAGATTCGATTTATTTGAAGAAGGTTAGGGTTAAGGCAGACTTGTCTATGGATGATTCTTGTGATGGTTATTTGATTAGTGGTGGAGAGAAGGAGTCTCGTAAGATTATTGCATCCCTTCGGGATAGCGGACGGCTGACGGCTGACGGCAAACAGCTTTTGATTGGGTTTGTTGGTGGGGATGATGCTTTAAATCGGCGGGCTGTTGAGACTCTCAGAATTGATTATTTGGTTTCGCCTGAGCGTGGGAACAAGAGGGATAGTTTGAAGCAGAGGGATTCTGGGATTAATCATGTTGTTTCTAAGATGGCTGCTGCGAAAGGTGTTGTTATAATTGTTGATTTATCTGAGGTTATGAGCTTGAAAGGTAAGCAAAAGGCTTTGAGGATTGAGAGGATTATGCAGAATGTGAAGATTTGTCGGAAGGCTGGGTGTGGGATTAAGATTGCTTCGCTTGGTTCTAGTAAGAAGGATTTGGTTGAGGAGAAGGGGCGGGTTGCGATTGGTGTTAGTTTTGGGATGAGCACACGTCAGGGCGCTGACGCTGTTAGGTTTTAGCTATTAGCTATTAGCTCGTTTTAGGCGTTGTCCGGAAAGACATAAATCCTAATTTCGAAAAATAAAAAAGCTTGCACTTCTCCTGATACTGATAGCTTCATTATCTTTTTAATATTGTAAAAAATTAAATGCCAACCCAACTCTCTTTCCCTCATTGAATGTTTTCTGCTTCTTAGCGAAATAATTTGGGTTCCCTTTAGAACATAATTCACATTTTCAACAATACTCCTCATCCCCTTTCTTTCTGGAGGATTTTCCTTGCACTTTCTTCTGAAAAAACCTTTAGGTCTTTGATTTTCAAATCCTCTTTTATTCATTTTTCTAACTGGATCAAAAAAATCTATTCCATTTTCACGAGCAATTTTGTGTAAGGGTTCTGAGTCGTACCCTTTATCTCCCAAACAAGAAATGTTTTTCAGAGTATTTCTCTTAAAAATTCTTTGTGCAATTTTCGAGTCATGCTCTCGATTCATTACTAAATCCCAATCAAGAATCATTTTACTATCCACGTCGACAAACAAACTTGTCTTGGCATAAGTCATGTGAAGTAAGTCTCCAAAATTACTGCATCTTTTTTCATAATGCTTTGATCTTCTGAAAGCATCTATTCCTGTAGAATTAATCGCAGCCAATTCAACATCTTTTGGAAGAAGTAATTTGAAAAGTTGTCTAATTTTTTTCATTGAAAATAATTTCATCCAATCGTGTAAAGTAGATTTCTTAGGAATCCTTCTTAATCCTAGCCAAGAAATCCACCTAGATTCGCTCAGGTTTTCATCTATAAATTGCCAAATAGACTTACCACTTCTCCTTAATAAAATAATTATAGAAATTCTCTGATAATTATTAAACTCCTTATTCCCCGTTTTATTGAAATGCATAGGCATATTTGAGCAATGAAAAAGATTAAGAAATTCTTTTTCTAATTCATTTTGAGGATGAGCAAGTATCATTTGTCTCATCCTTATATTAATATTCTCGAGGATAAGTAATTTTCGGTTTTGATTTTAGAACTCCGGACAACACCTCGTTTTGAGAACTTTTATAAAAGATATTTACTGTGAATATTTAAGATGGTTGGTATAACTGGGTATGTTACGGGAGCGGTGAATGGGATTGGGAATCATGTTAGCAATCTTTCTGTGGGTGAGGCGATTATTTTTGACATTGCGGTGATTTTGATTATTGCTGCGATTTTTGCTTTTATTGCGAAGATTTTGAAGCAGCCTTTGATTTTGGGTTATGTTTTGGCGGGTGTTGTTATTGGTCCGCTTGTTTTAGGGTTTGTTGAGAATAGTGAATTGATTCATGCGTTTTCTGAGATTGGTATTGCTTTGTTGTTGTTTGTGACGGGTTTGGAGATTTCGTTTAGGAAAATTAAGGAAGCGAATTTGAAGAAGATTGCGATTATTGGTGTCTTGCAGGTTGCGGTGATTTTTGCGATTATGTTTTTCTTGAATGGTTTCTTTGACCTTACTAAAATGCAGGCGGCGTATATTGGTATTATAATGGCGTTTGGTTCTACGATGGTTGATGTTAAATTGTTGGCTGATCGTGGTGAGCTTGTTACTCTTCATGGAAGGTTGGTTTTGGGTATTTTGCTTTTCCAGGATTTGGTTGCTATTATTGCTATTATTATTTTCACAACTGGTGAGTTTGCTATGGTTCCCATGGCGATTGCTTTTGCGAAGCTTTTTGGGATTGTGATTTTTGCGATGCTTTTGAATAAATTTGTTTTGAAGAAATTCTTTAGTATTGCGGCTAGATCAACTGAGCTTTTGTTTTTGTCTTCGTTGGCTGTGTTGTTTTTGTTTGTGATTTTGTCTTCGTTGGCGGAGATTTCGATTATTATTGGTGCGTTTATTGCTGGGGTTTCTTTGGCTAATTCGCCGTTTAAGACTGAGCTTGAATCTAGGATTTCTCCTCTTAGGGATTTCTTTGCTATCTTGTTTTTTGTGGCGTTAGGTATGCAGGTTGTCTTTAGCGGGGTTGGACAGAGAATACTTCTTTTTACAGCGCTTATCCTTGGAGCTTTCCTTGTTAAGCCATTTATCACATTGGTTCTCTTGAGGATTACTGGGTATCAGCCTAAGACTAGTTTCTTTACTGCTATTTCGCTTGCGCAGCTTTCTGAGTTCTCTTTGATTATTTTGCTCCTTGGTAAGAACGCTGGAATTATTGATGCTCCGATTGCTTCGACGGTTATTTTGGCTACGATTATATCTATGGCGGTGACTCCTTATTTTATTGATTATAAGGAATCTATTTATCGGATTTTTAGGTATCCTATTAGTGGTCTGAAAATTTTCCCTATGAAAGAGTCTATTAATTATGAGACCAAGGGAGATAAGGAGGTTTTAATGATTGGATCGCATAGAATGGGTGGGGCTTTGATGGAGGAATTGTTAACCAAGAAAAATAAATTGTTGGTTGTTGATTATAATCCTGAGGTAATTAATGTTTTGAAGAAGAAGAAGATTTCTTGTGTTTATGGTGATATTACTAGTCCTGAGTTGCTTGATAAGCTTAATCTTAAGAAATTTAAATTGTTGATTTCGACTATTCCTAATTATGATGAGACTTTGCATTTAGTTAAGAAGACTAAGAGGTTGGCTCCGAAACTGAAGATTGTTGTGACTGGATCTAGGATTAGTGAAACGTTGAGGTTGTATAGGGCTGGAGCTGATTATGTTGTGACGCCGAAGATTATTGCTGGGCAGGAGCTTGCTAATATTATTCATTCTGATAAACCTGATTTGAAGAAAGCTAAGAGGAAGCATATGAAGCATATGAGTAGCATTCACAAAATTCTATATTAGAATTTTGTGGAGGGCTCGATGACCGCGTCATCGGAGGGCTCGTGCTTTGCACGGATGGCTCGACTGCGGTCAGAGGGCTCACTTCGCGGAGGGGTTGTTGGGGTTGCTATTTTGGTGAGAGGTGAAACCTTAAAAAAGCTAAAATCTATGTGATATTATGGAAGAAAAGTTAATTGTTGAATCTTTGTCTCCGATGGAAAGGGCTGTTTTGCCAAAGTTATCTGGGAACTTTTTGGACGTTGATGAAGTTTCTGAGAAAGCGGATTTAGACAAGACAACTGCTTTGAGGGCTATTGGATTTTTAAAGACTAAAGGTCTAGTTGAGTCGGAGAGCAGTGAGAAGAAAGTTGTTATTCTTGGCATTCTTGGCGTTAATTATCTGAAGAAGGAGTTGCCTGAGAGAGTCTTATTGAATAAGCTTAGTGAAAAAAAGACGATTCCTATTGGGGAAATTAAGAACGTTTGTGGGTTGAATGATAATGAGGCGAAGAGTGCTTTGGGAGCTTTGAAGAAGAAAGCTTTAGTTTCTATTGATAAAGGAAAGTTGAATTTGAGTGCTAAGGCTGAGGAGGTTACGAAGAAGATGATTGAGGAATTACTTTTGGAGAAGTTGCCGATGGATTTGACGGAAGTTAAAGATATGGATGCTTTGGCTCTTGCGACTTTGAAGAAGAGGAAGGATATTGTTGAGACTGAATTACAGAAGAGTGTGACAGTTAAGTTGACTGAATTGGGTATTAAGGTTTCTGGAATGAATTTGGACGAGGATATGATTGAGGCTTTGACTCCGAAGATTTTGAAGGGGAATGCTTGGAAGGGGAAGAAGTTTAGGCGGTATGATTTATCTAGTCCTGTGCCGAGGGTTTATGGTGGGAAGAGGCATTTTACTAATCAGGCTAAGGATTATGCTAAATCTATTTGGTTAGAGATGGGCTTTAAGGAAATGAGTGGGAATAATGTTGAGACTGGGCTTTGGGTTTTTGATAGTTTGTTTACGGCGCAGGATCATCCGGTGCGGGAGATGCAGGATACTTTTTATTTGAAGGATTTTATCGGTAAGTTGCCGGCTAGGTGTAAGAAGAAAGAAGATTGCATGTTGCATAATATTCAGATGGCTCACGAGGGTGGCGTTGATGATAGTAAAGGATGGGAGTATGATTGGGATGAAGTGGATGCTACGAAGGTTTTACTTAGAACGCATACGACTTCTTTGTCTGCTCGGAAGTTAAGAGAGCTTCGGGATACTAAAGAATTTCCTGCTAAGTATTTTGCTCTTGGTAAATGTTTTAGAAATGAGACAGTGGATTGGTCGCATGGGTTTGAGTTTAATCAGACTGAGGGGATTGTGGTTGATGAGAATGCTAACTTTAGGCAGTTGCTTGGGTATTTGAAGCAGTTTTATAAGAAGATGGGATTTGAGAAGATTCGGATTAGACCTGCTTATTTTGCGTATACGGAGCCGTCGTTGGAGATTGATGTATTTCATCCGGTGCATAAGAAATGGGTTGAGCTTGGTGGGGCTGGGATGTTTAGGCCTGAGGTTACGATTCCGATGTTTGGTCGGCACATTCCTGTGTTAGCTTGGGGTCAGGGATTTGATAGGATTATTACGGAGTTCTTTGGGATTAATGATTTGCGAGAAGTTTACAAGAATGATTTAAATAAATTGAGAGAGATGAAGTTCTGGAGGAAAGACTGATGATAAAGAAAAATACTAAGGTTACTTTTGTTGGGGGAAGTTTTGCTGGCGAGCATGATTGGAAAGGTGGGATTCCGTTGTCGGAGGGAGAGGCAATGAAAGTGAATCATGAAGGGGAGACATTGATATACAAATTAACTAAAAAGGAGATTGTCTGTAACTCTGATGGAGAAGATCAGATTGTAGATGTTACTTACGAATTTAATTTAGAATGACATCTCCAAGCTTCGTGAAATTAAATCTTGGAGAAGATGGTAGCTAGTGGCTGACTTGGGCAACTTAAAATGAAAAAAATAAATATGATGAAGTTTTGGAGGAAATGATGGAAGAAAAAACATTTAATCAAGTGTTGAAAGAAACAAGGGAAATAACAAATGAGTTTGAAAAGAGGGAAAAGAAAGAGTGGACTCCGGAAATAATGACAACTGAATTGGCTAAACAACTAGGTGAAGTTTCGAAACAAATTATGATGCTAGAGGGAAATTATCTTCCTGAAAGGGATGATGATTCTCGATATGCTTTTTCGAAAGAGAAGTTGGCGGATGAATTATCTGATGTGTTTGCTAATATAATAAGGATGGCTGATTATTATGAAATTGATTTCGAAGAAGCTCATTTAAAAGAATTAAATAAAGGAAAAAAGAGGTTTGTATTAAAATGACAATATTAACAGTAGATAGAAAAGAATTTGAGAAGAAGGTTGGGAAGATTGATGAGAAGTTAGAGAAGTTAATTACTGATATGGGGACGCCGATTGAGGATGTTACTGATGAAGAAGTTAGTGTTGAGGTGTTTCCTAATAGGCCTGACTTGTTATCTATGGGTAATTTTGCTAGAGCTGTGAATCAGTTTAATGGGAAGGGTAAGGTTGCTAATTTTAAGGTGAATGCGCCTGAGAAGGACTTTACTGTGACTATTGAGAAGAGTGTTAAGAGTGTTAGGCCGCATACTGTTTGTGCGATTGTTAAGGGTTTGAAGTTTGATGATTCTAAGATTAAGGAGATTGTTGATATTCAGGAGAAGTTGCATAATTCCCTTGGTAGGAAAAGACGGAAGGTTGCGATTGGGGTTTATCCGCTTGATAAGATTAAGTTGCCGATTAGGTTTATTGCTAAGAAGCCTAGTGAGATTAAGTTTTTGCCTTTGGAAGCTAGGGCGGAAATGACTGGGGCTCAGATTCTTCGTGGGCATCCTACTGGTCGGGATTATGCGCATTTATTAGAGGGTTATGATATGTATCCGATTTTTGTTGATGCGGATGATGAGGTTTTGAGTATGCCGCCGATTATTAATTCGGAGAAGACCGGGCGTATTGATGAGACTACTAAGGAGATTTTTATTGAGTGTTCGGGGCATAACTTGGTTTATTGTAAGAAGTGTTTGAATATTATTGTTGCGGCTTTGGCTGAGATGGGTGGGAAGGTTTATGCTATGGATGTTAAGGATAAACAGGATGGGAATTTTGTTTCGCCTGATATGTCGGCAACGGAGATGAGTTTTAAGATTGGGGATATTGAGAAGACTTTGGGGATTAAGTTGAAGGAGAAAGATGTTGTTGGTTATCTTGCTCGTATGGGTATAGGTTATGATAAGGGTGTTGCTTTGATTCCGGCTTATAGGACTGATATTTTGCATTGGATTGATTTGGCGGAGGAGGTTGCGATTGCTTATGGTTATGATAATTTTGAGCCTGAGATTCCTGAGATTTCGACTATTGCTTATGAGGATCCGGTTGATAAGTTGAAGAGGACTATTGGGAATGTTATGGCTGGGCTTGGGCTTTTAGAGACTTCTTCGTTTCATTTGACTACTAAGAAGAATGTGAAGAAGATGCATTATGAGTTTAATGATTTTATTGAGGTCGAGGATTCGAAGACTGAGCGGGATGTTTTGAGGATTGATATGTTGACTAATCTTTTGCAGATTGCTGCTGAGAATTCTGACGCTGCTTATCCGCAACGGACGTTCGAAATGGGGAGAGTTTTCTCACGAGAAGACGGAGGACAGAAGACGGAGGACGGGGTTAGTGAGACGGGGGTTGTTGAGGAGGAGAGGCTGGCTGGGTTGATGATTGATGAGTCGATTAATTTTACTGAGATGAAGCAGGTTTTGGATTACTTGTTTAAGATGCTTGATGTTAAGTATGAGATTGAAAATGTTGAGAACTCTAATTATATTATTGGTCGGTGTGGTCATATATTGGTTGACGGGAATGATATTGGATTTATTGGGGAGATTGCGCCTAGGGTTTTGAAGAATTGGAAGGTTAAATTTCCGGCTGTTGCTTTTGAGATTGGGTTGGGATTTTTGATAGGTTGATGAAGTAATTTAAGGCAGAGGACAAGGAGAGGAACGCGGATTTAATGGATTGTTTGGATTAACGCGGATTTTTTTATGGGATGTGGAGATTTGCTTTGGGAGTGTTTGCTAAAAATTAGCACACGGATGAACACGGATTTTCACGGATCTCGTTTTGGGTATGGTTGTTATTTGATTTGAGAGTGTTTTGTTAAGGTACACGGTTGGGGAATGGTGGGGCAACACGGGAGACACGGAGGGGAGGGGAAGAATAATTGGCACGGATCTCGCGGATTTGCACGGATTTTTTGTTTGGGTATGTTATTACGATTATGAAGTTTCGGAAGGGTCAGCGATAGATTATCTTCGGCGTCCGAGTATGCAACTTCTTGCTCTAGAATCATAATAACTTTGACGTGCTTTTTCTTTTGCTCTCCCGTCATCTAAATTTTCTTTTTCTTGCAAGATTCTTTCCATGCCATTCCAGTCGATTAAATATTTATTTCCCCATTCGGTCTTTTTTATTTCTTGCAAATTTTCTTTGTCTGGATATTCACATTTAGAAAATGACTTTGGCAAACAATGTTCAAAATCTGAGAGTTTTCGGTTGATTTGTTCTGGTTGGAGCCTGTCTAGTTCTTTATAAAATGCTGAGATCATTGAAGAGGGCATTGAATCTTTTCTGAAGAAATCTATTCTGTAATGGTTTTCTGAATGTGCTCCGTCAAATCTTTGGGTTTCGTCTTTTTCCATTCGGTCTTTATCTATATAAAAGTGAGTGCTTCCGGGAACGTGAGCCCAAAGACTATTTGTTTTCAATAATGGGATTAAGATTACGTGGTCTTTATTTGGAGTTGCGTTTTCCAAGTTGCTATTTTCGAAATTTAGATCCATTCGCCAGATTAGATTGTTTCTAATTCCTCGATCGAGGTTTTCCCAATCGACGACGTATTTTTTATACCACTCATTGGCCTTGATTTTCGTTAGTGGGCTTCTATTGACACATGTTTTGTAGCCCCACTCGTTATCTGCTACCCAGGTTTGGACGGTTTCTGTGGGCTGGCTAATTTCATAACTTGTTGCTGGATATCTTTGGGCGGTGTCTGGGTCGATCTCTCTAGACACTTGACTTTTCTTGCAAAAATAATGTGCTCTTCTTGGGCCCGAACGAGAAAATTCCCTATGGCTTCTCAGTGAATATTCATGGGTCGCTCCAAAAGGTGCTTGAGAGCCTTCGCTTAGAAAAGCTAGGGGGAGCAAGGCTGTTGGCGATTCTTTTTTTGCTGTTTTTTCTAATTTTTGTTTTGCCATTTTACTATAACTCAGTAGCATCAGGAGTGTACTTAAGATTATGTCGGGGAATTTTCCACAACATTTATAAGGTATTTTTGTTATGTTACGTTATGGATATGTCGCAGCTTGAGAAGATTGGATTGAAGGAGAAGGAGGCTAGGGTTTATGTGGCATTGCTGAAGAAGGGCGAGACTTTGGCGAATCAGTTAGCGAAGGAGACGAATATTTTGAGAAGTTCTATTTATGATTATTTGGATATTTTGTTGGAGAAGGGGTTTGCTTCTTATGTTGTGAAATCTGGGAAGAAGTATTTTCATGCGGTTGATCCTAAGAAGATTTTGGATAATTTTGAGGAGGCTAAGAAAAGGGAAGAGGTTGCTTTGAAGGATATTGTGCCGAAGTTGATGGAGTTGCAGGATGTTGCTCGGAAGGGGGCTCATGTTGAGGTGTTTGAGGGGAAGGAGGGGATGAAGACTGTGTTTTCGAGGATTTTGAAGGATGGTCCTAAGGAGATTTTGGTTTATGGTTCTTCGGGAGTGGCTCATAAATTGTTGCCGTTTTATATGGAGCATTGGCACAAGCAGAGAATTAAGCAGAAGATTAAGATTAAGATTATTTATAATAAAGTTGCTGAATCTCGTGAGAGAATTAAGAGTGGACCTTCTGTTAAATTGATGGATATAAAATTTTTGCCGATTGAAAATGTTTCTTTAACTGGGACTATGATTTACAATGATAAGATCTTAATATTAATGTTAAATCCTGAGTCTTCTCTGGCGATATCTATTGAAAGTGCGGATATCTCTAAGCAGTATACGGATAATTTTGGGGTTTTGTGGAAGGGTGCTAAAAAGTGATTGGAAAGGTTTATATGTTTACATTTGTATATATTTGTATACAATGGAGACGACCATAAGACTTGCGACGAATACCAAGGCTGAGCTTGATAGTTTTAAGCAATATAAGAGCGAGAGTTATAATGAGCTTATTAGAAAACTGATTTATATTGCTAGGATGTGTGAGAGGCAGCCGAAGCTTGGTCAGAAAACTATTTTGGAAATTAAGGCGGCGAGAGAGAGGATTAAGTCGGGAGAATTTTATAGCGAAGAGGAAGCTAAAAAGATTCTTGGTCTTTAAGATGTATGAACTTGTTTTTGATAAATCTGCCTTGAGGGAATTTGCTAAGCTTGAGAAGAATGTGCAAAAGAGAATTTGGGATAAACTACAGGAATGCAAAGATGAGCCTTTTAGATTTCTTAAGCCTCTTATTGAGATTAAAGGATTTAAGTTAAGTGATTTGGGATGATTATGTAATTTGGAATGGGATGTAAAGGTACACGGTTGGGGAATGGAGGGGCAACGCGGAGGACACGGGGAGGGAGGGGAATTTTAGCCACGGATTACACAGATTACACGGATCAAGGCAAACAGTACTGCAATAATTCTTAAAAAGTTAAATGTGGGCTAGAAATTATGTTGAACAAAAAAACTTTGGAATATATTTCTTCCTTAAGGGAGGGAGATTCGGAAAATGTTGAACGGTTTTTGGAGGCTTCTCAAGAGTTTCTTTTGAGGCATAAGGATTTTCTTGAGGGTTCTGGGCTTTATATTGTTGGGAGTTCTCTTTCGAATAAGACTTATGCTTGTAAGAAAGACTATCATGGAATCAAAGACCAGAGGAGGAAAGAGCTTAAATCTGAATTAATTGAAAAATTTGGGAAAGAGCCGCTTGAAAAAGCCTATTATGAATGGAGAAATGGGGGAGAATATGACTTAGGTCCTGAAATTCAAGGGATAATTGATCAACGTGATATAGAAACTTCTAGAATTCTATTTGAAAGGAATCATTATAGTGATATTGATATTGTGCTTGCGGGTCTTCCTATAAGAAAATCTGGACCCAAATGGAAGATATGGAAAAAGTTTTCCCATGAAATGAGGTTTAATTTCCCTGAAGCAAGACATCCAACTCCTAGTAAAAATGCTCCGAATGGTTTTACTAGTTGGGGAACGTATTCTTGTGAGCATGGGAATGAATATGCCGTAAGAGATTATGAGTTAGAGATTCCTGCTTCTAATCCTGATGAGCCAACTAAAATACACTTTATGTTATATAAGAGTGATGAAAGATTTGGAATTGCGTACACTAATGATCGTAGTGATGAACTTTGGTTTCTAGATCATTGGCCACATAAAGACGTTAGTCTTGATATGTGGAAAGAGCAACAGAAAAAAGATAGACTTCCTTTTGAAGCGGTTGTTGAATTTTAGTTTTTGATTGGGTAAATTTATATAGTTTTAAAGCTGTTTGTTTTTATGAAGAGGATGTATATTTTGTGGGTTGTTGTGGCTGCTTTGGTTGTGGCTGGGGGTTTACTTTTTGTTTTTGGTGATGTTTTGTTAGATGATGGTAATGATTATGAGAATGTTCCGGTGAATGATACTGCTAAGGTTTCTGTGACTATTGAAGATGGTGAAGTTGAAGATAAGAGGATCGGTAGTTCTGGGTCTTCGGGTGAGACTGGAGATGGTGATGGAATTGAAGAGGATGTGGAGTTGAATTGTAGGACTAGGGAGATTCAGTATTCTTTGAAAAATTTTAGGGAGGAGATTGTTTGTAGAAAGAGTGGGGCGGAAGGTTGTGAGGAGTTGGCGGTAAGTTGTTCTTTAGAAGTTTATAATCTTGATGATGCTGATGGTGTGTTTGAAATAGAATATGGTGTTGCTGATTCTGATGATAGGGAGTTGGATTCTGTGGTGATTGAGAAAAATGTTGCGAGTGATGATTTTGAGGTCTTTTCTGCTGATTTTGTTGTGACTGAAAATGTTGATGAGGATTCGAGTTGTATTCTTGACATGAAGTCTGTTCCTTTAATAGAAGTTTGTAATTAATTACTATAGCCTTGGATCTGTGTTGCCTTGATTATACTTAACTGCATCATAACTACTATCATAATTTGTTTGAGAATTGTCTTTACCTATTTCATGATCTGGGGTTGCTGGGGTTGTTTCGGGTTTTATCTTCATAGGAGTGTTATTTTTTGTGCCTACTGATTTTTCAAGTTCTCCATCTTTGCCATCATTTCCTTTTTCGTGTCCCATTATCCGAAGTAACTCCTTTTTTTAGATGAGTCGTCTTCGTCGAAATTGGATTCGAATCTTTCGATTAGTTTGTAGATTGTTGGTTTTAGTTCTTGCCAGATAATGAATGTTTCTTTGATGAATTTTGCTTCGGATTCTTCTTTGTAGATTGTGTCTAGTTTCATTACTTCGATTTGTGTTCGTGATAATGCTTTGTATATTTTTTTGATTGTGTCTTTGTCGGCTGTTGAAATATTTCTTAGGATTGAGAATACGAACATTGGGGGCGTGGTTGGGTTGATTAGTGTTTCGAAGAGGTGGATGTATGCTGCGATTTTTTCGTTGATTGTTCTTCGGATTTCTCTAATTAGAAAGATTGATTCTTTGTCTTGAATTTTTTCGATGTCGAAGTCTTCGGATATTTTTTCGAATTCGGGCAAGCCATATTTTTGTGCTGATTCGTTATATATCTGTTCGAAGTTTAGTTCGTCGTTTTCCATAAATTTAGTGCGGAGAATAGGTTTATAAATTTGAGGGAAGAATGAATACCATGCCGCCTTAGCTCAGTTTTGATAGAGCGCGTCATTGGTAAAGTAAGTTCAGAGAACCTTCATGCTTTGAATTTTGCAAAATCCAAAAATGACGAGGTCCTGGGTTTGAGCCCCAGAGGTGGCTTATCTTCTGGGTTCTTTGTCTTCTTCTATTTTGTCGACTTTTATGGCGTTTCCGATTAGGTGGACTGTGTCGGTTCCTATATCCCAGAGGTTTGATGCGGTTTGTCCTATCCATCCGAAATAGACGTAGACTGCGCCCACAACTCCTCTTGGTGAAGTTAGGTCGACTTGTTCCGATGAAAAGATTGAAACCATTGAGAAGTAAATCATGAGGCCGAATATTATTACTATTGCAATTTTGAATTTTCTTGTGTGATGTTCTAGTTTTAGCACCCACAATCCTATGAAAACAAATACACCTATAATAATCCATTCGACTAACATGGTATATTAAAGTAAGGGTATTATAAAAAGGTTATCTTATTAGACTGCTGCCTGTCATTTCTTTTGGCTTCTTGATGTCTAGAAGTTTTAGGATTGTTGGCGCGATGTCTTGCAGTCCGCCATTACTTAGCTTAACTTTGTCTTTTGATACTAGAATGCATGGGACTTTGTTTGTTGTATGGCTTGTCCTCCACTTTGGGGATTGGTCTTCTGCGTTGCCATGATCTGCTAAGATTAGAATCTTGTAATTGTTTCTTAATCCTGTTTCTACGATTTTTTCTAATGCTTGATCAACTGCTTTTACTGCTTTCTTTATTGCAAGGATTTTTCCGGTGTGTCCTACCATGTCTCCATTTACTAAGTTTGTTATGATTAGATTGTATTTTTCTTTTTTGATTTCTTTTGATATTGCATTTGCGATTTTATGGACGCTCATTTCTGGCTTTAAGTCGTAGGTTGCTACTTTTGGTGAAGGTATTAATATTCTATCTTCCTTGTTGTTCCTTTTTTCGATTTGTCCGTTGAAGAAAAATGTTACGTGTGCGTACTTTTCTGTCTCGCTGATTCTTAATTGTTTTAGATTTTTTCTTGATACTATTTCTCCTAGTCTGTTTTTTATTTCAGGAATATTAAATGCCACTTTGGCGTTCATTGACTTGTAATAATTTGTCATTGCTGTACTTAATATTTTTTTTCCTTGTCTTTTCCATGGTGAGAATTTTTTTTCGCAGATTGCTTTCATTAGTTGTCTTGTTCTGTCTGTTCTGAAATTGTAGAATATGAATGAGTCGTTTTTTTCGAAGCCGATGTATCCATTACGAACCCTTGGGATTATGAATTCGTCTGTGACTTTGTTTTTGTGGCTTTGCTCTATTGTGTCAACTACGTTTTTGAATTTTGATTTTGATTTGCCGTTGACTATTGCTTCGTATGATTGCTTTGTTCTTTTCCATCTTTTGTCTCTATCCATTGCATAGTATCTTCCTGAGACTGTTGCTATCATTCCGACTCCTATTTCTTTTATTTTCTTTTTTAGTTTTCTTACGTGTTTTAAGGAGTCTTTGACTGGTGCGTCTCGGCCGTCTGTGAATATGTGAATGTTGACTTTGGTTAACTCTTTCTTTTTGCATAATCCCAGGATTGCGAATAGGTGATCTTCGTGTGCGTGTACACCCTCGGTTTGGAGAAGTCCTGCGATGTGTAATGTGGAATTGTGTTTTTTGCAATTGTTGATTGCCGAGAGCAGGGCTTTGTTTTTAAAGAAGGATTTGTTGGCAATTGATTTGTTTATGACTGTTAATGATTGATCTATTATTCTTCCTGATCCAATTGTCATGTGTCCGACTTCAGAGTTTCCTTGGAAACCTTTTGGGAGGCCGACTGCTTCACCTGACGCGGCTAATAATGAATTTGGATAACTTTTCATTAAGTGATCTGTGAATGGGGTTTTTGTAGACTGAATTGCATTATCTGCTTTGGATTTTCTATAGCCCCAGCCATCACGTATAATTAACATCACCTTCTTCATGATAAATAGAATGTAATTAGATTAATAAATCTTTAGAATTAAATTTCTTCAGCGTCATCTTCTTCAGATGCTAACCATGACCACCATGGTCTTCTGTTATTAATTTCTTCTCCTGTTTCGGCATCTATTTGATTCATAACATCTTCTTTGTTTTTTATAAAACCAAATAGTCTGAACGTCTTTCTTGCTAGAACTTCATAAGCTAATCTTGAGTTGTTTCCTTCACCTACTTCTTTAAGTTCGATGGAGCAGTTGACTTCTGAGCTATTACATCTTTTTAATCTTAATCTTGTTAATGCTTTTTCAGAGGCGACGTTTGGCATGATTTTAATTTCGGCATTACGACCGTTACTTAGTTTTGCTTTGAATTTTGTTTTGTTATTTTCTGTTTCTTCTTCTATTTCTAATTCTGTTTCTGCTGACTTGTCTTTAAATTTAAATTCGAATCTATTTTGTGCTAGCTCTCTGACTCTTATTTGTTCTCCATCTTCGTTTGTATAAACTCCTGCGTTTACTCTTCTTCGAATTATTTGGCCCAATCCTCTAGTTTGGCTTTGATTACTATCTTTATCACAATCCTTGGGGCAATTGCAAATATTTTCTATGTCTTCACAAATTCCATTTCCGCAATTGATGCATGTTCCTATCGGGTTTCCACTTAATAATCCAGTATCGATACATTCTCCATCTACTACTTCTCTTGTATCCATTCCGGAATCCCATTTTGTTAATCCTGGGCAACACTTGTTTGGATATTCTTCGTAGACTTGTGAGAATTGTTCTCCCTCGCTGGCGCATAAAGAAGCGTTTCCTTGAGGGGAGTTACCGTTTTGTGCAGCGACAAATCCTGTTGTTCCGATTAAAATAAAACTTAATAATAAACCCGTTAACACCTTTTTCATATTTTATCGAAGAGGTATTGCTATTTAAACTTTTCCTAAGGAATAATTTCTGGGCCGAAGTATTTTTCGTAATTGAAGTCAGCGTCGGTGATAACATTGTTAATAATAGAATCGATGATTTTTGGCATTTGGAGTTGGATTTCTTTGATGTAGTGTTTGATTGAATCACAGATCATTTTGTTTCCTTCTTCTGGCCAGAGTCCTGCTTTTTTCCAGTACATGCATCGGCCGCCGCAGAGGTCTAAGATTTTGCACTTTGCACAATCCGTTGTTGGTTGTTGGTTGTTGGTTGTTGGTTGCGGGTCTTCTGTCATGCTGAATTTTTTTAGGTCTTGTGGATTTGTATTTAGGTCGCCGGCTTTGAAAGATTCTATGTTGTTCATGATTGGGCATGCTACGACTTTTCCTGATGTTGATATTGCGTATCCTGAGTGGCCTGCGCCGCAACGTAGTTTTGTTGGTTCTTCTTTTAGGATACTGTCGACAATTGCTAAGAATGGATATATTTTTAGGACGTTGCCTTTCTCTATTTCTTTTACCCAATAGTCGATTAACTTTGAAATTGATTTATTGTATTGCTCGAAAAAGTTTTTTATTTTTGTTTTTTCGTAATCTGTTTTGTAGAATCCTACATCTAGTTGCCAGTGAACGCTGTCAAAAGCTTTGCTTTTTCCAGAGGTGACGGGTGACGGGTGACGGGTGACGGGAATACTTAATAGGTCTGTTACGTTTTTGTAGATGTCTGGGTTATCTTGGGCTACTGTCATTCTTGCTACTATTTCTCCTTTGTAGCCGTTTTTTCTAATTAGGTTTACGTTATTGATTATTTTTTGATAAGTTCCTTTGCCTCGGTATTTATCTGTGGTTTCCTGGTTGCCGTCTAATGATACTAGGATTTTTGTTATACGATTCAGGTATTCGCTAGGTAGTTTGTCTAGAAATATTCCGTTTGTTTGCATTCTGAAGGGGACATCCATGTTATCCATTATTTCTTTTATCTTATCGATTTGAAGAAGAGGCTCGCCACCATAAAAAACAATAACTGCCTCCTTATCTTTCTCAATAAATTCCTTTAACTTATCAATCTTAACCTGAGAAACACAAGGGTCACTAAAATCAAAATCAAACTTTTCCTCCAACCCATTATCAAACTCATTCATAGATTTCTCATAGCAATACCTACAATTAAGATTACATTTCTCTGTAAGGACAATGTGATAATGCATAAAATTAAGTCGGGAATTTGGTTTAAAAAATTAAGGATTAAGTCTTTGCCTTTTCCCAGGTAGCTTCAAAAAACTTTTTGTAACTATTTGCAACATATTGACTCTTAATTAGAAAGGCTGTTTTGTGAGAAAAGGTTATATTCGCAATATAATCTCCGAATATGAAAAGTCCTACGGGTAATTCGTGATCGTAAAATTTCATTTCTAAGCCTTCTAGTTTTTCCCACCCCGGGAGACTTTCCATGTCTTGTGTTCTTAAAATTAATTTTACTTTTCCTTTGTTTTCGATTCTATTTAGATGGTGATTTTTTAAGAAAGTTATTACATCCTCATTAGCCATTTCGTCTCCTACTGCAAATGCATAATATTCTCCTCCGTTTTTTGTTTCTTCAAGAATGAGTTTGAACACTGTTTTTAGGCCTTCGAGGCCTTCGAAAACTTGAGCGGTTTGCGAGAGTTTTGATGATTGTTGCTTGTCTTCAAGCTCTGGCAACATTGACTTTATTTCTTCTTTATTGTCTTTTATTTCTTTCTCAGTTTTTTCGATATAATCAAGAATACGATTTGGGGAGGCTGCTTGGAAATGTTTAATTTTCTCTTTTGTTACATAACCGACTAAGCCTTTTTTGATTAGCTTTTCTAGGACTTCGTATACCTTTGAGCCTGTTATTTTTGACTTTGTGATTATTGGTCCGGTTGAGGATTCTCCTAGTTCGAGTAGACTTAGGTATACTTTGATTTCGCTATCTGTAAAGCCTGCTTTCTTTAGCGCATTGAGGTTCATGGAATAATATGTGTTTTTGGTAATATAAATGTTGTGGTTACTCCGTATGGTGGGGGGAGGAAGGCTTATATGGGGAAAATGTGGGGGGTTATTATGGGAAATGGAAATGATATAGAAGAAAGATTTGAAACTAGAAAAAAACATCTTACAGAAAGGGAAAAATATTATAGGGAACTTTCAAATAAGATTCAGGACGTAGAGGGAAATGCATTAAGCCTAGATGAATTTGTAAGCGGGGTTCAGGATGCTGTTAGGAGCCTTGTGAAAAGGAAAGGAAAGACATACGTCGAAAAATTTTATAAATTGAGAGCCGGGGCAATCTTGAACTGGAGAGATTATAATCTAGAAGAAAGGGGGGAAATGAAATCTCTGATGGAAACAGTGGATCAGCTTTATGCAGATTATATCCAGATGCATTATTGATAGGGGGAAATATGACAAAGAAAATTATTCAACAGGGTATAATTCCATTTCAAACGTATCTCTTTAAACAAGAGTATGATCCGAAATTATTCTCTAAACAGATTCCAATGTTAATGAAATTTTATGAAAAACAAATGGGGAAATCGGGTTATAGATATCATCCAGAGGGTCGTTCGTTTACTATAAATGTCCCGAATACAGGGGGGATATTTACTCAATTTGAAGTAAATTTAAATGATATACATTATCAGGGAATAAGATGTCATGGATATTCAGAATTTTTAGGCTTCAGAGATACAAAAAAATTTAGAAATTTTCTGTCGAGCCTTGAGATCTCACTAAGTGGAATAGCTCATGTTCATACTGGAGGAATTTTAATTCCTTGACATTGACTATGGAGAAGTAAAATGATATTTCAAACATATACGCTTAAGAACAGGAAAGGATTTGAAAGGAATGGTCTGCCAGAAGAATGGGATGCAGAATACGGAAAACTTATAGGAAATTTCTATGACTTTAGGGGGGGGGGTTCATAATACTGATAAATGTACAATAAGTGGAACACTAGATATCCCAAATATTGGAGGGATAGTGTATCATCGAACGAATTTACGTTCTGAATTAAATTGCGCTGGGATTAGTTGTCATGCGTTTTCAGAATTTCTGGGATTTAGAAACACGAAAAAGTTTAGAAGTTTTCTTTTATCACTTGAGGAATCATTGTGTGACTCTTGTCATGTTTATACTGGTGAGAGTAATTATATTAAAAAAATGGCGAGGCAATAAATAGTAAATCAATCCCTTGAATATGTTCCTGTGAGAATTGATTGGTCTAGGGTGTGGTCTTTCATTTCGTTTTGTATTGAATCTAATGAAGCCATTTCTGAGAGGTCTAGAGTTTTGTCTAGTGCATAGATTTTGAAATTGTAGTTGTGGGTGCCTGAGCCGGCTGGGGGATTTGGTCCGCCGTATTCTGGTTTTTTGTAAGTGCTTTCGCCTGGTGTTCCTGGGTTTGAATTTTCCTCGATTTCTAATGTGTCGCCTTCTACTGGGATATCGAAAGCTACCCAGTGAATCCATGTGTAGCCAACTACTCTTTTGGCATCTGGGTCGTCCACTATTAGAACTAGGGATTTTGCTTCTTGTGGGATTTCTGAGATTTTTAATTGGGGGTTTATGTTTTCTCCGTCTGCTGTGTATTTTGTTGGAATTGGTTGGTTGTTTTCGAATGCTATGGAAGTTGTTTTCATGTTTATGTTAGGGTATTCAGGTATAATAACTTTTTGATTTTTTGGGATGGCGATTATAAATATTATTGCGATTGCGATTATTAGTGAGACCATTATCCACCATCTTTTCATTTAATTGATAAGAAATACATGTATTTAGATTTTGTGGAGGGTGGGAAATTATATAGCTTCTTTTAATGGAATTATGGTTAGAATATCTTCGAGCCTTATTTCTTCTGTGTTGCGTGGGCATCGATTCTTATTTTTGTGAATGTGAAATTTCTAGGTATGGGGGTTTCTCATGCTCGCTTTGATATTCGGAAGGTAAATCTTCTATTAGCCTGCCGCACCATCCCATCTTCCATATCCTTACATCTGCTGGATCTTTTCTCTCATATTTTATAGGTGCTCCATGTTCTAGCCCTAATTTATTAAATTGATATAGTTCCATTATTAGAATAGGAAAGTGCTTGTTTATAACTTTTATTAAGATTGAATAGCTGTTGCGCTATAATTCTGAAGCGGATATGAAGCCTTCATTATTGGTCGGACTGTCTCGTTTTATTAGATCTAGGAAGTGCGAGGGTTCGCTCATTCTGAAACTTTTAGAGCAGGTTATGTGGAGATTGTCTTTTGCACGGGAAACTGCTACGTAGAAAAGCCTGAGTTCGCTGTCTCGTTTTGCGTCGCTTAATTCCATTTTGTAGAAGGGAAGAGTTCTTTCATTTACTCCTGCTAGAAATACGTTTTTCCACTCCAACCCTTTTGCTCCGTGAATTGTTGAGAGCATAACTTTTCCGGAGACTGATTCCCTTTTGTCGCTTTCTATTACTGAATCTAGGAAGCCCATTAAGTCTTCTGTTCCATTAATATCTGAGAATAATTTCTTTAGGACTTTTAGGTTTTCGAATTTGTCGGAGAGTTGTGATTCCTTCTTAGCGTACTTTGAACTTAAGATGTCTAGGTATCTGAATTTGTTTATGAATAAATCTAGTGCGTTTGAATCTTCGTCTTCTAGGCATTCTTTTAAAATACTGATTTGTTCTAGTGATTCGTCTTTTACTTTTAGGTCTTTTGCGAAATCTAAGACTTCGATTAAGTTTAGGTTGTTGCTGTTGACTAAGTAGATGAATTTTTCTATTTTGATTTTTCCAATTCCAGGGATTAAGCTGACTACTCTTTCGAAGTCTAGTGCGGAGTATGGATTTACTTTTAGCTTTAGGAAAGATAGTGCGTCTTTGATTTCTTCTCTGTCGAAAAAGTCTACTGATCTTGAAAGGTAGCAGGGGATTTGTCTTTTGAGGAGTTCTCGTTGGACTTGTTTTCCAAAGTAGTTTGTTCTAAATAAGACTGCGATGTCTTCTAGCATTTCTCCACTGCCTAATCTTGCTTCAATCTTGTCTGCGATTCTTTCAATCTCGTCAAACTGACCACCGCAAGTGTCGATTGTGATTCTGTTTCCTTGGTCTCTTGTTAAAATTAATTCTTTGTCGATTTTGTTTTGCATTGAATCTATTATGTTGTTTACTGAGTCTATGATGTGGGATGTTGATCGGTAGTTTTCTTTTAGTGTGATTTCGTTTTCGTTTTCACGGAATTTGAAAACTAGGTCGTTGCTTGAGCCTCGCCATTCGTAGATGTTTTGGCAGTCGTCTCCGATTAGGCATAGATTGTTTTTTTCTAGGAGCTCTAGGATTTTCATTTGGACGACGTTTAGGTCTTGGGCTTCGTCAACCATTATTGCTTTGAAATGGTTTTTGTATTCGTTTCTGATTTCTTCGTTGTCTCGGAATAGTTTGTATGTTAGCATTAAGACTTCGTCGAAGTCCATTAGGTTTTTTTCTTCTAGGAATTTTTGGTACATTTTGTAGACTCGGTTTACTTTGCTTCGCCATGATTTATCTACGGTTACTAGTTCGTCGTCCATTAGTTCGCTGACTTGGCCTTGGCTCTTTAGTTCGTCGATTCCGCCTTCCCAACTAAGCTGGTCTGCGAAGATACAACGGCTTTTGAATTTGGAGATCCATGCTGAGAAGTATCTTATTGCGTTTGCGTCTGGATTGATTCCGATGTTTTTGATTATTGTTCTTAGGATTTGTTTTTGTTCTTTTGGGTCTGTCATTAAGGTTGGTTCTGTTTCTTTGAATATTATTTTTTTATTGTCCCGAAGAATTCTTAGGAAGATTGAATGCATTGTTCCTAGGAATGGGGAGACTTTATTTGTTCTTTGTTCGATTTTGTTTATCATGTCTTTTGCTGCTTTGTTTGTGAAAGTTGTCATTAGGACTTGGTCTGGCATTACTCCTGACTCTAGTAACTTTAGGTAACGTTGCACTATTGTTGTTGTTTTGCCTGTTCCGGCGCTGGCTATGATTAGTAGGTTTCCGGTTAGGATGTTTGCTGCCTTTTGTTGTTCTGGGTTTAGGTTCATGGGGGAACAAGCTGCGCTTGTGTTTTTGGTTTTTGGTTGTTGGTTATTGGTTTCGCTCGTTTTGGGAATGTTTTCTTGTGTCATATACTAAAAAGAATTGTTAATTATATAAGGGTATATGTGGTTTGGAGGGATGATTTGTTTTGGGAGTGTTTGTTAAAAATTGGCACGCGGATGACGCTGAATGAATGCGGATTTGTTTTTTGTGAGTTGTTATTTGTTTTGAGATTGGTTGCTATCCAAGGTAGGGGAAATTTTAGGCACGGATTGCACGGATTCTCACGGATTAGGGGACACGCGGATTTTGTTTTGGGAATTTCTTTAATTTCTTATATTGCATCTTATCAAAATAACTTTTCTCATCTACATTTTCCAAAGATTCCTTATGTATTCTTTCTTCATCTTCTTCACTTAAACCCTCTTTGTGCCTAGCAAAATCTTGTATATGTGGCTGATAACAGAAATTGTTTTTATCTTCATTCCATAGTTTAAAAAATCCTAACTTGTAATTTATCCCTTCTTTCTTATAAATTTCTGCATGATCCAATTCATGCTTCATTATCTTCTTGGCTGTCTCTTTATTTTTATAGAACCCTTCGGAAAAAGTACAAAATTCTAAATCGTTATCAAATTGCAGAACACAAACATTAATCTCATCTAATAATTTATCAATTTCCTTGACAGACTCCTCTCTAGTTATTTCTTTAGAAATCCTACTATCTATAGCCAACAGCTCTTCCATTATTTCGGCATATCTCTTTTTGGTCACGACATCCTCTTTCGCTAGACTAAACCATTTTGCAGTCTTATTTTCAATGCTAGTAAAATCATAGCCCATATAACTTTAAAATTTACATAGATATAAAGATTTCCAAAATTACACGAGCGTAGCGATCGGTGAGGCGGGGAGCGAAGCTTTGCTGAGTGAGGGTGTTGGCCACGTATGGCATGACCCTGGTGGGCCCGGGAAGGGATTGATATGCGAGCGCTTGCGTTCGACTAATCGCCGAAAGAATGACTTGTAAGCCACAGGAATATTATTTATAGATTTTATCGTGATGGTCAAAATCTGTAAATAATATGAAATTGTTTTTTGTGTCTACCTTGAACGTTAGGACGAATGAGTTGTCTATATGAACTCGTTTGAACTCTTTTAATTCGTTTCGAAGATTTTTGTAATGGTTGATTGAGTCGGAGTCGCAAGAAATTATTTGTTTTATTTTTTTATACAAGATGTCTGTTTTCTTTTTATCTTTTTTTATTAGCTTTTGAATTTTAAACTTCAATTTTTCGGTTAGGTCGAAATCGAACATATTATTTTTCAAAAAGAATATCTAATTCTTTTTCGCTCATTTTTCTTTTGCCGTGATTTTTGAAATGTTCGTCTGCAATCTCTATCACCTTTTTTGCATATTCGTCTGAAGCTTGCTGATCTACTATATTGTCGCCATACATGTCTATGAATTTGTTTAGTGCTTCGGATTTGTCTTTGAGATCGTGTTGTAATTTTAGGATTCCTAGAACTTTGTTTGCGTAGGGGTTTAGGGTTACTCTTGCTGAGATCATTTGTTGTGGCATACATATGAAGTACACATGGTGTGTATTTAAATATATCTACATTTTTGTTGGTACAAAAATCGTCGGGGAAGTCCTGCAGGACTTCTATGACCAAATCCCTTACCGACGGGGTCGCAGATGATTTGATTTAATAGGGCTTCGCCCAACTAGTTCGGCTTTGCTCCATAATAAATCGGAGCATCTGCGGATGCCTGCGATTTCTTATGGATGTTTTTGGAAATTGGAGTGGAGCGATTGGTGAGGCGGGGAGTCGACTGAAAGGAGCGAGGGTGTTGGGGTGGTGTGGATATACGAACGCTGTGCGTTCGACTAATCGCAGGAGAAGATTAATTATATAAGGGTGTGGTGATATTTTAGGGTATGGAAATTTGCGAGGATGTTTATGAGATTAAAGGTGATGGGAATGTTTATGTTATTTTGAAGCCGGAGGTTGTTGTGATTGATACTAGTGATGCGGTAGATATTTTGCAGATTAAATCTGAAATTGAGAAGATTGTACCAGTGGAAGCTGTGAAGAAAGTTTTGTTGACGCATTTGCATTATGATCATGCTGGGAATGTTGATATGTTTCCTAATGCTGAGGTTTATGCTAGCAAGGCTGCTATTGAGAATTATAAGAGTAGTGCTAAGGATTTTTTCTTTCATGATATATCTGCTAAGGGAGATGATATGTTACGGAATGCTAAGATGTTACCTGATGAGATAAATGGACTGAAAGTATTGAAGGTTCCTGGGCATACTCGGGGAAGTGTTGCGTATTTGGATGAGAAGAGGAAGTTGTTGTTTTCTGGGGATACTTTGTTTAGGGATTGTACTGGGAGAATTGATTTGCCGAATTCTATTCCTGGTGATATGGATGCTAGTGTTGAGAAGTTGAAGGGGTATTTGAGTGAGGGTTATAGGCTTTGTCCAGGGCATGATTATTAAGATGAAGATTGGAAAATTGAAATTAAAGAGTTGGTTTTTGTTGGCGCCGATGCTTGAACCGAATGATATTGCATTTAGGTTGCTTTGCAAGAAGGCTGGGTGGGCGTAAAAAAGCAATTTTTATTGAGTTTAACGTTTGCGATTAAAGGAAGTTGCAATAGAATAATCTTAAAGGCTAACTGATTGCAATTTGCGGTGAACCGCTGTGAACTTTTTAATCGCTGTTAAATGATTCGTGAGAATTTGAGTCGCGCGCGATTTATTGAGAAGATTCATCTTTTTTTTTTAATTTCGCACCATAAAAGCTTGCTGATGATGAATAAAAACATGCCCCAACAAGACATTTCAATCCATCTAGGCTTCTATCCATTCCATATCGGTGCTTTCTAAAACTATTATCAATTTCTTGAAATTTGGTCGTTGGATTTTGATGTGGATAAATTTCTTTTGGAGGCAAGAGTCCCCGACCCACATAAATAACACTAGCAGCAATACAAACAAGACTTGTAGCCTTAAAACTTATATATGCAGATTTTAAAAGAGTAGGACTTTGGCTTTCAGATTCTAAATTACTTCCCATATATTTTTTAATCTTCATAGCTTTAAAAACTCTTCTGCAAGACTTACTGATTAGGACGGGAGCGCGCGATTTCATTTAACTACAGATTATACGATATAAAGTTCGTTTAATGTTGTCATTTGGTAGGTTAAACGAAGTTTTTTATATGAATATATCCTTAATTTTCTATGAATGGATTGCTGGCTAAGTTGGAGCAGGAACTTAAGATTCGTAATTTTTCCAGAAAGACGATTAAAAGTTATATGTTCCATGTTGAAAATTTTTTGAAGTATTCTGAGGGAAAAGGTCTAAATGAAAATATTGTTAGAGAATATATTCAAGGTCAGCTTAAGATAAACAATCCCTCAACGGTTTCTCTTAAACTTTCCACGATAAGGTTCTTTTTTGAAAATGTTCTTCATCAAAATTTGAACTTGCCTTCTGTAAAGAAAAATAAGACACTTCCCGAAATCTTGACAATTGAAGAGATGAAAGCTTTAATTAGTTCCACAAGAAATATTAAACACAGGTTGATAATCAAGATGCTTTATGGATGTGGACTCCGGGTTGGTGAAATAATAAACCTTAAGGCTGGTGATGTAAATTTTGATGAGGGCTTGATTCATATAAAACTTGCTAAAGGTAAAAAAGATAGGTTTGTTAAAATTCCTGAAAGCATGATTTTCGAATTGAAGAGATTTGTTACCGAAAATAATTCAGACATTCTTTTCGGCTCTAATCGCGGAGGAAAGTTGACGGCCAAAACTATACAACTTATATTGAAAAATTCTGCTAAAAAAACTGAGATTAAAAAACGAGTTTATCCGCATTTGCTTCGGCATAGTTTTGCTACGCACTTGTTGGAACAGGGAACGGATTTGAGAGTTATTCAAAAGCTATTGGGACATTCTTCTATTAAGACTACTCAGATTTATACGCATATTTCTCAAGCGTCAATCAAAAATGTTAAAAGTCCGTTGGACAATTTATAATTATGGAATACCGAATAGGAAATTTGAAGTTGAAGAATAGATTTTTGTTGGCGCCGATGCTTGAGCCGAATGATATTGCGTTTAGGTTGCTTTGTAAGAAGGCTGGTTGTGGGTTGACTTATACCGGGATGGTTTCGCCTTTGTCTAAGCAGAAGATGTATTTGGATGATAAGCCGGCGTTGCAGTTGTTCGGGAATGATGCCAAGGGGATTGCTAGTTTTATCAAGAAATATGATAAGAAGGTTTCGCTTTGGGATTTTAATTTGGGGTGTCCTTCTAAGTTGTCTAGGAGGTTGGAGCATGGGGCGTTTATGCATGGGGAGATGGAAGTTATTGAGGAGATTTTGAAGGCTATGAGAGGGGCTACGAAGCGGCCTGTGACAATTAAGCTTCGGAAAAGTAATAATGCTATCGAGATTGCGAAAATGGCGGAAAAAATTGGTATTGATGCGATTGGAATTCATGCTCGGACTTTTGGACAAGGATATGTAGGGGAAGTTGATTACGATTTTGCTTTGAAGTTAAAGAAGGCTGTTTCGGTTCCTGTAATATTTTCTGGGAATGTTGATGAGGAAAATGCTAATAGGATTTTGAAGGATTTTGATTTTGTATTCATTGGGCGAGCTGCGATTGGAGACCCTGGAATATTTGCCAGGGTAGGTGGTAGCAAAACTAAAGTTGAATTTATGGATTATGTTAAGCTGGCTAAGAAGTATAGATTGTTTTTTCGGCAAGTGAAGTATCAAGCGATGAGTTTTACTAAGGGAGACTTTGGTGCAAAGAAGGTTAGGATGAAATTAATTAAGGCGAAGAATGTTATAGAGATTGAGGCTGCTATGAAAACTATTATATAGTGTTTTTTGTTGGGTAATTTATGATAGGGAAAATGATTGGGGTGATGTTTTTGATAGTGATGTTGTTGTTTTCGGTGGCGTTGTATTACCAGAATACGGCTAGGGGTCCTGTTGCGTTGGAAATTAATGGTCTTAATCCTGAGCCTTTTAATTTGGTTGAGTATGGGGCGGTGCCGGTGTTTGCTGATAATTTGAGGTTTAATCACAATGATATTTCTTATTTTATTGAGGATGAATGTAACGGTACTAGGAGGGAAGCGATGGTTAAGGCTTTTGCTTTGTTTGCTAAATACATGGGTGTTATTTCTTTTAATGAGGTTGCGACTGGGGATGAGGCTGATATTGATGTTGGTTGTAGTGATGATTATATTCCTATGGGTGAGCGGTTGTTTGCGGCTGGCGAGGGTGGACCGTCTAGAATAATTAATACTAGTGTGTTTAAGACGATTGAAAAGGGAAAGATTTCTTTGTATAGTGATCCTCATTGTGATTACCCTATTGTTGAGATGCATGAACTTGGACATGTTTTTGGTTTTGATCATTCGCTTGATCCGACTAATATAATGTATAATGTTTCTAATTGTGAGCAGCAGGTTAGTGCTGATATGATTAATTTGATTAATGACTTGTATTCTATTGAAGCTTTGTCTGATGCTTCGATAAGTGCACTTAATGCTACTTTAAAAGGGAAGTATTTGAATTTTAATATTACTGTTTTGAACGAAGGTTTATTGGGGATTGATTCTATCAATTTGACGATTATTGCTGATGGTGAGGAAATTCAGGTTATAGATATGGGCGAGATTGGGATTGGGTACGGTCGGACAATGAGGGCTACGAATGTTAGGTTGCCATCGAGAAATGTTGATGTGATTGATTTTATTATTGATAAGAAGAATGTTGTTCGGGAATTCAATGAAGATAATAATGAAGTTTCTATGACTGTGACTGAAATATAATCCCATTATCTCAATAAAACTTATAAGGTTGGGGTGGGTATTTTTTTGATGGAAGAGAGTGAATTAGAATACTTGAGTATATTAAAGGCGTTAATGGAGTTGCCATTTCAGGTTGGGAAGAATTTGTTGAGTGATTTTTTGACTGGGAATTATAGTAATAAATCGGTGATTAAGAATCGGCTTGATGAGTTGGATAATTTTGATAGTCTTGGTTGGAGTAAGGATAAGATTTATCGTGAGGTGGACCGACTAGTTGCTAATGGAATGATTGAGTTGGTGACTTCGGATTATAATCGATTTGTGAAGGTTTTGGGTTTGACGATTAAGGGACGGAATGAAATTACTCGGCCTTCAATGCCCGCGAAGAAATTGGCAAACAGGGTTGAATTTGTAAAGACTGAGATTACGGATATTGATCGGGCTCGGTTTGAAGCGATGGATGGTTTTTTGGGGAAGTTTAATGATGAGCAGAAGAAGGCAATTATTTCGGAGAGTTCGAAGTTGCTTTGTGTTGCTGGGGCTGGATCTGGGAAGACGACTGTTTTAACGAAGAGGATTGAGTTTTTGGTTAAGTATAAAGGGGTTGATCCGTCGAAGATTTTGGCGATTACTTTTACGCGGAAAGCTCGGCAGGAGATGGAGAAGAGGTTAATTGAGTTGGATGTGAAGGAAGTTTTTGTTCATACATTTAATTCGTTTTGTGAAGGGATATTGAGGCGGCATGGGGATGTGATTTATGGGCGGCCCATTCGTGTGCAGAGTTATGGAGATAAGATCTTGGCTATGAATATGGCTTTGGGAAATATGGGGATTTCTATGGAGGATGCTATCTCTGGATATTTTACTTTGCAGCAGAGGAAGTTTAAGACAGGGACACAGATGGCGAATAGTTTTATGAATGATTGTTTTTCAGTGATGGATTATTTTAAGGTGAGTGGGCAGGATAGTTATGATTTTAGTAAGGATGTTGATGTGAAGAATCGGCATAATGCGGAGAGGATTTATCGGATTACTCAATATTTGAAAGATCATATGGCGACTCAGGGTTTGAGGGACTATAGTGATCAGATTATTGATGCAACTAAATTTTTGAGGGAGAATCCTAATTATGTTCCGGAGTTTGAACATGTTCTGGTTGATGAATATCAGGATGTTAATTCGATGCAGATTGATTTGCTTGGTTTGTTGAAGCCTAGAAATTTGTTTGCTGTTGGGGATCCTCGGCAGTCTATTTTTGGATGGAGGGGAAGTGATGTTTCGTTTATTTTGAATTTTGGAAAAAACGAAACGTGTGGCTCACAATCGAAAATTATGGATGGCTCGCCTTTGGCGGATGGCTCTGTTTCTCAGGATGGTTCATCGCAAAGCGATGGAGGCTTGGCTATAGAAAAGACTGGAGTTGAAATTGTTCATCTTACTAAGAATTATCGGAGTTCCGGTCGAATAGTTGAGTTCATGAATCATTCGATTAAAGAAATGGGGCTTCCTGATCTTCTTGCTGCGGCAAGGGGGCTCGATACTGGAGCATCGGATGACTCATCGACTTTGTCGATGGATGACTCACAATCAAAGATTGTGGATGGCTCGGCTTCGCCGGATATAGGCAGGATTAGGATTTTGGATTTTGATAATGAAGAGGCTGAGAGGGTTTTTGTTATGAGGAATATTATTGATGGAAACATTCCTTTGGATGAGATTTTTGTTTTGGCTAGGACGAATCGGCAGTTGATGGAGTTGTCTCGGTTGATGAAGGCGAAGGGGATTAATCATATGGTTAAGACTGATGAAGTTCGGAATCCGGCTGCTGATGTTTGTGGGGCTGTTACTCTTGCTACTGTTCATGCAATTAAGGGTTTGGAGGCGAAGAAAGTTTTTGTGATTGGATCTAATGAGCAGAACTTTCCATGTAAGGCCTCGGACCATCCTGCTATTGAGATGGTTAAGAAGGAGGACTATGATAAAGAAGAGGAAGAGAGGCGGTTGTTTTATGTTGCGATTTCTCGGGCGAAGGAAGTTTTGTATGTGACTTATTCTGGGAAGAAGCCGAGTTATTACATTAATGATGAGATGCGTGCGATTGCTAATGGGGGTAGTGGGTGTCGAGTGGTGAGTGGTGGCACTGCGACGAAAGACGACTCGGTTGATGATGACAGGGTTTTGGATGAGGGGGTTGCTGGGGAGTTGAAGAGTTGGCGGAGTGCGGTTAGCGAGGAGAAGGGGATTCCTGCTTATCTTGTTTTGAGTAATGCTGTTGTTGATGAGTTGGCTAAGGTTAAGCCTATGGATGCTGATGAGTTGGCTCGGGTGAAGGGTATTGGTCCTGCTAAGTTGATTGAGTATGGAGCTAGAATACTTGAGATTGTTGATGAGTTTGGTGGGGATGATTAGTATAATTGTGGTATAACAATTCTTATAAAGAATAAATTTGTTTTATTTTTAGCCCGGTGGAAAAAGAGTTCTGATAACTGATGATGGAGAAAACAAAAGTGACTGGGATTCGTGTATTCGTTTTAGTTGGGATGTTAGTTTTGCTTTGTGGTATTGTTAGTGCGGAAGTTTATTTCTCGTGTGAGATGGGGCCTTTCGTGAAGCATAGTGATTATGGTTATTATACTGTTTTTGGTTATGATAATTATGATTTTTCTGGGGATCCGATTATGAAAGAAAATGTTCATTTCTATAACTCGAAGACTTGGTATGCTTACAATAAAGCTCGGTGCGCTTCTGGAAATGGGTTTGAAATTGGAGACAATTTTTATGGTGGATCTATTTGCACTGAAAAAATTTTTGATGATCGGTGTGCTGAGATTGATTTGGACAAAGATGATGATGGATATAATTTTGATGATGATTGTGATGATGATAATTTTTATGTGAATCCGGGAATGACTGAAATTTGTGGGGATGGGATTGATAATGATTGTTCTGGTGAGGATGAGGAATGTGTTGTTTTGAATACTTATTATGGTGATGGTGATGGTGATACTTATGGTGATGATGGGGAAAGTGTAGAGGCAGAGAGTGTTCCTGCTGGATACGTTGAGAATAATTGGGATTGTGATGATGATGCTAGTATTTATCCTGGGCAGCCGACTTGATATGTAATGGGGTTGATGATGATTGTGATGGCTTGATTGACGAGGGATATGTTCCTGCCGTAACTTTTTGTGGTATTGGAATTTGTTCTGCTAATGGATTAATGCAATGTATTTCAGGAATTGAGGTTGATTCTTGTGTTGCTGGAAATCCTGAGACTGAGGTTTGTGATGGGTTAGATAATAATTGTGATGGTATTATTGACGAGGGATGTAGCAATTGTGTTGAAAATATTGTAAATGATTCTTGGGACGAATGGGTCAATGTTAGTGGTTGTATTAATGGGACTATTGATCAATTAAGAACTATGGTCGAATATGATTTTAATAATTGCGGGACTTTTGATAATGTCATTCATAATGAGACTCGGGAAATTAATTGCTCCTTGCCTACTTGTTTTGTTGATGAGAATTGTAGCGCTGATTATTATGGGGGTAAATATTGTGATGGGGATGATGTCTATAAGACGTTTTATGATTTTAGTTGTGTGAATGGAAGTTGTGTTAAAGAGACGAGCAAGGTTTTTGTGAAGGAGTGTGATGATGATTGTGAGGACGGAATGTGTGTGGAAGACGATGATAATGATAATTCTTGGAATAGTGTGTTTAGTACTAATTATGTCCCTTCGAGGATTGCCCCTTTAGCTGTGATTGAACTTGATGGGAAGCCTAAAGAAGTGTCGCTTTGGTGGTTATGGATTTTATTTTTGGTTATTGTTATCTTGTTTTTGGCTTTGATGATTATTAGAATTATGCTGAGCCAGAAATCGGTAGACTTTTAAAGTGTCATATATTGTTAATTATATAAAATGAATAGAGAGTTGGCTCAAGATTATACAGGAGCGATTTCTGATTTAGTTTAAGATGGTATATGAAAAACCGAAGTTAATGTCTGTTGCAGATATTGGCGATAAGCAGTTGAAAAAGAATGTAATAGTGGCCGGATTGGTTGACAAGGTAGTTCAGACTGGAGGTCCGACTATTTTTGCTTTGGTTGATGGTACTGGAAATTTGTCTTTGAAGGGATTTATTTCACCTGGAGAAAGGGCTTATCCTGAGATTGATGCTGGGGATTATGTCGAGGCGCATGTTAAGATTGATGAGTTTCAAGGAGAAATGGAAGGGAATATTTTGAAGATTAGTAAGAAGATTGGAGTTGATGAGGAGCACATGAAGAAGGTTATTGTTGATCAACAGAGAGATAGGTCTAGAGTTGTGAATGAGAGTTTTATGTTGAATAATAATATTTTGGAGAAGCTGAGGGTTCCGATTGTGAAGGCGGCTGAGGAGATTCGTTTGGCTGTGATTCAGAGTAGGCCGATTGTTGTTAGGCATCATAATGATACTGATGGTTATTGTTCTGGGTTTGCACTTGAGAGAGCGATTATTCCTTTGATTCAGAAGCAGCATTCAGGACCTAAGGCGGCTTGGGAATTTTTTAAGAGGGCTCCTTCGATGGCTCCGTTTTATGAGCTTGAGGATTCGATTAAAGATACGACTATGTCTCTTCGTGATGTTGCTAAGTTTTCGGCTAAGATGCCTTTGATTATTGTTGCTGATAACGGTTCTAGTCCTGAGGATTTGATGGCGATTCAGCAGGCTAAGATTCATGGGGCTGATGTTATTGTTATTGATCATCATGGTTTTGACGAGGATGTGATTAGTTCTGAAGTTGTTGCGCATATTAATCCGCATTTGGTTGGGGAGTCTGGTTCTGATATTTCGGCTGGTATGCTTTGTGCTGAGATTGCTCGGTTCATTAATGAGGATGTTGAAAATATGGAACAGTTACCTGCTTTGTCTGGTCTTGCTGATAGGATTGATATTGGTAATCCTGATTTGGTTGATGCTTATTTGAAGATTGCTTCGAGGAAGGGGTACACTAAGGATTTGTTGAAGAATATTTCTTTGGTTATTGAGTATGTTTCGACGAAGGTTCGGTTTATGGAATCTAGGGAATATATTAGTGTTTTGTTTGGGGAGCCTAGGGAGCAGCAGAAGAAGTTGGTTTCGTTGATGGCACCGCATATTAGGAATTTGGATAAGAAGGGTTTAGCTATTGGTAAGAGTTCTGCTGTTGTTAAGGAATTGGATAACGGTGTTACTCTGCAGACTGTTGAAGTTGAGAAGAGCTTCCCTGGATTTGGATTCTTTCCTAAGCCTGGACGAAGTATTGGATTGTTGCATGATAATTTGCAGAGCGAAAAGGGAGTTGAGAATTTGGTTTCGATTGCAGTTATGAATACTGCTATGAGTTTTAGAGCAACCGATGGTGCTAATTTTTCTACGCATGAATTGATTGGTATTTTGCAGGAGAAATTACCGAATGCTTTTGTTGAAGGTGGCGGACATAAGAATGCTGGTGCGATTAATTTTATTCCTAAGATGAAAGAAGAAGTTTTGGAAGAAGTTAAGGCATTTATTTCTAGAGTACAATAAAGATTAAATAGATTTATTGAGGGGTTTGTTTATGGGAATGTTTGGATTTTTTAAGAATAAGAAAGTGGAGCCGTCGGAAGTTATTAAGCGGAAGCTCGGGTTTGAGGAGATTGAGAAATGGGTTAGTGATAAAGAGGAGCGGCTTGGGAAGGAAGAGAAGTTGGCGATTGATGAGATTTTGGGGAAGTTGGATGAGTTTTATATTTCTGTTGGGGAGAAGCTCGAGGTTTTGGAGGGGATTGATATTGAGGGAAAGAAGGAGCATGGGCGGGCGAAGATTTTGGTTAGGCAGGGGTTGAATAATTATATTGATTTAGTTAAGGGATTGATTGGGGATTTGCGGAAGATTGGTAAGGATGATTTGGGGAAGTTTGGTGAGGAGGTTGGTAGGGTGTTTGTTTTGTTCGAGAAGAGTAGTGCTAAGTTTTATGAGAGGGCGACTTATTTGGTTGGGGATGAGATGGTTGCGGTTAGGAATGAGATTCGGAAATTTTACAATGGGTTGGTTGGAATGTTTGAGGATTCAATGATTGGGGATTTGCGGAAGGTTGTTGAGGTGAAGTTGATATTGAAGGAGGTTGGGGAAGTTGAAGATAGTATTGCTGAGGTTGAGAAAGAGATTTCTGTGAGAGATAAGAAGATTGATGAGGCTAAGGGTCAGGTTGTTAAGTTGGAGAGGGAGATTGATGAAATTCGGAAGAGTGCTGAGTATGTTTCTGGTTTGAAGGTTGTCGAGGAGGTTAAGGCTTTTGAGGCGAGGTTGGATAAGGAGATTGTTCGGTTGAAAGAGATGATTGATTTTAAGAAGTTGATTGGGATTGTTCATTCGAATGCTCGGGAGTTGTCTGTTGTTAAGGAGTATAGGGAGCATTTTGTTTCAGAGTTTTCTCGCGATGGGGATAAGATAATTGGTTTGTTGGCTAGGTGTAATATGAAGAGTTCTTTGATTGTGGCGCAGGTTGATTTGATTAAAAGGAGAGAACTTGAGTTGAAGGAATTGAAGGATGGGATTGGGAAAGATTATACTATTGATAGGTTGAATGAGATTGGGAAGATTAAGGATGAGCGTGAGGGTATTGAGTTGGAGAATATTAAGGGGAATCGGCGGTTGGAAGAATTGAATTTGAAGCTGAAGGGGCTTAGAAATGAGGCTGTTGGGTTGGTTGGTGGTTAGGTGGAATGGGAACTACGGTAATGGCACGCGGATGAACGCAGGATGAACGCGGATTTTTTTGGTGACTGATGGGGGGGGGGATTTGTTGGGGATGGAGTGTAATTTTGTAGTTTGGTAAAGGTACACGGTTGGGTAATGGTGGGGCAACACAGAGGACACGGGGGGAAGGGAAATGACTGAACTCGGATTACTCGGATTGCGCGGATTTTGGGGAGGGGAATTTTTATATAGGTTTGTTTGTTGGGGTTGGTATGGTAATTAATGTATTAAGTAGGCAGGTTTTGATTGAGAATGCTAAGGTTGTTGGTAAGTATAAGGGTTTGGGGTGTGGGTTATGAATTATTTGATTGGGTGTGGGATTGGGTTGAGTGAGAGGCGGGCTGATTTTAAGGTTGCTGGGGAATGTTTGAAGAGGTTGATAGGATAATGTTGTGATTGCGCAGTGTACCTAAATATTTTTAAGTTTTGATTGTTCTGCTTTTGCGTGGCAAAGAAGAAAGTTATAGGTAGTAAAGAAATTTTAGCAAAATATCATGAGGTGAGACAATCTTTATTTTTATTTAAGGATGTTTTCGAAAGAAGATGTAATAAACAACTTCATGAACTTGATAAGTTGAGAGACAAGGCGACTATGAATGATAGTGATGAAGGGAGGTTGTCTAAGGCGATGGCTAGGATAGTTTCATTTAAAGAAGGGGTGTCTGATAGTTGGAATGATACTTTGAAAGATGTTTCTTTGGAGCGAAAATAATATGGTAACGATTAAGACAAAGCAGCCGAATAATGAAACCATTCTTAAGCCAGGGTCTAGGCGATATATTCCTTCGGAAGAAGTAGAAAAATTTGAAGGTTCTATTGAAAGGACACATAGTTTTTCAGATGCTGGTAGTAATTCTGGAGACCATGAATTTGGGATGAAGGAAAAGGAATGTGGGCAACAAAATAAACATTTAGATAATACTAAAATATTCAAATCTTCTAATGAGGCGAGAGATTCTCAGAAAAGCAAAAAACTAGATTAATCTATTTAATACCTGGATTGTTTTGAGGGATTAGCAGAGTGGGGATACTCTCACGGGACGGAACGACGGATGACCGCGGACGACGACCGATTTGGAGAACTGGCGTTCTCAATATACGGCGGTTGCGACCGCCCCGTCGCTTGCGAGCGACCGCCGTCGCGATTACATTACTTGTTACATAAGATGGTAGAGCGTGGGGATGGTTTGCGGGTTGCACGAGCGTAGCGATTGCATAAACAAATTAGGAAGCGAGACTGGGGGGGAAGATCCATATATCTTTGACTGTATCCTGCCCGTCCGCTCATATGTTGCCAAGTACACGAGCGAAGCGATAATAAGCACCTCGGCCTGCGGGCATACAATTCTGAGGAATTGCAAAATGCCGATGAGCCTCAGCGAAAACGGTAATCCACGTTGGATGAACCCGTTCAAGGCCGGACGCCAAGGAGTGAGAAACGCTCCGACCGGGATTTGAACCCGGGTCACCACCGTTCTCCAATGAAATCTCAAGGAGATTTATTGGTAGCGATTCAAGCGAATCTGGAGTTTTTTATCTCATCGAATAAAAACTCCCCACCTCTTGAGAGGGTGGGATCCTTGGCCACTAGACTATCGGAGCGTAATAGAAACGAGGCGAATTGACTTTTAAAGATTTCGCCTCGTGTTTTTGGTTGTTGGTTGTTGGTTTAGAATTATAATTTCCACTTGGCGTTGTGTTGGATTACTTTGCCGTCTAGGATGATTTTCGCTTTGCTCATGGATTTGACAATATCCCAATGAATGCTCGAGTCGTTGCCGCCGCCGTTTTCTTTGTAGGCCATGCCTAGAGCTAGGTGAATTGTTCCGCCCATCTTTTCGTCGAATAGTAGGTCTTTTGTGAACTTGTTTACTTTGGGGTTCATTCCGATTCCGAATTCGCCGACGTAAGATGCGTTTTCATCTGTGTTAAGCATTTCTTTAAGGAAGTCTTCGTTCTTTGAAGCTGTTGCTTTGATTACTTTTCCTTGTCTGAATTCTAGTTCGATATCGGTTACTTCTTTTCCGTTTTTGATTGCGGGGTAGTCGAATTTAATCCAGCCTTCTAGGGATTCTCGGACTGGAGCCATGAAGATTTCGCCCATTGGGATGTTGTCGCCTTCGAGGTCTGTGCATGCTTTATCGCCGTGGATGTCGAATTTGAGGTCGACGCCTTCTCCTAATAGGTGGACTAATTTTCCTTTCTTGAATTTCTTTAGGATCTTATTCATGTGCTTTTCGATTTTTTTCCAGTCTTGGAGGCATGCTCCGTATACGAAGTTCTCGTAATCTGTTAGGGACATTTCGGCTTCTTGTGCTAGGGCTGGGCAAGGGTAGGCAACCAAGCTTCTTCTTATTTTATCTCGTTCATTACAGATATATTCTGAGATTGAGTGAGTTACTTTTGCTCGTGCTGTCATTTTTTTTGGGTCGCATGATGTTAGTTCTTTTGTGTTTGATTCTGTGCTGATGCCGATGTATTTGTGCATTTTCTTGACGGTGTGGTCGAATATTTCTGGGAATTTTTCGATTTGATGTTTCTTGGCGTATTTGAAGAAGAATGGTTTTAGTCCTGGTATACTTACTTTTAGGTGGGGGTGTGCGCCTCGGAGGATTACTTCTTTGTATAGGTCTCTGATGAAAGGTTCTGCCTTTGTTTCTCCAGATATCATTACGTTTTGGCCAGACTTTACTTTAAGTGCGTAGTCTACTACTAGTTTTGCTAATTCTCTTGTTCGTGGATCCATGTTATGGGGAACGAAACTTTGTTTCGTGTTTTTGGCTTTTAGTTGTTGGTTTTTGGTAGACTTGTTCAACTTGAACCTTATTTAATTTTTACAGAAGCCGTCTGTGGCTGATCACCTGGTATACTTTGGAATTTTGGGTTTAAGAATGTTATGTTGATAATAACATTGTTTACGAAAGAAATTTAAAGCTGTTTTGTTACTAATGGTAGACAACTTTTCTGGAGGACTGATGAAAGACATAAAGATTAAGGGCGCGAGAGAGCATGCGAGAACTCTGTTCTCGAGCAGATAGCTAGTGGCTTGTAGCTTGTGGCTGAAAAGTTGTTGTATATAAAATGAAAGATATTAAAATCAAAGGTGCTCGGGAACATAACCTGAAGAATGTTAGTATTAGCTTGCCTAGGGAAAAGTTTGTAGTTGTGACTGGGCTGTCTGGTTCTGGAAAATCTACTTTGGCATTTGATACATTGTATGCTGAGGGGCAGAGGCGTTATGTTGAGAGTTTGTCTGCTTATGCTCGGCAGTTTTTGGGGTTGATGAATAAGCCTGATGTTGATACTATTGAGGGGCTTAGTCCTGCGATTTCGATTGAACAGAAGACTACTAGTAAGAATCCTCGTTCTACTGTTGGGACTGTGACTGAGATTTATGATTATTTGAGGTTGTTGTTTGCTAGAGTTGGTGTTCCGCATTGTCCGGAGCATGGGACTACGATTGAGGCGCAGACTCCTGAGATGGTTGCTGATAAGATTGTTAAAGATTTGAGAGGTTCGGTTACTGTTCTTGCTCCTGTGGTTGTTCAGAAGAAAGGGACTTATGAGCAGTTGTTGAAGGAGTTGAATCGTGATGGTTTTGCTCGGGCTCGGGTTGATGGTGAGATTGTTAGGACTGATGATAAGATTAAGCTTAGTCGATATAAGAAACATGATATTGAGATTGTGATTGATCGGGTTCGGGTTGAGAATGTTGAGAGAATGAGGGAGGCGGTTGAGGCTGCTGCTAAGAAAACTAAGAGTGGATTGATTGAGGTTTTGGATGAGCGAGATGGTAAGCATGTTTATTCTACGATTATGTCGTGTCCGAAGTGTGGGGTTGGTTTTGAAGAATTGCAGCCTCGGATGTTTTCGTTTAATTCGCCGTTTGGTGCTTGTGAGGAATGTCATGGGCTTGGGGTTAAGACTGAATTTGATCCTGATTTAATTATTCCTGAGCCATCCGAGTCTATAATTGATGGGGCGATTAAGCTTTACGGGAAGATGGATACTTCTTGGAGGATTCAGCAGTTGGCGGTTGTTGGGAAGAAGTTTGGGTTTAATGTTATGAAACCTGTTGAGAGTTATTCTGATAAGCAGTTGGAGATTTTGTTTTATGGTTCGGATAAGCCGATTTATGGGAAGTGGTCTAGTGGGGCGAATATGAATATGGAAGATGGATGGGAGGGCTTGATTCCGCAGTCTGAGAGGTTGTATAAGAAAACTGATTCGGATTATAGACGGAGGGTTTTGGAGAAGTTTCAGAGGAGTCGGAAATGTGATGCGTGTAATGGAAAGCGATTGAAAAGTAAGATGTTGGCAGTTACTGTTGGGGATAAGAATATTGCTGAGGTTACTGAAATGTCGATTACGAAGTGTGCTGAATTTTTTAAGAACTTAGAGCTGAAGGGTAAAGATGCTGAGATTGCGAAGTTGATTTTGAAAGAGATTCGTGATAGGCTTAGTTTTTTGACTAGCGTTGGACTTGGGTACTTGAATTTGTCTCGTAAGGCTGGGACTTTGTCTGGAGGGGAGGCTCAACGTATTAGGTTGGCTACGCAGATTGGGGCGAACTTGATGGGAGTTATGTATATTTTGGACGAGCCTTCTATTGGACTTCATCAGAGGGATAATCAGAAGTTGATTGATACTTTGAGAAGACTTCGGGATCTTGGAAATAGTTTGATTGTTGTTGAGCATGATGAAGATACGATTCGGGCAGCTGATTATGTTGTTGATATGGGGCCTGGTGCTGGAATTCATGGTGGGGAGGTTGTGGCTGAAGGTACGCCAAAACAGATTGAAAAAAATAAAGATAGTTTGACTGGCCAGTATTTGAGTGGCGAGATGCAAATTGAGACACCGAATCGTAGACGGCAGAGCAATAAGTATATTAATATTATCGGAGCTGAGGAGAATAATTTGAAGAAGGTTGATGTGAAGATTCCGATTGGGACGTTGAATTGTATTACTGGAGTTAGTGGATCTGGTAAGTCTACTTTGATGAATGAGATTTTGAATAAGGGGATGGAGAAGAAGTTGAACAAGGATTCTAAAGTTCGGCCTGGGAAGCATAAGGAGATTACTTTGGATGAGACGATTGATAAGGTTATTGTGATTGATCAGTCGCCGATTGGGAAGACGCCTAGGTCTAATCCTGCAACTTATATTAAGGTGTTTGATGAGATTAGGACTTTCTTTGCGAATTCTAGGGAGGCTAAGATTCGGGGCTATAAGGCTGGGCGGTTTTCGTTTAATGTTCCTGGGGGTCGGTGTGAGAAGTGTCGGGGGGACGGGACGATTAAGATTGAGATGAATTTTTTGCCGGATGTGCATGTTGAGTGTGAGGAGTGTAAGGGGAAGCGGTACAATAAGGAGACTTTGAAGATTTTGTATAAGGGGAAGAGTATTGCTGATATTTTGGATATGAGTGTTGAGGAGGCTTTGGCCTTGTTTGAGAATGTGCCATCGGTTAGGCGGAAGATTGAGACTTTAAATAAAGTTGGGCTTGGCTATATTAAGCTTGGGCAGAGTTCTACTACTTTGTCTGGTGGGGAATCGCAGAGGATTAAGTTGACTCGGGAGTTAGCTAAGCGAGGGACTGGGAAGACGCTTTATATTTTGGATGAGCCTACAACTGGTTTGCATTTTCATGATGTTCGGAGACTATTAAGAGTTATTGATAGTCTTGTTGCTAAGGGGAATACTATGGTTATTATTGAGCATAATTTGGATGTGATTAAGACTGCGGATTATGTTATTGATTTGGGGCCTGAGGGTGGTGAGGGTGGGGGGACGATTGTTGGATGCGGCAGCCCTGAGGAGCTGGCAAAAAATAAGAAGTCGTTTACCGGGCATTTTTTGCGAAACGTTCTTTAGCTCGCTAAAGAACTAAAGAGACGGCTGATGCTTAGAGAGACGCGTTGACACGCTAGAGATACGCTGCGGCTAGAGATTGGGGCTTTGCCCGCTTTGGGGAGTGGTTGTTATTGAAAGGATTTAAGTAATTGTTTTTTGTTTATTTTTTAATGTGGGATTATAAGCGAATGAAAGTTTGGCATCGGGCTGATAAGTTGGCTAAGAAGATTCATCGATTGACTTTATCTTTTCCTAAGTTTGAGACTTATGAATTAGGTTCTCAGATGAGACGAAGTGCGGGAAGTATACCTGACAACATTGCAGAAGGGAGTTGTAAAAAAACTGCTAAAGATTTTATTAATTACTTGAATCATTCTAAAGGAAGCGCTAGTGAATTGGAGAGTCAGATCGGTCGGGCATTTAGTGCTGGATATATTTCTGAGTTTGATAGAGATAGACTTTTGAAAGAGTTGAGTGAGATTGTGAAGATGATTTGTGGGGTGATTAGATACTTGAATAGAAACGGCTATCGCCTAAAGAAACGCTTCGCTAGAGATACGCACTGATGTGCTAGAGATACGCTACAGCTAGAGATGGGGGCAGGGGAGACCGCCTAGAAATAAGAAGTCGTGGACTGGGAAGTACTTGAAGGAAGTTTTGTGATTATTTCTTAGCCATGCCCCATAAGAGTTGCGCATAAACCCTAAATGAATCTGCAACTTCTTGATTTTGGATAACTACTGAAAATGATTTTCCTTTGTTGATTCCAATAGTTACCGTGTCTGCATATATTTCTATCCAACTATGTGTGACTAGTCCTTTTTGCATATATCTAACATCGCTTAAAGGATATTTAGTAGAAGTTTTTCCATGGGGGTCGCGCGCATCTTCATTATATAGGTATCTGCACTTTATGCCCTTTTGATATCTCCTCTTGTGATAGTCTTCAAAATAAGGCGTCATTGAGCCTTCATAAGGTGTTCTTGCAATTCCCATTATCCACATCTCGTCTCCTTTGTTCATAATCTTTAATGTTCTTTCTCTGGCAGTTTGGATACCTCTCATCCCATCATACACTTGTGCAGTCTCTGCATTTATTGCAGTATTATTAGAAGATTCAAGGAATGGAATCATTTCTTTTATTTCTTGCTTTTGTTTTTTTAGTTCGCTCTCTTTTTCTTGAACATAATCTAAAAGTCTATTTGGATCTGCAGATTTAAAATATTTAGTTTTTTGTTTAATGATATGACTTGCAAGTCCTTTTTGAGATAACCTCTCTAATATCTGATATATTTTTGAAACAGAAACCTCTGATTCTTTTACTAATGGTCCAGAGGTTGATTCTCCTAGTCTTATTAACGCTAAGTAAACTTTTATTTCTCCCTCTGTTAATCCTAATTTTTCAAGTACTTTTGTATCCATATAGCTATCAATCTCGCGAAGTATTTAAGTTTATCCCCTTAGGGGGATATCAACACTTTCCCCCCTTAAGGGGAAGAAGATTTATATACAAAAATTACGAAGTATAATTAAGAGAGCAGGAGACATAAAACAAAATGAAAAATTTAGAAAATGAAAATGAAAAATTTAGAAAATGAAATTGAAAAAGAGGAATCCAAGCAAGGGAAATTTGCTAAGGCTAGGGATTACCTTGCGGGATGTATTAATTCAGATAACTCAAAGTTATACGGTACATTCCAAGAAAGAGCAGCCTTGAACATTACTCAATTTCCGAAGATTCAGGGGAGTTTGCTTATTAGGATGGGGTTAGTATATCCAATAGCATCAGCCTTAATTGAACAGATAGGAATTCCTACTGATGCACAAGCAGATATAATGGGTGTTGGAATTAATTACCATACTTGGGCCGCAGGATATTTGGCATATTTGGCTGAGATTCAAACAGGAATGAGTAAGTATCCCATGGAACTTGCTTCAAAAGGTGTAAGTAAAATTAAGGATTATTTGTCAAGAGATTAAGACTGCGGATTATGTTATTGATTTGGGGCCTAATGAGTGGTGAAGGTGGTGGTGAGGTTATTGCTACTGGGTCGCCTGAAGAGATTGTGAAGAACAAGAAGAGTTGGACTGGGAAGTATTTGAAGAGTGTGTTGTGATTTTGGGAGTGGTTGTTATCCAAGACAGGGGAATTTTAGCCACGGATTACACGGACGCCCTTGGCGTACACGGATTTTTGTTTTGGGGATTTTGGAGTGAGGCGGGGAGTCGACTGAGAGGAGCGAGGGGTTGGGCCACGTATGGCATGACTCTAGTGAGCCCGGATGGTGTGGATATACGAACGCTTGCGTTCGACTAGTCGCCGAGGGATTTGTTTTTTTGAAAGACTAGATTTAATGTCGTATATTTTTTACATTGTATGATAGGAAAACCAGAATGATTCGCAAGAAGAAAGTACGGAGGATGGGGTCTCGACATAAAAACATGGCAAGGAGGAGTTTATATCGCTTGTCTAATGGTGCCCCTAATTGTTTTCCACATACTACCTTTTTGGAATACACTAACAAGAATTGTTGTGACTGCAGCGTGGGCACTTCTTGTTATTATTGATACAGTAGATATTATGATTAAAATGAAAAAGGACGAGAGGGAAAGAATTCATGAGGCAGTTGCCGAGAGAAATGCTTTATGGGGAATGTTGATTGTTATTGTCGCGGGAATATTTTATGATATTGTGACTAATGCACTTCAGGAGAGGATTTATGTTAATCCATTTTTAATTGGAGCTTTGGTTGTCGGATTAATAATTAAATGTGTTTCAAATATTTATTTGGATAAGAAAAATTAAAATGGATAAGAACAGATTGCAAGTTACTAGTAAGTATGGATTTGGAGTGATGACGCTGGTCTTGGGATTAGTGTTTAACTTTTTTGAAATAGGCAAAGATTTTCTTGGATTTCAATCAGTTGGAAATTGGCTTATTTATATCGGATTTGTGATGCTAGCAATAATCACTTTGCAAAAATTCTCAAACAAAAAAAGAATAGTAGATGAGAGGATGATGCACATAGCTCATAAAGCCTCAAGAATAACTTTCGTCGCAATACTCTTTTCAGCATTCATAGTAATGATAGCCGACGGGATAAAGACGATAACGACCTCATACAGCCTATTCATGAGCTACCTGATTTGCTACATGGTAATAATTTATCTTATCTCTTACAAAATTCTAGAGAAGTTTAATTAATGAAGACTAAAATCAAGGAATATAGAAAAAATATCAAAATGACACAAGATCAATTAGCCGCAGCAGTACAAGTCAGCAGACAAACAATCAACGCACTTGAAGCAGGCAAATACAATCCTTCACTTGAACTAGCTCACAAAATATCAAAAATACTTAAAGCTAAAAAGATTGAGGATGTCTTTATTTTATGAAAAAAGAAACAAATATTTGTTCTGCAAAGCATGCGGGGTCATTAGATAATTTTTTTAGAAAACTTATTCAGAATCCAAAAAGAATTTTAAAAAAATATATTCGACCTGGAATTAAAGTAATGGATTTTGGTTGTGCTTCGGGATTATTTACTAGGGAAATTGCTAAAATGGGGGCGAATGTTATTGCAGTGGACTTACAGCAGAAAATGTTAGATTTATTAAAAAATAAAATCAAAGAAAAAGAAATACAAAAAAGAATCAAACTAGTCAAATGCTCCGAAGACAATATTGACGTTAAAGAAAAAGTAGATTTAATTGTTGCATTTTATGTTATTCATGAAGTTAAAAATATAGATAATTTATTTAAACAATTTAGCGAATCATTAAATCCAGGTGGAAAATTGTATATTGCAGAACCCAGTTTTCATGTGTCTGATAAAATGTTTCAAAAAACATTAAATCTTAGTAAAAAATATGGTTTTAAAATCATAGATAAACCAAAAGTTTTTATGAGCAAAACCGCAGTTTTAAAAAAATAAAAGATGAAAAAACAAAATGAAAAAATCTGGGGCGTAGACCTTAAAACATATCTACTGCTAACCACACTAGGGATTCTTGGCAGTCTTGCTGCTCTACCTTACGTACAAAACATTTTAGGCGAAGTTGCAAAAGACATAAACATTTGGTTCTTTTTCGCACAAATGTCAATATCAATGATTATCCTTGTTTTCTTTGGATTAAAAATAAGTAAAAAAATCGGGTTAAACACCACCCCCTTAATAGATAAAAAAACAAAACTTAAAGAAATTCTAAAGCCCTCAATCAAAGGAGGAATACTTGCCGCAATTCTAATAATTCTAATTACCAATATTGAAATAATTCTTAAGGGAGGTTTTATGGCAACGCTAGAAGAACAAGTAATTACACTCCCTCCATTCTGGCAACCCTTACTGGCCTCGTTTTACGGAGGAATAACCGAAGAGTTAATCATGAGACTATTTGCTCTTTCTTTCTATGCGTTCATAATCATAGCGATAATAAAAATCTTCAAGAAAAGAAAATGGGAGGCGGGAAGCAAGGTAATTTGGACTGCAATAATCTTATCCTCAATTCTTTTTGGAATTGGACATCTGGGCGCAGTCGCATCAACAACTACCCTGACGGTCTACTTGATATTGCAAACAATAATTCTAAATGCAATAGGGGGGATAATTTTCGGTTGGCTTTTCTGGAAGAAGGGATTGGAGTCTGCAATGATTGCACACTTTTCGGCAGACATAATACTTCACGTTATCTGGCCACTAGCCCTAACATTATTAGTTTAGGATGAAACTAGTATATCTTTGGGCAATTGCAATCTGGTTCTTATTCGCAATCGTAGCAACGATTAACGGAATAATCAGAAACTCAACCTATAAAAAATGGGTCGGAGATTTTTATGCACATCAAATTAGCACAGTAATTTTCATCACCCTTGTTCTTTTTATTATGTATATTTTCTTTAATAAATTCGGATTGAATTACACGAACACAGATCTGTGGGTGATTGGATTCTCCTGGCTAATAGGAACAATAATTTTCGAATTCGTTTTTGGTCACTATGTCTTTGGAAACTCCTGGCAAAAACTATTTACAGATTATAATATACTGAAAGGGAAACTCTGGAGCTTAGTTTTAATTTTCACAACAATCGGCCCATGGCTAGTTGCAAGAAAATAAACCTTAATCAACCTCAAAAGTTAAAAAGATAGAGTATATATTTATCTTATGAAAAAGTTTGATTCATCTACAAAAACCTTCCTAGCCTTAGTAGGATTTATGATTCTTATAAAATTTTTTGATTTGATTTTTGATCCAAATAAGATTTTTCCAGGAAGAGTTGCTATTTTTTCATGGATAGAAATTTTGATTGTTTTGTTTTTTGGCGGACTTGGTTTAATCTGTTATAAAAAAATTGGACTACCTAAATTTTGGAATGAAAAATTTAAGACTAAGAAATCTGTTTTTTCTTCCATCGGTTTAGGTCTGGGCTTTGCGTTAGTTTTTGTTTTATATGATTTCGTTGCAAGAATTGGTGATATTAGCGTTGGTTGGCCGCTTTCTCCTGTGTTTTATATTTGGGGTGCGATTTCTGCGGAGGCAACTTACAGGTTATTTGCGATTGGTTGTTTTTCTTGGTTGTTTGGAAATTTTATTTTAAAGAAGAGATACAAGGTTCAAGTTTATTGGGTGTTTGCAATAATCTTTTCGGGAATTGCGGTTTTTAGTATGCTTAGTGCGTTTTCGATTCCAGAGGTTCCTTTGGTAAAACCTTCTATGTGTCTTTTTGTTTTGCTTGGCGGGTTGGTTTTTGTGAGCGAAATGGTTGCGTTTAAACTAATGAAAGTATATGGGTTTTTGTCTAACTTAATATTTAGATTATCTTTTTATTCTGTCTGGCATGTTGCTTGGCCAATTATTATTTATTAAACATTATGAATACTTACCCAGAACGAAACATTTAAATAGTATAATGCATATGTATTCATAACTAAAATGGAGACAAAATACAATGCCAAACGGAGATAAAACAGGACCAGAAGGAAAGGGACCTAAGACTGGAAGACAGATGGGAGACTGCGAAGGAGCAGAACCAATTGTTGATTCAGAAAAAGTACCCGCTCGTGGACGAGGACTCGGAAGGGGACGTGGAAGAGGCTTTAGACAGAACTAAAATGCCTAGGCCACAAAAAAGAAGAAGAGTTATGGGTAGACCAAACTCTTCTTACTTCAAACCCGCAGGGGTAAGAATGGTTAACTTAGTTGAAACTAATTTATCCTTGCCTGAATTTGAAGCAATAAGATTAATTGATTTTGAAAAGATTTCACAGGCAGAAGCGGGAAACAAGATGCAAGTTTCCCAATCCACCTTATCCAGAATATTGACTTCTGGAAGAAGAAAAATAGCTGATGCTATAATTAATGGCAAAGCGATTAAAATAGAAAAATGAGAATATTAATAGCAATAAACGAAAAAAATGGAATTAATTCTAAACTAAGTGCGCACTTTGGACATTGTCCTTATTTTGCCATTTATGAAACAGAAACGAATAACTTGGAAATTATAGAGAATAAAATAGATCATACTAATCAGAATCTGACGCCCGTTGATCAAATAATGAAATTTAATCCGGACACTGTTTTTACTTTAGGGGCAGGGCAAAGAGCAATTAATTTATTTAATGAAAGACAAGTTAAGTTAAAAACTGGGAATTATAAAACAGTGCAAGAGGTTGTTAAAAATATTGATAGACTTGAAGATTTAGATGGTGGATGTGAGCATTAGAATGGAGAATAATAGTTTTAAAAAATCTGCGCAAAAAGCGGCCAAGGGTTTATGGATGGCTTTTCCGATGATCCTTGGGACGATTTTGTTAATAAGTCTAATTTCTGCAGTGATTCCAAAATCATTTTATACAATGATATTTAGTAAAAATTTATTTTTGAATTCATTGATTGGAAGTTTGGTTGGGAGTATTTCTGCAGGGAATCCTATAACAAGTTATATTTTTGGTGGAGAAATGTTAAGTCAAGGGGTCGGCTTGATTGCAGTAACTGCATTTTTGGTTTCATGGGTTACAGTTGGATTAATACAATTACCCGCAGAATCCGCAATTCTTGGCAAGAGATTTGCAATAATAAGAAATTTAACGGCATTCTTTCTTTCGATAATTGTTGCTATGATAACAGTATTCTTAACGGGGTTGATATCATGAATTTTAAAGATAAGCTGAAACAATTACCTGGCTCGTGGTATTTTTTGGGCGCACTAATTTTGATATATATTCTTATTTCAATATTTAATCAAGAAATATATCTAAGAAGTTTGGATTTTTTTGGTCAGATTATCTATAAGGTAATTCCAATATTTATTATGGTTTTCGTTTTAATGACATTATCTAATTATTTTATTACACCAAAATTTGTTGTAAAACATTTGAGAGATAAGGGTCTTAAAAAATGGTTTTTTGTTATTCTTGGAGGAATTTTGTCTTCTGGGCCAATTTATATGTGGTACCCTCTTTTGGCGGATTTAAAGCGTAAAGGATTAAATTCTGGATTAATTGCGTGCTTTTTATATAATAGAGCAATTAAAATTCCATTATTACCATTGGCGATTATATATTTTAGTTGGCAATATATTTTTATATTAACAATTGTTATGATTTTTATGTCAGTTATTCAAGGAGTGTTGATAAATAAAATAATGGAGGTAAAAAAGTGAAAATTGCAATAGCATCTGAAGGAAAAGATGAAAGTTCTAAAATAAGTTTGAGAGGCGGGCGAGCTCCATATTATTTAATTTTTGAAGATAAAAAATTAATTGAGACAATTAAAAATCCTTTCGCAACAGGAAGTGGTGGGGCAGGTTTTTCTGTGGCTTATATGTTGGCTGAGAAAAAAGTTAATTTAGTAATTGCCGGAAAAGTTGGAGGGAATATGGTTTCTGCTCTAAAGGAAAAAGGAATTGAATTCAGGGAAGATATTGAAAGAAAAGTCAGCGAAGTGATTTGATAATTTGTCAGACCAGATGGAATATTCTACGAAGAAAACAATATTTGAAAGGTTAATGAATTTTGCTAGGGTGAATGAGAGATTTCATGAATTTCAAAAAGATATTGCTAATTTAGATGAATCGATTTTCACAAGTCCAGTTGAAGCTATGCTAGTTCATATTGGGAAAATTGGGGAATCAGGGAAATTGATCTCTAAGTTTAATAGGGAAATTGATTTGAAAGAAACTATTGGGAAGCAAGCGGATTTGTTTTCAAATGGATTTTATTTGAATTTTTATCTTTCTCCAAAAGATAAGCATTATTGGAGAATTCCTTATGATTCCAAATTGGTTTTTACAAAAGTTAATAATGGAAAGGCTAAAATCCCGGTTATTGTGGGTCTTGAAAAGTTCTTTCCTAGAACGGATTTTTTCGAGAAAGCAATAAAGAAAAATGCGACCATTGGTTCCGTTTTCAAAACAGATAAATTTCATTATGCAATGATTGCTGTAGGTTCTTTGAATGTCAATTCCATGCATACTATTAAAAAAAATCATTTTCACAAGGGAGATATTGCTGGCTATTTTAATTTGGGTTCAAGTATGTTATTATGTTTTCCAAAATATTCACTTGATAATTTAATAGAAATAGGCACAAAGGTAGATATTGGACAAGATTTAATAAGGATTAAGAACGAGTAGTAATAATATGGTTTCAATTAAAAAAAATAAATTTCTTCAGCTTTGGCTTATAATTGGAATTATAGCAGGATTTGCGGGTGTTTTGTTTTTTTCAATAACTTATTTGAACGAAAGAGTTTTGTGTGATATGGATTGTAGAGTACAAAATGAAGTTTCTATTGTATTAGTTCTTCTGTCTCTTTTTGGTATGTTTATTGGAAGTTTGACTTATTATTTTATTTCAGAAAAATACGAAAAGAAGATAACAAATATACAAAGAAATGCAAATTTATCATTAAAATTTCTGGACGGGGAAGGCGAAAAATTAATTATTAATTCTATTATTAAAAATAATGGGGAAACTTTTCAATCACAAATTGTGAAGGATACAAAATTATCTAGAGTAAAAATTTCGAGAATCTTAAAGAAGTTAGTGAGAAAAGGGGTTATAGTAAAAAATCAGAAAGGTATGACCAATAGAATATCATTAGACAAGGAATTAAAGAAACTGTTCTTCAAATAGAGTTGTTTCACTTTTCGAAACAAATATATATATGTTGTTTCACTTATTGTAATATATGAAAATTGGACATAAAAAACAAGTGATGCTAAGTTTAGCGCTTTTGAGCTTGGTGCTTTTGAGCTTAAATGTAGTTTTGGCAGAGAGTAATCATGAAACAACTTTGCATTTTTTTTATGGAAAGGGTTGCCCTCATTGTGGAAAAGCATTAATGTTTCTAGATTTATTAAAGGATGAATATCCTTTGCTTGTTGTAGAAGAGCATGAGACTTATTCTAATCAAACTGAAAGGGAATTATTTGAGCAAATGACTTCTGCATTTGGAGAAAAAATTGAGGGAGTTCCAACTATGTTTGTGGATAATAGGGTTATTGTTGGGTTTAGTGATTCGATGGCTGCTTCCATTAGAAGTGAAGTTGAGAAGTGTCTTGAGGATGGATGCGCAAACCCTATTGATAAAATAAGGGATAATGAAACTATTAAATTAGTTGGAGATAAGACTATGGCGTTTGAAAAGTTGACCATTCCCGCTGTTATTTCTGCTGCGATTGTTGATGCGATTAACCCATGTGCATTTGCTGTTTTGATAATTTTGATGTCAACTGTTTTGGCGTCTAAGGATCGAAAGAGATCATTATTAGCTGGACTTGCATTTTCGCTTTCTATTTTTATTTCATATTTTTTGATGGGACTTGGGCTTTACTCTGCGATTCAGGCTGCGGGGCTTAGTCATACATTTTATCTGGTTGTGGCAATATTGGCTATTGTTATTGGATTGTTTAATTTGAAGGATTATTTATGGTATGGGAAATGGTTCGTAATGGAGGTTCCTAGGAAATGGAGGCCCAATATGAAATCTTTGATTAGTGGAATTACTTCTGTACCTGGGGCGTTTTTGATTGGATTCGTTATTAGCTTATTTTTACTTCCATGTACATCGGGACCGTATATTGTTATCTTGGGATTATTAGCTAAAGCGACTACGAAGTCTTATGCGATAATGTTATTGGTATTTTATAATTTGATATTTGTTATGCCGATGATTTTAATAACTCTGGCGCTTTACTTTGGATTGACGACTACTAAGAAAGCTGAGAAGTTTAGGCAGAAGAAATTGAGGATTTTGCATTTGATTGCGGGAATTATTATTTTATGCTTAGGGATTGGGATGTTGATTGCTTTGAAATTGGGAATGATTTGATTAACTGTGTTTACGCAAAACTTATATCCCTTCGCTAACTTAATTTTTTATGATAGATTTGTCTGGTATACCTCATGAGCCTGGGTGCTATTTATTTAAGGATAGCGAGGCGTCAGTGATTTATATTGGAAAGGCCGCGAGGATTTTCAACCCTCGAGGTCGCTTCGCTTGTAGGTGGTGGGGCGCTTCACTTGTAGGTGGTAGGCTAGGGCTTCGCCCGAATTGTTCGGGGTTGTTATGTTCAGGGGTGAAGTTATGATAGATTTATCGGGAGTGCCAAATGAACCAGGTTGTTATTTGTTTAAGGATTCTAAAGAAGAAATAATTTATATTGGGAAGGCGAAAGACCTTTCTAAGCGGGTTAAGAGTTATTTTGTTAAGAGGCATGAGGATGTGAAGACTAATGTTTTGGTTTCACATATTAAAAATGTTGATTTTGTTGTGACACATAGTGAGGTTGAGGCTTTGATTTTGGAGAATAATTTGATTAAGAAGAATAAGCCGAAGTATAATATTGATTTGAAGGACAGCAAGCGTTACGCGTACGTCGAGGTAACATCTGAAGAGTTTCCTCGACTGCTAGTAGCTCGTAGCCGGTCGCTGGTGGCTAAGAATGAAGTTAAGCCTAGTAAATATTATGGGCCGTTTGTTTCTGCTATGTCTAGGGATTATGTTTTGGAAGCTTTGAAGAAGATCTTTCAGATTAGGACTTGTAAGAGGTTGCCTAAGCGGAAATGTATGAGACTTGATATTGGGCTTTGTTCTGGGCCTTGTGTTAATGCTATTAGTAAGAAGGATTATTTGGAAAGTGTAAGAAGTGCTGAGCTTGTGTTGAAAGGAAAGACTAGTGAGGTTGTTAAGAAGCTAACTGCTAAGATGAAGGCGTTTTCTGGTCGACAAGATTTTGAGAGGGCTTTGGAAATTAAGAATCAGATTGGGGCGATTCGTGGGCTAAGTGAGAGGCAGAAAATGGAAAGGCAGAAGGTGTATGATGAGGATATTATTAATTATAAGGTTTGGAAGGACTCGGTGTATCTTACTTTGTTTAATTCTAGGCGGGGTATACTTGAGAATAAGCAGGATTTTGAATTTAGGTATAATGATAATTTTTTGGAGGAGTTTCTTGTGCAGTTTTATTCTGAGGATGAAATTCCTAGAGAGATAATACTTCCTGAGAAGGTTGATGGTGAGATTGTAAAGTTTTTATCGAAGCTTCGTGGTAAGCGTGTTCGGGTGACTGTGCCTAAGAAGGGGGAGAAAAAGGAGTTGTTGGATTTGGTTATGAAGAATATTGAGATTGCGCTGTTTGGGGATTTGGAGAAGTTGGAGGATTTGAGGGATAAGTTGAAGCTTAACGAACTCCCTAAGGTGATTGAGTGTTTTGATATTTCGCATTTGTCGGGGACTAGTACTGTTGCTAGCATGGTTCAGTTCTTTAATGGGAAGCCGCGAAAGTCTGAGTATCGTAAATATCGGATTAAGGGGATGAGGAAGAAAAATGGCACGCGGATGAACGCGGATGAACGCGGATTTTATAATGTTGGAAATGATGATTATGCCTCTATGAGGGAGGTTGTTTTTAGACGGTATGAGAAACTTAAACGTGAGAATTTGGAATTGCCTAACTTGATTTTGATTGATGGGGGGAAGGGGCAGCTTAGTTCTGTGATGGAGATTTTGGAAGAGTTGGATTTGAAGATTCCTGTGATTTCGATTGCAAAGAGAGAGGAGGAAGTTTTTGTGCCGGGTCGAGTGAGTCCGATTATACTTGATAAGAGGGGAAAGGCTTTGAAGTTGTTGCAGGCTTTGAGGGATGAGGCGCATAGGTTTGCGATTAATTATAATAGGTTGTTGCGGGTTAAAAAGGTAAGAGAATAGTGTTATATTTTTTCGAGATATTTTTCTAAATCTTTGTAATCCTTTTTTCTATCAAGTAAACAGACTAAAATTATATTTGGTTTGATTATTGCGTAAATCATTCGTGTTTCTTTTTGCTGGAGATTTAATCTTACTCGGAAAATTTTCGAATAATTTTTTGAGTGTATTCTTTTGAATCTGTAGGGATTTTGTTTTATTAGTTGAATTTTATCGTAGATGGTTTTTCTGGATTTGGAGTCTAGTTTAGATGCCTTTTTGTCGAATGCCTCTAGTGATTTTACTTGGTAAATCATTTGAGGAGCATTTTGTTTAATTCTTCCTCTGAAGTAAACTCTCCTTCTTTGATAGATTTTTCTATTAGTCTATCTATTAGATCTATTTCTTTTTCTGTGAATGTTTCGTCGAATTGGTTTTGTTGGAAGACTCGTTCTCTTATTGCGGTTGCTGCTAATTCTTGGATATTCCTGAATCCGAAATGTTGCGCGTAACTTTCGGCTGCTTTTACTAAATTGGGAGATAATTTTAGATTTATTTGCTTTAGTTCTTGGTTAGCCATAGATATCTGTAGATATCTTTGTATATAAATGTTATGTCAACATTTTTTCTAGTGAACCACGTATGGCATGACTCTGGTGAGCCTAAAATCGTTGGTGCGGTTCTGCAGGGACCTCTATATCCAAAAGCCTTATACCGCCTCACTTCATTCCCGGCACGAAAACCTTTGAGAAGGCGAGAACCTCTTCGAGGCCGTACATGCCGCAGATGATTTGATTTAATGAGGGCTTCGCCCGACTTTGGGAGTGGTTGTTATTTATCGGGGAGTGATGTTGTAGGTTAAAATTTGTAAAATATATACTATTACTATCCAAACAATAGAGAGGTTCGCCAAATACCACCAAATAAATGAAGTTGCAAAAATAGTAATTAAATGTAAATACCTAAAATTTCTTTTTAATCCAAAAACAATTGGTAATGTCTTCATTCCTTCTTTTTTATCTTTGGTCACATCTCTCAAGTCTCCTGCAAAATTTCGCATTATTAGAACGCCAAATGCTAGAAATGATAGGGGTTTTAGAAAGCCTATGACCCCTGAAGCTAAGAAATAATATTGAGCTCCCCTGAAAAAAGAAGAATAGGGTGCTAGATAAGAAATATTTTTCTTAGCGTAGAGAAAACTAAATATTAAAAATCCAATTACTGCCAACTTGTTAAATAGAATAATTCCAAGAATTGAAAAAATTATCCAGATAAAACTTGGGAGTAATACCCTTCCCCTGTGCTTATGAGAACGTTCTAAATAAAACAGAAAACCTAGATGCAATAAAATTATTCCTCCAAATTCAATTCTATTTGCACCAATTGCAAATAAAAATAAAAATAAATCTACAATTGAATAAATTCTTATTTGGCCCAGAATATTTGTAAAATAGCTTCCCTTCTTCATTGTTAGATTCTAGACTTTATTTTTTTTAAAGCTATCCTTAGCCAAACTGAATATTTTTCAGGATGCTCTTTAATATCTTTTCTTAAATCCTTCAATGAAATCCATTTGAAATCCATAATCTCTTTTTTGTTGGGTTTTGGTTCTCCATTAAATTTTCCAACAAAGACGCAGTCATATTCATTTTCAATAAGCCCATTTGAAAATTCTGCCCTATAAATAAAACAAAATAATTTCTTAAGTTTGCAATCAAAACCCATTTCCTCTTTTAACCTTCTATGAACTGCTTGATTATATGTTTCATTTGGTCTCGGATGACTACAAACTGTATTCGCCCAGATTCCTCCACAATGATATTTTTCTTTCGCCCTTCTTTGAATCAATAACTCTTCTTTGGAATTAAAAACAAAGATTGAAAATGCCCTATGCAACTTACCCTCTTTGTGTGCTTTTAATTTTTCACATACACCAATTTTTTTATTATGCTTATCGATTAAAACTACTTGCTGCTTCACCATCTTCTTATTTACAATATGACTCTCTTTAATATCCTTTCCGTTGTTAACAAAAATCTTATAACGCTATTTATTCTCGGTATACTATGGAGAAAGAACATCATCCGTTTAAGTTGGTTAGTAAGTTTAAGCCTAAGGGGGATCAACCTGCGGCAATAAAGAACTTAGTTGAGGGGATCAAAGAAGGGAAGAACATGCAAACCCTTCTAGGTGTAACTGGTAGTGGTAAAACCTTCACAATGGCAAACGTAATAGCCAAGACTCACAAACCAACTCTAATCATTGCGCATAATAAGACTTTGGCGGCGCAGTTGTATGAGGAGATGCGGGAGTTTTTCCCTGAGAATCGTGTTGAGTATTTTATTTCTTATTATGATTATTATCAGCCTGAGAGTTATTTGCCGGTGAAGGATCAGTATATTGAGAAGGATTCGGCGATTAATCCTAGGATTGAGCAGATGAGGCATGCAACTACTGCTTCTTTATTGAGTAGAGATGATGTTATTGTGGTTGCTTCGGTTTCTTGTATCTATGGTTTGAGTGACCCGTCCACTTTCAAATCGATGGGATTTGAAGTGGAAGTGGGAAGTGGGAAGTCCGCTTCGCTGGAAGTGGGAAGTAGACGGGACGTTATTCGACGACTTGTTGAATGTGGTTTTGAGCGGAATGATATGGATTTGACTAGTGGGCGTTTTCGTGTTAAGGGGGATGTTATTGATTTTGTTCCGAGTTATGGAGATAATATTATTCGTGTTGAATTTTTTGGTGATGAAGTTGAGCGGATTGCGGAAATTGATAAAATGACTGGTGAGGTCTTGGATCAGAAGAAGTATTTTTATGTTTGGCCGGCGAGGAATTATGTTGTGCCTGATAGTGTTTTTGATAGGGCGACTGGGGAAATCAAGGATCAGTTGAAGATTGACTTGGGGGAAATTGATGATGAGTTAATTAAGCATCGGTTGAAGCAAAGGACTATGTATGATTTGGAGATGTTGAATGAGACTGGGACTTGTAAGGGGATTGAGAATTATTCGCGGCACTTTGATGGAAGAAAACAGGGTGAGAAAGCGTTTTGCTTGCTTGATTATTTCCCTGAGGATTTTTTGATGATTATTGATGAGAGTCATAGGACTGTTCCGCAGGTTGGTGGGATGCATGCGGGGGACAGGGCCAGAAAGAAGAATTTGATTGATTATGGTTTTAGGTTGACTAGTGCTTATGACAATCGTCCTTTGAACTTTAATGAGTTTGAGGATGTTATGAAGAAGAATAAGGTTGTTTTTGTTTCGGCTACGCCTGGGGATTATGAAGATCGGAAATCTAAGAATGTGGTTGAGCAGATTATTCGGCCGACTGGTTTGGTTGACCCTGAAGTTGAAATTAGACCTTGCGAGAAGCAGATTCCTGATGCTTTGGTTGAGATTAAGAAAACGATTAAGGATGGGAATAGGGTTTTGCTTACCACTTTGACGAAGAGGATGGCGGAGGAGTTGACTGACTTTTTGGGAGAGAATGGGGTTAAGTGTCGGTACTTACACTCGGAGATTGATACGCTTGAGAGGACGGAGATTTTGAGAGAGTTGCGGCTTGGGAAATTTGATTGTTTGGTTGGGATTAATTTATTGAGAGAAGGGATTGATATTCCGGAGGTTGGATTTGTTGGGGTGCTTGATGCTGACAAGGAAGGATTTTTGAGGGATAAGCGGAGCTTGATTCAGATAATTGGTCGGGCTGCCAGGAACAATAAAGCACGGGTTGTTTTGTATGCGGATAATATTACTGGGTCAATTCGGGCGGCTGTTAGGGAGACTGAGAGGAGGCGGAAGATTCAGATTAAGTATAATGAGAAGAATAATATTACGCCGATGACTATTGTTAAGCCGATTAGGGATAAGGTTGTTGAGATTCAGGATGTTAAGGGTGTTCCGAAGGCGTCGATAAGCAATGTGATTATTGAGTTGGATGCTGAGATGAAAGAGGCTGCTGAGAAGTTGGACTTTGAGAAGGCTATTGCCTTGAGGGAGAAGATTGGGAAGTTGAAGAAGAGATTATCCTGAAAGTTAAATAAAGGCTTTATAGATTAGATGAATTATTGCTTAATGGAGCATGAGGAGTTGAGCGGGAAGATTATTGGCGTGTTTTATCGGGTTTACAATTGTCTTGGATATGGATTTTTGGAGAAGGTTTATGAAAATGCTTTGAAGATTGAATTTGAGAAGATTGGACTGTCTTTCGAGAATCAGGTTCCGGTTAAAGTTTATTATTCGGGTGAGATTGTTGGGGATTATTTTGCTGATTTTATTATCGAGGGAAAGATTATTGTTGAAGTTAAATCTACTATTGGACTTTGTGGGATTGATGACGCCCAGTTGTTGAATTACCTTAAAGCCACAGATAAGAATGTTGGGTTATTGTTGAATTTTGGGAAGAGGGTTGAGATTAAGAGAATGGTTTTTTAGGTTTTGGGGGTTGTTGTTATCCAATACAACTGACGAAATTTAGCCACGGATTACACGGATTTCTAACGAGTGAGGCGGGGAGTGACTGAAAGGAGCGAGGGGTTGGGGAAGGGATAGATATACAAACGCGGAGCGTTTGACTAATCGCCTCATGATTTGTTGAAGATTAAATGTCAAAGACGACCTAAACGTTTTTAAATGAAATTTTCGTTATTGGAAAATCGCAAAGGTAAATAAAACTGAGATTAAAAAGAAATTGATTAAGCTTGGCTTGCCCGAAGAGCTGATTCCTTTGTGGACAAGTTTTGTGAATGATAAGTTTCAGGCTGAGGCGATTCAGATTTTTAATAAGTTGGAGATTTCGCGAGAGAGGATTGATTCTAAGAATGAGAGTAACATTTTGATTCGGTGGCGAAATAAGGGTTATGATGTTAGTATTGAGATTATTAATGATGAGATGTTTCACTATTGTACTTGTCCGCATAGGTCGGAAGCTAAGGCTTGTTCGCATGCTGGGGCGATAATGTTGTATAAGATGCTTAAGAGTGAGAAGAATGAGTTTAATTCTAAGCCGAAGACTTTGATGAAGGTTCAGGAGACTGATGTTAAGAATCAGGGTGGGATTGGATTTTTGAAGGAGATGTTTCCTAAGTTGAAGAAGGAAGGTCAGAAGAATGTTATTTATTTTAATTTTGAAGGGTTTGATGAGAACGGGCAGTTTCTTTTGTTGCAGCGTGGGACTGTGAAGAAAGATGGCGGATATAGTTTGCCAATGAAGTTTACTGGGAAGAATTTTGATTTTAGCAAGTTGTCGATTAGCAAGAGAGTTCGAGAGGTTCTTAGTTTTATTATGACTGGTGAGAATTTTGGGACTGGGAGCTCTAGTGAGGGATTTTCGAAGAGTCGGTTTTATGATGTTAATACTGATTTGATGATGCCGGTTTTTAAGGATCTTTATTTTGATGAGCAGGAATTGATTCTTGGTGCGACTTTTGCTGAGGATAAATTTCATGTAGCTTGGGATGCTGAGAAGAATGACGAGGGCGATTATGTGATTAAACCTTACTTTGTTGCTGGAAAGCGAAAGGTCGGGTTGGACAGGATGAAGATAACTGAAATGGGGCTGAATACTCTTTGGGTTTTTGATAATAAGGATAGATGTTTTTATAAACACAAGGAAGTTGCGAATTTGGAAGTTGTTAAGAATATTATTCGGTTTCCTAAGGATTTGACTTTGAGTGAGAAAGAGTTGAAGGAATTTTTTACTAAGTATTATCAGAGGATGTTGGATAGTTTTGAGTTTAATGTTGGTGAAGATTTTAAGAGGGAGGAGAAGGTTGTGATTCCTAAGGCGAATCTTTATTTGACCCGAGAGGGGACTAAGGTTAAGATTAATTTGAGATTTGATTATGCTGGTCGTGAAGTTGATTCGTTTGCTGATACTAGAGATTTGGTTGTTGTCGAAGATGATGTGATCTATGATGTGTCTAGGGATTTGGATGAAGAGGACAGGATAGCACACTTATTAAAGGAACATAATGTTGTGACGCATGAGAAGTTTGATGAGTTTAAGTTGAAGGGGGATATGATTGATTTTGTTGTGCATGAGGTTCCGGCTCTTGGTGAAATGGGGATTGGAATTCATGGTGAGGAGGACTTGTTTAATTTTAAGATTGCTAAAGGAAAGGTTGGAATGATGATGGAGGCCAGCAGTGGAGTTGACTGGTTTGATATTAAGGGTGAGGTTAAGTTTGGTAAGGATAAGGTTAAGTTGGAGAAAGTTTTAGAGGCTGCATTCCAGAATAAGAGATTTGTTGATATTGGTGAAGGTAAGAAAGGTGTGATTCCTAAGGATTGGATTAATAAGCTTCGGGCTTATCGTGGTTTTTTCAAGGAAGGTAAGAAGGAAGGTGTTCAACTTTCTAAGTATCATATGCCTGTTCTTGAGAGCTTGATTAGTCTTTCTTCTAAGTCTACTTTGGATAAGGGGACTAAGGATACTTTATCTCGGTTTGATAATTTTGATAAAATTGCGGAGGCTCCTATTTCTAAAAATGTTACAGCTGAGCTTAGGGACTATCAGAAGTCTGGGCATAATTGGCTGAACTTCTTGCGGGACTTTGAGTTTAACGGTATACTTGCTGATGATATGGGGCTTGGTAAAACTTTACAGACTTTGGCCTTGATGCAAAAGGTGCATGATAAGAAAAAGAGCTCTAAATTTTTGGTTGTTGTTCCGACATCACTTGTGTTTAATTGGAAGAGGGAGATTGAGAAGTTCACTCCAAACTTGAAGGCTTATCTGCATCATGGTGTTTTGCGGGCTAAGGGAGAAAAGAAGTTTGCTGCTAAGTTGAAAGAGAATGATGTGATTATTACGACTTATGGTGTTTTGAAGAATGACCTTGCGCTTTTTGCTACGGAGGTTTTTGAGTATGTGATTTTGGATGAGGCGCATACTATTAAGAATCCTTTGAGTGTGAATGCTCGAACTGTTGGGGCTTTGAAGGCTAAGAATAAGTTGGCTATTTCTGGGACGCCGATTCAGAATAATTTGATGGAGCTTTGGAGCTTGTTTGATTTCTTGAGTCCTGGTTATCTTGGTAGTTATGATTCGTTTAAGGAAAACTTTGTTTGGCCAATTGAGAAGGAGAAGGATGTTAATGTTACTGCGAATTTGAAGAAGATGATTGATCCGTTCTTGCTTAGACGTAATAAATCTAATATTGCTAAAGAACTCCCTAAGAAGACTGAAATGGTTTTGAATAGTGAGTTTGGTGAAGATGATGGAGCGGCTTATGATTATTGGAAGGACTTTTATTCATCTGAGATTGATCGGTCTATTAAGGAGAAGGGTCTCAATAAATCTAGGCTGAAGATTCTTGAGGGGCTTACTAAACTTAGACAGGTTTGTTTGCATCCTAAGATGGTGGATCCTGAGTATACTGGGGGGAGTGCTAAGTTTGACTTATTAATGATGGAAGTTGAGAAGGTTATCAAGGAAGGGCATAAGGTTTTGATTTTTTCTTCGTTCACTAAGATGTTGGCAATAGCTAAGGAAGAATTTGAAAAGAAGGGAATTAAGTATTCTTATCTTGATGGGACTAGTAAGAATAGGGACCGGATTGTTGAGGAGTTTGAGACAGCTGAGGAAGCTAGACCGTTTTTGATTTCGATTAAGGCTGGTGGTGTTGGGATTAATTTGACTAGTGCTGATTATGTGTTCATAGTTGACCCTTGGTGGAATCCTGCTGTTGAGATGCAGGCAATGGACAGGGCGCATCGTATTGGTCAGGATAAGCCGGTATTTGTTTACAAGATGATTGCTGAGAATTCTATTGAGGAGAAGATTTTGGAATTGCAGAAGTCTAAGAAAAAATTAGTTGAGGATGTAATTAGTGTTGAGGAAAGTGGTATTAAGGCGATTGATGGGAAGATGATTAAGGAAATATTTGGGTAAGAATGTTTTTTCTGATGAGTAAATATTGACAAACTTTTTTAAAGATGGGGAATCATGGATTTATATGGAAATAGACTTTGCTGGGATTGAGAAGAAATGGCAAAAGGCTTGGGAAGATAGTAAGGCTTTTGAAGTTAGTGAGAATTCTAAAAAATCGCCTTATTATGTTTTGGAGATGTTTCCTTATCCGTCTGGGTCGGGGTTGCATATGGGGCATGCTTGGAATTATACTATTGGGGATATTATTGCGCGGTTTAAGAGGATGAAGGGGTTTAATGTTATGCATCCGATGGGGTTTGATTCTCTTGGTTTGCCGGCGGAGAATGCGGCGATTCAGGCAGGGAAGCATCCTGATGATTATACTAATGAGTCGATTCCTAATTTTATTCGGCAAATGAAGGAGATTGGCCTTTCTTATGATTGGTCTCGGACTTTGTCTTCGCATGAGCCTAGTTATTATAAGTGGGACCAGTGGATTTTTTTGAAGATGTTGGAGAAGGGGCTTGCTTACCAGAAGACTTCGGCTGTTAATTGGTGTCGGAAGTGTAATACTGTTTTGGCGAATGAGCAGGTGCATGATGGGAAGTGTTGGAGGCATGATGATACTGAGGTTGAGGTTCGGCAGTTGAAGCAGTGGTTTTTGAAGACTACTGAATATGCTGATGAGTTATATGAGAATTTGGATAATATGGATTGGCCGGATAGGACTAAGGCTATGCAGAAGAATTGGATTGGGAAGTCGCATGGGACTGAGATTGATTTTTCGATTTCAATAGATGGGGATATTAAAGATAAAGAATTTGTGTTCTTGCATGCGTATCAGGATAATTCGAAGAGTGTTTTTTGGCCAAGACTAAAAAAAGAAATTGAATCAAGAGGCGGAAATGTTGCTTATGCCCCTGACTTACCAAATTCCTCAGAGCCAAATATTGATGAACAGGTTGAATTTGTTTTGAAAAATTATGAATTTAAAGATAATACTGTTCTTGTCACTCATTCTCTTGGGGCCGTTTTGGCAATGAAGCTACTACCTAAGATTAAGGTTAAAATTAAAAAATTAATATTAATTGCGCCTCCTTCTTCTCTTAAGTTTAGAGATGGAAAGAAACGTCCAATACTTGAAAAGTGTTGTGATTGGAAATTTGATTATGATGCTGTAAAGGAAAAAGTAGAAAACATATCAGTACTGTCTGATAAAAATGATCATATTCTTCGTGAAGAAAGTGCGGTTGAAGTAGCAAAGAAACTTTCTGCAAATTATCAAATGGTTGTCGGAGAAGAAACGCATTTTAATGGAACAATGGAACCTGAGATTGAGAAAGTAATTTTCGGGAAGTGGCCTGTTTTTACGACTCGTCCTGATACTATATTTGGAGTTACGTTTTTGGTTGTGGCAGCGCAGCATCCTAAGTTAGATAGTTTGGTTACATCTGATCAACGGAAAGATGTTGATAAATTTTTGAAGAAGTTGAAATCGGTTAGTGAGAAGGATGTAGGCGACTTAGAGAAGGAAGGGGTTTTTACTGGGAGTTATGCGATTAATCCTGCTAATGGTGAGAAAGTTCCTGTTTATGCTGGGAATTTTGTTGTGGCTGATTATGGTTCTGGAATGGTGATGGCTGTTCCTGCTCATGATCAGAGGGACTTTGAGTTTGCTCGGAAGTATAATATTGAGGTTAAGCAGGTTGTTGGGCCTATTTATGGAGATCCTCATAAGGATGCGGTTCATAGGAATACTATTTCTGTTGTTGTTCATCGTAAAAGTGATGATAAGTTTTTGGCACTTAAGTGGAAAAAGTTTGATTGGATTTCTCCTGTGATTGGTGGAATTGAAGAAGGGGAAAGTGTTGAAGAGGCTGCGATTAGGGAGGTTTTGGAGGAAACTGGATATAAGACAAAGTTTGTTAGGAAATTGGGAGAAGTGGTTGAGTCTCATTTTTATGCTGAACATAAAAAGATTTGGAGGTCTCGACTTAATCAGCCTGTTTTATTGGAGTTGGTTGAGGATAAGCCTTGTGAGGTTGATTGCGAGGAGAAAGATAGGCATGATGCGATTTGGCTAAGTGCTGATGAAATATTTGAGAAAGTTACACACAAAGAAAATTGTGATGGGTTGTTGGTTTATTTGGGCAAGGATGTTGCGTATACTGGTTCTGGGAATTTGGTTAATTCTGGGGAGTTTGATGGACTTGAGAATACTCGAGCTAAACATAATATTACTGAGTGGTTGATTAAAAATGGGAACGGTAGAAGAGTTACTAATTTTAAGTTGAGAGATTGGGGGATTAGTCGTCAGAGATATTGGGGAACGCCGATTCCGGTTATTCATTGTGAGAAATGTGGGGCTGTGCCTGTGCCCGAGAAAGACTTGCCAGTTGTATTGCCGCATGATGTTAAGTTTGGGGATGGGAATCCTCTTGAGACGAATGAGGCTTGGTTGAGTGTGGATTGTCCTAAGTGTAGCGGGAAAGGCAGAAGAGAAAGTGATACTATGGATACTTTTGCTAATTCATCTTGGTACTTTATGAGATATTGTGATTCTAAGAATGATAAGAAGATTTTTGATCCAAAGAAGGTGAAGTATTGGTGTCCGGTTGATACTTATGTTGGTGGGGCTGAGCATGCTTGTATGCATTTGATTTACTCTAGGTTTTATACTAAATTCTTAAGGGATTTGGGATTGATTGATTTTGATGAGCCTGCAAAGAGATTATTTCATCAGGGGATGCTTGGTGGCGAGGGTGGAGTTAAGATGAGTAAGTCGAAGCCTGAGACTTGTGTATTGCCTGAGGATGTTTCCAATAAGTATGGAATGGATACTGCTCGATTCTTTTTATCTAGCCTTGCTAGTCCTGATAAGAATATTGATTGGTCTGAAAAGGGAATCGTCGGAAGTTCTAGATTCATAAAAAAAATCTTTGATTTTTTTGATGAGAACTTCGCGGGTAGCAAGTCGCAGGTAGCTGGTAGCGATTCGGATGAGTTGCTTTCTAAGTTGAATAAGACTATTAAGAATGTTGAAGGATATTATGATAATTTTGAATATAGGAAAGCTACGATTGAGATACGGGAACTTTTCGATGTTATCGAAAAGTTCGGCAATGGGAAATTGGTAATGGGTGATGGGGTTTCTAAGGATTCTGCTGGGAAGTTCTTGCAATTGCTTAGTCCTGTTTGTCCGCATATTACTGAGGAGCTTTGGGAGCGGTTACACAAGCTGACGGCTCACGGCTCACGGCTCACGGCTAATAAGTTTATTTCCGTGAGTAAGTGGCCTGAGGTTGATGATAAGAAGATTTTGAAGAAAGGTCAGACTGGTGGAGATTTGAATGGTAAGATTATTGATCGGGTTAAGGGAATTTTGAAAGATGATACTAAGACTGTTTATGTTTATGTGATGCCGTTTGAGTTGGACAAGGTTTATTCTGCGAAGATTGGCAAGGGCGTTGGAAAAGATGTGAAGGTTTTTGCGGTTAATGATAAGGATAAGGTAGATCCGAAAGGGATGGCGAAGAGAGCGAAGCCGGGTATGGCGGCTATTTATTTGGAATGATTTCTGTCAAAAGAATTGACTTACATGTTTAAATAATAGTATTATTTTAATTTCTTATGGATAAGGCTGAGTGCAGAATTAAGTTGTTGAAGAAATTTTATAATTCTCGTAAATTGAGATTTAATGAGCTGGCAGAAGATGTGCCCTCCAATTTTTTATCTTACCATTTGAAGAAATTTTTAGATGAGGGCTTAATTGAGAAAGATGGGGATTTTTATGTGATTTTACCTAAGGGCGTTGAGGCTTTAGCTTATTCTAATAAATCTGATTCTACTGCATTGAAGCAACCTATACATGATGTTTTTTTGTTTCCGTTTAAGGATGGGAAATACTTGTTTCAGAGAAGGAAGAAGATTCCTTTTATGGGGATACTGATGCCTATTGGAAGTAAGATAACTTCGGGGATGAGTATTTTTGAGACTGCAGAGAGAAAGCTTTTTCGAGATAGTGGGTTGATGGGGGATTTAAAGTTTAAGGGTATAATCGATGTGAAAACTTTTCGGGATGGGGAACTTTTCTTGCATCATGTTTTGAATGTGTTTAGGATTGCGGAGCTTGAAGGGGTGCTGAAGGAAAATTGTGATAAGGGTGAAAATGTTTTCCTTGGTGTTGATGATTATCTTAAGGAAGAAAATATTATGAGTGGGTTTAAGGAACAGTTGGCTGTTGCTGAATGTGAGAACTTTATGTATTTGGAATTGAAGCAATTCATGGAAGGAGACAAATTTTCTAGAGTTGAAATTGTTAGAAAGGTTGAGTTTTGATTAATGATTAATTATTTAAAGTAATTTTTGTTGGGTATTTTATGAAAAAGGGGAGTAATGGTAGTTCGAGTAATCATAATGGGCACAGTATCTTGAAGGATAGTACTGGTGTTTTGAGGCATTTGGTGATACCACAGACATTTGGGCAGAGGGCTGCTGATGGAATTGCGAAGTGGGCTGGTAGTTGGACTTTTATTATTGGATTCCTTGCTCTTTTGGGAGTTTGGATGGCTTTGAATGTTTATGCTTGGATTGGTGAATGGGATCCTTATCCGTTTATTCTTTTGAATTTGGTTTTGTCTTGTATTGCGGCTTTGCAGGCTCCGGTGATTTTGATGAGTCAGAATAGGCAGGCGCAGAAGGATAGGATTAAGGCTGAGTATGATTATCGAGTTAATAGAAAAGCCGAGCGAGGAATCGAAGAAATATTGAAGAATGTTAAGGGAACTCACAAAAAGAAAGCGAAGAAGAAGTAGGTATTCTAGGATATAGATTTTTATAAAGAGCGTTGGCGGTATTTTTTTGGGAAAGAGTTCTGGTGATTGATAATATGAGTGATAAAATGAAGGTAGATTTGCCAGATGTGCATGAGGAGTTCTATAGAGGTATTGCTGGGAAAATTGGCCAGCAAAGGACTCAGGTGTGGTTTAGTAATACGAGGGCTTCCCTTAATGGAGAGACGAAACTCTATGTTCCGAATTCTTTTATTAAAAGTCAGATTGAAAAGAATTATAGTTCTGATATAAGTGATGTTGCTGTGAGGGCTGGGGCTTCGAGTGGTAGGGTTGAGTATATTGTCGCTAAGGAACTTAATGATAAAGAGAAGGATACTCGAATAAGATTTGGGAGTTTTTGTGAAGATTGGGTAGCTGAAGTGGAGAAGAATTCTGGTGCATTGTATCGTAAAGACAATGGGCGTAATGAGGTGTTTAGAAAGTTGGCTAAAAATTCTCAGTATCCTGTTGCTAATCCTCACATGATTGTTCATGATGGGAATCGGAAAGCGATTCAAAGTATGAATATGTTGAGTGGGAACATTGCAGCTGATGTTGATATTGGAGTGCCTCAGGTAATTTGGGGATTGAATGCTGCAGGTAAGACTTCGGCGTTGGCTTATTTGATTAATGATCTTACTTCTAAGAAGGTTCCTGTTGGGTATGTTGATGTTGCGGCTTTGTCTGAACATTTGCGTGTTAATAATGGTAAGGATCCTAAGTAGTACGATGTTGCTCGCGAGGGGAAGGTTGTTGTTATTGATGAGCTTAAGGCAATCTTTGGACCTAATGGGAGGAGTAATCGTGTCGGTACTCAGACCAGGGTTAGGGATCTTTTGGATCATGCTGCGACGAGGAATGTTCCTGTTGTTATGTCCTATACTGGGACTCTCGCTGATTATAATAATCATGTGCAGCTTCTTCAGAGTGATGCTATTGATAAGTGGGAAGGAATGGGAAATAGAGATTTGGGGAGTCGGCTTGAGAATGTTATAACGATTGGGATTGGAAGTGTTAGTAGTTCGGATAGAAAATATGTTTTAGGGGAACTTCTTGTTACATCGTTTGGTGCTAAGCAGGGTGCTAGTTTGGATGGCGCTGTCGATGCTCTCCATAGGGTATTGCCTGCTAATGCGAGTATGCGTAGAATTAGCGGGGCGCTTTCGTCTGTTGCTCACGACGCTAAACTTGATAATGGGGCTATTGATGCTGAAAGGGTTCTGTCTGTTTTGGGTGGACCTGCTGAAACAATGTTTGGGGATTACTCTAATCATAATCAACTTATCAATAACATTGCAGATTACTCTGGGGTTTCTAGGGAAGACATCCTTGGTAAAAGTAAGGGTGCTGATATTGTTAATGCTAGGAGTCTTGTTGCGTGGGCTCTTTGCAATGAAATGAACTTTGGCTATTCAGAGGCTGGGAGAAAACTTGGGAAAGATCATGCTACAATTATGAATGCTACAAAAAAAGTGAAGCGTGTCTTAGGTACTGATGATTTTAAATTGAAGCCAAGAGAATTTGCCCTTAAGAAATTTGTTAGTGGATGGGAAGAGAAAAATAATTAATTATTCTAGGATAGCTTTGATTCGCCTTACTCCAGATCCGCTTGATCCTTCTTTTTTGATTTTGAAAGTTCCTAGCTCTGATGTGTTCTCTACATGAGGTCCCGCGCAGATCTCTTTACTGAAGTCACCGATAGAATATACTTTTACTTTGTCGCCATACTTTGAATCGAAGACTCCTGCTGCTCCTTGCTTTCTTGCTTCGTCTAATGAAATTTCTTCTAATGTTACAGGAATGTTTTGTTTTATCTTTTCATTGATTAAATCTTCGATTGATGTTTTTTCTTCATCTGTTAATTTTCTGTCGAAGTTGAAATCGAATCTTAATCTTTCAGGTGTTATGTTAGATCCTTTCTGGAAAATCTCTTTGTCGTTTAGGACTTCTCTTAGTGCTTCGTTTAACATGTGGCATGCTGTGTGGAGTTTTTTTGTTTGTTCTGAGTTATCTGCTAGACCTGATTTGAACTTTCCTGCCGAGGCTGTTTGTGATAACTTCTGATGTGCTGCTAGCGCTTCTTGGAAACCTTTCTCATCTACGCCTACTTCTTTTTCATCTGCTAGCTCTTTTGTCATTTCGATTGGAAAGCCGTATGATTGGTAAAGTAAGAATGCTTCTTTGCCATGGATCTCTCCGTCTAAGGACATTTTGTTAAATTGTTTCAATCCTTTTTCTAGGGTTTTTTCAAACTTATCTTCTTCTTTGTTTAACTCGTCGATTATTTTTTGCTTGTTGTTTTTTAGAATGTCGTAGTCGCTGTAGATTTTTAGGATTTCTTTTACTAGTGGTGTTGTTAGATCTGCTTCTGTTGGGATTTCTAGCTTCTTTGAGTAACGGACTGCTCTTCGGATTAGTCTTCTTAGGACGTAGCCTTGTTCTGAGTTTCCTGGGACTATGCCGTCGGCGATTATGAATGTTGCGGCTTTGATATGGTCTGCTATGATTCGCATTGCTTTTTGATTGTCTTTGTATTCTTTGTTTGATAATTTTTCGATTATTTGGATTAATGGTTGCCACATATCGGCTTCGTAGTTATCTTCTAAGTTGTTTAGGGTTGCGATGATTCTTTCGAGTCCTCCACCGAAGTCAATATTTCTTTGTTCTAATTTTTTGTAATTTCCTTCTTTGTCTTTATCGTATTCCATTAAGACGTTATTTCCTAGCTCGACCCACCTTTCATCTTCTGGGTCAAATGTTTCTGGTACTGGAATGTCCCTTGGCTTCCAGTAGAATATTTCGGTATTTGTTCCGCAGGGCCCTGTAACCCCTGCCGGTCCCCAGAAATTGTCATCAATTAAGAAAGCTATTTTCTCTTTTGGTATTCCCAAGGATAATAATTTTTCTTCTGAGCCCATATCTTTTGGCGCTCTGTCGTCTCCCTTGAAGCAAGTTGCTGCCAGTCTTTCTATTGGGATGTTTAGTTTCTTTGTTAAGAATTCGAATGTAATTTCTATTGCGTCTTCCTTCCAGTAATCTCCGAGGCTCCAGTTTCCCATCATTTCGAATAGAGTGTGGTGGAATGTATCACCTACTTCACTGATGTCGATTGTTCGAAGGCATCTTTGAATGCCGACTAATCTTTTTCCTTGAGGGTGTTTTTCTCCTAGTAGGTTTGGAACTAGGGGTTGCATTCCTGCTGTTGTGAATAGGACTGTTGGGTCGTTTTCTGGAACGAGAGATGCGTTAGAAATTTTTTTGTGGTCTTTCGACTCGAAAAATTCTACGTACTTTTTTATTAGTTGTTTTCGGTTCATTCTTATGGAAGCAACATTTAGGTTTTAAATGTTGCTTTCTGCTTGTGGAAATTGCTTCAGTAATTGCGGCTTGTTTTTTGGGGAGGGGGCTTGTTGAAAATTATCTTTGATGATTTTTGCTTGTTGCTTCGCGCTTGTGGGGAAAGGGGGAGGGAAGGGAACTTCCACTCAAGGTATACCCTCGGCTTCGGGCAGGATTGTTTGGATTGTTTGGATTATGCGGATTGTTGATTTTGGGTTAGGGGTTAGTTAACAGAATGCTAGATCGGAAGTACCCGATGGAATTGGAGCAAGTTTTAGTTGCTCTTCCATTATTTTTATATGTTCTTCAGATATGGCTTTGTCTAGGAAAATTGCCAAGAATTCGCTGCTGTGTCCTGCATCTTGAAATAAGTATCCCATCTCTCCAAGAGTATTAAATAACTCTAGCCATGTTTCATTTGTAACTTTTTTTGACTCATCCCCCTCGATTAGATGTACCCTATAACAATTATCTCTTCTAGAACCTGCATGTTTTGCCCAATATGGTCCGTATGGATTTGCTCCTGATAAATTAGCCATCTTAAACTTAGGACTATTAGGCATTTAAGTTTTATTGTTGTGGAGATATGTCTTTACCTGGTAGGTGGTCCTAGTGGACTAAGAATTTAGTTCTCTAAGTTTTTCTTGGATTAGTTTTAGCTCGTCTTCGATGTCGTCTCGTTTTGCGAATGCTTTTTTGACTTTTTCTGGTGAAGGTTCTTCTTTTTGTACTGACTTTGGAACTTTTGGTGTTGGCATCTTGCCTGTAATTGATCCTGTTTCATTTAGGACGGATGCGAATAATTTGTGGAGTCTTTTCTTTAGGTCTTGTTTTTGTCTTGCTAGAACTTTTAGGTTGTGGAGTCTTTTTAGAGTTGTTAGAAGATCGGCTTGACCTAGTAGGACGTTTGATTTACATATACGATAAATGTCTGGAGAAATTGAGACGAAAAGTTCTTCTTTTGTAGCCATGATTTAGACCGCTTCGAGGGTAGACCGCTTCGCTGGTAGACCGGCTTTGCCTGGTAGACCGCTTCGCTGGTAGATAATTTGCTTAACGGATTTCATTTTAATTTTTTTTATTTTAGATTTGGTTGAAGATGCCTGCGTCGACTTCTGCTAATCTCGATTTGATTTTTTCGACGTCTTCAGTCCAGCCTTTTAGCTCTTCTTCCTCTTTGGATTTTACACCTTTTATTTTTGCTAGAACTGATTCTATTTCTTTTACTTTGTCTTTTATACTTTCAAAGTTTTTTTGTGCTGCTTGGAATTTGTCTATTCTTACGAAGATTGGTTCTGCTGATTTTGGAGTTGGGACTGTTGGGACTGTTGGATTTAACTCTGGAGTCTTTTGTGGAGTGTCGGCGGTTGAAGAGGTCTTTGGTAGTTCTGGTATTCCTGTTTCTGTTACGGAAGGCTTCGGAGGAATCGCTGGTCCTCCTTGCTCTTCTGTAACGTGGAGACCTTCTGGGATTTCCACGTGCACCTCTTCTTCACCAGGAGATGGCATGTCAGCAACAGCCGATTTAACCATTTCTTGATTCATAGTTTCGTTCTGAGAAGTTGCTGGGAATGATGGTAATTCTGGGAGGTCTTTTTTTACTGGTTTTGTTGGCGCTGGTGTAGCTGTTGGAAGTTCTGGCAATCCTTGTGCTGTCGGTATTTCTGGAACCTCTTCTTTTTTATTAAATAATCCCATGATATGATTTAGACAAATTCTTTTTTATAGGTTCGTAGTAATTTTGTAGGGACTACAGAATTACAGAACGGCTTTGCCTTAAGAACGCTTCGCTTAAGATTTAAGAACGCGCTTTGTGCTTAAGATTGGGGCTTCGCCCGTAGATGTTTTGGAAAGGTATTTAAAAGGAAATTGATTTTATTAAATATGCAAGTTAAACTTCTACACGATCTTGTCGAGGAAATGGCTGGTGAGGATACTGGTAGGATTGTTGATATTCTGTTTGGGAAGAAAGATGTTAATGAGTTTTTGATAGCGAAGAAGATGGAGTTGACGATTAATCAGGTTCGGAATATTTTGTATAAGCTTTCTGCTGATGGGCTTGTTTCTTTTATTAGGAAGAAAGATAAAAGGAAAGGTTGGTATATTTATTATTGGACTTTGAAGACTGAGAAATGTTTGGTGAAGTTGGAGCAATCTTTGCTTAAGAAAATTGAGAGTCTTCAGGGTATTCTTAATAGTCGAGAGACGAAGCGATTTTATATTTGTAAGCCGTGTGGAATTGAGGTTGGCGAAGAGAAGGCTTTAGAGCATGGGTTTAGTTGTGAGGAATGTGCTGAGGTTTATGAGTTGTCGGACAACAGTGGGCCGATTAGGGATACTAAAGCCCGAACTACTAGGACGCAGAAGGATTTGGAATTGATTCAAGCTGAACTTGTTACTATAAGAGAGAAAGAAGCTAGGAAGAGAGCTCGTGCTGATAAGAAGGCTGCAAAGGAAGAGGCTGAGAGGAAAGCATTAATGAAGGCAGTTAGAGCGGCGGCTAGGAAGAAAGTTGCTGAAGCAAAGGCTAAAGCTGAAGGGAAGACTTTGCCTAAGAAGAAGACTGCTGTTAAGAAGAAGGCTCCGGCTAAAAAGAAAACTGTTGCTAAAAAAAAGGCTACTAAGAAGAAGGCTGTTGCTAAAAAGGTTGTGAAAAAGAAGGCTGTTGCTAAAAAGAAAACTGTTGTTAAGAAGGTTATTAAGAAAGCTGTTAAGAAATTGCCAGTGAAAAAAGTTATGAAGAAGAAAATTAATTTGGCGAGTAGATTAAAAGGAAAGATGTCTGGGAAATAAAATGGTGAGGAAACAGATTTTCTCGACATATACGGGAATGATTATTGCCGCTAATGTTGTATTCTTTATTGGGGCCTTAATATTAATGAATTCTATTGATGGAGATAAAGCTGTTTCGTTGATTGCGCTGATGCCGGCGACTGCTTTGGCAGGTCAGAATATTTGGACTTTTGTGACGAGTATGTTTATGCATGCTAATTTTACGCACCTTCTTGTGAATATGATTTCTTTGATGTTTATTGGGAATTTTGTTGAGAAGCTAGTCGGGAAGAAGAGGTTTATTTGGCTTTATTTTGTTGGCGGGCTTTTTGCTGGGATTTTGTTTGTGGCGATTGCGGCTATGACTGGGGTTGATTTTAATGTTTATGCCGTTGGAGCTTCGGGTGCGATTTTTGCGCTTGGTGGGTTATTGGCGGTTTTGACTCCGAAGTTGCCTGTTCTGGTTTTCTTTATTATTCCGATGCCTATGTGGGCTGCCATGGGTGTTTTAATGTTTGGGCTTTGGGCTTTGTCCTTGGGACTTGGTCTGCCTATTGGGAATACTGCTCATCTTGGCGGATTGATTGTTGGGCTTGGTTATGGTTTTTACCTGAAGAAGAAGTATCCGAGAAAAACTAAAATGATATCGAAGTATTTTGCTCGATGAAGAAGCAAAATACTTTAGTTGATCAGTATTCGAAGTGTTGGAAATTTTTTAAGGAATCTCGGTGGCATGTTATTTTTGCTTTGGGTTTGTTTTGTTTGACATTTTTGATTGGGTTTGTTTATCCTTATTTTTTTAGGGTTGAGATATTTAATTTTATTAAGGATTTGATGTTGATGATTGAGGGGAAGGGTGCATCTGAACTAGTTGTTTTTATATTTTTAAATAATATTCAAGCGAGTTTGATGGCGATGGTTTTGGGAATTGGGATTGGGATTTTTCCTTTGGTAACGACTGTTATTAATGGGTATTTGCTCGGGTTTGTTTCGAGAGAGGCTGTTTCTGTTGGTGGGCTTTCTGTTATGTGGCAACTTGCGCCTCATGGGATTTTTGAATTGCCTGCTGTGATATTTTCGATTGGGATTGGGCTGAAGATTGGCGGGGATATGTTTAGTGGAGAAGTTGGGAAGAAGATGAAGTATAATTTTATTGAAGGTTTTAGGTTTTTTGCATTTGTTGTTTTTCCCTTGTTGGTTACTGCTGCGATTATTGAGGGTGTGTTGATAGGGATGTTGGGTTAGAAAATTGTGATTTGGAGACTCTTAGATTGTATGTATCTGCCCATTTCGTATATGCTCTCCAGCCTTGATATGTTTCTGATATTTTATTTGAAGATATGCATCCTTCGTGAAATAAATCCAATTTCCTTTTCATGCTTCTGATATTTCTTTTTCTTAATAATCTGTGATGATAGAAGTTTCTAAACCCTACAAAGTCTATCCCCTTCGAGAGTGAGGTTATTCTTGATTTTTGTGGATGTAGCTCTAATCCCAATTCTATTTTTAAAAACTTGTCAATGTCTTTCTGGAATTTTTCTAATTTCTTTTTTGAGTCATGTAAGATGATAAAGTCGTCAACGTATCTTATGTAATATTTTATTTTTAGTTTATGTTTGGCAAAATGGTCCAGTTCATTTAGATAGATATTGGCAAAAAACTGACTTGTTAAGTTTCCTAATGGCATGCCTTTAATAACATCTCGTGTCGTGTGTGTGTCTAGAATTGATTTAATGAGCAATGTAACTTTTTCGTCTTCTATTTTTCTTTTGATTATTTTAATTAATGTTTTATGGTTAACTTCTTCAAAATAATGTTTTATGTCTGCTTTAAAACAAAATGCTTCTGACTTTAAATTATTAGTTATTTTTCCTTTGAACAAGTCAAATCTTTTTATTGCGAATAAATTTCCTTTTCCTTTTTGGTTTGCGCAGGAATCATAAATGAATATCTTTTGAAAAATTGGTTCTATAACATTGCATAGCGCGTGATGAATAATTCTGTCTCTGAAATCCGATTTGCTTATTTTACGAGTCTTTGGATCTCGTAAAATAAATGTTTGTGATGGTTTTGGGTTATAGCTCATAGACATTAATTCAAATTGTAGCTGCTCTAAATTATCTATTATATTTTCTTGAAATTTGATAACATAATCTTTTCTGGATTTACCCTTTCTCGCTTTCTTGAAAGCGAGAACTAAGTTTTCCCAATCATAGATTTTATGATAAATATTTTTATTGGTTTTCATTATAAATTGTCCGAGAGATAAACTATTTCGAGATTCGAGTTACTGTTCGATGGATTCCTGTCGCAATTCAGGTTAGCCCTGTCGGAGTCCGCATAGAACCTCGCGAATCAGATAGCCAATTTATCAATTGGGTCTTAGTTTGACTTCACCGAAATTCCTCGCGAGGAATTTCTGTATTTTATGACTTAAAATAAACTTAAATGATGTGCTAATAAATTGACGTGTAGTCCGTCTCCAATCTCTTGCTCAGGGAGAGAAGAGTTTTTAGGACTGAAATTGAAATAAGAGCTAGTTTAAAAAAGTTTCGTGGTCGCTTCGCGACAAAAAAGAATTGTTCAACTAGTTCACTGAGCGAACAGCCCTTACCCCGAGATTCGAGTCACTGCCCGATGGATCCCCGTCGCAATACAGGCCAGCCCTGCCGGAGCCCGCACAGAACCACGCGACAGAATTATTGTCGCTCATCGGAGCCCAATAATATAAATTTCCTGATCCTGTCTTCTTTGAGGGTAATCCTTGTTTCGTTGGAGAATTTATCCAACTATCTAAAGAAATTCCAGGATCTCTATCTTCCATTAGGGTATTTTTTTGAAGATGTTTTGATTCTTGATGTACTAAATTTTCACCTTGATAAATATGTTTAGAGTTAATACATAGGTTTCCATCTTTTTGCTTGAAGTCTGCATCAATCCATTCTGCTCTCCACGGGCTTTCTACTTTAGTAATTCCATCGTAGATATCTTGGTTGTTGTTTTTTGTATATTTTAAAATTTCTACGAATTCTGGGAGAGTTGGCATTCTTTTTCCGTTTTCTTGAAGTAATCTGTGAGATTCAAACCAGTTTTTACCGAGGTGTGTTCTTTCTTTTGCCACTTGGAGTTTTATTGATTCAATGTAGAATTCTGAATCGTTTGAGGGAGTTACTACGGTATAGACTGAAGGATTTAATGCTTCTAGTATTGCTTTGCTTACTTCTATGATTATTCGTTCCATGGTGCTTTATTGAAATTTAAGTTTATAAGTTTTGTGGTTGTTACTTTTTAATAGAGGTAACATTTTATTTTTGGGTTAGAAATCGAAGATTGTTTTTTGTTTTCCATATTCGTTTAGTAGCCAGGATTTTTGCTTGATTTGTTCCATTGGTAATTGGATTCTTGTTTGCATGTTTTTGATTGCGTCTTCTATTGTGTCGAAGTATTTTGGTTTGTTGTTGAATGCTCGTCTTGTTGTTTCTCTTACGATGCCGACTCCTAATGGTGCGTAATATTCTGGTCTTATTTCTCGGAAGATTAGAACTGTTGCTTGTCTGTTTATTTTTGTTAGGTATTCTGTTAAGGGGAGTCGCATTGCGTAGTATCCGCCGGTGACGTTTGTCGCGTACGTTTTACGTCCGCGGAAACTTTCGTAGTCTTGAGCGAAGGTGAAAGTTTGGTTGTTGGTTGTTGGTTGTTGGTTGTTGGTTTCGTCTGGGGTATATATCGAACCTGCTATCCATGCTTCTAGGGCTTCGAATGCGAATTTGCCTGGGAGCAATAATGCTTCGATGTAGTTGCCTACGAAGTTTCCTGAGAATAAAGTTATCTTGTTTATTTCTGGGAAGTATCGAATTCTTTCTAAGTGTTGTTTTGAGATTGTGTCATCTGTTGCTGTGATGCTCCATCTTGTTGGAACCATTCTTCTTCTTATCTTTTTTCCTAGTAATCCTATAGATAGTAATTTTTGTAGGTGGTCTACTTTTGTTTTTGATTGGTAAAGTTCTTGTAATGCTGTTGTTGCTTTGACGTCGTAGTCTGAAGTTAGATAATCGACTTTTTTTGATACCTTAACGTTTTCTTCGAGGATGACTTTTTTTATTGGGGCTGGGTTTGTCATTGGCCGGAAAACTGAATCTGGTGTGAATTCTAATGTTGGTTTTTTCTTTAGGAAGAATTCTGTTGATACTGGTTTACTAGATAGGGCTAATTCTTGTGTTACTTGTTTTAATCTATCATTTGATTTAATATTTGTTTTTGCTCGGCCGTAAATTAGTTGGCCTCTAAGTCTTAATACGTTTGCGACTGAGAAGTTGTTTGATGACCATTCTTCGGCTGTTGCGAAGTTTGAGATGTTGTCGTTATCTTGCGGGGCTAGGATTCCTGAGTTTACATAAGGGTAGCCAATTCTTCCTACGAAAAGTTCTGGCGCCGATTTTCCTGAAAAGTGGGTTACTAGCTTACGGCTAACTGCTGACCGCTGACCGATCAAGACATCTCTAATTTTTTTGAGATTTTTGTTTGGTAACTTCATTTATATTTCTGAGACAATTGCTTATGTCTTATTGATATCTTGTTTTATTTTTTTTATCAAACCGCCTAATCTTGCTCCGATTATTTGAATGTCGCTAATTAATTCTATGAATTTTTCTTGAACGATGTAATTAAAATCTTTTGACATTAGAATGAAGTTCTCGCATTCTCTTAGGCTTCCCATCGAAATATATAGGAATCTAAGAAAATCTTTATCTGAGCTTCTTCCAGTTCCTTCTGCGATGTTTGCGGAGATACTTAGAGATGCACGTCTTAGCTGAGAAGTTATTGAATATATTTCTTCTTTTGGAAAATTAGCTGTAATTTTGTATACCTTTTTTCCGAATTCAAAAGATAATTTCCAAGCTTCCAGCTTTTTGAAATCTTGCATATTATGTTTATTATTATACTAATCTTTAAGGCTAGTTAGTCCGATTAGAAGTGATGCTGCGCCGATAAGAAGTAGTAGCCACATTATTCCGCCTTTAAGGAAGGTTAGTGCTGCCGCTCCGAATCCTGCGAAGTTCACGATCCACGCGTAGATTGGTACTAGTAAAAATATCAATCCGATTAGTATTCCGATGAATTTATTCATGGTTGGTTAAGATTGGTTTTGTTTATATAGATTTGTGTGGTTGGATAATGTGGACTGGGTGCTATGTAACATGTAATGTAACAAGGTACACGGTTGGGGAATGGAGGGGCAACACGGAGGACACGGAGGAGGGAGGGATTCTCTTGTAGGAGATTTTATAAATAATGTTTTCTGTAATAATGTATGAAAAAGGTGGTTGGGTATGTTTTGGCTGTTGTTGGTTTGGTTGTGATGGTAATTGGGTTTGGAATTGTGCCTGTCGAGATTGGTTTTTTGGAAGGTGTTGCTGGGAATTATGTTAGTGGAGCTGGAATCGTTCTTGTTATTATTGGGGCTGTTATTGCTGCGAAGGGTTCTGGAGGTTCTGGAAGGGCTAGGCATGCGAGTGAGGAGGTTCCTATTTATGAGGGGACTGGGAAGAAGAGGAAGATAGTTGGGTATCGGAAGGACTAGGCGACTTGTTGGATATAGGAAGAATTAGAAGGGATTTTTTTTGGTTGTTATTTGTTTTGGGGGATGTGTGTTATTTTGTTTATTTTTGTTGTCTCTAAAGGATAGTAACAAATAGTAAGCTTTATATAGTGTTTTCGCATTGTATATGTATGGAAAAAGGGTTAAATTTTAGGAGTATTGCATGGTTGCTTTAGTTGCGCGTATGACTAGTGTTGGGGGTTCTTTGAAGGAAGGAATTGCTTATAGTACTGGTTTTAACACGGAGGCATCTCGTGATCTTGCTGCTGATAGGTCTAATATTAATGGGAAGAGTGTTGTGGAGAAGTTGTCTTTTTATGCTGGTGGTATTCTTGGAGGGGCTTTGGATATTCTTACTCTTGGGTATGGTGAGAGGAAGAGTCATAATGAATTGGTTTATGGGAAGAGTGATGTGAGTTATTCTAGTTTTGATTTGGGTGGTGATATGGATGCTAGGGAAAGTAGGTTGAATGGATTTGTTGCGAGATATGCAGCGAAGCATGGTATTGATATTGAAGAGGAATCTTCTGCTGGTAATTTAGAGGAAACTGTTGAGGGTGCTGATGCTGCTCAAAGAAGGGTTGATGCGAATGTTCGAGAGTATGGTGCGGTTAGTGAGAGTTCTGATGATAATGGTGAGAGATATGCTAATAGGGTTGATGATGTTGACAAGGCTTATGGTATGGCTCTGAAGGAAGATGAGGGTAGGGTTATGATGTATAAAGATAGGTTGAAGAGAAATGGTGGAAGTTTGGAGGAAAAGAGTTTGATTAGTGAGAAGTTAGTTGGTAGGAAGTTAGTTGGTAAGAAATTGGAGAATTATGTTGCTGGTGTTTCTGCTGAGCTTGATGAGGTTGAGGAGAGAATAAAAAAGGGTAAGAAGGTTGTTGAGGCTGCTGCTCGGAGTGTTGGGAAGTATGATCCGAAAAATGCTGTTGGTGAGGCTGTTGAGGGTAAGAAGATATATGGTGTGGATGTTGATGGATTGGGGAATGGTAAGTTGAGGGAATTTATAAGTTGGGCAGATGATGAGGGTATGGATAGGAGTGAGATAGCTGCTTATGTTAATAATTTTAGGAAGAGAGATAAGAAGAACGTGTGGAAGAAGAGAAAGGCTGAAGAGAAATTTGTTTACGAAGCAATGAATAAAGATTTTGATTTTGATTTTGGTAACATGGGATGGTCTGGCGATGTTGCTTTGAGGATCATGGGGCAGAGGGAGGCACTTAGTAATAAGTTAAAGGATTTGAGTGGGACCGATAGGAAGTTAGCTGAGAAGATTGTTAGAGGTGGTTATGTTAGTTCTCTTGGAATTCCTGTCTTATACACTGATAATGACAAGGACGACGAGAATCTTCCGAGATCAAGCAGAGGCTTTAATGATAAGGAAGTTAGAGATCTAGTTGACAAGATTGCGCCCAAGAGGGTTACTGCCAGACCTACTACTACATCTAAGCCTGCCCCTGTTCCTAATCCTGCACCTGTTATACATAGATCTATAACACCGATAGTGCCTGCGTCTGTGCCTAAGCCTATTCTCACAGCAAAAGAGAAGAGAAAGGGGCAATTAAAAGATCTTGGCAATCAGTTGAACTGGATATTTAAAAACGACCAAGATAACGCATGGAGTTATATTAATGATGATGATGTATATTTAAGCAATGCTAATGTTCCGGTAATTAAGGCGAATAATCCAAATGAGTCTGAGTCTCAAAAGAAAAGGAATTTAAATGTTTACGAAAAAAGAAAAATGCTTGATATGATGGGACTATAAATTAGATTAATCTAGATCTTTATGAAGTTTTTTGGCTCGCTCTTCCATGTCTCTTAATACCTTCTGTGCCGTTTTCTTCTTTGCGCCTTGTAGGTTTAGGAGGGACATGTCTTCTCTCATTACTTTGATTTTCTTTTCGATTTCGATGTAGTTTTGGATGTCTCGTGATTTTTTCATTGCCTTTCTTTCGGCTTGGCTGAACTGTGTGTGAATTGGTCCGTCTGCTAGGATTGAGATTACGACTGCGGCGATTCCTGCGTAGTAGATGTAGCTTGCTGTTCCGACGTCGTTGTATCTGAAGCCGGTTAGTGCGACTAGGGCTGCGCCGTAGAGGATCCATCCGATTTGTCTGGTACGATGTCCGAAGCCGGATTGATGTAGGAAGAAGAAGTATATTAGGAAAGGTAGTAAGGTTGTGATACCGACTGCGAATGCGCCGTATTGTAATAGGATTACTCTGACGAATTCTGTTGGGAGGTATCTTACTGCTAGGATTGAGATTGCGGATGCTATGATGATTGTGATTTTTTTATCTCTTCCGAAGATGTCGTTTGCTTTTAGGACGGTGTATGTTACGAAGAATATGATTAGTAGTATTAGGATTTTGGCGAAGAAGAATTCGTCGTAGGATTCTAGGTTGAACATTGCGGTAGTTATGAAGTCCATTAGGATTATGATCATGTCGTTTGCGCCGCTTGCTAGTCGGTCGAGGCCTTCGACGGGGCCTGCTGAAACTAATGAAGAAAACATTATAGATAGGAATGCAAATATACCACCGTTTCTTTTCATGATAGGATTAGATTGTTGAAGTTTTTAAAGATTGCTGGCGGTTAGAACGTTGCGACTTTAGAGATTAGAACGCTTCGGCTGTAGAACGCTACGGCTGTAGAGATTGTTTTGGGAATGGTTGCTATTTTGTTTTGGGAATGGTTATGTAATTTGTAGTGTGGTAAAGGTACACGGTTGGGGGATGGAGGGGCAACACGGAGGACACGGATTTTTTGGGAGTTTAAGAAATATGGCACGCGGATGAACGCGGATGAACGCGGATACGGGAACGAATGGAATGAGTGATTTGGTTGCGATGCTCAACTCCCAGCTTGTTCATGGGTTTTGTTTTTACTGAGTGATTGTTCGAATGAGTGTTGGTATAGTTATTGTGGAGTTTAGAAATGTTTATAAAGAATTTAGGTGTTGGTTTAGTATGAATGGGAAAAGAGTTTTGGTGATTGGACTTTTAGGTTTATTTATGATTAGTATGTTGGCTGGGGTTGTTTCGGCTGATAGTGTTTGGGATGACGTAAAAGATTTGTTTAGTTCTGGTGATGAAGATAGTACTATGGGTGCAAACTTTGCCAAGATATTATTAATTGCGCTTGTTGCCATGATTATATATTCTATTGCTGGCGCGATTCCGTTTATTCCCGATAATGAACTCGTTAGATGGAGTATCTCAATTATCGTTGCGGTATTATCTTTCCTTTTCATTAGTGTTGCTGATGTAAGATATGTTCTTATTAATTATCAGGCCCTTGGGATAGCTTTGACTACATTTGTTCCATTGATTATAATTATTGTATTCACTTGGGAATTTAGAACTAAGAAGCCTGAGATTGCTGGTCCTGTTAATAAGTTAATTTTAACTCTTTTCGTTATTTATGCTGGATGGACTTGGCTTACATTGGATCTTGGGAAGGATACTACATCCGCTCTTAAATGGATATACCCTATAACTATATTGGCAGCACTTGCATGGATGTTTTTGGAAACACGTATTTTCTTCAAAGTGTTTAAGGCTAAACTTAAAGGTGAAAGCGAGGAATCGAATTTAGATAAGATTAATGACTGGAATAGTCAAATTCAAAGACTTCAGGATCAACAGAAAACCGCTAAAGGGGAAACCTTTGATAGAAATGCAGGACAAATCAAAGATTTGATTGAAAAAGTTAAGAATGCTGAACAACAATAACTGCTCCGGCTCTGTTGAAAAAGTCGAATAAATAAAGATGTATCACCTACAATATTTAACTAAAACAGAGGTGATACTGTGAAACAAACAAACCTAAGTATAAAAATTAAGCGATTGCTTAAACGAACTAAAT
>Ga0233410_10000007_pt1 | contig 84951 bp, 105 predicted proteins | sample Na_anoxic_1_MG_FD_179869 | JGI IMG/M metagenome (GOLD analysis project Ga0233410, IMG submission 179869) | Seawater microbial communities from Saanich Inlet, British Columbia, Canada - Na_anoxic_1_MG | ecosystem: Environmental > Aquatic > Marine > Inlet | place: Canada: British Columbia...
ATATTAAAATTCTCTTTCGTCGTAATCTTCTTCGTATTGATCACCTATTGTATGGATGAAAGCTTTGTTAGTTGCATCCACGAAATGGTGTTCAATGTTGGTTAGGAGATAATTGTTACTTCTTCTTGTCGTTGTCGCTGTGTTGATAGTCGGGAAAACCAATTCCTTCTTACCGATATAGAGATCATACTCTGATTGGGGGATTCTGTCAAGTTCATCTTTGATAAACTGAATCTTTTCTGCATCGTAAGCTATAACTTGGTCAATACAGAAGACAGCAACGCCTAGTGGATCACGAAACCTTGATTTTGCGCCCTTACGGACATAAAAACTAGCTTGCTTCCATTCATCATAGGTCATTGCAGTATCTTCTATACTAAATTCTTCCATTAATCTTCTAGTGCTTCAATCTCCATAGGAGTCAGCTTTTTTCCTGTGTTCTTTGGTATTGCTTCTACAGCTCTCTCCAACTTAAATTTACCATGTGTTAAACGATCATCCAATGGATAATCAACAGCTTCATAAGAGGCTTGTAACATGCGTTCTTCCCAATCCTTTAATCCATTATAAGAAGCTCTACGCTTAATCATCGAATGAATAGTATCAATATATGCAGTACATACAAAATGTTGTTTCTCTTGCGCTTCTGTAAGAAGTACGAATTGTTCTAATGTTTTTTGAGTCATGTTAAGTGTGTGTTTTAACTAGTGCCTTCATTTGTTTGACTGTATTCATATGATCTTTGATCATGGTTTCAATTGAGTCTGTGGCAAGATTACAATAAGATGCATCACATGACTTAGGTTGCCCTCCACATGGTCTACCTTTATCATCACCTACTCGACTATATCTAAATAGCGGGTTGGGTGTGTGTAGTTTGGTTGATCCAAATGTTGTATAAGGTTCTCTTTCTTCAATTTCATTTAAGATGAAGAATCCCTTATGACATGTAGTGATTAAGTCACCAATCTTCATTCCGTTATATGATTGCATTTTATTAATATTTTATTTTTAAGTTGGTACATCTGATAGGAGTCGAACCTACAACATTTGGAGCCTAAATCCAACGCCTCTACCAATTGGGCTACAGATGCATTTGATATTTACCTTTCGTTAAAATAACAACAACGTCTTATGATTGATATATAGCACAAGAACTAAAAAGTGTTTTCGGGTGAGTGAGCCTAATAATCTATTTAGAGAAGTTTCGCTACTCAGTACACCCTAGTTAACTATACATACTCACCAGAGTTGAAGGAATCGAACCCATGTATACTCATTCAACTATAAGGTAATTAATCCTATAGAGAATTATTAATTGGTACTGATGACAGGATTTGAACCTGCATACTCCGAAGAGTGGGATGGCTTAAACATCCAGTGTATTCCGTTCCACCACATCAGCTTTTTATTATTGTTTAAATTGGAGACGATTTAGGACTTTTACCTCATTTTGATTAATAATGCCATCATCGGTAGCAACTATGTTTTCTCCTTGTCGATCAACTAAGGATGTTGGTACATGTGGGGAATTCCGAGATCCCGTCCTGACAATTATCGGTCGTCTGCTCTGCCTCTGAGCTACACATGTATTTTATTTTATTATTCACTACTAATTCGTAGATTATCTGATGTATGATCCATATGTACACATGGTTGATCTAAACATTCTTGATGATTGTTGAATGCATCATCGCCACCATCAAGGAGCCAATCAATAAACTGTTCTTTAAGAATTGGATTATCAAATGTAAGTAATACGTTATTTTCTTCCATAATTTTTTAATTCATCATGGACACTATCCTTACCGCTTAGTCTTAACGGATAGTGTCCCATACATATATTCGTGATGGTATAGCGGTGAATATATGGTATTGGTACAAGATGCAGATACCGATTCTGCGACCTATTGAGTGTAAACCAATTGCTCTACCATTGAGCTAATCTTGCATTTGATGTTAATAGTCAGTGAGTATTGTACTGACACCTCACTGACTATTAACTATGTAGTTTGTGACGTTATCCACACGCCCCCTTCATGATACTACAATCACTTGCTATGTCTTTTGCGGATTTGTAACATAGCTTCATTGTCCGAACTGGTTCGCGCTAAGAAGAAGCGTTCCGAACTATCTTTGTTTAGTTTCGATGAATGTATTGGTTGAACGTATGTCAAGTTGCGCTTGACAGGTTCTGAATAATTAATCCTCTATATTCATCTAGATTGTTTTTGTTCTATGTAATCTAATCACAGGCATCTTTTTGTTGATTTGTAGAATGCGTTCTCTCGACATACTGTATTTGTTTTGTATACCGAGCTTGGTATTCCCAATGGAACTCGAATCCATTTCTAGCGAGTGAAAGTCGCTTGATTTAACCATATAATCTATAGGAACATTTATTTTATTTTTTGTAATCTATACCTAATTTAATACAACGCTTTCTTACTGCGTTGTCACTGACATTATAGTATTTTCCCACCTTAGTCAAGGGGATTCGGTCAATTACTACCATTTTTTCCATAGAGCTGACACTCCAAGACATAATAGTTTACCTACTATACATCCTGCGACGAAGCACAGTATTGTTATGGTTTGCTCACTCATTTTTTATAGGTTACTCTCTATTAGTTGAATTGCATCATCTGCCATGCCATTAATATGACTCATTACATCATTAGCACTCCATCCTTCAAATGCTACCCACTCATGATCCGAAAGAAATTCATCTTGATCTTCTTCTGACATATCACGCCAATCATCAGGAATGTGTTCAGTGAGAGCGTTTCCGCTCATTTTCTGTAGGACTTTGAATTTTTGCTCTTTAGTTAGTTTCATTTGCTTTGCTTGTTTGCGTTGGCAGATCCTAGCACGATTTGGGGGTCTTGGTCAAGCTCTTTCGGGTCTTTTTCTTCCTTTTTATTTGGTATTTGGTGAGGTTGCTTGATTCCGTGGTATAATCCCATTTCATCGCCCAATTTAACCTCTTTCCAATCAACAAACGGAAGATCCATTATACCAATAATAGCACCTTCTGCCTTTGCCACACTTGGAAATCTCAATTCATTAATAATGTCTTTATCGAATGTTTCATTCCACTTGTCTTGAGATATTGCATCTAATACCCATCTCTTCACGAAGAATGCTCCAAATGAAACTAAACCAATTGGGTCACATTCCATTCTACTAGCTTCTGACCACCAGTTCCAATGTTGTCCCATTTTATAAACCCATTTTCCTGCAAGGTCTAAACCATATGGTAGTGATGGTAATTCTCCTTTCATTAGTGTGTCCCATTCAAAGATTGCGATAGTGTCACTATCAATACTCTGTCCATGAACCTTCCACCAATTACGAAGTTTCCTATCTCCATTCCGCCATGCTTCATCCCTTGAAATAGAATCATCAACATCTGAGATGATCTCTACTCGTACATCGGGATTATAAAATTCCAACCACTCTAAATGAGGTACAACTAATTCATTAGTTATATTGTCTCTATGAGTAAGTATAAGAACTGTCGTTGGTTTATGGTTTATTATCATTTGTTGTTGGTTGATGCGGCAGATCTTAGCACGATTTGTTGCTCTTGGTCAAGCTCTTTCGGGCTTTTTCTTCGAAATAAATTGGTGTGAATGATGGAAGTCGAATCCATGACCGTCAAATTAAAAGTTTGCTGCTCTACCCACTAAGCTACATTCACATTATTTAAGATATTTTTCTATATCTGGCATACCTTTGTACCAGTTAAATTGTTTTGCTGTTCGTTTTCTATGACAGTTGGCGCATCTTGTTTCGCATTTATTCAACTCTTCTATAATTCGTTTCCAACTATATGATTCTCCGACCATCTCTGATATATTTTTAAATTTTGTATCTACATCTCTATGATCTGAATCTAATATGACTGGATTTGCTTCTCCGCAATCTATACAAGGGTTATCTAAATAGTAGTTAAATATTGAACGCATGTTCTCCATCCTAACCCTTTTATTTCTCTCTTGTACCGCTATCTTATGTTCTATTGGGTTCTCTTTATAGTATTGTCTAGATCTGATATTACTACACACTCTGCACATTGTGTTATACCCATCTGGTTTTGTCTTATTCTTATTGAAGGATTCTAATGATTTTATTTCTCCACACATAGAGCATGATTTTTCGAAGATATCCTTTTTAGATTCTTTCGCCAACATACTTTTATAGTTGGCAAAACATTGACTTGTGCAATAGTGTGTGTCGCCACCAGTCATGATAGATCTCTTCATTCTCTCAAATGAAATCCCGCAATGGTCACAATTGATATCTATATAATCTCTATATTTGGCATTAGTTAGTTCATCCCTATTTGGTATCATACCTATATTTAGTGTATGACTACCCTACTTTTAAGATAACCCTCTATTTAAAAACCGATTAAAATTATAGATTATCAAACTCTGGATATCCACCATTTAGGGCATATTCAGCACCTAGTGAGTCTTCCCATTCATTGGGGGGTGATACTGCTTGTCGAACAAGATAATATACACCATTTCTAATTCCATACAGTCTTACAAAGACAGGATAGGTTCCCATTTTGTTCGTACATGGAATGATAACGAAGTCATCAAACCGCCTGAATAATTTATAATATTTTAGTTTTGTTAACATTGTTTGTTTGTGTTAGTTGTACAAGATACGTTGTTTATTTCCAATAATAATTTTAATAATTGCTGTATGTATCTTTATGGCGGTCTGGACGGGGTATGATCCCGCAACCTCATGATTGACAATCATGTGATCTACCAATTGATCTACCAAACCTTTTGTTTATAATAGTTTCTTTAATACTTCTAATTCATGGGCAGATAGTTTATCTACCATCTTCTTGATGCGCCTGTCATCTTCTTGCCTATGTTTATACCAGAATGGAGAAATTGCAATTTGTCCATTAGCCTCTGCATTTTCAATGAGTATACTTTGATCAATATTAGGATCATTTGTAATCTCAGTGAGTAATGCACAAAGCATTGCCTCTAATACTGTATTTTTTGATTGCTCTTGTTGATAGTTTGAATAATAATCATCTTGGCATCGTGAGTCTGAACATGGCATATTATTTATCTTCTAGTTTAAATGTTTGAAATGTACCTACTGACTTATAGTTAGTAAGTGATTGGTATGCCGAAGCATTTGGATTGTTGTTTCGTGATACGATTAGTGCTGTATTGATATATGTAAATATCGCTACGAGAGCTAGTAGTGTTCCGAAGTATTTGTTACTGATTTTCATTTGTTGTGCTGTTACTATTAATGATTTCTTGGAGGTAATTCGTCAATCCTTCGATGTCTTGGTCATCCATGTAAGACTCAATAATTATATCTAACAAGCTAGTTGGATCAAAGTATTCAGAGGTTTTACAGAATTTATTAAAAATCTCTCTGTCGTGAGCCGTTGCTTGGTCAAAATGGTGATTGAATGTTTTCATTTATTTGTTGGTTGTTGTTGCTGGGGCTAGTCTAGCACACCTTTCGGGGTTTGGTCAAGCTCTTTCGGGCTTTTTCTTCGATTTCTTTTAAGATATATGATATGTTGGAATTTGATAACCCCTTCCGACAGGAAGATTCATTGGCTGTACACCACATATTTCAGCAGGTCTTAATTCTGGAAATTTCATATTCTCTTTATAGAATATTTTCGTTCCTATAGTTTCCAATGTTTCATATGTGGAAGCATCAATTGAATGGTCTTCATCCCACACTGCGAACCAATAAGGTTTAGTTCTTGGGTTGAATTCTAAATATTTGCGACATTGAGGCATATGTATTGTGGGAAACCCCTCTTTGAGATTCTTAACATCACGTTTCTTAAATTTAAGAGGGGTTCTAAACTTTGGCTCTTTAACAGCTTCCACCTTTACACTCTCACATTCAACCCATGCACATACTTTCTTATGCCCTCCTACGAAGATCTTCAATGCTGTTGTTGGTTGATTCCTAAGAAAGCAATTAGTCATAGTCACTGTATACAGGCTAGGATCGTAATACCTAACTGCACCGCTAGGATAAACTACTTTCCATTTCATATAGTTCTTACCTCTCGATAAGTTGAATCTGACTTTTGCTAATCTTTTCATTTTAAATGATTTCTATTGGTGTTAGTGTTGCATCACTCGCTTCTGCTTCATCTACAAACACTACTGTATATTCCCATTTGTGGGGTATGATACATAAGTTCGTGAAAATATGAATTTGTTTTGCTTCTTCGTCTGTTTCTGCTTCCATCCTAATTTCTAGAACATCCCACCCACCATCAGATTCATATGGCTCATGAACAAATCTAAGTATTGTAGACATTGGAGCCTTGCCCTCACCTTTCCATTCCGTTACTCTTTCGGAAGTGGAGCCATTTTTGTCAACCGCTAAATATTTGTGGTTGATTGTGTCAAAATGCAACACTAATTCGCCCCTTTTATTAATACCAGTTTTTAGGTTGTTGATGATTATTTCGGCACTATATTCTGAATCACCTACTACACTATATCCTTTGAAGAATTTCATTATTTTATTATTTTATTATCTTGGCTCTAGTGGGAGGGTACGATCCTCCAACCCTTCGAGTAACAGTCGAATGCTCTACCAATTGAGCTACACTAGATTTATGTTGTGTCGGAGTATGCTTAACACCCTCTCCGACTAGGGTAAATTGTTTACCAGTTAGTAACTATCCACTTTACCAATACATATGCTGCTACGAATGGAGCAAAGAATATCCATAAGACTAGATCTCGACCTGTGAAGTCTACTTTATGTAAGCCTAATATCATTATTGATAGAAGCCATATCATCAGTATGAACTCTGTTATTGTATTTGGTGGTTGTTGATTCATTGGTTGGTTGTTTGCGTTGAGCGATCTTAGCACCAAATCGGGGTCTTGGTCAAGCTCTTTCGGGCTTTTATTTGCCTTTTAAGCAATTTAGCTCATTTTCCAGTTTGGAAATGCTGTTTCTAAGCTCTTTACGCCTTTTTGAATTCTTTTCTTTCTGTATAGCTACATTCTCAAGATATGATCTATTATCAGATAGATATTTTTCATATGTTTCTAATTGAATTTTATACACTCGCATAAACCCAGCCATTTCATCTTCAGTATATCGATCTGCTTCACCACATGCATATATGGTAGGTTGATCTCCTACATCATAACAATCTTCATTGTCTAGACCGAATGAAATATCTTCCATGTCAATGTCATATTCAACAGACAGGGCATCGGCTAACTCTATAATATCTTTCATTGATATTGTTTGATGGTCAAAGTCTGTGTCATGCTTGTTATAACGTGTTACTTTTGAATTTCTTGGTTCAGTTGGTTTTCTCATTTGTTTAATTGTTTAATTGTTTAATTGTTTAATTGGTGGAGTGTGAGGGTACTGACCCCTATATTTTAACTTGATTGCAAATCAAGTGCAACACCCATGTTGCCACACACCCCTATATATTTTTAGCTGTCATAACTGAAAAGTTTATCCATATACTTATTATTGTCTGGTAATTGAGGTATTGTTTGTTTTTCATTTTTGGAAAGATCGTTAATAATCTGTTCTTTGAGTTTGTTATACTTCATTGGATCAAAGTCAGGATCTTCCAAATATACAAGAAGCTTCTCATTGATCTTTTCGAGTTTTTGGTTTTCGGTGTGTTCTATGTTATTGCGTTTAAGCATTGCATTAATACGTTTATCATTCCATCCAGCAATAAACATTAATATGTTTACTAATGGAAAGTAGCACATAAACACTGCTTCACCTTGCCTATATATATCGTAATGAGATAAAGGTTTCTCAAAATCTTTCCTAACATTTAAGTGAAAACATACTGATACAATCACATGTGTTAGTGCTATACAGCTTACAACGTATATCTCTGTGTTGGTCATGGGCTTACCCTAGCGGATAGGCTCAGATTGTCAACGAGAAACTTTGTCTAAATTGGGTGATCGACGGGATTCGAACCCGCGCAGACAAATTTCACAAATTTGGGCACTACCACTATGCTACGATCAACATTTAAGTTTATACATCTTCATGTATTGGAGTTTATAGAGAGAATCGAACTCTCGTACCTAACATACCAAGCTAGTGTTCTACCATTGAACTATATAAACTTTGTTGGTTGGAAGTATGGGTAACGATCCCATCTATGCAATTTTTCAGACTGCCACTAATCCATCTCAGTTAACTTCCAATTGGTGCGTTTATACATCGCCATGTATGTATAAGAGGAATGGTTAGATTTTTAAACGCACCCTCAAGGATTGTCCATTCATTATATTGGTCGGTGATGTCAGATTCGAACTGCATCTCAAGCTCCCAAAGCCCACGTGTTACCATTACACCACACCTCCGTTATTTATAACCCTTTCTATGTTGAAAGAGTCCTCTATTATTTCTATTATCAATTATATGTAAATTTTTACCACCCTTGTCCCCAATTTTATTTTTTCTTCTATATTCAGACGACTCACATTCACGAATTATACGCTCTTGTTGGCGACCTGTCAACTTTATATTTTCTAAATCTTTATACCAAATGTTACTTTTGGTGAATCCAGATATTTTCTTCATTACAAATATCTGTGAATTTTTAATTCTATTTATAAGATTGTTTGGAATATGATGTTTAGTTCTCAGCCAAGAAGCATATTCTTTATATACTTCGTCATCCAATATACCTTTTGTTATGGTCTTTATCAGATCAACGTCTCCATCTTTTGGAATATATTTATCGTCTATCGCCTTATGTATAAGGTTATGACATTCTCTACACACTGGCAGTAAATCCGTCACCTTAATATCCACTAAATTTCTATATACCATATGATGCACATCTGTAGCTTTATCTCCACAACATTCACAAACACAATGTAAATTCATTACCTGATTTCTTAAGGCTTTCCATTCATCACTTCTAAGATATTCTGTTCTATATTCATGTCTATTATACTTTACTTTATATTCACTCATAATATTTTCTTCTATTAATTGCATACGTCACTCCTTGGCGTACCTGTTGCACAGTTTATATGATTTTAGCTCATATAAGCCTTCATATGTATAGGTTTATCTCAACCACACAATCTAATTTTAGTCAATAAAAAAGCTCCTTATCTTTCGAATAAGGAGCTTCTTCATATGAAACAATCAAAACACTATTGACTCATTCATCCACAGAAGCTCCTGTGAAACCATTAATATCTCCTAAGAGCGTATTGGGTTCCACGGCTTTATTCGCCTCAAATGTATGCACTGTTGTCATTGTCTTGCCCTTATTTATACTTTATTGTACTAAAAGTCAAATTAAATCTTCAATTATTTAAAATTATTATGTCTTCGACGCTTTTTTCTCTGAATTTTATCTATTACACTAGCTACTAGATATAGGATTCCTCCTCCAATGGCTACTATAACAAATAAACCAAATATAATTGCTAATGGAATCCACATGGGTGACACCACCCACCACCAACTCCATTCAATCACACTACATAGTTTAAGTGTGATGAATACGATTGTTAATAGACCGCAGAAACCTGCATTACCTGAACTTACTTGTGCATTTTTGCTCATAATTTTATATTTGTTATTACCACGTTTTATCTAAATTTTGCATATCTTTCAAGTGGTCGAAAGCATACATGTCTTCATACTGGCTTGCAACATCGACTAAGAGTATTTCCTTAACCTCTCCATCATTAACAATCTTATTTGCATAAGTTGTCAGTTGACTGATAAGATTCTTAATCATTTGAGTTGTCATTTCCAACTTCAAGTCATAGTGGAACGTAATGTTCTCTCTAAACTTAGTTGGATCATCATCAATATAGCTGAGTTTTAAATCTGCCGTATTGAGGATATTGATACTGGTTTCTTCATAAACCTCTCGAATTGCTGCCTCAAGCACTGTCTCATTCCAATCTACATAACCACAAGGGAAACATAATTTATCTTCGTGTGTCATATCTTCGCCTCGACGTAGTACAACATATCGTTTATTACCAGTTTCAATATTCTTGATTCCAATATGTACTGCTGCTGCCACTGATCGACTTAGGTATACTGTACGACCATCAGCAGTTTCAACACACTCGTTATCTTTATTTTTAAATTTCATATTTATTAGTCTTCAAATTCGTTGATAGGACATTCGCTCTTGAACACCATGAATAGTGTCTTTACGACAGAACCAATTGCGCTAAAGATGAATTCAAATGGTGTGAATATTTTAGTTCCAACTTTATTAAGTTTTGGTCCGACTTTATCATCAGGATCGATGAAGTTACACCATACAAATGCAACCAACCCACCTGCTAATACTACTCCAATACATCCTAAAATAAGCTTCCACGTAAAGTCTAGGAATGAGAAGATCCATGATCCAAACCAAGTACCTACTGCGCCAACATTTGTGAAGAATTGAATAAGTCCTATAATGATACCCAGTAATACTGTTACTACACCTACATTAAGAATTACTTTTGATATTGTTTGTCCCACCTTAGTAGTAATCATGCAAATCTTCTCAATACGCTTCCTCCTTGCATCATCCTTTACAAGATCCAACATCACTTGTTTAATAATAGGATTATCTTCCTTATTAGGAACTTCGATATTTTTAAATGTTTCTTTCCAAGTATCTGCATTCTTACATATGAAAATTCGCATGTATAGATGCATGATTGTGCTTGATGTGAGAGGATCAGACTGTATCATTGAAAACATTCTTTTGATATGTTCAAGCTCGTAAGAATATGCTCTTATAGATCCATTCTTAGCATTTTCTCTAATTGCATTAGGAAACTTAAATTCTCCATCTTCAAATGGTAGTGTGTGTTTCAAACACCTTCCATATATTCCTATTCCAATTGTATCACTATCAAAATCCTTCCACCGATCAAATGATTCATTAAAATCACCACAATCATTCCACCAATATTTCTTCAGGTCATATGTAGTGATATCTGTTTCATTGAAGAACTTTTCAATTGCATCAATTGCTTCAAGCTGTGTCATACCCTTTACTCGTTTCTTTGATGCTAGATCGGATACTTTGATTTTCTCTCCAAGATATTTGATAGGCTTAATAACATTCTTGATAGTGAATGTAAGAGGAAGTAATAGAATTGAAGCTGTGCTAACCATTGCCCAAGGACAACCATTATTTCTTACAAAGGCTGGAACATTATCAATGTCGCCAAATGTATAAACCATTGAACGATATGCTGCTGAACTTCTCTTAGTTCGCATACCCCAAGGTCTAGGTGCAGTTTTGTCTTTAATTTCTGCCCCATAAACTTTTTTAAGTGGCTTAGTAACTAGTGATAATAGATTCATTTAATTTTATTTTTATTGTTGTTGTATATCTCCTCTACTGAGGGGTGGTTGTAATTTCCACTCTCTGCTTTCTCTCTGCGGAGTTGTGATGACGAAAGATTGCCATATTGTTCGGGGATGGTCAAGCTAAAACTTGCCTTATGTAGCAAATTAGGTTCAATCAGTAAATTATCCCTATAGCCTTCCCTTGCGAAAACAAGGAATTTGACTGGAATTAGAGAAAAGTCTCTGAAATCGTCCACGAAGCTATCGCCCCACTTTTGCCATACGTCACTACCAACTACGAATGTAATGCTGTCATACCCATCTGAGGCGTATTTAATGGCTTTATCTAGGTATTTGGGTGCAGTGTTTAAATGCACTGCAAAGGGTAACATACCAACACTATGTTTAATAGCCGCAATACGCTCTTTAAGGTCTTCTTTCTTGATTTTACCCTTAATAGGGTGTTCAGTTGATACTTCAAAAACTATGAGTTTTGCATCAGTGGCAATGAACGCCATATTAGCTACAAAATAGTGACCTACATGAAATGGGTCAAAACTTCCTGAATATAGTACGATGCTATTTTTCATTTTTTGAGTAATTTAGCTACATGATCCGCAATCAATGATTCATCAAGTGTTCTTGATGTATATGTTAGTTCGTCAGTGTCTATATTGACCTTCACTGGATCATAGTCCTTTGTCAAGTCTATATATCCAATGACATATCTATTCAATCTCCCCTTTCTCTGATTTGTTACGAATGTGGAAGCTGTGACTACAATAACTCTAAGGTCATCTTCACGCGCCTCTTCGTTATATGATACTCCTGCATGTATTAACGCGCCTTTAACCATAGCATAGGAAACATATTTGATGTTCTCCTCTGTAGGATCAAACCCTAGAAAATTGTCAATGGATTCCCTACTATACAGTATGTTGATTGAATCAAGATAATTTGATGACCCTTCACCCATAACAGCTTTGGGAACTTCTGATCCACACCCCATTGTTATAATTTTATTTTTCATCGTATGGGGGTGGAGTCAACGTATATCCTTCCTTTATTTGGACAACCTGTAGTGTGAGATATGAATCACATAGATATGCATATTCAAATAATAACATATCAAAGCAATATAGTAATAACTGATTCATATCTTCTTCATCAAGGGCAATTTTTTGTGCTGGGATTTTTATTACAGAATCCTTCACTCTATGATATATAGAACATTCTTTTAAGAGGTCTAGATCTACATAACCTACTTGTAGGTTCAATTCATTGTCGATAAGTAATTTCATAATATTATAATTTTGGGGGTTCCTCTTCTTCAAGACATTTACACGCAAAATAGTTTAATAGGTCGTGCCAATCTGTTTCTGGAAAGAATCCAGCTTTATCATCCAATATGACATTGGCATACATCTTTGTATCAAAGTCGCCCCATTGCACTTTACCTGCTACTTCTGGATTTTCGTTAATGTAGTCAAAGTGAATACCATCCTTCTTAAAGAATTCATTGTATATCTCTCTATCTTCTTTAGTTGAACATGTCCACATAATGAGAACTACATCTTCTCTCTTAGAGAGGTGTTGTAACACTGTTGGGGCTAGAGGATAATACTCATTGGCTATACCATCATAATTAGGTAGGAGGATGGTATTATGTACATCGACTACCACATAAATCTTGTCCCATTTTCTATCCTTCATTGTCTGGAAGGCAGTTTCGAAAGTTTTTACTATTCTGTTCATCTTTATCTATTTTGTAATGTAAATGTAAATTTTATAATCAATCATGTGCTTTTCGTGTGCTTTTCCCATCTTACGGACTATTTTAATTACTGTATATTCAGAGTTTAAGGATTCATACTTTTCTAGCTTTGATGACATATTATATGTATCGTCATACCACAATAAAGTGTCTCCTACATTTGGTACATGAAATGGTTCTCCACCAAATGACATTTTCTGTTCCCAAATCTTAGTTGGTTCTTCATCACTATCAATGTTGTATAGATATATTCCTTTGCAGCTCATGATCGGTTGGTTTGTCGTTAGGGGGCTACTCTACCAAGAATAACCCCCTTGTCAACGTCTTTTTTTGCTCTATTTCGAGTTTTTTTTTTCGAATATCTATATCTTGAGAAATTTTTGCATTTTTCTTTTCCAGTTTTTATCATCATATCTTATCTCCAAAAGAGGTATGTTATTTTCCTCACAAAAATCTCTCTTAATTTGATCTTTTTTCTGCCTACCCAATAAAGCATCTTCGCCGCCAAAATGATCTATTGATATATAATGTTGAATTCCTTGAAATTCTATCAATTTATTATTGATGAAGAAATCAAATTTTAGAGATCTTTTATCTATACAACCATCAAAAGTTTTTTGTTCTTCAAATATCATACCACATTCATTAAAATAATTTCTGATTTTTTTCTCCCCTTTAGAAGATCTACACTTAGGGCAACCTCCACCATTTAAGTGTAATTGAGGGGTTTGTGCAAATTCTCCATGTTTTGTGCATTCTATTTTAACCTTTTCTTTAATTTTTTTATAGTCTACTTGATTGTACTCATATAAATCGCCATGAACACATTTTGCCTTTTCTAGAAACCAATTAGTATCCTTAGTCTTCGATTTAAATCTCTTTTCTTGTCCACATATATAACACCCCTTGCCCCGAATATGTTCAATTCCTTTCTGCATAAATTCCCCATGCACAGGACATGTTATTACTATATGATCTGATGTTCCTGTGTATGAATCTCTATCATATACATAATAATCTCCATGAGTGTGTAAAGCTTTCTCTTCAAATTCATCAAAAGAAATTGTATTTTTTATAGAAGCTCTATGCCTCGAACATTTTTTACAGCCCCGACCCATTAAATGAGAATTAGGTATTTGTAAAAATGCCCCATGAAGAGGGCATACTATTTCCACTTTTTGTTTACTTTTTTCATACACAACCCTCGAATAATCGAATGTGTTGCCATGGACTTCTATAGCCTTTAATATAAACTCCTCGGTGGTTAATGTCTTAAATAATCCATCTGAGGAGTTTATATTTTTTGATTGCGAATCTCTCTGTGTCATGAGAGTATTTAGTATAACACTACTAAATATCCCAAACTATTTTCTTTATTTCTTCAAAACTCTGATCTCTCAGAAGAACACCATCCTTATAGACAGGTTCTAGATAATCTCTCTCTGGAGAATCTTCATCTAGTTGGGGGACAGTTACGAGAATTCCATTTCTTTTAACAGTTGAGAATTTTCCAGATAGACTACGTTTAAATGCCTCTGTGGTTTTCTTCTTAACATCTCTCCACACTCCAAAGAATTTTTGGCAACTAGCTTTGAACGCAGTTGCCAATACATCTCTATGGAAATCACGTTGAAGTAATCCACCCCCCATACCAACTAACATATTCTCAGCACTCCATCCATTATCAATGAGTGTTTGATACACTTCCGTAATGTCATTTTGTGTTAATGAATCTCCATAAATGGCTCCGATACATGGATGCAGTACATTATACCCTTTATCATTTTGGGTAAACCCGAATATTTCGCCAAGTTCTTCTACAAGCCACAAACATTGCTTTGCTGGGGTATCCCCTTCAAATCTTTTTGAATCTGGTCGAATAACAGTCTTATTAACAAGACCTTTTCCATTTTTCCAATGAGCAATAATATCTTCTTTGAGAATTGGTAGTTTATCCATGACAAATTGGACAATTCCATTAGTGTCTGCTACAAAGGACTTAATACCATTTGGGTGTTTCTTGAGAATGTTTCTAACATATGATAATTCACCCACACCCTCCCCATAAGGGGTACTGACTGCATGTTCAGTGGCTCGAACTGATTTAAGTAAATTGGTCACATCTGCATTATAGTAATTTACTGCATATGGGACTGCCATCATTGAATCGGATGAAATTGTATTAAGTAATACGCTCATTCCTCCAAGACCAGCTTGTTCCATACATGTAGTGCCCCTCTGTCCAAAATCCACAAGACTATATTGATAGAGCCATTCATTATCTGAACTCTCATCCATAAATCCCTTAATACCCTTCACAATCTCATGTGATCTTGTAGCACACTGCATTGTATACCAGCCAGTTTGAATGACTGTCTCAAGTGCAGACGATAACCATCCATAACCATCTTTCGTGGCTTCCACAGTAACTAAACAAGTTAGTTTTCTTGTTTTACTGCCTTCTGGAATAGCCTTAATAAGAACTGGGAGTTTGCCTCCCATTTCGTCAATAATCTTCTGCCAAGACTCATGATTAATACATGAATCATCACCAAATGCATGAATGGCAAATTCCTTTGCTTCATTGAGCATGGCTTGTGTTACAACAGGAATGAGCCATTTCTTGATGATGCCTTGCAGCCCGAAGAAAATTGATTCTTTGTGTGTTTCATCACTTCGACACACCATATATGAATAACTATTCTCAAATCCTTCTGGATAGAGACTTTCGTGATCCCATTTATATGCGTCTAGTGTAAAAATTAAATTATTAGTGATCATATTATAGTATTTTGTTAAAGTTCTTAGTTATCGTGTTGGAAGTTGATATACAACGAATTCAATATCTCCATAGTATTGATCATCATTTTCCATATCTGTAAGAATACGTTTCACTGTTGACCAAGATCCTCCTGCCCTACAACATCCCACATTATAAGGTACACCAATCTTAATTGGTTCAGTTTGAATATATCTATTTCTATTAATTGTTTTATGTAGATCGTCCATACCAAACAAAGCGTTTTGTAGGAATGAATCAAGGGCTGTATAAAACGCATATTCTGAGAATGGTACAGTTGGTTGTGTCTCAATACCACTGTCCATTGGATTAGAACCGACTCCAAGATGGGTCATTGCGTATAGGTTAGCAATGACTTTTTTATCATCTCCAATTCCATATGTATATGTTCCAATCTTATCTTCAATTGTCATATCCTTAGTTTTAAGATCAGCTTCATAAGCTTGTGGATATTTGTTCTTGATAGGAATTACGATTCCACTCCCCCAAATATTGAAGGGGTTGCATACTTGGATCATTGCGTCCCAATCTCCTTCGAATATGTCTTGTACTATATGTTTCATTTTATTATATTTTATTTTATTTTAATTGATAAAAATGGAATATTAATCAATATACCATGCAATACGCTCCCTATAAACCTTTTGAGTTCTTTGGGGCATTTTATCCCATTCTTCGTTGTGAATGAGTTGTTTTGTTTTTCTGCGATTTCTTCTATTAAGAAAGTTTGTATAATACACTCTTGATGCACTACCATATTGGCAGTATTTTACGTCTTGATAATATGTATAAATCTTTCTAGGAGAAACTTCTTCGCAATGCGTTCCATTCCACGTTTCGTAGATTTTGTCATCAATAATAACAAATCGAGTGTATGTCTGATTCTCATTATTGAGAAACGAAATCATGTTTTTAATATTCTGGATATTCATAATCACTCATATAGAGTGATAATATCATATGTAATTTTATTCTTCATTATTTGGATTTTCTCCTTTTGCTCCGTAGGTGAGGAAGTGTTCCACCTCAATCTCGTCAAACAGATCCTCCACTATATCGAAATATTTGTCAATCTCTTTCGTCAATAAAAAGATCTTTTCTTCTAAACTAGGTATGATGATTGGAGATTGATCGCGCATTTTCTCCAATTTCAAGAGCTTGTTTGTCAGCTCCAATCCCTCAATATTAATAGATGCAACCTTAGTAGCCAAATCATCTATAGATTGTTGAGCTACTTCATATTCATCATATAGTCCATCCAGACCTACATTTATATTATTACCCATTAAGAAGATATAGATCCAGTAAGACAAGAATTTCTAGTATCTAAAACTCGTCTTGATTCTATGATTAGGTTTATTAGGTCATATCGACAATGTGTTCCAATTACAACTTCATTACCTAATGATGTTGTATTGACTGCCTCCCAATTATTACTATCGTTATAGAATGCATTCCATCGATCATTGCCAATGATCGCACTATAGAAACCAACATTATTGACACGCATAAATTCCCACTGAACTTTTTCTTCAGGTAATGTCAAGTTGATGCCAGTCATATTACCATCCGTATCAACCTCAATAACACCTTTATCAATTAAGTCATTGAATATGTGAGTAATACTGCTGTCACTATTACTACTGAATCGCTCTTTTATAGTTGTGTGGTCGGGAATAGTAATAAAGGCGGAAATCAATGCAATCTCTCGCATAGTAAGACCTAATTTATTATCATATAATTCTTTGAATAATTCTTCTCTATTTTCCATTATTTTGCTAATTTTGCTATTTTGTATGTTGTTCCAAAAACACCCTTCAGCTTTTCGAAGAATGTTTGTGTGTCAGTGGTGATATAACCATCTCTACCCTTTGTTTTGATTACTTTATCTTCGACTAAATATTCAATGGCTTTGTTTATCACATCTTCGCTGAATGGAGTCTTATTATGAATAAGTTTAGTAGTTACCTTCTTATAATTATTCTTGAACAACTTCAAGATAGGTTTTCTTGCTGAACGTACCTCTCTAATAAGGTCTTTGTCAGTCCATGTGATTCTTGGTTGAATTAAATTCATGCCAAGGGAAGTCATTTCCAATAATGCATTGATCCTTGCACCATATCGATCTTTAACAACCTTGAAGATTACTTGATTGGGATTAAGTATAGATCTGTCCATTGACCATACTGCACTAACCATATGACTTCCGTGCGTACCACCCTTTGGGGTATTGGCAGAGGTTCGTTGATTAATGATAAAGATTGTCTTATTATGTTCAACCGCTAATTGCGTAATCTTATCAAATAGTTTATTAAGATTGTATCTTCTATTAGTGATCTGTACTACGTTGATTGAGTCAATTACAATAAGATCAGAATCTTCATTATCAATATGATGCATTAATTCTTCATCAGTGGACAATGAGTGAATTTGTACATTTCCAAGGCTACCATTATTAATTCTACTATAGGTCTTCGCAACATTTTCTTCGGATTCCTCAAACGTCAAGTATTTTGCGTTTGGGGATTTGGAACCCCTACTATTCACATGTAACCAATTAAGGAGAAGAGTTGTTTTGCCTGTACCTGCTGCTGCATGTAATAATACTGTTTGTCCTCTCTCAACTTGATTATCTGTAAGTAGTCCAAAATCTAAATAGCTTAACATAATTTATATTTCTATTGATTATCCATCATCCAATAGGACAACTCTGTATGGAACTCTTTTTCATCTTTAATCTCTTTATCGAGTGTGATGATTTCATCTGAAATTGAATCTTTGTCATATGTCCCCATATAAACGTGGATTTGTGTCATATTTTCATCATAGACAACGAATGTCTTTTCAACTACCTTTGTTTCGTATTTTACCATTTTTTTATCTGTTTAAGTCCGTAGACAAGACAGACCCTACCCGATTGGATAGGGTCTGTCAAGCCCTCAATTGCTAGACTTTGATTTCTTTTCCAAGAGTCGTGGAAAGCGCACGATTTCCATTAATATGTACTTGTTCCACTGCTACATCAACATCATTATAATGAATGATGGAAAATCCATTCTGCCAATCAGGTGCAGATGCATATACAGGACTCATATCACACATACATCCATTTTCATAGGCAATGTGTCTTGCTTCTGGACGACCACCAATACTTGGTACGCGACGAGATGTAGAACCCATTCTATGAGTATGATTACACATGACACTTGCATTCCACTTATCAATAAGACCCATAGCTGACGCTCCTGCTTTAGCACGTACTACATCACCATGAACAATGTTAAAGTCAGCACCTAATGTTACAGTATCGACAAGTTCCATATCAAATCCTTTTGGTAGGAAGAGATTTTCGTAGGAAAGTTTCTCTCTTACTTCTGGAATTGATGCAAGTTCACCTAAACGTGTACTTAGGTATCTCCACCAACGTCCATCAATGGAATCGCCAGAGTGATTAGCATTAGTTTCTACAATACGTGAGTTTGGTGAGATCTGCGCAATGTTAAATAGTAGATCGTGATATGCAGTACGTTCTTGTTGCAAGTTGTAACTTGAACGAATATCTTTCGGATATGTACTAAGCGCAAACATGTCCAAGGTATCACCATTAAGAATGATTTGGTCTGGTTGAAGTTCACGAATTACCTCATAGAAGATGTTAATACTGTTATAGCACTCATGTCCAAAGTGGAAATCTCCCGCACATACAGCCACTTTATTGTCCCTACTAATTGTGGGTGTAGAAATGGTTTGGGTAGAAACCTCAAATTTATTCGGAGCAAGTGACTCGATAAATTCAAGAAATCCTTCAAGGTTTTCATCAACCTGCTTTGGTGTAAGCTTAGGTTGTTTTGGATTAAGTGCTTTGTCGGGTAGACGTTTAAAATTCTTATTTACATGAGCTACACAGTTAGCTTCTTCAGTTTTTGCTGATGTACAAATCGGATCTTTGGACTCTGTAAGTTTATCGAACCATCGACCTAGTGTTCTAGGTGAGATTCCGTATTCTTCTGCGACTTGGACTTTGGATTTTCCGTTAACCCATGCCATATATGCTTGTTGTTCTAGTTTCATAATTATTAATTGTTTCATTGACCTTTGTAGTATGCTACATAGTGTTTAACTATTTCATCAATAGCATCCTCATATGGAACGGTTTCAAAACCACGTAAATAGTATTTTGAAGTGATAGCATAGATCTTATCATGACCTTTTCTATCATCTACAAATTCAACACTATTTACCATAGTTTTTTCACTTTCAGGCACTAGCTTATTATAAGCCGTCAATATGTCCTGAACCAATTCCAAATTATTCTTAGGTGTGCCTCCCGAAATGTTGTGAACACCTCTTGTGTGCTCTCCTGCGATCTCTAAGATAGACTTGCAGTGGTCATCAACATGAATCCACTCTCTAATGTTGTCTCCTTCTCCATAAACAGGGATTTTCTCACCTGCAACCAACTTTGAAATGATAGTTGGAATAAATTTTTCTGTACGTTGGTAAATACCAAAGTTATTAGTACATCTTGTCACCAATACATCAATGTCATATGTACTTACATATGCCTCACACATAAGGTCTGCTGCTGCTTTTGATGCAGCGTATGGATTCCTTGGTTGTAATTGAGAATCTTCAGTATGGGGCTTTGCACTTGTAGTTAGGTGGTGTCCATACACTTCATCTGTACTGATTTGAATCATTTGGATATTATGCCCTTTCTCCTTTTCACACACTACATGATTTAGTAGTGCCATAGTGGATGTTAGGTTTGTTGCGAATGTTAGTGGATCTGAGATAGAACGATCAACATGTGATTCGGCAGCAAAATTGAAGATAACATCATATCTATCTACGTCTGGAGAAAATGCATAGCGTTCAATGCGTGTATGACTCAAATCTACTATCTTGTTATCGTAGAATTCTTTCGAAAAATGTTGCCTAAGATTGAAGGCGGGGGCGTAGTCCATACACATCACCAATCCAATGTTTGGATACATTCCTTCCAACGTGGCTAAGAAGTTTTGGGCTATAAATCCGCTAGTGCCAGTTATTAGCACTCGTTTTCCGTTTAGGTCGATCATTGAAGAAATTTAGCACGATTGCGGGTAATGGTCAAGTAAATAGTTGTAATTATCTTACAAACCAACTAAATATAAGGGATTATGAGTGATGATATCCTTTCCGAATTTGACGACCTTGATTCTAAAGACCTTGAGAATCCAGAGAATATTGTGAATGTCTTGATGGGTAGTGCAACATTTCCGTCCGATTCAACACCTTCTAGAAAAACTATGAATGTTGAAGACTTGGATGAATCTGATATTGATGAGTATGTCGTAAAACAAACTGCTACTATTATTGAGAATGTAATGGGTGTTGTTGAAAGTATGTCAGAGAATCCAGATTCATTTACTTATGATGCAAAGGCACTGGAAGGTTATAATGGTTTAGTTAATGCTGCCACAAGTGCAGTTGCATCTCTTAATAAGATTAAATTGGAGAAATCTAAATTGAAACAACAAAAAGAACTCAAACAAATTGATATTAATAGTAGAGAGAAAATTGCTCTTAATAGAGAAGAGAATAATAAACAAACTATTAAGTTAACAAGAGAAGAGTTTATTGCATTAATGAGTGATAAAAATGATAATACTGATAATACTGATAATGATAGTATTAAAACAATAGATGTATAATTATATAATATTATTATAACTATTATACATCTAAAGCACCATCAGTAGTATGTATTAAATACTCTTTATTTTCTTCTTCTGTTTCTATTGTAAGCTTGAATGATCTTCTGTCAAGATTATCTTTCAAAAATCTCAAAATACTGTATTCTAAGTAATTCTCTGACTCCTTTAAAACCTTTATACCCATTGACACTACTGACGTTGACGTGTTATGTTCTTCATCATATGGGTTATATATCCTATCGTCAAGATATAACCTATATGCCTCATCACCAAGATAACTCTTGACAATATCTAAAATATCGTCCACTATGGCACTAGATACGTTTTTATAGTATGATACATCAGTAACAGAATAACTTCCATGTGCCTCATCATTAAGTTCTCCTTCAATTTTGTTATATCTTGGGTTCTTATCAACCTCATTTAATGTATTATCATAACCAACTTTAGAAAGAATAGATCTCTTATGTACATCAGACACCATCTCTTCTGCATTAACTACCATATCATAAACAGGCACAGTCATCATCCTAAACATGTCTGGATGTGTTGGGGATAATTGGGGGGAATTTAATACAGGTTCAGTATTTGATTGTGTTCTAGGTGTTCTTGTTACAGACCCCAGTAATACAGAAGCAGGTTTGAAATACTTACTATCCGTAGTAAGGTCAGCTAATAATTTACCAAATGGACCACTCTGTAGATTGTCCATATAATATTTAATAGTGAATTCGTCTAGATCTTTTCCATCAGACTCAAGCTTCTCAAGAAATTCCTTCAGCTTAGTAATTCCCATCTCATACACCTTCTTAAACTCAACAATGAATTCAACATCAACATCTTTAACATCCCATGATTTAGGAATATCTAGACGATCCATATCATCTTCAATGCGTACTAAGGCTCTTAATATTTCAACTTTATTTCTCATTATTCTGCGCTATCTGACGGTTTGGATTCGGGGTGGACATATGTTTTCACACCGACTATATCGGTGGCATAGTTATCATTTGAGTATGTATGTATTACTTCTGTAAGCAACCATCTACCCAATGCTTTATCATCGAATTTAAATTCCTCTTCACCCTTCTGTGGCACATACGCTGTCGCTCTTGCAACATCAAAAAACTTTCCTGATTGTCTAACTGGGTTGCCCTTCTTCGTGAAGTTGCAGTTTATGTTGTGGAAGGTCAATATGTTGTTTATTTCTGACTCAACCATTCTCTTACATATAATAAGATCATATGGCATTGTATATGATACGTGGCGTTTCTTAGATTTCTTATTCTCGGAGATAAATCCAGAAACCTCGCCATCTTGTAGTTTAAATGGTTTCACAAACAATTCTTCCCAATTCTTCTTAATATCATCCAATTTGATAATACCTTGTTCGTGGCTACCCAATACTCTATTATATGCATTGATTATCCATTTATGAGTATTCATAATACTCATAAATCCGTGTTGGGGTGTTGATATGTTGAAGTGTAGTAGATCTGAGTCATACTCCATTGCTGGTGTTGACGATACATCAGGATTCTTACCATACACAAATCCACCTGTACCACCCAACCCACCTTGATCACCCCCCAATGAGAAAGCCTCAATAACATTATCTTTATTCTTATCAAACAATTCACTTATCTTTGTGAAATTATATACAGACTCTTTTCTATCCCATAATAAAAAACATTTTATATATGTGCTACCCTCTGCAACATAATTCTTCTGTAGTATATCTTCCAACAGATCCATATATGTCCAATTTATTGACGGTATGGCAGTGTAGAGTAAGTCGGTCTTCTCAAATGTGCCTTTGTAATCGGGTAGCAATTCATCAAATAGCTCCTCCAATACTTCACCACAATATCCTGAAAATGTTCGGTTATATGGTATGGTTTCGTTGAATGGTAAAGACTTCTTATCAGCCAACACAAATGTCTTAGAGCGCACATCAACATTAGCTGGAGAATATACATTCGACTCATCAAATAGAATGAATGTCTCTTCAATTGTTTCAGTTATATCCTTCTCGTCAGAAGGTTTCATCATAACACTAAACTCATCTCTTCCATCACCCCTATATGAATATAATGACTCAAACACATAAAACCCATCAACAAACTGAACTAATCCAGTCTTGAATGGGTTATACATTGAATCTTTGATAGATAGTGATTTAATTGCCTGATGAGAAACATCTACTTCTCCATCAGGACCAGTTAATTTGAATTCAGTATCAAATGCTACTTCATTTATGAAATGTGTTGCCATTAAAAATGCTTGTTATCGTATATTGTTTGATTGGTTATATCCGCATGTATGAGGGATAAATATTCTGGTTTTATATACTTAATTTGTGTGCCCGATTCAATCAAAAAAGGAGCACCCTCAAATTTGTCTACATTACATAGATATATTACCCACCAGAGCTTTATATCATTATATAATCTATATGCAATAGTTGGTAGCGCAGTTGGAGCCTTTATTGTTTCCAATTCAATGAATTCCCCATCAATATCACCAAAATCCAATTTATTTAATATATTATAAACATTGAATTCTTTATCTTCGATTGAATATTTATACACCTTGAATATTCGATCATAATGCGATAGGGACACATTATCTATACCATCTACATCGTTTCTAAATTTTCCTACTTCTGTCATTATTTTATGAGGCTTGAATCTTCTGTTATTAGGGGTGTGAACACCATCTGCAATTGATATGCTTCTGGCAATATACCAGAACCTACCATACGCTGAGTACCTAATCCATTAAGCGAAAAGTTACTGCAATATGCCCAAGGAAGATCTCTATATCCTGGGATTTTGATCTTACATATTCTACTTGGCTCCATAAATATAGAAGTCTTTCTAGTTGGTTTATTAATTCTTGCTAACTCTCTCACTAAGTCAATATTTTTATCATATCCTTTAGTTGAGCTAGTGTTTAATAATGTGAATGTCACTGTTATATCACTTGCCTTTTTTCCAAATTGTTGATATTGAGGTGTCTCTGGATATATAGTTCTACTTTGATCCGATAGACTCTCAAGGGCTGATAGATTTTTTGACCTTACTGCTCCAGCAATTACACCACCAAGTTCTCCCATGAATCTAAATTCAGAATGAATATCAGATAACTTATCTCCAATTGCAGCAAGACCTTGCCCATTACCAACATTTCCCATTAAATTATCACTAAATGAATTTGAATAACTAATGTAGTTTGTGTCAAAGAATGGAAATGTATATGTATCTTCCTTTTCCGTATCATATAGACTATCATAGAAGGCTTTACCTGCTTCTGTGTTAACACCCTGTTTGATCAGATTCCTAGCCTTTCGAACAACACCCAAATCTTTCATTCGATGAAATTGTATGTGAATTTTGGGACAATCCTTCAGTAGTTCAGTATCATTAGTATTGATACACCACGGAAAGTCCTTAATTACGTCAACGGTAGCCATATATTTATTTAGTAACTGTAAGGGCTGTTGGAATAACTATCTCTATTATTATTGGCAGCTAATTGAGCCACATTAGATTCCTTTGGTGCTGGGAGAGACATTGGAACAATTGCTGCACCACCACCACTATTTTCTTTTTCTGCAATTATTTTAGTATATTGTAATAATATATTCATCTGCTCAATTTGCTTCATTAAAATCTTATTGGTTCTTTGTACATGGACTACAGCATTACCACCTTTAGCACCTTCCATAACTTGTTGAAATGCTCCCCCTGTCTTCATACCAACAACTTCATCTTTATTGCTGAAGGGATATACATTATCTCCTTTAACAATAAAGTCTTGCATCTCTTTCTTAGGAGTAGCCATCTTAGATATTACATGTGAACCAAACCCACTAACCATTTTTTTAGATAAAAAGTTATTAACCAACATACCACCAGCTTTTTTGCCAGCGATGTCGCCAAATACCCCACCTAGAATAGCACCAATGGCGTTACCTGCCACTGGAACCACTGAGCCTAATGCTCCACCCAACACAGCACCCAAACCTGCTCCAGCTATACCAGTCACACCCTTAACAACTCTAGTACCTGCTCTCAGATTCAGTTGCTTAGTATCAATTTCGCCATTTGCGTGTTGTTGCTTTAGTTTCTTTAAATCATTGTGAGTTAATAAGCTTTCAATTAAAGTCCCTATTAATGGCACACGTCTAGCAATACCACCTAAAAGTTTTGATGGATTTTTTGATACAACACCAAGTGCCTTTTTAAATAATTTCTGCGCAGGACCAAATGCCATCTTTCCAACTGATTTAACACCTTTTACTGCCGCCCCACCAACTACCTTTATGCCTTTTGCTGCTGTCCCACCAACTGCCTTAGCAGTAGACATAGCTTTACCACCAACTGCCTTAGCAGTAGACATAGCTTTACCACCAACTGCCTTAGCAGCGTTCCAAACACCCTTCGCTGGGTTCTTCACAAACTCAACAGCCCTTTTTACAACCTTCTCAGCTTTATCTTTAAGACCTATAATAGAATCAATAATCCCATTAATAACCTTACCAATACTACCAGTGAGCTTGCCAATAGATTTTACCAATGCTGTTGCAGAAGGTAATTTTCCCAATACTTTGGCAACCACTGCACCTATCTTCTTACCTAGACTAATAATTTTACCAACAACTTTATTGAAAATACCTTTAATGGTTTTCCATAACGATGCTATCTTCTCTCCTATAACTTTGAGATATGGTTTTGCCCATTCTGAGATTCTTCCGAATATTTTGGCAACAAATTTACCAAATCTCTTCATGAATCCCCATATCTTGGTGAATACCTTAACTAACACATCCTTAATCTTAGTAAACACTGTTTTAAGTGTACTGGATATAGACTTAGCCATTTTGATAATTGACTTACCAAGTTTACTGTTCTTAAAGATCTTCCAGACCTTTTTAGCCATTGGTATAATCTTTCCAGATACAGCCATTAATGCAGCTATGATTGAACCAAGACCTAATCCTTGGGCGACATCTTTCACCACACCACCAACCTTACCACTTCCTTTAGAGGTAGATTTCTTTTTAGTAGTTTTAGCTTTGAGGAATGTATCCTTTTGGGACTTCTTCATCATGTCCACATATTTTGCAGCAAATATATCCGCAACAACAGCTATATCAGTCTTATCACGACTCGATATGGATTTTCTACCCTTCTTTGTATCAAAGGAACTTCCCTCACTACTTTTTACAATATTTTTGTCTACAAGTTTAGACCCACCAGAGCTATCTGAGTCTTTATATGCCTCAGACAACTTCTCAGTAGCCTGTGTTTGTCCTTGCAACACTTCAAGTAATTTAGCAGTAATGTCCATTACTTGTATTTAGTATTAATCCTCTCGTTCGAAGAATAATGTCTCAAAATCAACTAACTTGCCCTTAACAGTAAGGAGCTTTTCATCATAATCACGAATAGTGGACACAAATTCATGTATATCATCAGTGACAGAGGATGGTAGAGTTTCTATAATTTTCATAGTAGTATCAATTGGAATCTCATCGATGATAATATCTTCTCCATTGAATGTGATGCTCTCTACAAATTTAGGTAATTCATATGCTAGAATGATACCAGTACATTTACCAATATCATCTTCCCCAACTTTATCAAACTCACGAATGGAAGATTTGTGATATCTAACATCAGTATCTAGTGTGGGAATTCTGAGTTTGATCTCATATGCATCATATTCGAGAGTTTGTGGTTCAATAACAGCTTTTGAAAAATTATCTCGCAATGCTCCAAGAGTAACTTCCTCGTCTACCTTAAAGTCTGCCCCCTTCTCAATAAGTTTCATCTGGATTACAATAGGAATCCTATCAAGGATTGTAATATTGCTCGTACTTCCAGTAACATTTTCTTGAATGAGTTTATCAACTTCTAACATGAATTTGTTAATAGATGTGATCCCTTCAAGTGTGCTGGTTACAAGAGTCTTCTGCTGTCCAAATGAAATTTGGCTCACCTCTAAGCTATCTGAATAATTGCATTCGAATGTGGATGTGGCAACATCTTGCTTGATTGTTGCTAGGAACTGTTTAACTGTATCGCTCATAGTATTATATAGTTGAATTGGTCTGTGTTGCAAGCTCATTTTCCCTATCTGACAGTATAATATCCAATTCTCTTGGAGTTCTAGTCATGACATAATTGGAGTCAGGCATTTGTTTTGATATTCCATATACAATGGACGCTAGGCTCTGATAATCATATATATTGAATATTGGTACAATAAATTCAAATATGTCATTTGTATATGGGTTGATTGTTTGGGACTCGATTTGAGGGTGATTAAAAACAACACATTTACTCACTTCTTGTGTTATATAATTGTCGATGGATCTGATAACATCTGATGGTATTGCGTCAACTGAGGTTATATCTTCTCTACCAATCTTCTTGGATTCATTATCTTCTAAATGGATGCTTTCTATAGCATCTCTATATACCTCATCAACATTGTCGCTATATAATGTATCTGCTGGTTTGATGGTGTACACATATCCTGAATGGATTATAGTAGTTGAATAGTCATCAGATATGTGTTCCTTTAAATTGTTGAGTATTAACGATATAAGAACCTTCTTTTGTGTTCCTGTCACTGACACCATGTTGATACTGTGGTCGATGAAATCACTTGCTCCTTTCAACAGGGCATATAACTTCTTCATCTTAGTATCACATCCAAATAGCTTGTCTTCCAGATACTCTACAATCATTGGATAACAACTATCTTCGTATAGTAGACTAAGGTTCCTACAGTCTGTGAGAGTAAATTCCTCCATACCAAATACCTCCCCATTTATAATTGTAACACTCTTCATATTAATACACTGAGTAATTTTCGTAACCAAAGGTGACTGATTTTATGCGCAGTGTGGAATCGTCGGTATCATAGTTCAATGACTGTGCTTCTACAGCATGAGGAAACACTCCTGTGTATTTAAAAGTCTTACGAAGACCTCCATTGGTATTATATTGTTTAATAACAACATCTCCTTTGAGATCGTTGTCTGTAATCAACCCCTTGCGTCCAATAGCAATTGTCCATAGTCTAAAATAAGTATCAACAATATCTACTTCAGTCTCAATGAAGTTTATAGCTAAACTCATAAATCCAGTACTTCGTTGGGCAAGACCATATCCTGCTAAATATCCACCAGAATTTCCATTTGGAGATACTTCGAATGCTGATACATCAATTTGTTCTTCTGGTATATTAACAGATTGCGCCAAATACCTAGAACTGGATGACACTGAGCCGCCATTAAACACTCCAGCTTGTCCATACATAGGAGGGACGAGATTGGATGTAATATTTGGAGCTTTTATAAAGGTGACTTCAAATAATGATTCTAGGGGGATGAAGAAGGATGGATCATTACTGAATCTATCTAAAAACTGTTGTGCGCTCGGAGTTGACATCAATTCTATTTAGTGGGGCAGTATAAAAAAGGGAAGAGTAATATTGCTATTACCCTCCCCTTTATGCATCGCGCTGTGTTAAAATCTTATGAAAAGTCTTCGTAGAAGTGATATGCGAATGTACATGGGAAGTTTTTAATCTCACCTGTACCATCAGCAATTTGATAATCGATCTCACCTACGTTACGAATACCAACACCGATAAGCTTAATTGTCTCGACAGTAGCTAGTTCTTTATCAATGACCTCTAGGATCATATAACTATCTCTACCAGCCATACCGTATTCACCAGTTGTTGTTTCGTTATTAAATACTGCTCTTGATGCACCTTCGAGTTTCCTACGAAGATCCATTTGTTCATCTACATAGAACTCAATCGTATATGCTTCAGAATTTGGGTATGAGGAAGAACCTGCTACGTTGAAGTTCTGTCCTGCGTAGTTAGCGTTCTTGTTTGAGATCTCTCTAGCTGGAAGTGCTGCACTTCTTGCATAGATTAGGTCATCTTCTCCAGAGAATGATGCACCTTCGATAACAATTTGCTTTACTCGAAAGTGGAAATCGCGTGAGAATTGCTTCATGACGGCTTGGTTGAAAAAGTTTTCGATAGTCGTTGCCATACACTTATTTAGCTATTAGGTTGGATATTTTATCATAAATATCACGATAAGATTCATTATATTTTAATATAAGTAAATTCTTTTTATATATACAACAATATTGGCGTTTGAGTGAGTCATTCTCCATCTGCCTATGAAATGAAGATATTCCCCCAAAAAACTCAATTGGTTCATAATGTTGTCTTCCGTTATATTCTATGCATATATTATAGTCTGGTATGTAGAAATCAAATCTAAGAAGTCTTTCATTTCTACAATCCTTGAAGGTGTATTCTTCTATATAATCAATATCAATAGAATTTAAAATATTTCTTACCAATAATTCTCCATTTGATTTAGTATCACATCCACAGGTGGTTCTCTTATCATATAATACGTGATGCATCAACCTACCAAATTTATTACCACATTTACATTGGAATGTGTGAGATTTATGAGATCCTTTATAATCATCTACAAGAGATACGTTTAACTTTTCTAATCTTTCATGAATATCATTTATATTCTTCAAACACCCACATGATGATACTTCACCAGACCAAATATTATTTATTTTAGATTCGAATTCAACACCACAAAAACACATAAACTTATGGCTATTTTTACTTTGAGTATATGGAGATAGTAATATTATACCAATATCCAATGTTTTGCCTTCGGCATCTTTTTGTGTAATGGTATTGACACACCCACATGATGTAGTATGACCATTCCATATACTACTTATTCTAGAACTAAATACCGCACCACAATGACATTGAATGTCATGGATATTCTTACTAGAAGTGTATTTAGATATTAACTCAAACCCTAGATTTTCGCATCTATTTTTTGCAATATCTTGTGTAATTATTTTACCCATCGAGCCATATACTTATTTAGTTATTGGTCATGTATTATTACTAAGCTTCAGGCACATTACCTACATCACCTTGCATCATAGCTTGGAAATCTGCATAGTCTTCAACAATGTCTGTGCCAAAGTTATATACTGCTATATCTTTCTTCCCCGATTCATCAGTATTCCAGATATATAGATACCAATTATCCCTATGTTTAAATGGTGCTTCACCAGTCATTAGTTCATGAGGATATTCAAAACCTTTATCCCAACCATGAGGTGCTTCCATTGAAGACTCTACTAGTAGAGACATGGCTTGTTTGTTTTTGTCATATTTGTTCATCTTAATGATATTTAGTGTTTATGTTACATCAACTGGTCAGAATAAGGCTTATCATCGTAGTTATCATCATATTCAAGGGGTTCCACATAGATGTATGGTTCTCCAGAGAAAATTGCAGCTTGAGTTCTATGATTACCATCTCGCATTATAGCCCATATTGCACCTAAGTCTCCATCTCCATCTTCTTCAGCCTCTTTCAATCTCTGTAAAATATCCTGCAACTCTGCATACTCAGCTTCATGTTGTTCTACGATATCGTTAAACTCTTCAATATCATCTTCATACAACTCCTCTTGTAATCTAGGTAAATCTAAAGTATAATCATCATTCAAATACTCTCCCGAATATATCATAATATCTCCTATCGCATCATCCCCATTAGCTAGGAATTGATCCAATTCTTCGTCTCCAGTGGTGAACGATCTTGAAATGCCCATATAGTCTGGATTGTGTTGAGATGTTTTTACATCATCTAAATCGATATGTCTCACATCTGCGTCAGATGTTCTAAATACCACCCTATCGTCATGATCTCTGATATAATTAGCCAATACTTTCGCTTTATCATAGTCAAAAATATTATCTTCTCTAGATGTAACATATTCTGAGGGTATTTTTAAAGTTTTACCTGTGTTACCTATCCATATTACATTACGCCCATAATATTCATCTTCATACTCATATGCTTCAGGTTTTTTTCCAGAATAATGATCTTCAAATTCTCCATCTCCTTCACTATCGGAAATAGCTTGTTTATGATATTCGTTGAACTCTTCTGAAACGAGTTTGTTGTAGTTTTTTAATGATATCATATGTCTATTTAGTACAGACATAAAAAAAGCACTAGGCTTTTATACCTAGTGCTTGAAATTTTTCTTTATGTCAACTTATCGGATGATCTCTTCGAAGTTAGCATCAGTTCTTGTTGCCACAAACTCAACGATGATGAACTCGGCAGATCTTGTTGGCTTGAGTAACACTGTTGCTCTCAATTCGTTGTTATCAATTACTTCAGGAGTGTTAACTCTTTCGTCGGCAATAATCTGATAATCATAAACACCACCGTTTTGCTTTGCATATTCCATGATAGGAATCAAAGTGTTTTCGAATCGTGTTCTTGTGAACTCAGTGTTTGGCTCGAATAGGAAGTATTTGGAAACCTTCTTAGTTGGTCGCTCAAGTGTTAAGAACAATCTACGAACGTTAACTCTATCAAACGCACTTGGCTTTCTGCTTAGAGTCTTCTGTCCCATTACCACAACACCATCTGCTCTTGAGAAGAAGATTGGGTTTAGGTTAGACTTATAAAGTTCGTCACGCTGCTTCTGGTTGGGTTTAACAGCAATGTCTAGTACGTTACGCATAAGACCTCTATTAAAGCCAGCAGGGGCTATCCACGGGAATTCGTTGGCATCTGTTTGTGCATAGATAGATCCTAAATGTGCAGAAAGTGGTGTCCAAATCTTTTGTCCTGTGAATTCATCATAAATCTTACCCCAGTTTGCATAAGCCGCAGCATATGAAGTGTTCTGGAATTCGAATTGGTGACGAGTTGCCCAGTAAATGTCCAATTGGAAATTACGTTGCTTGTTATCAATAATCTTATTATCTCTACCAGTTACATAGATGTGTCTTAGTGGATCTGCAATGAACATACAGTCACCACGACCACCAGTATTACTTGGTAGGTTACAGAAATTCTCAAACTTATTAAAGATTGTATTATAGTCTTCAATTAGATCAGAACTAACTTCCTTAGAAGTACGAATCTTATCAACTGCGTCCTTTAGAACTGTTCCATATGCGAATTCGTCATAAGTAACATCACCAGTAACACTTGCACTACCACTTGAAGCTGCCCAAATTGTACCTAGCCCTGCTTCAACCAATACATCAATGTCATAAACTTCGTCGTTCTTAATTGATTCCAACGCTCTAGTAACTTTATCTGGCATAATACCAAGTTTTTTGTCTGTAGTGTTTGATACGTTATAGTTACCTAATGCGTACATATTATCACTGAAACCAACTGCTGCTCCTACTGAGGAGAGAGCTGAATATGTAACTCCGTCAAGAGCTTCACCTGTTGCTGATACTGAACCATAGTTAGTAAGTAGTTCCTCAGTCATAACACGAATCTTCTTAGCTGGCACTCCATCAACTGCTGGGTTAAAGTTGTTAGCAATATATTCGTTAACATGAACTTCAATGTTTCTGTTGTCTGAGTCTACATATTCAAGGAATAGAGGTATTGAAGGTCCGCCATTTGGATTAAGTTCTTGTCTGTTTGGATCGATTGAACCAACAAATGCTGAGTCAAGAGTGTAATCAATCTTGAATGCTTCATTAGCATATTGAGATCTCTTCAACTTGAAGACACCAACACTTAGAAGATCATCATCTGTTCTTCCATCAATGTTGTAGTCAGTCACATTATCCATGATTTCTGAAATACTATTTGAAACTCCACCACTATCAGCGGTGAGGTTAAATTGAAGTGTGCCTTGTGGAACATCAGTATAAACATCTGACCCCGCTTGGGTCAATGCTTTAACCTGTGTGATGGACTTGTGATCAACTGAAGGATCAACCAATGTATTGTCAGATACACCAATGTAGAAACCTTCAAACTTCTCATTTACAGTAGTTTGAGCCTTATCGATGACAACCAATGCTGCTCCTGACAATGCTGATACTGCGCTAAATGATGTACCTGCTGTTGAACCCCACTCAAAACCACCTTCTTTGATAGCATCATACTCATCTTCTGTGATGGACATGTGTGATGGCTCACCAAGAACAATAGTACCTTCTGCAATCGAGAGGTCTGTTGATGCTGATACTGCACCACTTTCAATACTTCTTGCAGGATATGCAAGAATGCTATAGTTTGAGCCGAATCCATCGCCACTATCTTCTCCATAAGGAAGACGATATGTGTAAATCTGTGCTGGTGAATCAATAAGTTCTAAAATTGAGTGATAGAAATATCTTTCAGCACTGTTTTTTGGAACACCGTATATGCTCTCAAGTTCACCCTTCGACGTAATTTTAATTACCTCGTCGATTGGTCCTTGGTCTGCATAACCTGTCAAGAATATATTAGTTCCTACGTTCTGAGGAGCTATGAGAGAGAGATCTCTCTCACGAATCTCTACCGCTGGACTGTTAAAAGTTCTAGTTGCCATAAATGTATTTAATCATTTTCGATTAAAATTAAGGATGTTCCTTAAATAACTCCTCAGACAACAATTCAACGTGCATTTGTGAGAATAGAAAGTCGAATCCTGATATGATACGCATATCTCCCTCTGCTTGTTGATCAAATGTCAATCCTTTCAATGTTGTTGGAAATGCTTTAGTGAATGTCCACTTAATTCTCTTCTTACCAAACTCATCTAACCCGAAAATAGTAATGTTAGTTTGGTAATCTGAATATGATTGATCTACTGGCAAATTATCACTATTGTACTGTCCAGTCTTCTGATCATGTAGCAAGTTGATCCACTTGAATATACACCAATAGTTATTATATCCATTATCCACGGCAAAATCCACTGAAGTTGGCGGGAATGAATCTTTACTATGTGTGGAAAGATATAAGGTACTACCTACATTTCTAACTTCCACGCCTTTGACAGTGACATCTGGAATAGCTGTTTTAAATAGAGAATATTGCACACTGTCTGGAATAACTGTGGAATTCTTCCTATTATATTGCGTTTGGTCATCTTTGAGGATTACAGGTATATCAAACACCATCAAGAATTTGTCTTGAGTGGCTTGATTAAAATAGCTTTGCTTTACTTCCGTAGACATATATCTATTTATCAGTTAAACATATATTACCTTCAATATCAAAGATGTTATATGAATCCCCATTTATTTCAGCATTGTGGGCAATTTGTAGATTTGTGTACGACTCGACATCGGGAATAATTTTTTTAACTGTCGGATCAGTATATACCTCTTGTCCAGATGATCTATATTCATCTGTTGCAGAGCAATGATAATTAACTCCAGTCCACCCATATACAAAACTTGGTATATCTGAGTCTCTCAATAGTATTTTATTGGGATCAATCTTATTTTGAAACTCTTGATCTTCACCATTATTGCAGTCTAGAGCATATCCACCAACATCAAACCATAAACTCCTTCGAAATGACCAATTTCCCAAAGCTTGTTGATTGGGGCATAATTTCTCACAATACAAGGAGTGCATATTTTTATCTCTAATGAACTCAACATGTTTACTTTTTTTATATATTTCCATGTGACTCTTAATATAATTTGGCAGCATGATACAATCGTCATCTAATGTGAAAATTATGTCATGATATCCAAACTGAACCCCTAGATTTCTCTTATGGGGTAACAGAATTTTTTCGCTAATATTCATTATGCGAACATTAGGTACATCACACTCAATAGATAAATTCTTCTGATCGTTTATTATCAATAATTCTACTTCATCATATGTCTGTTCTATGAATGATTGAACCACTCTACCCAAATATTCTACTCTATCGTATGTAGGAACTACAATCAATGCTCGCATGACCATATTTAGTCGGGAACTACCTCCCTATAGGTGAATATTGAACATTTGCTAAGTTTATCTCTACCAAATCTGAGAGGTATATAGATGTATCCTAATATTATCTCTCTTGTATTCTGATGAAGCTTAGTCCTTCAACTGTGACGTTGGTTGTATCTGAGTCATTTGAAACCCTCCAGTACATAATGTCGTTAGTGTCTAACTCTACACCCACATTGATGACGAAGAACGCAACATCACGACCACCTTGGAAGTTATTCACTGGTCGCCTCTGTAATGTGTAATCTAACTCTACCTCAGAACTTGTTGAGTCATCCCACTTGAATACTTTTATTGATAGTTCGTCGTTTGCACCTCCGTCGATATTTAGGTTAGCTGTAACCTCAAACTCTCGCGGTGTGTCTCCTACGTGCTTCAATCCCCCACCAGCAGGTATCATCTCGAAATGCTGTAAGTCTCTCCCTAGCCATGTTCCATTTAATGGGTAGTATGCCCCAGATGTGGAAATGGTGGTTTGAGCCTCTAAAACTATCAAAGCTGTACCCCCAACATAGGTATTTGGGATTCCGTTGTTACCTTTCCAATAACAGGGTAGATCTGAGTTTAACAAGTTTGGTGAAACATTAGTATCACTGGCATCATACCCACCATCTCTAGTTATCTCACAACCTTTTAATTGCATTGTGCCAGAGTTTGGGAAGTTGATAGGCTTGAAATCTATGAGTGGCGCAAGTGTTGGGAGGTCGCAGTTAATATCCGTTATGAATCTGGAGTTCATTTGAAACAACGTGCCTTCTTTGAATAGAGGCTCTGTCATCGTTCCAGCAAGTGCGCGAACGATTGAGGTTGTGATTCTGAAGCCGCCTAACCATGTACCATGAAGAGTTAAGGAAGGAGAGCCACCGAAACGCCCTGTGCCATCTTCTAGTCCTTGTCTGTATTCGTAAATATCACCCAAACTTGTGCAGTCAATATAGTTGACGCGCAACAACTCGAAAGCATTGAAGCCTGTCGCATCATAAAGTTCGTAGACTTTAGAACCTGCGCCATCTGCCGTGATCTTTAGATCTTTCATTAAAAGATTGCCACTGCCGATAGCGATGGATTCAGATACAAACATGGTGTAGGCATCCTCAGATGATACCAAACCCGAAACATCAAAAGTGTCTCCAATGATAGATAGTCCAGTTGTAGGAACCGTGATTGACTGGTTGCCCATGTTGATAATCCCATCTAGCTTGTAAACTTTCGTGCTGTCTAAAACTCCGCTCAAGTCTGCTGCTGTCTTAACTAAGACTATATATTCTTGGTGTAGTTCTTCTAGAGTCACCCCAGAGTTTTTGATACTGTTGCCGCCTGCGCCTAATACTATTTCATTGTCGTTCATTTATGTTTCTATTTGGGGGTTTCCGAGTTCGTCGAATTGGATGTTTCCTAGTGTGTCAGTAATGTAATTATCAAATAATACTGGGGGTAATAAACTAGGATTTAGAACACCAGTTATACCCCACGGGGATGATGTGTTAATACTCGATATATTTGGTATAAGATTCATTACTATACATTATTTAGTTGATCACACACATTATTTATAATGCGCATCATTTTGATAAATATTAATATGTCAAATTATGAACATACAGATGACCCAAAATCATTCAAACAAGAACTCACCACAACTTTCACACAATTGAGTGCTCACGCATGTAGCGAGGTGTTAATTCTCAATAGGGCTGGAGGCAGCATTATGGTATTTGATAATAATAATTTTGGTGCAGATAATCACATCCTTCTATTAAATGGAGAGAGTATCATACTTCGTGGACTCAATAACTCTAATGAAGTAAGTGCTCAGACGTTAACTGCTACAGGTGATATCTACTATAGAGCAAATTACTTTAGTAACACGCCTTCACGTTAAAGGAAATACTTTTCCATTGCTGGATCATATTCTTCCCAACCAGAGTCTAATCCTTCAACACCGCCAGCTACTGGAACCCATCCTGCATCAACCATTGATTCATACTCAGTGTCAGATTCTGACGATTGTGTAAACATCACTGGCTGCACTGTAGGGTCTGATGTTCCATCCAAATCATTGTATAAAGAATTACTGACCATATAATCACCAAGTCCCATATCAATATCCGTTATTTCTAGAGGTTTTCCGTGATCATCCAACTTCTCGATTTCGAAGTATTCTTCAGTAATTTCATTATGTAGTATCATCAATGCCCATATCACAGACATAACTCTATCATCGTGTTTACCTTCTTCAGCTTTCCATGATCCATTCTTAGATCTGGCGAATGTTTTGAATTCTTCCAGAGTCTCAATATCTCTAAATGTAACTGCTCGTAATTCATTGATATAATATCTCTGATTGACAACACCCTTATATTTTGAGTTCTGGTTAGCTCTAATACCCATTGTACCAGCAGTACCTTTTGCATTTGCAGAATCTGCACCCCATGCAACTAATTTAGGGTATTTGTAATCGTAAAATAGACGCTCTACGACACCTACACCAGCAGCATTACGCTCAACTAGTGCTGGTGGTAGACCCCACTGTTCAAGGATCTCGTAGCATACATCAGCGAACTCATATGGAGATATTCTATTGTTGTGATATATGGCGACCTGTTCAATTTCCCTAAGATCTGTAATATCGAAAATTTGTATAACTGAAGCGTCTCTACCAACACCTTCAGCAATGTCTACGCCAGCAACATATAATCTATCTTGAGGTGCTGCACTTTTCCAGACTTTATAACAGTCATCCATGAAGAAACCTTTTGGTGGTAAACATTTCATCTTCATCTCTGCAAATAGTTCTTCATTCAATGTAGAGGACCCATCATCAAGGAATGTATTATCAAATTCTTGTAAAAATGATCTTAGACTTCCAAGAGCTGCAATTTGTTCTTCTCTCCATTCTTCATCACGTCCTGGGATATCATTCCATTCTATTCGATGAGGGTAGAAGCCATTTGTACCTGCAAGCGCATCTGCATAAAGTTTGTAGAAGAGATTACCTTTTCCATTTGGAGTGGATGCAACAACTACTTTTGATTTACTTGATCTTGAAATTGTTGGATATACAGCCTTCCAGAATTCATCAACAATGTGAGAATCGAGGAATGCCATCTCGTCAATAATCAACATGTTAAGTGATTTACCACGAATAGCGTTTGTTGTTGTGGCTGTGATACCAATAGATGAACCATTCCCAAATGTAGCAGATGTTTTCTGATATTCTACTGTGGCTGGCTTCAACCAGTTGGGAAGTTCTTCATATGCAAGACGAACACGTTTAAATATCTCCGCAGCAGTTGCTTCTTTGTTCGCAGCAATGATGATTGATTTATGATTGAAGAAACATGCTTCATGTAGTGCTGCAATAGTCATCAAGGTTGTATTTGAGGTAGGGATATGAGTTTTTCCCACCAAATATAAACTATCTGGAGAATCAACTGTAATACAACGCATTGGCACAGATTTACATGGTCTTATATCTTTAATATAATGCCATTGATTTCTTTTATTGTTTTCTGGATATGTTATGTCGTTGACCTCTATACGATCTGATTTATGGGATAAATATGCCACTTTCTCTCTTGGGTAGAATGAGACGTAAGAACACATTCCATATTCCTTATCCCCTATCTTAGCCATCTTTTGTCTAAATGTTGCCTTATATCCTAATGTGATGGCAAGTTCTTGTACTTGCCTAGCAAGCATTTCATTCATTTGAGAGAATACACATTCTCCTCTTGGCGATACATCTCCATCAGAATCAATAAGACCTCTCATTAATTCTAAGCGTTGATCTCTTGAAGCAAGAAGATATATGTCTGGAATATGTTTATTATTATATAGATTTTCCTCCTTTAATAATGTAATCCGCGGTAGTAGAGTTTTATCATGTTTGGACGATAATCTAATAATACCACATCTATCAGGAGACGTTTTCCCTTTATATACATTTAGGTGAGGATTTCTCTCAGACAACATCAATAATTGTTCATCTATGTGTATATTATCTACGGAGATTGACATGCCATCTGAATTTCCATCCCCCAACCATAATCCAAAGGTATATGGTTCTATTGGTAGGGAGTCATCATAAACCCCAGACACCCCATTAACACATGATGGTATTCTATAGAATGGTTCAGGATTCTTGGTATTGGTCATGAAATTTGAGAACATTTCTTCTGTAGTATATTTCTCTCCACGATATGTATATAATTCCTCTTCTGTTGGTGTGGAACCCTTTCTCCTAATCCATCTAAGTTTTTCTCTATGTGTTTTTGTCTGAGCAAACCATAAATGTTCTGAACAAGCTTTCATAACAACACCATTATCAAATTCAATTTCATATGTCGGAGAATCTTCTACGATGTCCCACGCTTTAACAACATTGCACGGATTTCCATCTTGACCATAGATCACATCTCCATCTTTAAGATCTCCATTCCTAAGATATCCAGATGGTGATGGTATAAGTTCATCACAATCTAAACGCTTACCAGCCTGACGAGGACTTAGGAGAATATTGAATCTATTATCATTACAACCTGCAAGGATCTTCTTCTGAACATCATATAGATTGATATTTACCTTACCTTCATCAGGATCAATGATGTAGAAATAGTTCTCTGCAAAATATAACATGGAAGCTTTACACTTCTCAATCTCTTCATATTGTTCGGGTGTATATTCGAAGGTAGCATCTATTGTAGGGAGATGCTTATTACCCATATATCCTTGTTCAGCCATAATCTATTTTCTCATTTCTACCACGTAACCTTTTTTGGTTAGAAGTTTATATGTAGTAGTTGATCCAGACTCATAGATTCCAATTATCTTATAGTCTTCAACAGTATCAAAAAATCCCGCAGTATCTATATTTAGAGGAATTTTGAAATAATTTGTGTTTCCATTACTATATGTAATAAGAGCTTGTATGATTGTTGATAGAGAACTAGCCTCTGAATGAGGGTATATTACATGGTCATATAGTTGTCTAGCGAACGCAGATTCCTTCCCTCCGACAATACTCGGTATGACATTATTTGAGCCTAATATTTCACTAGCCTCAAACTCTTCAATAATCCCATCACCCCAGTCAATAACTAATGTGGTTGGTGGTATAGTCTCGTCAATACCACTCAAAGATATCCCAACAGTAGTGATATCATTTAAAGATATCTCTGGAAGTGTTTCTACATGGTTTGAGGAATTAGATGATAGTAATATTGTGTAAGTATTCATTAGATGATTAATATACCTCCTTGTGTTGATAATGGGGAGGATGATAATGTTATAGTTGTCGCAACTGACTGATAATCAGCGAAGAACATGGAATTCATACTATCGGTCGGTTTGTGAAGTTCATACTCAATGAAATCCACATCTGGGTATAAATTAAATTTATAATCGTGTAGATGGGGCATTCCATTCAAATCTTTTAGTAATGTAGTTAACGTAAATCTATTTGTGTGGGGAGAGAAGTTCATGTACACATCTGAGCAGTTGATATATTTAGTGGAAGTTTGTAATACTTCGAACTCATCTACATTTGATGAATTTAATGGGAATATCAATTCATTTGTGTTGCTAGGTATATTGTATTTAAATATAATAGGAACTGCTGAGAAATCGTTACCACTTATCTCGGTTGAGTTGGTGCTTAATGTGGAAAAATATACATCTCCTCCAAGTCTGAAGGTATTTGACAATTTATCAAACTCCCCAACATTCTCTCTTAATACAACTGGTGTAGTTCCACCCAAAATAAACGTGTCATCTATGGATAGGCTAATCTTATCGATTATTAGATAATTTCTAGTCTTGATGAATATAGTATCACTATAGATACTGAAATCAACCACATCGTTCGCAATTTCAACTGATGGGGCATATACCACATCTCCATTGTCTTTAACGATCTCAGTCATGCCAGTATCTTCTCCTTGATTACCATAAGAGTAATTAACTACTGTTGAAGGATATCTTGAAACATAGTTTGTGAATATATCGGTAAATCTGTGAACCTCACCATCTTTGATGGTTTTTATCCACAACACACCCCCAGTTTCTTTACGGATAAATAATTCATCAGTAGGGTTGGATGAGGTAGACTCATACGTGGTGACTGCCTCACTCGCAGGTATATATAGATAATCTGGCTCGAATTCGATTAGACCTGATCCTATTTCAGTATTAATATCTACGAACCCAAATTTATCAAGTATCCATCCACCATCATACACATTAACATTATTAGTTGGAGTATTTCTTGGAGATATGGTTAGATCACCATCCAATCCAGATAGAGGCACTATTCGTGTGCCTCCAGTTAATTCTGTATATGAGGAAACGCCTCCCTCTGCCACAGTGTCGTAATATGTACTTGCTGTTATTGGACCATTGACAGGTGTTGTTGGATCATCTGACGATACCAATTCCACTAAGGGATTCCCTAAACTATCTACGAATGAAATACCATCCAATATAACCTCGTTTATCACTAATACTGGATCAGTGGGGTCTATTGGTTGGTTGTCATCCTTGAATGTCAAAAAGTTTAATGTATAGTGTCCAGATAGAGGATCGAAATCTTCTGTTAATGAGGATAATCCAGACCTATGCAGTTCATCATATGTCAATATATCAGATACACTATAATCAAATGAAGAACCTTCTGTAAAAAGAGTATCATAATAGGCATAACCATCCAATATTAGATTTTTTGTGATTGGGGTATTTGAAAACGAATCTTCGAAGGATTTTGTGAAATCCTGTGAATTTGATAATAGGGAGAACATGTTTCCATATATATCATACTTTGAATCTTTGACTGCTCCCTCGTTGAAAAGATTATCGACAAATTTCTTCGTCTCTGGGGTGATATTAGATGTATATCCATGTGTTGATATATCCATCTTACCGAGTATTGGCTCATCTGCTATTAATCCAGATGTGCCATTCCTTTTAACAAAATTTAAATCAAAAAAGAATGAGAGTACAGGATTAGCGTTTCCTGTCACATTTGGATCTGGGAAATAATATATTGAATCTGGTAATAGTTTACTAGTGTCTACTTCATAGCTATTAGTTTTACCCTCCACAAATAGTAGAGATGTGTTGGATGGTCGGAAGAACCCCATTTCTTCAACTGTATCGAATATAGTTGGAGCTGTTGCTACATTAGTAGGATTATATATATTTTGGTAGTCATTATAATCGTTCACACCCTTATCAAAAAGTGCTCCTGATACATACTCAGTACCTGTTGAGTTTGTGCTAAGATAATGAAACTCTGTTCCAATATACTTCTTAGACATCGATCTCTGATTATCTAACAAATCATCAACTTCTTTCAGACTTTTTAGCTCGTCCGACATATCGCCAAATAATTCTTCAATTATTACCGAATTATCTTTTAGGAAAATATCTGCTCCATAATCAAGACTCTTGGCATCATAGACAGCAGCATCGTAGGGAAGATTGAATGAATAGTCGTTAGTGTATAGTTCACGAATATCGACGAATATTTTCTCCTTGATCCTTTCAACATCATATATGATACGAGAATCTTGCACGTTTTCGATATAATTTATTATATTTTCAATTATAGCTCGTTCAAGACCAAACGAAGTCCCCTTTATCTTTCTCTCAGTTATTCCATTCTTAATCAACTCTCGTTGATTATTGTAGTACCCCACAATTTCTTTCAACTTGCGTGTGAATATTGGTGTTGCTAATTCCAATTCGAGGGGGTTGGTGTAATCTAAATTGCTTAGATATTCTCTCTCTTCAATCGTGGTATAGTTTATAGATAGATCTTTGATAAAATCTCTATACAGTTGAGTAATAATCACCTTTGAATCCACCGACGAAGTTTGTGTGGTAGTAGCCCAAGCCTTTAGATAGAAACTATAATAATTTTTAATAGTTTCTGGTTCAAAGGTTACTTTGATTAACTTAATGAATTCTAGGAACCCAAATGGGGAATGTTGATCTAAAACATCAACATCCTTAACATTTTGGTTTGTTATTGATCTTGATACTGGAGGGTATCCTATTTGACTGGCTTGTGACATCGATTATATTTATTGTAATAATATGATTATTCAACAACTCTTGTTGATAAAACATCAGTTAATGTATCGTACATGATTACATCGAACAAATTGTATTGACCTTCCTTCTTAGACTTGAACTCATCGTGTGATACACTTGTCTGTTCAAACTCGAAATTAATGTTTCCTCCAAGAATGGTATCATCGTATTCTGGAGTAAACTCAAAGAATCTATAGAATTTAGGAATATCGTCCAAAGTGTTAGAATCGTTTAGTACCAACCCCCATCCGAAATCCTCATTATATGAACTTAGTGGATATTGAGAAGCACTCAATGATTCAGTTGGTTGGTAAGTATTCAATCTCATGTATTCTCCACTGAATTTCTCTAACGCTACAATATCTATACCCGCAGAGCATTCATAGGTATATAAGTCGATCTCATCACCCAAATTTTTACCATAAGTCAATCTGTCTGTATGTCCTCTAGAATCGAAATTCTCTTGGAATTTATTCTTATACCCAATTAAACCTCCATCATCTATAGAGAACATATTAACGTGTCTTGATATGGTATCTGGAAAATTCATAATGCTAGAATCAAATACGTTGATTGTTTTACCAACCATATTATTAGCAGAGTTGAGTGCGAATATATCACACTTATCAACATTCACATTATTATCCACGAAGTTTGTTATTTTTTCGTGGGTTTTTACCCCGAAATTATTATTAACATCCCCGCCAGCGTCCCCCATAATAGATCCGATGAATTCATCAAATAATACTGGTTGATTTAGCATAGACTCTTGGAAAGTGAGGCTTTTGATAGTTTCTATAGGTGAAAATTCTTCGCCATATTTATAAAGTTTGTAGGGATTCTCATTATATACTCTAAGCTCGACATGTTCTCCCGATACACTGGCAGATGACATATTATATCCTGATATAGTAATATCCGCATATTCCCCACTAAGTTGATTAAACTTTAAAGTATATCTATGTGCCCACACATTTTCAGTATCAATTGCTCCACTTAGAGGAACCTGAGTGAGTTCATATAACTCAACAGGAACTGCGCCACCAGCAGAGTATGATATAACGATTTCTGGTGTAAATTCTAGAGGATTAGATACCGCGCCAATGTCTGCTGGATTCCCCCCGACATCATATAACTCATCTACATATTTTATAGTGTATGGGAAATTAGGGTTTCTGCCAGTTACCATAAATTGGAATGGGGTGTTAATGTACTTGATATCAGATACTTGGAATGTGTCAACGCCCAGACCCTCACCTAACATGCCATTAGATGATATCCCGATGGTTACATCCCCATCAGACTCATATGCTAATGAATTATATACATTTATCCCTATTTTTAAGAATGTTGTATTATGTACGTTTGACTCTACTCCATAGGACTCACTGAATACATATTGATCATTGTCATAATATAGAGACAGTGTTAGATCTTCTTGAGGTGTGTCGTGACTAAGATAGACATCTTGTGATGCGGTCATCCCTGCATAGAATGAGGAATCTACGAATTCGCTAGATTGTACAACCTCGCCTGAATCGTCCATAATCACATAAACTGGATCATATACAAATTCGATATAATCAACCTTATCGTATTGATGGGTTGCTAAAATATTATTATATATCTTCTTGTGTAGTGTGTAGAATAGGTCTAAATGCGCATACGGAGTGCTCTTTATGTCTCTCCATGCTTTACAATCTTCGCTATTGTCAATATGATAATTAACATTGATTGCCGTTTGATAATGGGGTACAGTTGTTGTGATGGTGAGAGCGTCTGATATAATAGCAGCAGATAATGTTTCTATGGAAGTAGTATCTCCAGTAGTGAAATTGAGTGGTATAAAATCAAGTATAACCACCTCCTGTGTGTATGTGGAGTATATCACCTTATTGCCACAACCATACACCACAAGCTGAACCAAATAGCTTCCAGCCCTATCGTAGTGCTTTATGGGAGAGAAATCATTGGAAGTGGTTCCATCACCAAATATCCATTCGATATTGCCTCTATATTTCTCATTAGCGTTTGGGATAAATTTTAAAAACGTTTGTTCGAAGCTATACGCACTTAACGTAGGTGATCCTGTGTGATCCTCTACCTCAAATGTGATTAAGTCTATATTTATACCTTCTGTTTGTTGGTCTGTGTTACTCATCTACAATCTCAATTTTATTAATTAGTGCGTTTGGTGCATATAGGTATGGGAATTTGAAGAAGTCTAATGTGGTGGTCTGATTCAATAGATTTATGTCAGATCCTTCAAAAACTGGATTCCATGTGATGAAGCTCAAACCTTCAAACGTGATAGATTCGTCAGTATTTGTAGTTACTATTTTCTTAACCCCCTCCAATGATAATATAGAGGATACCAAATCGGTTAATTGAATTGTACCTCCTAAAGTATTATTAGATGATTTAAAAAACTCCGTTATTAGGTTATATATACTACCTTTTAGGTTTTCTTTGGAAATTTTGTTGTTCCTCTCTCTAGTCACCCTAATCACTGAGTAGTCCTTACTAGTCGTATCATCAGCAACGTTGGTAAACCCAACATCGAATGCTATATAGATGGGATCTCTTGGAACAACCTCATGGCTAAGTATCTTCTTATCTAAAGAAGATGTCTTTATGACAGATTTGAAGTTGTTGCTAAGAAATTCGGGGTATTGTCCATCCACAGTGTTTGTGAATGCTGGTACACAGAACACGTTCACATTATTATAGTCGCATGAGTCTGCATAATTGACTTGGTTCAATAAAACTCTATTGACTTTATTTGGATCTACACATATGTCATAGAAGTATTGTATGTAAGAGGCTTGGAATGTGGTATTATCGACAACCTTAACATCGTTTAGGACTGATGGCATAGTCTTCTTGTAAAATGCTTCATAGTCTTCAGTTGTTACTAATCGTAGTTGGTTGCTTAAGAATAGAGATGCATTATCACGAATATCATCCACACCTTCTTCATCAGAAGGTACTGTTGAATTTGTCGTATTGTTGAATAATATATTGTTTGATATGGTGTTATCAATTGATATATCATTATCGAGATTGATATCATCATATATCTCAGTGAATCTGGATGTGTTGTATTGAAAGATTTTCTTGCCACTTAGTGCATTCTTACTAATTATGCCCTTTTGGTTGTCACTGAGAATATAGTATATAGCAACTTCATCATCTGTAGATAATTGTCTACCAAATGTGCCATTACCAAACTTGATTACATAGTGACCATGTTCGTTCAACCTAATTTCATAACTGCGTCCTTTAATCTCAGATAGGTATAGGGAATCCACTTCATCATATTGTCTCCATGCACCAGTCTCCTTCTCCTTAACATATACAACTACGCTACCGTGGGATATGAACCTATCATCAGCATTATCTACTATATTATCAACAGCTATAGTCACCTTCTCGAATGTTTCTCCTTCAGCAACATATGTTGGATATTCTCCAATCTTACCCTGTTGCAAAATAGTATTATTTGATACGCTATCTATATATTGCTCCCCTGTCGCGGTTTTCTCAAAGGATACATCATCCTCTAAAGTGTATTGAATATTATCAATAAGGAAATATGAAAATTTTCGAAGCTTATACGCCCCGATATCCAATGAAGCCTTGGCTGTAGCCTCTAGCGGTATAATTGATGTCTGCTTACCTGTTGGTTTATAGTCAATCAACTTCACGATATTATTCATGTTCTCGTATAGAGAAGATTGGGAGAATAAACTTTCTGATGATGTTTGGTTTAGGTAGAATAGAAGGGTGTGGTTATAATACCCCAATATTTCAATTATTGCGTTTAGGTTACTACCTGCATATACTTGATCGGTAAAGTCAGTGTTGTTACTGAGCTGTTCGATCATAAAATCCCTCAATGAAATTGCATCGAAGTTCGCATACGCATTCTGAGGTAATTTATATTCTAAAGATTGATTTTCTATACTCATTGGATCTATTTAATGTTAAATGACGGCATATCCAGCAGAATTCAATTTACTTTTGATTGATAGACCATATATGTTCAAAGTTGGTATGTTTAGCTGCATTACGATGTATATTTCGTTTTTGTCAGGATCAGCAGATACCAACACTTCATCTACAGTCACTCTAGGTTCAAATCTAGGTAATTCTCGAAGAATATCTGATTCAATTGCGAATAATGTGGAATCGTTGATAGGTTCGAACAAATAACTCCTCAGATCGACCCCATATTCAGGTTCTAATATCTTTTCCCCCTTAGCTGTGGTGAATGCTGTTCCAATACTCACTAATATTGATTCTTTGTCGTACTGCGCCTGCACATCCTCCAATTTCTGAGATTGGTTGAGGTGTGCAGAAAAACGAGTCTGATTGTTTAAATCAAGAAGAATATCTTTGTATAAAAAATCAGACTCGATGCTTTTTTCGGTCTTTTTTGACTTACTGATAGATTTAATTTTGATTGCCATCAGTAGTATTTAGGAGTTTGGTTAAATCTATACTCTCTTAGTAATTTTTTTATTGGCTTTGAGGCTTTCACACACTTGCATCAGATCTAGAGTCATATCATCTACATCTAGGTTATGAATATTAGACATATAGCTTTCCGCGATTGAATCAAATGATTCTTCCAATTCATATGGAATCTGAGCCTTACCAAATAAGTTATTTGGATCTCTTGTATATGCCAAGGATTTTATGTGTTTGATGTGGTGGGGTTGCAACCTACCATCTGATTCTGATCCTGCTCCACCCATCACATCAGCGTTCTTTAAAAACGAAACTATGTTATTCATAGCATCATTGTGATCTTTGGGGCTATTGTAATAGTCCTCATAGTCTAGTAATATATCTTCGAGGGATATACTGGCTAATACTGCTTCTTTTCCTAATAGAGCATCAAATTCTGCATTCATCTCCTCTGCCTTTGCAGTTAAATCCTCACTATCACGAATTGCTTTCTTTGCTACCCCACTAGGTTTAGCTGATCTCCCCTTAATACCCAGAGCACTAGTTAACGCTTTATTGCTTTTTTTATCAACAATAGATTGTTTAAGTTTATCTAATCGACCTTTTGCTTTTCCAGAGTTGTTGATGATTTTACCATATAGACTAGTTACAAAATTTTCCGCATTGAATCTGTTCATCACCCTTGAAATACCATTCATGCTGCCACTATCTTCAGTATTCCATAGATAATCTTTAAATGAATCTAATTTGTCTTTAACGTCTTCTTTAGATAATTTCATAATCCAATTAAGTGGATTTCTAGAATCTTCATACTCATATTCAAGAATGTTTCTGATGATAGGTGTCATACTGGATGGGTCGGAACTTAGGTATTTAAACAACTCTTTATTATCCATGTTCTCCAGTTTATCCATTATACCAGCATGTCTATCCAACTCTGCTTGAACCATTGCAGCTTCTCCATCATCAAGCCCTTCTAAACTTCCACCTAATGCTAAAGCATTCTTGGCAGAATCGCTTAACTCCATGTTATCAATATCATCTTCTAATGTACTTGCCAGTTCAGAAGTCATGTTATCAACTGCTTTGGAAATTTCTTCCTGTAGATAAGTCCAGTGAGTATTTAGGAGAATATCATAATTTCTCTCCCAGTGGTTTTTTGAAATATTATCCGCAGTAGATTGCATTGCTCCGTCTACACTAGCTCCCAATGCATCCATTTCTCGTTCTGTGGCAGACACTTCCTTCTCTTCTCCTTTACCTTGTGAAATGGTTCTATCAACTTCATCACTCAATGTACCTAATACATATTGAGGATTCTCAGAAGGGTCAATATGTTTAGCTATATTATTAACAAATTCCTTATCAGCGGCTAATAATTCCACTGCGAACTGCTGAATGCCTTGTCGGTCCTTTTCCATACCTAATGCACTATTATCATTCAGCCCACGCTTATGATATCTTTCATCAGTTGCTTCTGCTATTAATTTATTCAAGCTCATATCCCTATTTAATGAATTAAAAAGGTAAATATAGGTATGACTTCCAAATTCAATGAATTATACGAATCTTACTCAAAGCGATACGAGCTTGGAGGCTTTTTAGTTGGCGATTTCGTGGTATTCAGACCAGATTATAAAAACAATGAATCTTATAAGGCTATGAATAGTGTTATGAAGACACATGTTGACCAAGTAGTTGATTCAGGTGTACCACTTCGAGTTAGTGGACTAGGTAATAAGTATGGCACTAATACCAACTTAGAGCGTTATATCAAGCCCGATGATGCAGTAGTTACTGTGTCTGTCGATGAAGGTGGTGGACGCTGGTTAGGTAAGATTTCAGTAGGTGCTGGTATGTTAGACATTGCAACCAACACAAGATTTTGTGGGGTTGGTGATGAAAACAAAAAACCTCTTAAAAAAGGAGAAACTTGGACACATGGTGAATATGAAGTTGATGAAGACCACATTACTCGCCAAACCGATAAAGGTAATGGCAAAAACTCTAAAACAAATATTAAGTTGGAACACACTTCTGACTTAAATGACATCGTAACCAATTTATTAAACGAAAAAGTATAAATACTGATATGTATAAGAGAAATTCGTACAAGTTACTTTCAGAGCAATATGATGTGATGCTCCTTAAAGAATCCGCGCCATCATTAAATATTTATGAACTACAATCTAAGATTGGGTACATGAATTTGTCTGAAGCTACGTGGACTGCTGAATTCTCCGAAAAGATTCTTAATGAATTCTTTGGTGGTGGTGTAAAAGCTCTTGGTAAAGGTATTGGTGGTGCAATTGGCGGTGCTGCAAAAAAGGCTGGTGGGAAGCTTAGACAAGCTGGAGCAGATAAAGCAGCAGATTTGGCTGGAAAAGCTAAGGCTGGCGCACAAGCTGGAATGGATAAACTCCAAGCAGGTGCAGATGCAGTTAAAGGCAAAGTTCAGGATGGTGCTGACGCAGTTAGAGATGGTATCGACAATGTTAAGGATCGTGCTGGTAATATGATGGATGATGTTAAAGATGTTTATCAACAAGGTGGACATGAAGCACAACTTCAGAAAGCACAACAACGAGCTGAGAAGACAGTTGGCGATCTTATGTCAATCCTTCAAATGGCAGAACAGGAATATGGTCTTGCATTCAGTGGTCCAGTTGAACAACTCCCACTTGGTGAAGTTGTTAGTGAGCTAGTCAATGCGGCTAAGGGTGCTGGAAATATTAAACGTTCCGCACAAAGAAAACTAGGTAAGTTTGGAGCTAGATAAATAAGTTTAACAAAAAGGGCGAGGTTTAATAACCTCGCCCTTTTTTTTGTCGCTGTATTAGTCTATTCCATTAAACTTTTCTCCATATTGAGTATACAGGCATAGCAGTTGATCTCCTTATTGAGAACAACCTCATGTTTCTCCATATGTTGAGCAACTATCATCATTAGAGACTTTTTATAGTGTTCTTGTATAGCATTGTCGCTATATATCACCTCAAACATATCATCCATTAGCTTTCTATAGTCATTGGAGAACATATCAGTAGAATCCTTGATAATACCTCTAAGATGTTCCATTTTGCCAGTGATCACACTATTTATAATTTGTTTAGCTAGAGATGAATCATCCACAGCAGCTTTATTGAGAAGTATGTTACCTGTAGCACACACTTTCTGCAATTCGTTGATTACTTTACGAAAATCGGGCATATGTCTCTTAATCAACGCTCCCAACGATTTGAGATCGTCTGCGGTATAACTAATACCTTCCTCCTTAAGTATTTTATCACATCTTCTAAGACAATCGTTCAAAGGGTTCTTAATGTTGACTGCTACACATCTAGAAGCAATAGCATCTTGAATTTTGTGTTGAAAATTCCCTGTGATGATAAATCTGATATTTGATTGAGCATTCTCCATCAAATTACGAAGACATTTCTGTCCATCAACAGTAGTTCCATCGAATTCATCTAATATAGCCACTTTAATACCACCATTGGAACTTCGAGTCTTGGCAAACTTCATTACCTTGTCTCGAATGGTATCAATTCCGTTTTCGTCAGAGGCATTGATATATAGATGGTCACATTTCATGATATCATCCACAATTATCCTCGCTAACGAGGTTTTTCCTATACCTGCTGTACCCACCAACATTAAATGGGGTATACACACTTCTTCCGAGAAGGTTTCGAGATATGTCCTTGATGCATCATCAAGGATTAGATCGTCTAAACATTTCGGTCTATATTTCTCAGTCCATAATTCACTATATTTCATATTTGGATATTTGTTCTTGTTTTGTACGCTGCAACTAGATTTGCGCAGTCTAAAAGACTATCAAACGTACCAACGTCGAACCACATCCTATCATCCACGTTCACAATGTCAACCTTTTCTTTCGTAGACATGGCGTTAATCACATCGACAATCTCAACCTCACCTCGTTCAGATGGGAGGACGTTTTTTGCGATTTCAACACAGCTATTTGTGAATGAATATAGACCAACTACAGCCTGTGTAGATATAAATTCTTGAGGCTTCTCAACTACACAATCTAATGTCCCATCGTCGCTAAATTTAGCAACCCCATATCGATTTGGATCATTGACGGAGTATGTATATATAGTATTAGCCTGTAGATCGAATTCATTCTGCAAAAAGATGTTATCGCCCAATATTAGAGTCACGTCATCATCCCCAATGAATGTTTCTCCAATGATAAATGCTTCAGCTAGACCCTTTGGATCTTGTTGTAGCGCATATTCGAGTTTAACACCCCATTTATCCCCATTACCAAGATATTCTTTAAGCATTGGCAACCCATCTAAGGATGAGATGATTAGAATCTCAGTAATTCCTGATTTAATGAGTGTTTGTAGAGGATAATAGATGATTGGTCTATCGTATAGAGGTAATAGTTGTTTAACTATACCGAATTCTGTTAATGGGTAAAGCCTAGTTGCTTTACCTCCTGCTAAAATGATTCCTTTCATATTATTTGCTCAGTAGGTCTAAAAGTGCGTCCTTTTCTGATCGTAAAGGATATACTGTGAGTGCTTTAATGTTGTTCAGTTGACAATTACTACGAGGTGCAACTATATCAAGGTCTGATAAAGGTACGAATTTCCAGTTTGGGTTATTATACCCACACTCCTGCATGATATCAACTACTGACGATGTATATAAAGGGTCGCCATTGACTACATTATAAATATCTTGTCCGTTTGGAATCATTTCTTTATCAATTAAGGTCTTTATGAATAAAGAAACATCTTCTGTACTACTCTTGGAGTTTTTATAATCAATTAGGTTGTCATATTTGTGTATTTTGGTCAAATATGATCTCTCATCCCCCACTTTACTAAATGGCATCCGTAACCGCAATATAAAAAGCTTATTGCGTCTAGTTACAAGCTCAAACATGTGTTTTGACTTGGAATATGTTGATGATTGGTCATATATACCGAAATCTGGTTTATCCTCTTCGGTATATACTCGTCCATATCCACTATAAATGCATCCAGAACTCAAATGAATTAGTGTCACACCAACCTCATCACATACATCTGCTACCATTTTGGGTGATACCACATTCAGATACATACACTCATCCACTTTATGTTCAGCTTCATCTACATTTGGTCTACCTGTAAACCCGCTACAGTTTATTACATGGGTGTATTGACCCACATATAATAAATTTTGGAGCACTTTGGGGCAATGGTAATTATATGCCGAACTGCTAATTATTCTAGCTTCTGGTATATATTGCTTGATTTCATTAGCCATATACCCATTTCCAAGTATAATTACTTTCATTATCCAGCCTCCTCTTCGAGTGATTCAACGTGATATTCAATAATATCTTGTAATTCTTGTAATTCTTCCTCCTCTAGTAGAGTAGTTACCACTTCTTTAAAATTTTCAAAACTTTGTGAGATGTTATCATCCTCATAATCTAGAATTTTATCATATAATACGTCAATTGCTTGATATATACTATTTTTAATTTTTGCTATTTCTTTAATTTCTTTCGACATGACTAAATATTTGATAGTATATAGTATATCAAACCACACAAATCCAATGAAAACTTTCAAAAAATTTATATTAGAATATCGCGCTAATCTAGAAGACGGCACTCCCAAACCATCAGTTCAAGTACATAATGGAAAAAATCCCAATAGGATGAATAAAAAGAAGCTTCATACAGTTGGGGATTATCAGCCTGTGAATGGAGATGCCCATAAAGTGGGTAAGATGCTAACTGGTGCAGAATTAGACAACCTATTAACTGATCATGGATTTGATTTTATCGATGGAGAGACTCATGGTATTAATAATTCGGGAAATGCTCTATATATGTACTCAGTAAATGGACAAAAGATCGGTAAGATCGTTGATAATAAGTAAATATTAATATGGATAACCACTGCCCAACGACACCACTTTCTTGTTTAGAACCTAGTAATATTTTTGCAGGTGTTTATAAAAAGGAATGTTCAAATTTTGCAAATCCAAATAATTTTCAAGCAGAAAGATCTATTTTCAATAGCTTAATTAATGAGAAAATTAACAATTTTGGTATAGATATAGACTATTATGTACACACATACAATTTATCAAGTGCTGATAACTTCTATGGAGAAGACCTAGATGCTCCATATTATGGACCTATTTCTCTTCGTGTTGAGAAGGATTATACATTCTCAGGAGTCCCATTAGGTATTCATGGGTTTGATTCAAATGACGAAATTACTTTTTATGTGACGTTTGATACCTTTGAGGAGGCATTTGGCGACCATAGGGTTCATGAAGAGAGTGGGCAACGAATTGAGCCGAAGGCAGATGATATGTTCATCATCAAAACTTGGGGATGTGATAGACCTAATGGTAGAACTGCTAAGAAATTTGTGGTTACTGAGGCTATAGATGAAGATCCAGAGGATTTGAATGTATTGATGGGGCACTATGTTTGGAAAGTGACTGCTCGACGTTATGACTACTCCTACGAAGCTAATATTCCAGCTAGTGATGACAAATACCAAGTTTATGATAATACATTCTCAGGAGTATTAACTAGCGATATATCTATAAAGGGTCCATTGGAAGGATTAGTAGATAGTGAAGGAGATTTATTGATCGGGTTTGGTGGGGAGACTTTAGTTACCCAAACTACTAGTCAACAATTATCTTCTGACGACAAACCATATGATTATGATGTGGATGTCGAGGTTGAGGATGAGATATATGATCAGAGTATTAATGATCAACGAATCTACGGAAACACTGACCAAGATTCATCTCCTTATGGAGACTACTACTAGTAGTTATTCATTTTTATATTTAACAAAAAAAAAGCGTGATCTTAATCGATCACGCTTTTTTTTTGTTAAATTGTGTGTGGATTATTATGAGAAGAACTCTTGACCAGCCTTGAGCTTGCCAACTTTGTTCTGCTTACCGTTATCGATATTCTCTTTACCCTTTTCAGTACCAGTTTTATCAGTATACTTGCTATCTGCTGTGCGCTTCTTAGGCTTCACTTTGCCTTTAACTAGCATATCTTTATTCTTAGCAACTACATCAGTGTCAGCAACTTCTTCTTCATCTTCTTCAAAATCAAGACCAAATTCATCACCTTCTTCTTCGCCACCTTCTTCACCGAATTCGTCTTCTGATTCTTCTTCACCGCCAACAGCAGCTTGGATTACCTCAAGAAGTTTTTCAGCAGTAGCCTTATCAAGAGTGAGAGTAACCTCATCACCTTCTTCATCACCAAAGTCTTCACCTAAGTCGAAGTCATCACTATCTTCTACACCAAGTGCATCTAGTTCTTCTTCTTCTCCGAATGATTCTTTGAATACTTTTTTATAAATTGCGTTGAAACTATCCATACATCTATTTAGTATTATTGAAAATAAAATCAAGTTTTTGTAGAAATAATTTCACAATCACTCTCATTGGATTAAATAAAATTGTGAACAAAGTCGTATCATCATTTTCAGATCTACATCCAGTGCCTTTAAAGGATCATGGGAATTATACATTCAAACAATTCCAACGCTCTTATAGTGGTGGTTACTCTATGAATTTTGCCAACGCTTTATCTGGAGTTGTCGATAGCAAGACTAAGAATAGTTCCGAAGTTAATATCAGCAACTTCTATAAACTCACAGATATAATTAATATCGACAACGATACAGCCAAACCTAGTATATATAAAACAACCTTATCTCTTGGTGATAAATATGTGAGATTTTATGAGATTGACCCCACCCCCTATATAATAAATGATATTAGTAGAGACGCACTATTATATGGAGCTATTGGATTATCGTTAGATGGTGATATAGACACATTGTTTGAAATTGAATATATTGATGTTAATGTGGCAACTATATCATTCACTAACGGGTTGGGGGAGAGATTTTTACTTTGTTCAACCTCTGACATAAAGTTAGCCTTTGTGTTGGAAGATGAATTAATATTAGATAATGTGATATTCCGCCCCCAACATTTCCTTTATAATTACAATCCGTTGGTGAATGGAATCACATTATCTAAACCCGATGATTATGTGGTTATAGTTGAGGGAGATTCCCTTTTATTGAGACAATATGGTAGTGGCATGTCTCAGATTATAAAAAACAACACCTTTATACTTTCTAGAAATGTCACCGACCAAAATACCTATCATAATATGAACTCATCATTCATCACATACACAGACAGTTCTCTGGCGACAGATGTAGATGGCATTGTATATGATAAGAGTAATAATTTTGTTATACATAGATCATTGGAAGACGATAGGGCTTCCATTGTGTTCGCTAAAAATAGGTTAGATGAGAATGGGACATCCTTCACCTTCCAAACCTCAGATAGTTTCACAAATAATTTGAATGGAGACAATCTAAACAATCATAGGGTATATTCTGCCATATTTCAGGACATAGATACTAAGGAAGATGATACCCTCAATCTTGGGTATGTGACATATGATCGTGCATACCCCATCAAAACTGGTTATACCCCATTCAGGACACCAACATCAATGTATCCCTATACATCGATTGACATCAACGACACCTCATTCTCAAAGACTGGAGCATTCTATAGTGATAGTCCTATATATGCAGATAAGATAAGAACTGATATAGTTCCTACCGAAGACGGTTACCAATATGCATGTACTTGGCTCAGTGGCAACTTTGTGGATGATGCTGTGTGGGTAGATAGATATTATTATCCTAATTACATTCAGAAGGAAGAAGCTATTTCACTCAACAGCGCATTACTAGTAACGTATAATGAGTATGTTGAAGATTTAATCAGAAATAACTCCAACTTCAGAGATGAGATTATCAAATCCACTATTTTTGACAAGAGGAGTGATATGAATATATTACCAGACACTGAATATGTATATGATAGACTAACTTTATTGGACGAAGATATTCATCCTGAATGTATTGAGCTATTAGACATGTATAAGGCAGTAAATAACTCTAATGCAATGTCAATGGATTTTACTTTCTATGGATCTAATGACGATTGGGTATTAAAGAGTGATAGGAATGATATCGATGCAGGTATCACTATTACCAAGAGTGGAACTACTATCAAATTTGAGTATGTAGTTTATATAAGGACTTCTGGCACATATGATACTTATGTAGTGGAGGAATCATATGATCGCTTCTCTGATAATTTATTTGCATTTACGTTTAATAGTAAAAATGGTCTTGGTTATGTGGTACTCAATAACAAAATCATACTTGAATTGAATCTGAATCCGTATAAATATGGACAGGATAGGTTATTGCAGGGGGATTTTCTATTCGATGGCGAATTCTTCACAGGTAGTAATGATTATATCAAAACCTTCATCCTCGAAGATAAATCTATCACAAAATCAAGAATATCTATACTGTCATACATAAGAGGAATCACGGCTGCTAACGATATGTCTATATATATACCTTGTGGACAAGTAAATATGACTGATTCAGTTGGACAACTACACACTCTATGTGGTAATAAGGGTAGTAAGAGTGATAATATTACAATTGGTGTTGGCAATCTTCATATTGAAAACAATGAAAGTCTGACAAACGCCATCTCTGGTGTTATTATTAACACATTTGCCGACAACACACCTCTAAACTCCTCTCTCAATAACATTACATTCAACAATTACGATTAACCGATGAATATATACTTTAAATACACAGCGGGGGAGTCTTTTACCCTAAATTCCGAAGATTATGTTGGATATTTCCACGTAATTGATGGAATAGCTTATACAGGTAGGGGGAATGATGTAAATTCGTCAACTCTCACCCCAAAACAGACATTTTTGACCGAATTTTACCTAAAGGAGTTGGATTTTAGTTATGATAGTGATAATTTACCTATTTTGGAGTATATTCCTATATCTAGAATGGATATTATGGATGAGTCTAAGCTACTAGAAGTATTAGAGGTTCTAAACTATAATAATTTACAGATATATTCTTATTTGTTCCGACCCAGTATTCAGAATTTGGCAATGACTCCCACAAATACTTACTTTTATGGAGTATCATCCAGTCCTGTAGATAGCAGAAATGATGATATTCCTACTGGTAAGAATACTTATACTCATATAGATCCGCTATCATACTATCCACCTCTTGACTTCTTAGATGATTGTAGACCTTTGAACCTATTAGTCAACGAAGACGAGACTTTCTACTACACTTGCGCATCAGACACTACACAATACTCTCTTACTGGGTCATTTGTAGATAAAGAGGAACCTTTAACGCTCGTTGATCAAGAAGATGATATTGTTTTGATCGATTCATTCTTTGATACAGAGTTTAATTATCTAATTCTTCGAGATATCGACAAGATTAGTATATATGATTACACAGATTTTCATATTTGTCAAACTAAATTCTTGATTGACAGCTTCGATATGGACCCACAGATTCAATTATCGTTTGGTAATAGATATAGAGGCGAGATATTAGGTGATATACTCACAGTTAAACAAAAATATACCAACGTTATCACTCACCAATACAATTTAAGCAAATATAATATAGGTGAAGTAGTTGCGATGGACGTTAGATCATCAGATGATGCCATTATCATGGTGGACGATAGTGGACAATTCATATATTCCAACCTAGATACTTTTGAGGAGGAGTTAACTATACAGACTATCGATGATATTGACCCAGCCAGCATAGAATACATACAATTCTACACTCTAGACTCCAATATTTTCACAATTAGGTTTGATGATGATATTAGATATAGATATATTAAGGATGTTGATGTTTATATACCTGTCCCTGTTCGCAATAAAACACTATATTACCTCGATGACTACATATATAATGATGTTTTTGAGAAACATAACAAGATTCCGATTAAACACAACTCAAATAACATGTTGTCCAACACTTATACCAATAATGGCATCATTGAAGTACCTAGAGGAGAGCATATTTATCGCATAACACATAACATTGGGCGTATTTATATGACTTCTGATGAATTAATAGCCGCAGTTGGTATAGTATCAGACTCAGTTTATAAGAAATACCTCTCAAAAATCTCTTGTGAGAAGTCATCTATAGGATTTTCCATCAATATGGAGGTTAAGAAGGTCATGGATGACGTATTAACACTATATAAAACATGTGCAGCCATCCCACAATACTCTGAGGATGGATTCTCCCTCAAGGTAGTGCCTGAATTTGATGTTGATTTGCTTAATACTAAGTTGCACGAGAATGAGGGTATTAATGTTTCTACATTAGAACGAATATTTTATTCAATTTTCAGTTTACAGAAACAGTTTTTTGATTAAATACCTCTATATACTATTATGACACCGAATCCACCAGAAGATAAATCAAATATAGGGTCTGAATCATTAACTGACCAGTTCATTGCAGACACCTATTATGGGGAACTGCATACGAAGAACGTTCCTATAACAGGAGAGAGATTTCCGCATGTTTTTGATGGCTATGGAAACCAATCAAGTCTACAAATGGGCGTAAGTTCTATAAAGGTGAATGGTTTAGAGTTTCCTCAAGCATTTATCGACATGTTATATCCAGTAGGTGCAATATATCTGTCTTCAGACGACATAAACCCAAGCAACCATATACCATACACCTCATGGGTGAGAGTTTCCCAAGGTAGATTTTTGGCTGGAGTTGGTAGTGCTATAGATGCAGACTCCAAATCACAGTCAATTGGATCTGGAGATGATAATGTGGGAGTTTATAATCAGACGATGACTGTGGATGAGATGCCATCACATAGACATGACCCAGACACTGAGAAATCAGACTTCAAATACTTCGTAACATGGTATAAAGAGGGTCGTGTAGCCAGACAAGAGGCTGGTGGGGATGATAATAGCTCATATAGTTTCCCCGATAAACCTTTTTATACAGGTGGGATGACTCAAGAAGGTGGGGGTGAAGCACACAACAACCTCCCGCCAACATTTGGCATATATGTGTGGAAAAGAATAAATTAAGACATGGCAGATATTAAAATAGCTAAAATTAAGATAAGGAGAGGTCTAGATGCGGATAGAAAAACTGTAATTTTCGATCAAGGGGAACCTGTGTATTCGCAGGACACTGATAGATTATATATTGGAGATGGTGTTAGTGCTGGAGGATTACATATTAGCAACAAAACTCACCCACCCATACTAAATGTGCAATCCTTAACAGCATTAAACGCAGAGAGGGGAGATATTTGTTATGCTGATGGGATCATTTATCAATTAACTGCTGCCGACTCACAAATATTTACAAATTGGTCCAACATATCCCCTAGGTTGGATGATAATACTGTCATATATAATGGATCATCCACTATTAGTATTGCTCCTAGTGGTGTCGGATTAGCTCAGATAGATCCACTTTCATTTGATAGAGGAATTGAGCATATTGGAACTAGTATTAGGTTAAAACATTCCACATCATTCAATTCCTCTTCAGCAAATACTCTCATGTTATCCGATGGTGGTGTTGATGAGATGCATTTAACCTCAACCATAACTAATGGTGTTATTGTTGGTGGTGCTGGTGATAAAATAGAATTAAATTATGATTCTACATACTTTTTAGAGAACACTGCTGGAGAATTGACACTTGTGGATACTCCATCCTTCGGATATCCTGATATGGACCCAAATTTATATGGTGTTGGTTTCTATTTCAATAATGTAGCCGAAACAATCAACCATTACATCAACGATGTCAAAGACACTGGATCTATTGTTAAGGATGGTAATTATAATATCGATTTAGAAACATTATATTTATCTTCAAACAATTCTGCTCCATTCTCTGACATATCTGTTGATGTGTATGGGCGTGTCTCTGGGTTAAGCACCTCAATTAATGACACTTTGAGTGCGTTAAGTGCCGCAGACTCCTCAACACACTTTAATGGAACTCCAAACCAGACTGTGGAAGGATATCCCATAACTGATCTCACTCAGGTAACAGGATTATCCTCAAATGGGGTCACAAGTGTCTCTGTGGAACTATCTAGTGCTGGATTTATCACATTTGATGGAGAAGTTGATGCCAAAAGCGGTAAAACTATCCCAAGATTCGCAATTCCTATATACACATTCTAAATATAACTACTAAACATGAATTCAATTAACATATTAGAAGATACTATTCTCAAATTAATAGTTCGACAAGGGGCTGATGCAGATCGTTTAGCCACTGTATTAGATAGTGGTGAGCTTGGCTACACATCAGACACCAAAAGACTCTTTGTGGGTGATGGTGTGAGTGCTGGTGGGGTTCTTATAGGAAATAAGTTCCTAGGTAGTGCTATGGATGTAACTACACTATCTCCTGCTGAAGTAGGTGACTGCGTATTTGACGAAAATACTAACAACCTTTTGATATTATCTACAAATACTGGATCTGTATTAACGGATTGGAGTCCTGTAGGTGGATTATATACTCCTACAGATGGGAGTATTGTCGTATCAGCTAGTAATGGTGTATCTGTGGGTAGTTTATCTGCTGGACATGTATCTGAAGACCTTCTAGGGAGTAATTTTACATTAGATGTTGGTGAAAGGATCACATTGACAGACACAATCTCAGTTACTACTATCCAAGGAACAAATTCGGACCCTCTTATAATTGAAGGTAAAGTAAATCTTGGTGGTCTAACATATACATATCCCACAACTAGAAGTAATGACGGATATCTACAGACAGATGGTGTTGGAAACCTTGTTTGGGACACTTTAAAGGCTGAAGCTACATATTTTGTGGCTAATAGTGCTGGTTCTTTGCCGATTGGTACGATTACCGCCACCGTGTCTAATACTATAGGCTCTAAATGGCTACTATGTGATGGGTCATCATATGATACTAGTGTATATGCTGATCTTTTTGCGGAAATTGGATACACTTATGGTGGATCTGGTTCTAATTTCAATGTACCAGACTACGCAAATAGTATATTATATGGCGATGATGGAGGGTCAACAGTTTATGACCTATTGGCAGACCTTGGACCGAGTGCGTTTACAGTTGTCCCGACTAATTACTTCATTAAGAGTGAAGCTGATGATGTATTCGAGAGTACGTGGACATTTGAAGCTCCTCTTTCGGCTACTATAGGCGGTGTTGATGTTACTGGAACTACAATCAACCCACTTTCAGGAGATTTAGTAGTTTCTATGCCAGATTCTACATCAATTAAAGCTAACGTATCCTTCAATCAAGAAGGCACGGTAATTAAAGGATATAATGTAACATCGGTTGCGTTGACAAGCAGGTCTGTCGCAAATACTGAGATATTTCTCCCATATGGATCAGTATTCGAAGAATATGATGTCGTTACTCCCTCTATATATTATGATGGTAGTGGTTATACTGGAGCATACATACTTAATCTCACAGAACCTTTGTCCAATCCAGATACCGCAGTTATAGATATTGCAGCATATAATTATTATCCCGAATCTATGGATGTTCCTACGACTAACACATTCCAAAAGTTTGATTATGTAGTCTTGGATGACACTACTATATTGGTAACAATATCAAATACTCATCGTATAGTTGGTGAAAGTGTGAATAGGGTGTTTTTGGATTCTGGTTATGACTATAATTCACTTATTAGTGGTACAAGATTCAATGTGACCATTAAATAGATGTAATGAAGGCTACGGGATTTATAGATAGTACAAAATTATACACATCACCACACGATATCGTGTGGTCGTTTGATTATAATCTTGTTGGTGTGGGAGATGATTATGCTATTGGCACATATCTAGTACCCGCTGTATCTATTCCGATATATACCCTACATGAGTTGGAAAATCTATCAATAACATCTATTGATGGTGATGTGTTTCTCCTTGATGATAATACATCTGAGATGTTAACGGACGAGAGTGGTAATCTGTTAATACAGGAAGAAGAAACCAATACTCCTCTAATTTCCATAATTTTTGACTCCACTGGGTATAACGCACTATCTAGCGTGGATAAGGATGGTGTTGGGGTGAATTCTATTAAATCTGATAGTTTAATTGTTAGGGGTCCAAGTAACAATCTACTATATAATGAGTCATTGAGTGCGATACATGATGATTTTATAATACCAACCCCAGAAGATGTGTTCAAATCGTTGAGATTTAAATATTCTAACGTGGGTAAACTATTAACTATATCTCAGGGATATGGTTCTGAATATGTTACCATGATTGAATTGGTATTAGACACCAACGAGGTTCCATTAGGTCATTGTTATCCAGCATTTGCATACACTTCCCCAGTTTCTTCTACAGACACAGGTGATCAAGGAATGTCCATATCTAAATTACAATCAGTTGGTGATGTGAATGCATATACGACACACGTTAACGACTTTGTTCCCCTATCATCAGATATAGATGCATTATTCACCACTATTTCTGGTATATCTGCTGATATATTAGTTTAAATGTATATCATCCAATTAATAACTTAACTAAATATATTTATGGCTGTATGTACTGATTGTTATCCCGATGAATTGATATGTGGTGGTTGGTGGGACGGATATTATGGAGGTGATGTCAACATACAAAATGTTCGATTTGATGTTCCTATATTTCCTACTGGAGCGACTTCCTATTATGGGGAAGAAATATACGGTAGTATGGGGGATTCATTCCTTGATGGTGTTCGAGTTAAATGTAATGCATATTTGTACGACAATTTCGGGACAAATGCATGGTTTATTACAGTAACCGTTGAATCGCTTGATGAATTTGGGTCTATTATATATACAGAAGTAAAAGATCATAGTGCAGATCGAGTTATTGATTTTGGACCACCTGTGGTAACTGACGCTTGTTACCCTGATATGAATACTTTTGATTATATGGTAGTCAGTGGACCAGATTCTATATATGATGTTGGAATTTATTGTGGGGGCGCGACTACATCATCCACCTCATCATTTACATCCTCATTTACATCCTCATTTACGTCATCGTCTACTATACCCCCAACTACTACACCCACATCATCTACTACACCCACGTCATTTACATCATCGTCTACATCATCGTCTACATCATCGTCTACAACTACTATTGATACTACGACTGGGACTGGGACTGGTACGCAGACTACGTTGCCACCATGCGCTCCCTGTGTACACCCCACAGTTACCACGTTCATACCCCCATTCCCTACATACCCTCCAGTAACAAGTAATCCTCCAGATAGACCAGAGAATCCTATTATAATTGATGTGCCTCTAAACAATTCATTCCCTATTATCTTAACAACTCTGACTACAATTACTACTACGGAGGCTCCAACGACAACGCCACTACCTATTAATAAATTTATACCTAAATGTGATGATAAGTCTTGCAATCACTTGGGATTCTAAGTAAATCCATATATGAGAAAGCTTACAATCGGCATGGCAACCCATGATGACTTTGATGGAGTATATTTCACTATACAGTCTATACGTTTATTCCATCCCGAAATATTGGATGATGTTGAATGGGTAATTATTGACAACAATCCAAAGTCCAGCCATAGTAAATGTATTAGAGACTTGATGAATTGGATTAAAGAGCCAGTTCAGTATCTACCATATACAAATAAACAGTCTACTACAGTGCGCAATAAGATATTTGACCTCGCTGAGACTCCTTATGTCATATCAGTGGATTGTCATGTGATGTTTGCCGCTGGATCACTAAAAAAACTCATTGATTACTATGATTTGGGTCTGGATGCTGGTAATTTATTACAAGGACCCCTACTATATGATGATGGAGAGACTATTAGTACTCATTTTGATCATACATGGAGTGGTAATATGTGGGGTACATGGCAAACTGACGATAGGGGTAAAGACCCAAATGCTCAACCTTTCGAAATACCTTCACAGGGGTGCGGAATCTTTAGTTCTAGGAAGGATTCTTGGTTGAGATTCAATGACAACTTTGATGGGTTTGGGGGGGAGGAAGGATACATCCACGAAAAATATAGACAACATGGTAAGAAGGCAATATGTCTTCCTTATCTTCGCTGGATGCATAGATTCTTTCGACCAGAGAAGGTATCTTATCCAAATGATCTCAAACAGAGGTTCGCTAACTATGTAATTGGGTTTGAAGAACTTGGTTTAGATAAAACCGAACTCATTGACCATTTTTCAAAAAGTATTGGGCGAGCCTCTGTAGATAGAATTCTAAAAAATACTCTTACCTGAGTATAATTCTTGTTGAAGTTGTTGATATCGACCATACACATACTCACGAAGTACATCGTGACTCATTTTTGAATCAACATCAACATCTTCCCTGCCATACAATACCCTTTCTTTATTGATATTGTCTACGATAGACATACCTTCAATCATATACAACACTTTATAGTAATATGATTGGGGGTTGTTTGAAACATTCTCTCTATTGACCATTCTCCTCCTCAATAGCAGAAATTTGTTCAGTGACTTCATCAAATATCTGTTCAGATGTCTTTTCATCTGGCAGAAGAGTTATTTGTGGTTGGAATGAGATACTTAATGTTTCTTTACATGATTCACATTTGACTTCGTTGGGTTCGTTGACCACAAAGACTCCAACAAATGTGTTTTTCCCGCAAGGGCATTCAACATTAATCTCTTGACCCTCCAGAACTTCTAATAATTCTTCATTTTGTCCTTGCAGAGCCATATACTGACCCTCTAATTCACTAAATTCATCGGATACAGTATCCGATTCAATTTTTAGTTCATCTAACTCCTTTTGTAAACTATCTTCAACAGTAACTACTGCGGGAAGTTTCTTATTCTTTTTATTTGCGATTACATAAGCTCCTATCAGACCAACTATAGTCATTATTAGGAACAGTATTACGGTATTGGTGTTCGTCATGGGCGTATTGTACCCCAAACTGATATATTGTCAACTATAAACGACCTAAATCGCAGTTTTTGCCAAAATGGGGTCTACGTTCATGATCAAATAGTCAATCATCTTCTCAATAGCGATCTGTAGAGCTTGTAAATCTTCATCGCTCTGGTGTTTCCCCGAATCGATGGCATTTTGAAGGATTCCAGCCACAATTACGCCATTATCTACCATAGGTGCAATTAAGTCAGGTATGTGTTGCAATTCATGGGGTAACTTCTTATCACCAAGGCGTTTCTTCCATTCATCAGAGTATTTATTCTCTTGAGATGTGGTTGGTAAGGAGTGCTGAATAGCATCTGTAGCTAATCCAGTCGAATATGGTGATTTATCTTGTCCAAACATTACATATATTTAGTAATTTTGTTTACATAATCGTTAAATATGTATATGAGTAGATATTCAGCTAAATTTAAGAAGATTGTTACCGAAGATTTCGATGAAGAATTAGATAATTTAGACTTCAGTGATGAAGCTAAGTCTAGTGCTATTGATGATTTTGCTGATTCTGATACAAATCCAGATGATCTACGCGCTACAGATGTTCCTGAACCTGATGATGAAATTACTGCGGCATTGGATAGAAAGAATCAGATGATGATTGATACTATCGAAGAGTGGATTAGCACATTTGATGAATTCCTTGAGTATATCAATGGAGAGAGTGAAGAAAGTATTCAAAGTATCTTAGCAGGTGCAGAACCAGACACTATTATGGACAAAATGAAGCAGTCTCAACAAACAAAGATTGCGCGTGTTGCATCTGATGTTGCATCTCTACACCAATCATTCCTTGGATTCCGTGCGCAGACTCGCAATGCAAAATTCAAGTATGTGTGAATGCCAAGTTTAAGTATGTCATTAAGTCATACTTATATTTCAGTAAAAAGGAGCCAATTGGCTCCTTTTTTTTTGTTTAGTTGAACACCTTATTCACTTTAACACCTTTATTATCAAATATAATACATAGGAATTTGTGTTTCTTCCTACAAGCCTTGGCTTTCGATATATTCATATCTAAATTGTTCTCATAAGTGTATTCACATTTTACCTCAATCACCAGATCATCTTTAGCTATATATAAATCTGGATGATATCTCCTACGATCTCCATCCATATAATAACTTATACTGCTTCCACTATATGTTTCAATATCATTCACATCATATCCCATCTCTTCAACAAGATATTCTATTGCTTGTGGTTCATATCCTTGTAGGTGAGTGAAATCTCTACCCCCATAAGAGTGTTCTTTGTATTTAAACCTATTAGTATTACTCTTCTTAAAGATATCAGGATCTTGCATTGGATTATCTACACCATACTTCTCCACAATAGTCTTAACACGCTTCTCCTTAGCATTAACAGCACTATCTTTCATAGTTCTCAGCTCAATACCCCACTTCAATAGCTTCTTTCGTATAGTAACTGCGCTAGTATCGAACATATTACCCAATTCAGTGAGCGTAGACCCCTCTTCATAGAGTTTGATTACAGTTTCCTTATCCTCTTCACTCCCAAGGGTCTTTGATCCTCTTACATAGCTCTTATTGTTCACAACTTCCTTTGCAGATCGCTTTGGAATCTTGTTATTTATGAATATTGAGTCTGTTGCAGCTCTACCAGCTTCATATTGTTTGGCTATATCTGTAATAGATACACCCTTTTGATATAAAGCTACGATTTCTTCTTCATTTCCCTTTAAATTAGGGTTTTTGCTTCTCCATGTGATGCTCATGAAGGTATTTAATCATTTCTGCGCGAAATGTCAAGTTAAACTTTGCATTTAAACTTTGAGTTCCTTCTCCTTAAATGGGGTAGTGCATATGGTGGGTGGTTCATCCTCCCAGTCATCCATAATATATGAATCCCCTTTATATACACCCATCCAATCCCCATTATGTACATAGAATCTGCCATATTCTTCAAATGTGACGTGTAAGCATCCATTAATAATGCCTTTCGTTTTGGGTCTTGGAATATCATTAACTTCATACCACATCGCAGACAATGTTATTAATCGGTCGTTGGCTTCTCTGATAGTAGCATGAGTTTCCTCAAACCACTCATCCAATTGTTTAGGTGTGATTTTCATAATTTATATTCTATTTCTCTCTCAATTTGTTCTATTATATCCAAATCCAAATCCGACATAATCATCAATAAAGTCTTTTCACTCAGTTCTTCCGCCACATCTTCTATAAGAAGTTCAGCGTCCGTCTTCATAGTCCAATCAATTTTCATATATTACCCTCTTCTTTTTATTTTATCCAACATTAAACTGGCTTCTCCACCAGAGTAACTGTGTTTGATTATGTATTCTTCGCTAATGCCCTTTACACCCTTATCAACACACATCTTATTGAGGTCTTTATACTTAAAGTTCTCTGGATAAATGAATATAGTCTCCCCCAATTCAATTAGTATGTCGGATTTCAATAGGGAAGCTTCATCACCCCATTGATTATCCAATACCCATATGCGTTTCATATGAAATAGTGATTGAAGTTGTTGTTTTTGACTGGGTGTGAATAATAATTTCTTTGATTCGCTGATTCCAGCTACACCCATTGCATTTCTTAGACTATATGCATCAATCGGACCTTCAGTTATGAAGTAATGTTCCTTGGATCTGTCCAGATTTTCAATATTCGATAGTGTTTTTAAACTCTTAGACTTGGACAGGTATCTGATCTTATCAAATTTGCGAATAGATCTGCTTTGGAAGTGTAATATCTTCTCTCCATCTGCATCATAGAAGGGAATTATTAGTCTATGTCTATGTGCGCCCTTCAGTGCAAAGAATATTTTCTTGGGGGCATTGATCATCTGTAGGATCTTACGCTCTTTGAGGTAATCTAATGCTAATCTTACTTGATAATTGTTCTTATAGTATTCAACTTGTATAGGGTCTGAGAGATCTACAGCACCATCAGGCAGTCCCATATCATCTAAGACCTCTATAACGTCCACATCCTCGTCAGATTCATCTAAACGTAGTATTCTACAGTTCTTATCTATGGTTGGAATGGTATCATCATTCTTAATGTCTGATAATATCTCTTTATGAGAAAATCCAGTGATTTCTCGTACAAAATTGTATGGTTTGCTACTCCAACCACAGTTATGACAGAATACTAAGTCCTTGTCTGGTATAAAGTAACATCTTTTCTTGAAACCCCAAGAGGAATCTTCTCTACAGATGGGACAACCACAATTATATGTCTTGTTTATATTGCTATACTCTACACCATTACCATATTCATATAATTTGTCAATAGTGTAGTCTTCAGGAACTTCGATGTAGGTCGGCTGATGCAATTGGGTCGCAGCCACCTTCAATTTTTCTAGAATGTTCTTCATATAGTTCGTTTATTGTATCAAAATGTTCATTTGGTAGGGTTTCCACTTTATTAAGTAGTTCTCCCTCGATTCCTCGCATAAAAGACTCCATTGGAATCTTGTGTATGGTGTTGGTGGGTATGGCGAAACAATTCACCACTTCCTCTACTCCAATTTCAATTACAACAAACATCTGACCAATGTATTGACCTGCTGTTGCTATAAATATATCTTTTCTTGTTGGTTTAATTTCCCCACTCATCTTGTTTATTATTTGACATTAGTTTTGAAAATTCAGAGACAAACATATTATCCAAAGCCCCCTTTTCCATAGAATTTTGATGGGATTCGATATTTATTTCATTTCCATGTATATCGAATCCCATTATTCTATAGCAGGGGAGGAACTCAGATAATATATTCTCAATATGTATCCTTGTATCTTGTGTTGATTTACTTTTCTTTGCAATTCTAGTGATTTCGTCAAACTCTCCAAAGTCATCAAACTCGAAATTATTTTGGCTGTTAACTTCTTGTATTAATTCATTCAATAACTTATCATCAGGTTCATTCATACATGTATTTATCATGTATTTCAAGGATTTCAATCATTTAGGCTTGTTAGCCGCTGGCTTAACGAAGAGAGGGACGTTTCGTTCAACTAAATTAGTAATAATCACTTCCATGCTGACAGTTTTTATGGAAAAGTTCATGGGGAATAAGTTGCCTCCGTCATTGAACTCGTATTGATAATCATCAGGTTCAGTCCTATTCTTATAACAGGTTATGATTAGATTAATACCCTTTGGATCAAGTAATACTGTCCATTTGCGAGGATCTGTGTCGATATATCCATTATATAGATTAACTACATCATATCCACAATCTCTCAACCTCTTAACGAAGTATGATCGAGTATCAATTCTATTCCCCTTCTTCACTTTAACTAACTTCGCTTGCCACAACATAAATCATATCATTTTTAACATTACTATCATTAACCTTCAACATACCAATACCCATTTCGGTTGCTAATTGAAAGTCAATACTAATCTTAGTAGGGTTCATGAACCTGTTAAAATTAGCTACATCAACAATGAAGTCGCTATCTGGCATTCCTTCATATGTTCCACCTAAAACTGTGGAGGCATCCACATTCTTTACAGTTTTGTCCGTAAGTGTATACTTAACCAGATCATCAGAGCATCCAATATATACCTTACTGCTATCCTTAAAGATTTTTGAAAGCTGTAGAACAGATTTCAATGTGTCTGCCTCAAGTTGGAATTCCATGTCCCATTTTATCTTCTCAAGTTGTTTAGTTGTGAGTTTAGGAACACTAACTAACCCATCATCAATTAGATGATATTTAAATCTAAACTTGTCACCAACATATTTGATGTGATTCTCTGCAATACCAAATGAAATCTCTTCATCTTTGATTGTTTTGATTGCTTTCAATAACTTAGTTACGCTTCCAAGATTAATATTGTAGTCTTGAATATCCTCAACCTCTTCATCATCGTCCAGATCAACATCAACATCAAACTCTGTGAACAATGAGATGGTTTTGTCATCGGATTGCACTACAGTCTTGATGGTAGATGTTTTTTCTTTGAATTGTAGGGATGCCACATCATTAATTTTAGCGATGCTGCCCAGCATTAGGTTTAGCTCCTTTGTTTTAAATCTTAAATTCATAATTATCCGTTATATTTCTCTCGAACTTCATCTTCTACGGAAACATCTAGTCCATTCACAGTAGGTGCAGTGTGCGCCTCAACAACCTCAAGCAGTGCTTGTAGTGTCAGATGAATTTTATTTAGGATGATCCTCGAATCCTTAGTCTCCTTGTAGATATCCTTTAGTATATCTTCGTTTTCGTTAAAGTCAAACGATAACTGAGGGTCTGGAGCAGATTCTTGGACTGGTGCTGGAACCACATAAGGTAATGGCACTGCTGCTGGAACGTGATCGTGTTGGATTCGTCTAACTCTTTCATCAACCTGCATTGTTGCTACATCATCAAAGATGGTTTGTGGTAATGTAGGTTGAACAACTGGTGGTTGAACAACTGGTGGTTGAACAACTACAGGATTTGTAACTTGTGGATGTGGATCTGGCAGACCATTCAATCTTGCATCAAGGGAAGCTTCACGCTCTTGCAAAATGCGCTCCTTTTCTTGCATACGTTGTTCAGCTCTTTTGTCAGCTAGTTGTTTATCCATATTAGCAATCTGTCTCTTTGCTTCGTCTGCAATGTTAACTGCATCTCCTCGTTGGGATGGATCAACCATCTTATCCAGTTGGGTTGCTTGGTTAATAAAGGGTCCCATGAATGCAGCAAATGCTTCTGCGTCTTCTCTGTTTATGATTTCGTCACTCATATATATTATATTACTAAAAAACCACTATCTTGTCAATAAGATAGTGGTTTTAGTTTGATTTCATTATTCGAATTTAGTCTTCACCAAATTCACCAAGTAGATCACCTACAAAATTAGATTCATCTGGCGCATCATCGTCTTCAACTTCAACCTTTTTTGCTTTAGGTTTAGCTTTTGACTTAGTTGCATCTTCTTCCCCGAAAGGAATTTCATCTTCTTCGTCGATCACTTCTTTCCTTTTTGGAGCTGTACGTTCACGCTTCACATCAGCCTTCGCTTGGCGATCTTCGACAAGTTCAAGAAGATCAAGATTCTCACCAGCGAACCAGTGTTCATCAAGGATCTCTTTGAGTTCATCATATGATTTGATCTCACCGATTTGGTCTTTGAGAACAAAACGCTTTCCGTAAATTTCATCAACTTCTTCATCAGAAAGTTTAACAACAGGTTTTGTTACAAACTTAGACTTATCATATGAAATGAATGGTCCTTTTTTGTATGCAGGAATCTTTAATACTACTCCATCATCATACCCAAATACGCGCTCACCACCAAACTCTTCGTAATCATCTCCACCCTCTAAAAGAGCAGCATCGATAATTTCTTTAATTTGACGAGAGAACTTTAGAACCTTAACAGTTCCGTCATTTTCGGGATTCACTGAATCTGAAACCACATAAACATTAAGAAGATGCTTATCTCTACGAGAAAGCTTCTTATAACGCTCCTTCACATCTTCATCAGTAGATTTGATACCAGTCCAGAATGCATCTGAAATAGGATCAGGTTCACTAAATGATTGAAGGGATACTGTTGTCATAAAACGACCTGTTGAGAAAGATTCCCAACCATGTTCGAAATATGTATATGTGGTGTCTTCGGGTGCTTCTGGATCGCAGAGCAACTTCAGCACATATGTACCTTCTTGTGAAATGCGAAGGAAATTAGGATTACCTCCACCACCACCTCCAGCAGTTTTTTCTAGAGACTCTTGGATTTTGCTAAACATTGATTTATTGAATTTCATATTATCTTATCTTTTAATTAATTTTTTTATTTATTTTTTTAATGCCATTATCGGCTACAACCTTCATTACCTTCGAAGTCATGAACTTCCCTCGACTTAGCGAGAGCATTTCATAAAAGTTTGGGTAAATCAAGTCCGTCATATTCGATCTTATACTACCTCCGCTCTTTGTCAAGGCGCAAATAGTATAAAATGAAATCTTTTTGTGTTTTAGATGACTTAGAAAGTCTTCGATCTTCGAGCCTGAACCCTTGAACGCCAAATACTCGTCTAATTTTATCTGATTGTCAATACAAAACTCCATTACAAACTCCAAAGACTCAGCGAATTTGGTTAGAATGAATCTAGTATCGGGATCGACTGTGTTTAATACAGTCTGAAATTGTGTATAAGCTTTGATAGCTCGTCGTGTAGTGTAAAAGTGTATCTTAACGTAGTCATTACTATCATAAACCACGAATGGTGCTTTGAAAAAGTCATCAACTGCAATAGTTGGGTAGTCTTTAAAGAATAACGTTAGTTTCCTTAATGTGAACTTAATATCCTTCTCCAAATTGGAAAAATCTTTTCTATATCGGAATGGTTTGCCCTGTGACTGTCTTAGAGTCTTTAGGTATGTGTTGTAGTAGCCTTCTTCAGTTCTAGATAAGATAATTTCGTCGTCCATTTAGTATATCAAGTTTAATTTCTTCGACTCTGGAGAGTTTAGAAACTTAGATATGTACTTACTGTTTACTATCGTTGGGTCATATTGGATAAACATCTGGACTAATTCCATGTCCGTCTCTAAAGAGAGTAGACTTTTAAATATTCTCCTATATTTTTCCTCTTTAAGTAAAGTGATAAATACGTTTTGTAGGCTAAGTTTCTTTCCTTCACAATTTGATATGAATGTGCATAGGCACAGCATCAAATGTGAGCTTTCTTCGTCGATTAAGTTCGTTCTTGGGTCCATAATACTGATTAAATTGGTTTCGTCAACCTAAATCTCCATGAAATCTTCCGAAATCTTTTGAAAACTGGTTGTGATTGTTCCGTAACCCACTGCGCCACAGGTAGTTCCGTCGAAATATCGAGTGGCTACATAGTCTATATCGTGTTTGAGGGTTTCTTTGCCTCCAAATATAGTCACCTTCTTTGTATTTGGGTTAACCATTAGATATAAATCATATTTTTTATCTTTTGGTAGGTATACTGTGCGATAAATGTGGGGGCATGTGGATTCTAAGAACACTACATACACTGAGAGATCTTGTATATGTCCTTCATACTCACATTTATGTTTCTCTTCGCTTATTAGCTTACTCTTTGATCGTTGCAGTATGGCTTTCTCCCCATCTGTGAAGTGTCTGAGTCCCTTTTTATATAAATTAGCAATCTTAGCCTTAGTTTTGGTTGGATATTCGTTAAAATACATCAGATGTGGCATCAGAAGGCTTATATCTGGATTTGGTCTATACAATTCGTCGCAAACAAATCCTAATTCATCGAATCTACTGCTAGTATTGAGACGTTCTTTAAAAATATTATATAAATGGGTGGTTAGGGATGTATATCTATCCATTGTGTATGTCTTACCCATCCTAAGATTTAATCTATGTACACATATGAGGACTATATTAGGGTTATCAATCGAATTTGCGAAATCTTGACTCACATTGAACCCTAGTAGGTAAATCTTATCATATTTATCAGATGATTTATCAAACCATTCCTTGAATGATGTCTCCATTTCATCAGGGGTGCAGTAAAAATGCGATATGTGTTTATCTACGTCTTTAAATATCGATGCAGATGCGAATCCGTCGATATTTGAACATGTCCATATGGCATTCTTACTCATTGTCCGTATTTAGTGGACAATTTACCCTAGATCAACTGTTAAATATGTCTAATTTAGCCAATATATCCTTTGATCTGTCTAATATATTTGCATCTGTAATACCACCATCATCGCTACTCCCATATGCCATATCGTATTCCCCTTCTGAATCCATTTGAACCATAGTAAGAGTAGCATAATGCATACGCATAGCTTGTACAAACCCCCTTGGACCGAATCGATTCTTAATAACGCCCATTCTAATAACTCCAAGCTCCATATCTTCTTCATTTTGGAACAATGTCATGATTGCATCTGCTGTAGCAGCAGTTCCAGAGGATTCAGAGAGGTGTTCTAGAGATGGATTACCTTTCTTTGTACCATAACCATCTTTATTCAACTGTGTGGCTGTTATAATGGGCACAGAGAACGTATAACTGATGGCGCGAAGTTGCTCACACACATATTTGATGCGTTCGTATGAGTTATTACCCATCGTAGATTTAACGAGATTAAGATAGTCAACAACAATTGCATCAATTTTCTCCCCACTTTCAATTACTTTCTTAACAAATGCAGAAATTTGGGATGGTGTTACTGTAGACGGAGGGAATTCTTTAATAAATATCTTACCATAGTCCTTTTGTTTGATTTTCATCTCTTTGGATAGCTTTGTAGTATATTCACCAAAGCTATTAAGTTCGATCTGTGTAATTCCTGATGAAATACGCTTACCATATAGGATTTCGGGCATTTCTAAGGTAATGAGTAGAACATTCTTCTTCTGTTTAGCTATATTCTCACAAACATTACCTAAACAGATGGATTTACCGATGTTTGGTTCTCCAGAGAATACATACATAGCTCGACCATCAGATAAATAACCACCCCCAAGCGCATTATCGAGAAATTCCCACCCTGTAGAGATTACGGATGTGGTTCTAGCCAAATCATCAGTGATTCTATCGAAATCTTTAAACAATTCGAATCCCATATCGGTGTTTAGGGAGATTAAACAACTTTCTTCGAACATACTAAGCACTTTAGCAGGGTCAATTTCCCCTACTTGCATACCTTGAACCACTTTCAACACATTATGTGTTAATGACTTCTCTTTAAGGAACTGTTCTGTGGTTTTGAATAGGTGGTCTTCGTCGATTACCTGATCTATATCCCCAGTCCATGACTTAATAAGGGCTTTGAACTGATCTACTTCCTTTTTTGTCTCCAAATGCGCTCTAACTTCAACTAATTTGGGTAGTTTTTGGTAATCATCATAAAAATTCTTAACAATTTCAAAATATTTTCCTATTATGGCATTCTCAAAGAAGTCTTTGTCGATATAATCAGCTATACTATTGAGATATACGCTGTTTTTCATGGATTGAAACGCCATAACGTGTTCAAATTCGTCGTGGTTTAGTGTTTCCAAAGGTTTGTGTTCTGTATTGGTCATTTCTCCCACCATTCTACTAGCTTTTTGGAGCTTGTCAACTAAATACTGATATGTCAGATTTCACATTCGACCAATTCACCAAACGACTAGTGTTTGCAGAGAAGAAAGAAACCTTCAATCCTGCGAATATGGAGTTGAGTCCAGAGAGTATAGCCGATATAAAAGGAATTAATGATTTTATCCATAATAGTTTAGACGATATCATTAAGGATGGTTTATCCTCAGTAGATCTAGAAAATAGAGTGACCTATAATGGGAATACAAAGGCATTATATGTCCCAATTTGGTTGACCGCAGTTATGAAGAATGTAATTCTTGGTAAGGTTGATATGCCTGAGAGATTGAATGATCAGAAACAGGTAGTCACTAATAATATGATCAATGACGCTCATAAGATCTTAGATGAAATCAGGGTGTATGATGGCAAAATTCTTTCGGACTTCTCTATAGATAAAAATAGTTCTGGAGAATATAATATTCCCAAAGGTTCAAATGTCAAAGCTCTCACAACTCTCATTAAGAATATTGTAATGAGTTTAGCACAGTTGTCTGGTACAGATAGTAAACACGCAGATACATTATCTAACTATGCGAAAAGGATCACCCATGTACCCACATATGCTACTGATTCAGATGGAGATTCTCCATTCACATCATGGCTTGGTGACCTTAGAGTACGTGCCAATCCACGAAAGAAAGTTTCCAAGATAAATGATGATGGATCTTCTACAGAGGAAGTAGATGTAAAATATACAAATGCTCAACGTAAAAAGGATCTAGCAAGAGATCTTGCTACCATAGATGTTCCATATGATAACTTAACGAAAGTTCAAAAGAATCTACAGACTATAGCAACACAACTGAGGAAAGGGTTGTTGGGTAGTGTGAAGGTTCAGCGAATGATGAACAAGGATATAAATCGCAGAAAGATAATAAAAGCTATTGATCGTAGTGTGAATGTACTTGATAAGGAAAATGATGATATGAGTCGAGGTATTGACGATATGTTCGGTAATTTAGATCAAATATTATCATCTGCAACTGATTTAGATGTAGATAATCAGGCTATATCAGCATTTAGTGGCAAAGGGTCAATGAATGCTATTAATATAGTCCACACTGTTTTGATAGCTCTATATGGGGTGAATCCAAGTAGTGATGAATTGACTCAATATGCTACTAATTTGTTACAGGCTTCTGGTAGATTACGTGAAAGTATGTCAAAAAATGACATTACCACATTTAATGATTTTGATGATATACTACAAGGTAGAGATGAAGTGATACCAAACGTTAATCTTGGGTCTGCATATGATAGATCAAAGAAAATTATAGAACATGCAAATAATGCAGAATCTGACTACTATTTCGACCCCTCTGATAATAACGATGTATCATCTATGGCACACATGCTCGATTCTGGACAAGTGACAGACTTCCTATATTCTGTAATAAAAGTACATCTTCAATTCGCCCTAGGTCATTATGTTAATGATGATCAAGCTTCTTATCAGGCAGACTCTGAATTGACTATACCTGAACAGAAAATGATTATTCGTGCAGTAGCTATAAATCAAATACATGTCTCTGGAGGATATCCAAAGGGAATATCTAAAGCTAAATACTTAAATGATCATATCAATAAATTATATGAAGATGATCCAGACTTAGCATATAAAATATTAGATCATAATAATGCTCACCACGAATTAGTTGACGCTAATGCCGCAATTGAATCTCAGCAGAGTAGCGATAGGCAAGAACGATTGGCTCATGAAAGAGATGTTGCCGTTGGTGATGTTATAGAACTTGCGAAGGAAGATGGTGCTGGTGACGCGAAGGTTAATAGTATAAAACGTAAATTGTATGCAATATTAGAGCCTTTAAACTCTGTAGAGGGTATTCATGACGCTAAAAGAAAGTATTTACACGATAATGCCTCTAGATTCACTGATATGGAGAATAAACAGTTTGTTTCTCCAGAAGCTATTGACAACCAACTCAAAGAGATGATTAAGTGGATGGATGGTGAGTTCAAAGCTATGGGAAATCAGTTAGTAAGATCTCATGAAGTTATGTCAGAGGTTGATAATACTGGTGGTATTCCTAGTAGAGATGTGGCGCGAGTAAATCTACACGGAACTTATGATGATATACTTTTTGATATGATGGAAGATAAATCTGGAAGTAATCTTCTAGAAAAATCAGTTCTTTATAACGGAACTTCCGCATTTTCAATATTTAATATGGGGTCACAGAACGTACATAAGGAATATAGACCATATTATAATTATATATATGATGTAGATCCGAATGCCTTTGAACGTATGCTTGATAACCGTGACGAAAAATCAAAAAATATATATATTGATAGTTTCAACGAAGTAGATCCTAATTCCCTATATCTTTTCAAATCATTTGATGATTTTGTGAAGAATTCTGAAGATGGGGACTCTGTACATACAGCATTATCTCCAGTTACTACAGAATTAGAGGGGTTGAGATCTACATTACCGAAGGCAATGAATGTTTATAATGCTATTATAGCATTGGAAGCTATTCAAGAGAGATCTGATCGTGGTGAAAAAATACAGCGATCTGAATTCGCTAAATATTCCCAAATCGCACTACACAATATTTCTAAGGGTCGTGGTCGAGCACCAGCAGGACATGTTGCACGAACACAGGCTGCGGAGAATATGTTGGATGCTAAGAAATATGGTATAAATGAAAATTCTAATGATATATTTGATCAATATATGACACCATTCCATAAACGAAAGATGGGTCAGCGTGAAGACCGTGGAATCATATCTGAAAATTCTAGTCTACATAGGAAACGCCAATCATTGGGAGATATGATTGACGATATTATATAAAGTAAAAGGGGGTTATATAACCCCCTTTTTTTTTATCCATGTTTGTTTTTGAAATATGTTTGTCCTTTGAGGAACTCTTCATCGTCTAGTGATTTAAGTCCTCCAGATGCATGAATCAGTGGAATATTAATAGCCAATGGCTTAAATCCCTCCCTCCACGCTCTTAAAGAGAAGTCTATGTCGTAGAAATGAAACTTTGATGGGATATCTTCATCATATCGAAGTCCTGACTGCATTAACTTCTTAGATAGTACTACAAATACTCCGTCTAGATTAATAACCTGTGCTGGTGTCGGACCAAAGAATGTTGATATGTGATTATCAACTGTTCCATGCTCTACATTCCCCCTCAAGTTACCTTCACCGCCCATAATGTGCCATAAACAAGGTTCTGTCACATGGCAGTTGGTTGCACCTGCCACTCCCAACATATCATTAGTCTTTAGATACATTTCGATGATAGGTCTTGGATCAGACTTCAAGGTCACATCGTCATGACATAGAATTAGATAGTCCTCATCTTGATATCTATCAATTAATTGATTGTATATTTCTGATATAGATTCTGTGTTATCGATAACTCCATGTAGATCTATATCTATATCTAGATGTGTTAGAGACTTACATAGGTCAGTCTTTCTGATATCATTTTGTGGGGTAACTGTACAGATTTTCATTTTTATTTTTGTAATTTTGTTTTATTGTTGTAAGAGCTTCATCCTCGGAAACCTTTGGAATATCTAATAGGTTGATTCCGTGTTTTGTTTCGAATACATCTAACCCAGCTCTGAATAGTTTAGTCTGATCGTTAGCACTTGCAATCACTGATTGTTCTGGCGACCATCCATCGTCACCAATATATTCCCATGAACTACTAATATCTGCAAAGTACCAGAAATTTGGATGAAGATTCTTTTGAATACCCATATAAGTATGATCAATGTGTTCGATAGCGTTGTAATATTTATTATCAAGTAATCCAACCTCCTCTATATAATGCAGAGTGTAATAAGAGAAGGCTCCTACACAGTTTTCATAAAATTGTACTGTTGTGTCATTAAATGAGACTGCTAGTTTTGGGTCAGGAACACCTTGTCGGGTTTGGTTGGCTTTACCATGTTGGGAGAAGTTTAAGTGATGGATTCCACTATCTTTGGCAGTATGGATGTACATATCAAACACATTTGGATCTTTAATATACATATCATCTTCAATTAAGAAGAAATCTGTACATCCTCTAGCGTATAATTCCCTAAGACATGCATTCTTAGCAAACCCAACTCCCCTACCTCCCAGATTCATACAATTGGATGATTTTGTGACTTCGTTTGGGGTTCCGTCATTAACTATCACCATCTCGTCAACTACTCCAGTTGGGATTGATTTGATAAGTTTCTGTAAAGTGCGGGGTCTGTTATATGTCACTATACCCACCCCAATTTTTCTTTTATTTGTCATTATTTTCCAAATCTCTCGTCGATTGCGTTCTGTTTTGCTCTGATTTCTTTATCTGCGATAGCTGCTGCTTCTTGATCCTGCATCATATCTTCCATGAGGTTTAAATTGTCTCCATCTAATACTGATTCAGTGGATTCTACAATCTCGCCTTGTGAGTCAACAATTGACGTAACAAACTCAAGACGCTCTTTAACAGTATCACCAAAGATCTCTAATAGAGCTGGACAATCTTCTTTGGGGAAGAAAACATCACTCTCGAAGTTATCAGTATATGATTTGAATATAGAGTCGTATAGTTCATCGATTTCTTTAATAAACTCTGGATCTAAATCTCTTCCTTCACGCTCAACCATCGGTATATGACTTGCTCTTGGTTGATAGAAAATGATATCATAATCTCGCATACGTTCTCTAATTAAACCTATCATTGCTGACATGGTTAGATCACTAATTCTTCCTTTTGAATTTGCGTGTAGACTGTAAATAAGAACATCTACGAGACATCTATCAAACACCAAATTTACATTTGATGGACTATTATCGAGTTGTTGTAGCATCGCTGCTAAGATAGTGCTTTGAGTATCTTCATCAGTCATTGACGAATGCTCAAGTTGTTTTGCTTTTAGTACATCTCTAAAATCCTTTTCGAATTTTGTGAAACTTCCATATTCTTCTAGTAATGCTTCAACTAGAGTTGTTTTTCCTGTATTTGCTGGACCTGTAAATGCGATCTTCATAACTGAATGATATCATCATTCCTATCCTTTGTCAAGTTATTATTTATATAATAAAGAGCTTGTAAATCCTTATATTATATGTAAATAATAGTGTATGTCAAACAAGAGAACTGCAAGACGAAAAGCTTTGAGTGCTGAAGCTTCTGAACTTAACAACGCATTCAAAGGTAATTTCGAATTAGGCGATATTAATATTAAAGAGCCATATGAGATGACTGAAACACAACTCGATTGTCTATATCAACTAAATGCCCCAAAGACTAATATGGTTTTTGTGGATGGTCCAGCGGGGAGCATGAAAACTTTCCTAGGTGTATATAGTGGTATTTGTCATCTACAAAACACAAACAATAATATTCGGAATTTAATTTATATACGTTCTGCGGTGGAGAGTTCTTCAACTTCTTTGGGAGCAATTCCTGGAGAAATCGAAGATAAGTTTTCTCCATACTCTATTCCTTTAAAAGAAAAGTTACGAGAAATTATTCCAGCTAATGAAGTGGATATGTTATTTCTAAATAAACATGTTGAGGCGATACCTATTAACTTTGTTCGAGGAAGAACATTTAAGAATGCTATTGTTATTGTTGACGAAGCTCAGAACATGAATAAATCTGAATTGACTACGATTCTAACTAGAATTGGTTCAAACTGTAAATATTATGTGTGTGGAGATACTTTCCAAAGTGATATTCGTGATAGTGGATTTGAATATATTAAGAATGCCTTCGATACGGAACATTCTGAGAAGAATAACATCTTCACTCATGACTTTGATGTATCAGATATCTCTAGATCAAAGATCTTACAACACGTTACTGAGGTTCTACAATCTAAAGCTGAAAAGCAGCGAGAACGTAAAGAACATAAATTAATTACAGAGTAAAAACAAAAAGGAGGCTTATTTAAAGCCTCCTTTTTTTCGTCTATTCTAAAACTTGCCCCGACCAATTAACCAGTCTATCAGCATCTTCGTCAGTGAATCCCCATTCCTCTTCCTGCAATACATTACTCTCCATATATTCGACAATTATATCGTCTATGTTGATTAATGCGTCTGTAACAGAGCTTGCAAAGTAATTGTGGTTGCGATCAAACTCTATGAACATCTCTTCGTGAGGTTGTCCATCATATTCTTCATATATACTCTTAGGAATAAACCTAAATGGGTTATATTCAACATGATCGGCATATATGTTTAGGAAATCGTCTTCGTAAAAGTACTCCCATGTCTTTTGATCCTTATCTCCTTCGTAAATGAATGATCTTTCGATTATAGATTGGAGTAGACCATCATTATACTGACCATCCATTCCTAAAATTGCTTTTCTTGTGAGAACATATAGAACTTCGTCTGGTAATGCCTTTAAATTAGGTAATTTATTAAAATCTACCTTAGTTAGTAGACCAAATACATCATTGTCATGCTCATCTAGAGTAAGTTCCATGTTTTTCATCTTATCTGATATACCTTTGAAGTATATAGATGCATCATATTCAGGTTCTCTTGATAATTGGTCATAATATGCACCTTCTGCTCTATCATATCCATCCTCGCCACTTCTATCAATCTCGAAATTAAGTTCATCTTCAACAAATTTCTCAACTATCTCATAAAAATCGTCTTCAGCTCGACCATGAATATCCTCACCCATGATATATTCGAATTCTGGACCTTCTCCATACACTTTTGCAGCAGGATAAATCATTATTCTACTCAAAGGCTTCTTCAACATGTCTTTACCACTCTTTAAATCACTTTCCTTAACCAAATATGCTGCTAGATAGGGATATTTCAGAGATGCTGCTAGAGTTTGTGCATTACAACCAGCTTCAGTGTGATCCGCATCCATTTTTTTGGAATTGTAACGCTTATTTGTTTGTTGGATACAGGAAGTCCAGTCTCGATCTGTTGATCCTCCGATAACATCGTAGGGGTGCTTACTGATTACAACGTGGCGAGGCTCGTTAATACCACTACTAAACTCTTGATCTCTCAATTGTGTTTGATAGTCCACTGCGTAGTCTAGCATTGCTTCTGCTTCGATGTAATCATCGGGATCTCCGCTAACTTCATCACCCCCTTCAAACTTAGAAAGTATTTTCTTTAGAGCTTTGACTAGTTTAACTGGTCTTCCTCTCGAATCCATACCAGTATTGTCTGCATATAGTTCAGGACTTGTCTGTATGTCATGACTAGCGAGGAATGTGTGTATGATTCTATATGTATGATTCTTAGATATCCTAATAACATCTTCATCAGACACTTTTTTACCATTACTTTCGCCATATTTCCCAATAATTTTACGATGTTTGCCATTAAATTGCTCTTTAAAGGTATTTTTATAGTCCCATAGCTCAACATCTTTAAGGATATCCTTGAATTTTGAGATGGAAATGGCTTCATTTAATAGATTACTGCCAGTTAATCTGGAAATACTCTTTAATTTTCTCAAATTGAACATGATTTTATGTAATACTCTTTAATTGGTATGTATTTGGGTCGATTAGACCTGTATGCATCGTATTATTTATCATATGCATCATCGGGATAGCAAAATCAGTTCCCTGCATTTGAAAATGTTTGATGTTCTGCGGATTTGGTGGAATAGCCATATATTGCTCTCCATTATATTCTACACCACCTTCCAGAGCTTTAAATACGTTATCTGAATTGGGATCTTGTTGAAATGCTGTAATATCATCTGCAATATGTCTAGGATTCTCACCAATCTGTAATTGTTGGGTTTGTTGTTGCCTAGCATCATTTCGTTGTGTTAAAGGATTTTCTCTACCAGCACCATCATTGGTTGGGGTAGGTTGTTGATCATTCGACTGCTGCATATTTGTCGCCATAGGGGTAGGATCTTTCACCTGCGAACCATCCTGTGCGCCTTCCTGACCCTCAATTGGTTCTGACGTAGGATCAGCATCTAGAGACGACTTGGATACCCCTTGTTGCTCCTGTTTTGCTATCTTCTCAGCACCTATTTCATCCCTCGCAGAATTCACAACATCTAAACCTTTAAAAACCGCATCAGCAGTTGTTGGCATAAACGCGCTTGCTGCTCCTTTTACCGCTCCTTTTGCGAATTTTTTTAATGATCTAGCAGCAACTTTATCTCTATCTGTATTACCAACCCATTTTTTATCTAATGCATCTCTATTTTTACGCTGTCTGGCATTTTTATCAACTTCTTCTTTATCAGATATCTCATTAGGTTGTCGATCTCCTGATCCTGCTGGATGTTTAGGTGTGAATCCTTCTCTTAGGAATTTTAATGTTTCTATCTTACTTAACTTCTTCATTTTCTGATGCGTTATTAGTTTTAGCTACATCAATCAATGCATTTAGATCATTTTGGATGAAGGTTTTTGATATGAGTGCTTTTTTGGCGTTCTCAGATCTATCAGATAAACTAAAGGGAACATTCTTATACGTGTCGCTCCCCATACTTACGTTGAACATAACAACAGGTCGATCTTCGCTATTTCCTCCACCCACATTAATTTTTATCATTTCGCTCATTGTTTTTTCTAATTTTATGTCATTAACCGTATTGAATCGTATAATATTATTACCTATAGGTTGAATCTCTGTGGCATGAAGTACATTATATCCACCATTGCCAGTATCTAACTTGGCTGAGATTGTTCCAATCTCTGGTATAGTTATGTCTTCTTCGATGCCAAGGACTCTCTTTTCTAGATAAAATTCCTTAAAACTTTGTTTCATACATCTATTTACTCACCACACCCATGATCACAACCATG
>Ga0233410_10000008_pt1 | contig 81923 bp, 101 predicted proteins | sample Na_anoxic_1_MG_FD_179869 | JGI IMG/M metagenome (GOLD analysis project Ga0233410, IMG submission 179869) | Seawater microbial communities from Saanich Inlet, British Columbia, Canada - Na_anoxic_1_MG | ecosystem: Environmental > Aquatic > Marine > Inlet | place: Canada: British Columbia...
TTCAGTGACCAAGATTTAATAGAAGAATTAATAGCTTGTGCTCTTCTAACTGCGTGTGATACATCCATAATATTATAACCCCACATATGTGTTTGTTCATAATATTCCATTTCTGGACCCATCTTTAGTGTTTGTTTTTTTCTATAAAAAGGGATACTACCTAATGTCTTAGCAATCTTTTTAATATCTAACCCTAAAACTTCACATCTAGTAACAATAAAATACCAGTCAAAATTTTCAGAATTATAACCAGCTACAATGGCTGGTTTTAAATGTGTAATAATTTTAAAAAAAGTTGTTATTGCTTCTCTTTCTTTTGAATTAACAACTTCTTCATCTGCATCTTCTATTGTTAATATATGTTGAAACCCTCTATTATCTTTTGTACCTATCTGAAATATCCTACTATTATAAGGATCCAAACCTGTTGTTTCTAAATCGAAAGAAAGTCTATGGATTTCACTATAGTCTTCCATACCTTTAAACAATCTTTTTCCTGTTTGTATTAAAAATTGTTCTGTAGGGTTTATAGCTAAAAAGTTACTTCTATGTTCTTCATCATAAACACCCATCTTACCTTCTTTGAAAAATTTTAGTAAATCACCATAAGTACCTTTACACCTTACTAAGAATTTATATCCGTCTTCTAACCTTTTAAAGTTATTACCTTCTTCATCGGTAACAGATAAGGGAATGAATTTAATTTTAAATTCCCTCATTTTTTCTTTAATTGTTCTACGGTTACCACCATATAGGTTTTCTACATTAGGTGACTTCATCCAAAGAAAAGGGGTTAGTTTATGTTTTTCTATACGTTTACCTTTTTCAGGGTCGTGAATAATAAGATGCACTTTATTATCATAATAAGATGACTCAACACCTACTATGTATTTTTGGTTATCATATCCACCTAAATATTCTTCTATTTCTTCTACGGATGCAGGCATATTTATAATCTTTAGTTACAAATATAAAAAAGAAAAATTAATTTGTCAATTATCTATTACATTAATAAATAATTCTTCCCTAATTGGGGCTATTAAAGTTCCATCACCACCTAAAAAAGTAATTGTGAATTCCCCATTATATTGACCAACCCTTCTAGTGTCTCGATCACTCCATTTATAAACAATATAATATTCTGGCTCATCCCCACCAATACCACAAGTTTCACATTTTAACTCAATAGTTGCATCTGCTTTGGCAATGATTTTTACTTTGGTTGATGTATCATACATATTAAATTTAATAGTTGCATTCTGTATTTTTTCGTAAAATTTTCTGAAATCATTACGACCATCGTTAACCAGTTCCATTTTTAGGTAAGGTAACGTACTGTTTTTGTTAATAAAAAATTCCATAAATTTTATTGTTTTTCTAAATATTTTTTTATGTTAGCTTTAGCCTTTGACAAATTAGATTTAGACGTTCCAACGTTAATGTTTAACATATTTGCAATTTCATGGTGTTTATACCCTTTTAAATAATATAAATCAAAAACTGCCTTGTATTGGGGGCTTAAATTTTTAGATAACGATATTATATCTGCACCACTTACACCACCCCAATCAACATCATCAGTTTGGGTATCTGGATCATAACTCCATTTATCCATTCTCCCCCATTCTGGTTCTTCATCTGTGTATTTTATTTTTTGTTTTCTAGTTTCATCTATGATACTGTTATTTATCACACGTTTAACCCAACTTTCTAATGAACCTGTTGACGTATATTTATCTAAGTTATTATAAATTTTCATAAATCCATTTTGACAATAATCTTGTGCTTGATTAATGTCATTAGTATATTTCATACACACCCCATAAAGCATTTTATCCCACATTTCAGTATACACATCTTTAAAGTTAATATCACTTTTTTCTGTATATTCTTTTAAAATTTTTTTAATGGTTCTTTTCATTTTATCATTGTTTTATCATTAACAACCCTACTTCATTTAATGGTGCCCCACCATTACCGGATGTCTGATATATATCTCCTGTAGTTAAACCACTTAATCCCGCATCTGTATCGTTATTAGCCATCACTAAATTACTAATGTTTAAAGTTGGTACATAAACCGTATCATTTGTTGTTCCTGTGATATTACTTCCACCAATAACTACTGACCTTAATACATTATCACTTATTGTATTCCCAGACCCAGCGAATATTCCTGAACTTGTACTTCCAGTACCAATGTTATGGTCAGTACCTCCGAGAATTGCTGAATAATCACCATAAGCCCCAATAATACCAGAAGCACTTGTTTGTTTAAAATGAACAAATGATGTTTCACCACTTGCGATAATTATATTATTACCATCATATCCTCTACCACCAGCGTGTGAAAAATCACCACTTGCGTGTGTACTTTTACCTTCAGAGTGTGATTCACCACCACTTGCGATGGTATCCTGACCTTCAGCATGTGACGCTTCACCACTTGCGATATTTTGGCTTCCTTCAGAATGTGAAAAATTACCCGTTGCATACGTATATTCTCCTTCAGCGTGTGATCCCGCACCACTAGATACACTATATTTACCTTCAGCATGAGAATAATCACCACTTGCGGTTGTATAACTACCTTCAGAGTGAGCACCATAATTACCAGATGCAGTTGTATTATACCCTTCAGCGTGAGAAGCAACTCCACTTGATATTGTTTCAAAACCTTCAGCGTGAGATGTAAAACCGCTAGCGATTGTCTCTTTACCTTCAGCGTGTGAAGCAACTCCACTTGCGGTGGTTCCACTTCCCTCAGCGTGTGAAGAATTAGTGGTGGCGCTTGTACTGTCACCTTCAGCGTGAGATCGGAAACCACTTGCAATTGTGAATTTACCTTCAGCGTGAGAATCATTACCAATTGCAGTTGTTGCCCAACCCTCAGCGTGAGATCGGAAACCACTTGCAATTGTTTTATATCCTTCAGCATGTGAGTCAACACCACTTGCAGTTGTACTATATCCTTCAGCGTGAGAATGATCACCACCAGCCGTTGTAGAAAGCCCCTCAGCGTGAGAAGTAAGACCACTTGCCGTTGTAGAAAGCCCCTCAGCGTGAGAAGTAAGACCACTTGCGATTGTAGAGTCACCTTCAGCGTGAGATTTCCCACCACTAGCAATTGTCTCTTTACCTTCTGCATGTGAATAATCACCACTAGCCGTTGTCGAAATCCCCTCAGCGTGTGAACCATAACCACTTGCAATTGTATTATATCCTTCAGCGTGTGAACCATAATCACCACTTGCGGTTGTATTATATCCTTCAGCGTGTGAATAATTACCACTTGCGGTTGTATTATATCCTTCAGCATGAGATTCAGCTTCGCTAGCGGTTGTATAACCTCCTTCAGCGTGTGAAAATATCCCACTTGCGGTTGTTTTATATCCTTCAGAATGTGAAAATCTCCCACTCGCAGTAGTATTATTACCTTCAGCGTGTGAACCATACCCACTTGCTAATGTACCATAACCTTCAGCGTGTGAAGAAAACGTTGTTGCGGATGTGGGGTCAGACACCCCAGTTTTATTTACCCCACCTTCAGCGTGGGAACCTTTACCACTTGCAATATTCCCTAGACCTTCAGTGTGAGAATAATCACCACTCGCAGTTGTACTATATCCTTCAGCGTGTGAAGCCACACCACTTGCGGTAGTTCCACTACCTTCAGCGTGTGAATTTTCACCACTTGCGATTGTAAAACTTCCTTCAGCGTGTGAATTTTCACCACTTGCGATTGTACCTCTACCTTCAGTGTGAGAATAATCACCACTCGCAGTTGTACTATATCCTTCAGCGTGTGAATTTTCACCACTTGCGATTGTACCTCTACCTTCAGCATGTGACGTTAACCCACTTGCGGTTGTATCTCTACCTTCAGCGTGTGAATAACTACCACTAGCCATTGTACCAAAACCTTCAGCGTGGGAACCTTTACCACTTGCAGTTGTACCAAAACCTTCAGCGTGTGAAGATTCTCCACTAGCTATTGTCCCATCACCTTCAGAATGGGCAGCGTGCTCGGTTGCAAATGTCCCTTTACCCTCAGTATGTGAATAAATACCACTTGCGTGTGTACTACCACCTTCAGCGTGAGAATTCTCACCACTTGCGATTGTAAAACTTCCTTCAGCATGTGACGTTAACCCACTTGCGGTTGTATCTCTACCTTCAGCGTGTGAATAACTACCACTTGCCGTAGTTCCAGTTCCCCAAGCAATAGAATTAATACCTGTCGCAGATGAACTAATGTGTTGTAAATTATCATTTACAGTTATCGGTGAACAACCATATAAATTAGTTATATATAAATCTGTAATACAATCTCCTGATGTGTTTCCTGTGAATGCCAATAAAGAAGATACGTTCACACTGAATGGTGGAAAATCTGTATTACCAGTGAAATCTATAGAGGTTGTCCCACTATTATATACACCACCAGTAACGTATGTATCTGCCGATGCCGTATAACCACTAATAACGCTTTCTAATATTGCGAATGTTACATTAGATGTAACACCATCTTGTACTATCGCAAAAAGATCTGCGTTTTTTATTGTGACTACGCTTGGTAACTGACTTATTTTTTTAGGTAACGCCATAATTAATACATTTCTATATAAATATAAACTAATTTTGTTTTATTACTTAATAAATAAACCTAATTAAAAATTAATTTTTAATTAAACCACTAACCCAAGAAAATCTTTTATTAATTTTTTCTATTAAATCGTTGGGTAATATATTCTCATGTTTTTTATAAGATATCTTCCCCTCGACTATATCGTGTATAAACTTATAATTGTAATAACTATCCATCTCAAAAATAGTTTGCTTTAAATCGGTAAAATTATTTTCACTATAATTATAGTTTTCTTCACCTAAAAATTCATGAATCTGATTTAAAATTAACTGTGGGTTTTCAGTCAAATCCTTATACTTGACAATAAGTATTCTATTAGAATAACCCATTTTTTGTATATCCTCTAATAATTTTACTGGTCTACCAACCAACCCACCATCACTTATAAAGTGCTCTACTCTCTTTTCTAAAGTGGATAAATCAAATTTAGGTTCGTCAATACTCTCTAATAATATAGTTTCTCTATGTCTTTTTTCTATTGAGGATACTACGTCTATTGGATCTCTATATGTCCATATAACCTTTGTGTTTTTATGTCCCAATATCTCATCTAACAACATTAGATTTGTTGTCCACCCCCTAGATTTATCGAAAACAATGTTTTTATCTTCATAAAACCCATTAATAAACCCCTCCATCCCTTTTCTCATCGAATCGAACTCTTCTAATCTATTATGTGTTTTAAATGTTGGGTTATGTGAAAATGTACTTCTTATGTTTCTTAATATATCTACCATAGGGGATGTAGATGTTGCATAAAAATCAGGATTCATATTTAATATGTTGCAAAGAAGAGAAGAACCACTTCTTGGTAGTCCAGCGATAAGATGTATATTTTTCATTTAATAATGATAATATACGTTCTTTTTTAGTAAATGTCTAGAAACCAAATCTAGGTTTAGTTTTATTGTAATCGTACCTAATAAGTGTAATATCTAATGCACAACCATACATTTTAAATGTTGCAACATCACCCTCAAACGTACCAGCAAAATTTTCTTGTATCACTAAATTTTCATCTTTTACGTCAGGACCATTAACAGTATTTGTTTCTATTAACCCTTGAGTTCCACCTCCCCAACTATAATTAAATGGTACACCTTGTTGTTTTTCTCTATATTCATTTAATTCTTTAAATAAAAATTCATCAAAATTATCCACAGACCATTTTAAATACCCATCAACAAAAATATCCAAACTTCCTAATCTTCTTGATGTATTATTTAATTCACACCCAATATATTCTTCATACGCTCTAAACCTAACCCCTATATGTGCCCATTGATTATCCTTAACCATACCACTTAAACTATATTCTTCAGTAATGGTAACACCAGTTATATATTTTTCAGTAACAGTTGTTGCAGTTACTTTGCTATCGCCACTACTACATCCACAACCACATTGTTTGTTACAATCTACAATTGTTGTTGCGGTAACTGCAGAGCAAACCCCAGACATACCTATTGACCTATACCCTATACTACCATCTGATTTTATTCTAAATCCAAGTGCGTTATTAACTATATCTAAATTTCTATCTCTTTGGTGTGTTGTAACTTGAGTAATTCCAGAAAAGCAGCAACATCCTTGTGGTTGATAAACTAAAAATGGGTTATTATTTAAAACTTCTTCATTCTCTGTAGGTGGTGGTAATGGGTAACCTGAAGTTGTAGTATAACCAGTTTCACCACTAAATAAGTCCCAAAATTTATTTTCTGCTCTGGTACCCATATAGAAAAAGAAGCCTGTATTTCCACTATAAACATCATTTAATGTTGTTGCGGTATTTCCACTACAAAAATCCTCATCCCCTTTTCGTAACCAAAACATTGATGTCCACCCTTGTTCATATCTTGTTGGTAAAACTTGATAATTATATGGTGTTGGTTTTTTATCGTTATAGCATTTATACGTTATCTTTGGGTCGACACAACATATAGTTGATCCTGTAATTCCAGTGCAAACTTCAGATGATGGACAAGTAAACCAAGAGATTGGCCAAGTAAACATATTGTCACTCACATCATCAAAAAATGTTTGATCGGATAATTTAAAAAATCCTTGATAAAATCCCCCACATAATCTTGAATATCTACCTTCTGTTGACCCAGTTAACGGTGTTATTGTATAATCATAAGTGCAACCACTTACCGCAGTCATAAAAAACCTTGTATCTGCGGAAGATAAAACTAAAGTTGATCCCGTAAACGCTGATAAGAAGGTTGCACCACTTGTTGATCCCGTACAATCATAAGTAATAAACCCATTATCGATACCAGTTAACCCAATATCGTTTAAAGTGGTACCAGCACCATATACGGTTGCCCCATCCCAATCAACTAAATTATATAACGTATTTCCTGAATAAGAATCATTATCATTAATATCAATATTAATTAATAAACAACTTCCCGATAAAATTATATCGGGGTCTGGAGCATCTTTACAATCATAACATAAAAATAAATCCCAGTAATCACTGTTACTTAATCTCATTGTTAAACAATTATCGAAACCATGTTGGTATATATTACTCATATTTAATAAATATTAGAAATCATTAATATCTTCTATTGTTCTTGTCCCACCACTAAAAATAATTACTTGAGTATCTCCTTTTGGGTACTTATAATAATACTCTAATTCATCTATTTTATTAAAACAATCTTCTAAATTATTAGAAATAAATAATTCTTTACTAGTGTATGTAACCCCATCTGATTCAAATAATGAAATTACTTTATTTGTGTTATATAATAATCTCCAGCTCATATTAACTTGTTGTTATTGTCCATTGGGTAGTTACACCTGTTAAATAAGCCACCGCAGCTAATCCTGCCCCACTAGGTGCAGCATTGGATCCACCGATATTAAGTGTTACCCCAGACCATCTCGTTATGTTATTTGATGTTATCGCACTAAAATCTATTAAATAACCATCAACCTCAGATTGTAACATATTATTATTGGTTAACAAAATAGTTGCACCATATGTCGAATTTACATCCATTGTTATACCAGATAATGTAAAAAAATTAGTTGACCCATCTAAATTACAACTATCCATCCCGAAAGAATCTTTATCAAATACCTCACCAGAAGGAACGGTATTTCTAAAAGTACCTGTTGACATAGGAAACGTAACACTAGTTAAGTTAGTGTTACTATTTAATTCGATAAACGACCCTAACCCTGTTAACATGGACATATCATGATTTCCAGTTAAATCACATGAAGTGGCCCAATAATTTGTATACACTTGCGTTGATGCTGTATGGGTAATACCAGTTAGATTTGCGTTATTATATATCCTAAAATCACCCCCTAAGTTTGGAAACATGGACATATCATGATTTCCAGTTAAATCACAATTAAAGGCGTAATAATCGTTAATCACTTGCGTTGATGCTGTATGGGTTATACTTGTTAGGTTAGTGTTAGTATGTATATGAAAATCACCCCCTAAACCAGGTAACATTGACATATCATGATTCCCTATTAAGTTGTTATCAAAGACATAATATTGACTAAATGTTTGTGTTGACGCTGTATGTGTTATACCAGTTAGATTTGCGCCACTAGCGTAAAAACTACCCCCTAAGTTTGGGAACATGGACATATCATGATTTCCTATTAAACCAGTATTGTAAACCCAGTAATTTGTAAACACTTGTGTTGATGCTGTATGGGTAATACCAGTTAGATTTGCGTTATTATATAACCAAAACTTACCCCCTAAGTTTGGGAACATGGACATATCATGATTTCCTATTAAATTACAAAATTTTGCGTAATATATATTAAACACTTGTGTTGATGCTGTATGGGTAATACTATTTAGATTTGCGTTATTATTAACTTGAAATCTACCCCCTAAGTTTGGAAACATGGACATATCATGATTTCCTATTAAATTACAGGAATCGGCTCTATACTGACTAAACACTTGTGTTGACGCAGTATGGGTTATACCAGTTAAGTCAAAGTTATTATATGTCAAAAACAACCCACCTAAGTTTGGAAACATGGACATATCATGATTTCCTATTAAATTACAATTATTAACTCTATAATTACTAAACGTTTGTGTTGATGTAGTATGGGTTATACCAGTTAATCCTGAGTTAGAGTATATATAAAAATTACCACCTAAATTATCCCACCCAGTCATGTTCAAGTTACCAACAATATTGTCAGACACGAATGTACCCCCATATAAATTACTTAATTTATTTGTTCGTAATGTAACTGTTTTTGTTGTACCTGTGTCATCATAACTGTAACTTAAACTACTATCCGCAACATACCCACTACCATCACCCAAATCCCAAGAAACTCTATCAGAAAGACCAGGTAAAAAAGTTACTGTTGGGTCGAATGTTGTTGCACTACTAGAATCTGTTTGAAACGACATTGTTTCCCCAACCTTATTTTGTGAACGGAATGTACCTCTACCCATTATAATTAATTTTATGTATAATCATTACCTACCGTCCAATAGAAATTGGTACCATTATAGGTAAATGAAAGTATGTCGGTTGCACCTGCGGTTGTTGTTAGTGTCGGTGCACCACCTCCACCATTTACAACTTTATGTGTTCCACCAGCGAATGATAAAGTACGTGAACCAACCCCATCTTGTGTTACTATTAAAGTCCCATAATCACCATTTCTTACATTAGACATAGTAAGTGTTGTGACACCTGTAAGTGTTGCTTCATAATTTGTTGAGGTACCTGAAACATCCCAAGTGATAGAAGTTACATTACCTTCGTCTTGATATGGGTCGATTGTTGCACCACCTCCACCAGCGGAAGCTTGCCACGAACCAACACCATTAGCGTCAGATGTAAGAACATAACCTGATTGTTCATTACCATCTAAGAATTTAAAGGTACCTGTTGTTCCGGTACCACCAACTTGTAAATGAGCTGTCGGTAATTCTGTACCGTCTGGATTTAAACCAAGGCCAAAATACCCACTATCTGAATATAGTTGGGCTACTGATGAACCGTTAACCTCAAACCACAGTGTCCCAAGTGGGTTACCTGATTGAGGGTTAATTACCATCCCATTTATTCCACTTCCACCACACAACCTTACTTTATTTTGATAGAAGTTAACACCTGTTGTTGACCCTGTTGATCTGACGAAGCTTTTACTAAACCATCTAAGAGAACCAAAATCACCTAATTTAGTAAAATTACCAACGAATACGCCTGAAGTTCCAGAAGTACCGCTGTTACTTATTATTGTCGAAGTAATACCACTCCAGTCGTTAACTATAAAGTGTCCCTTCGCAATATTGGTGTATCCAGAATATGTTGATAAAATTTGATCTGGCGACTGAAATATATGTTGACTTTTTAATAATAAATTATTATTACCAGATTCTAGATCAATAGTTACACCACTATTAGCCCCAAAATAAACGTTACCCTCATCTAAGGGATTTATATTAAGTGGAGAACAAGAATGTATATTACTAACGTGAATGTCTGTTATACAATCTCCTGATGTGTTTCCTGTGAATGTTCCACCACCAGTGGTTCCTGTTACAACATTACCACTAGCATCAATACCTAAATTATTAATCGAAGCGCCACCACCTACGGTACCAATATTAAGATTCGGTACATAAACCGTATCATCCGTTGTTCCTGTTATGTTTTGACCACCAATAATAGCTGAATTAGTTGTATTAGATAAAGTATTATTTTCACCACCACCAATAAATGAACTTGTGGATGTGAGTAATATATTATTATTTTGACCACCTATAATAGATGTGTTGTTTGCTTCACCATTAATTAAGTTGTTATCCCCACCTATAATAGAAGCATTATCAGGACCATATATTGAATTACCGTTCCCACCTACTATGGTTGAATTAATTGGGTCAATACCAGCAAGAGTGTAAATACCACTAGATTGACCACCTAATATGGAATTGGCGACTAATGAAGTTCCAGTTATAGAATGACTATTACCAACAACTGTATTATAATTACTGGATGGATCTAATGATAAATCATTATTGTCACCATTTATTACTGTATTCCAAAAACCCCTACCACTTATAGAATTACTCAAACCATTCCCAATAAATGAATACTCCCCCTCAACAGTGTTACCGCGACCACCAACTATTATTGACCTTGCACTATTTGTGTTTATAGTATTACTATCCCCACCCAAAATTGATGATTTGTCACTTGAAACCGAATTAGCTGATGTGTTAGTTGGGATTATTCTATTATTAGCTGTTGTTGAAGTAAAGGCTCCAGATGTGTCTGTACTGGCACTAGCGGAATTAAATACCCACCCAGCTTTACCTGTTTCATCTAATTGTGTTAATACGTAACCTATTGTTGATGCGGAAGCACCATCGGTTACAGTTAATTTTTTTGTTGTTAATCTCCCATCTACAGTTGCGTCTTCTATAGAAGATATATAATCTAATGGTCCCTTATAATCTAAAGTGCCCGCAGAAAAGTTTTCTTGTATTGCTGAAGTAAATCCTGTGACCGCAGAATAGGTTGTTCCCGTACCACCTGATAAATCTCCCACCACATTAAAAGGGGAATATGTAATAGTGTATCCCGTATATTGTGTGTCAATAACATAATCACCTGTCATACCCGTTTGGGTAGCTGTCCATATTGGTCCAACAATCTGGGTGGTCGCACTTAGTGGTGTTATTGGTAGAGTTAATCCTGAAGTGTTCGCAGAAAATAGAGGGTTTGACCACGTAATACCACTATATACATCAAATATTGCATTATAGTTAGGTGATAGTGGGTTTGAAACATCAAATAAAGTAGTTAGGTTATTACCACTTAATACTGCACTTTCAGAGGATCCCACAACCCCTAATGAAACAATAGTTGAGGTGTCAACACCTGATGGGTAACCGCTAAATGGTAACCCTGCCTCTATTTTACCATCAAAACAAGCAGTATTACCGGTAATAATCTTTGCTTGTCTCGCTAAATCTAATAAAGTATTATATTTAATTTCGCACGCCATATTTTTCTTTTATAATAAATATTTGATTTTTTGTTATATTTATATAAAAAACATTTACAATGAATAAAAGATATAAAAAATCAGATATAAATAAATTAAAAAATGAATCTGTTACCATAGAAGAAGATGAAATTAATGAATTAATTAATGCAGATGGTACAATGTTAGATAGGAATGACAATTTTAAGGCTAGCACACGAATAGTTAGATCTAAGAAAACCACTGATGATTTCGTTAGAAGTGCAACGCAAGGTCCTGAAGCATATTTTATTTATGGTGGTCCATATTACGGTATTAATTATTCTTATACGGTAAATGAAGAAGAAACTTTAACCGAAGAAGATGATATATATGATGAGTTAGAAATTGTTCCTGAATTTTCACATGATAGAGATAAAAGAGCTAGAAAATATGCGGATAGAGATATTAAAAAACATTTTAATAAACCAGCACCACCATTTTATGATGACTTACCCACAGAAAAATGGAGGAAACATTCTTTACCTTATGACCCTGAATTTGATGTAGATTTATATTCAGAACAAGAAATGAAAAGTTTGGTTGACGAGATTATACACAATAAAAAAAATAGTGGTGGTATGGTTAAAAGATCAAACGAACAAGGTGTTATGGGAGGTTTACCGCAATCAATACCTGACATATCTGAACTTAAACAGATTCACCAGAAACCAATGGTAATTAGAAAAATGAATCTTTTTTTAGATCTTATACATAAAGAAGGTTTAAATGGTGATGAATTAGCAATTGTTCTTAACCATATCATAGATAATGTCGATATTGATAAATTAAGTGATGAACATAAAGAAATAATAGGAGATAAAATTAAATATGGCAACGAGGGACGAAAATAAAGGTGGAAATAGTGAATTAGAGGGTAAATTCTGGAAATGTCCCGATTATGTGCGTAACTGTTTGAGTGATGCGGTAAAAAGATATAACTACACCAATAAAAATGGGAAACCAACCGAAGGATATAAAAGAGCAAAAGGTATTTTAGAGAATGGTGAAATAGAATACAAAAACATGAAAAGGATTAAAAACTGGTTTAAATCTTTTGAAGGTGATGTTAATGATATAGAATATAGGTTAAATGGTGGTAAAACAATGGATAATTGGATTGACAACACTTTAAATAGGGAAATTAAAGCGATTGAAGGACCAAAAAGTGTGAAAATGAAAACTGGTATGGCAAACCAATTTATAAAATCACATGAAAAAGATAATAGTAAGGTTAATAGCCACTCTTTAAAGATGAAGCTACCCAAATTACATAAAAGTTCCGTATCTCACCAGATATGGTCAGGTAAACCAGTTTATTCAGAAGAAATAGAAAGAATAAAATATTTAATAATATATGAATCAAAAAAATAAAAGATTATGGCAAGTAAATTAGAAGAATTAGGGAATCAGTATAGAAAAGATAATATAATAAAAAACACATACCAAAACGGTGAAGGTAATCAATATAACGCAAAACATAAAAATGCGTTATCAGATGGTGATAATAAAGGAAAAGGTACTGGCGTTTTTTTAGATACTTATAACGGTGGTGGTGTATATGATGAGTTAGGCTCACCTAGTGACCCAGGATCTGGTAGAAAAGGTAATATAGTAAAAAACCAATATAATTCAGAGAAACCATATTCTCATCCTGATACTGAAGATAATGATGGGCAATTTAGAGCAAAATAATAAATGAAACTTTACAATATAGTATCAAGTCTTATATTAGAAGTTGCGGGACGAAATGTCATTATGAAAGGTATGGGTGAAAGAAAACTCATGGAACTTTATTATGATGATGATGAAGATCCGGGTGGTAAAGGAAAAAGATGGGTACAAATGTATTGTTATGGAACATCAAAAGCTGGTAACGATGTAGTAAGAGTTTATCAAGTGGGGGGTGATACGAAAACAATGCAACCAGGATGGAAATTATTTAGGGTTGACAGGATGAATAACTTAAGAAAATTAACTGGGACTTTTGATGAACCTAAACCATTATTTAACCCTAATGGGGATAAAGATATGATAAACATACATTATATAACACAATTTGACATTTAAAAATTATGAATGATATAAATAAATTAACAGATATATTAAATAAGTCTAAAGCAATAATGAAGAGGACGGATGCAGAATACGGTAATACTAGTAATGTGTCAAATAATGGTACATCACAATCACAAATTTACGCTGAAAAAGAAATACCTAATTTATCAGAAAATTTCATAAAAAATAATTCTAATACATCAGGTAGGTCTGTTGCACCCCAAGGTGGGCAATATAAAAATTTATCTAATACTAAAATGCCAAAAGTTATTGTGGATGCAATGGTAAATAACCCTATTGAGATACCTGAATCCCCTTACCCTACATTTGAATTGGGTGATGTGGAAGATTTAATAAATGAATCACCAGTAAGCCAACCAACCTTAGAAGATGTAAGACAATCACCTAAAAGAAATGTGGACACTAATAATATCAGACAAATTGTTAGAGAAGAAATAGAAGATGTCGTTAGAGATGTTATTGAAGAGTATTTAGATAAGTCTTTGGTAACTGAAGATATTAAGATTAAAATAGGTGATACAATATTCGGTGGACAACTTAAACCACTTCCTAAGAAAAAGAAAACTAAGAAAAGGGTATAAAAATAACCCTCCGAAGAGGGGTTATTTATTTTACACTATCTTCCAGTTCTTCCTTACCTTCTTTAATCTGAGATTTAGCTAACCAAAAGGTTAAATCACCAATCTTATCAATTTTAAGTTTAAGAAGTTTTTTGTAAACTACAATATCTTCTTCCTTTTTAACATAAGGGATACCCAATGACTTTGAACAAACTGGTCCCACACCTGTGGCTTGAGATCTCCAATCAGTTAAGTCCAACCCACAACACCTACAAGAAGATACGTCAGATGTATTCATTTTACCAACCAGCTGATATGCTTTAGGGGTTTCCTTTAATACTTTTGTTACTGTAAGAAGAAAGGGTTTGAATTCAAGGTTGTTATCCTCGGCAACCCTCTTAGCGATGAATCTTGAGATTTTAATGTTCACATTAACCTCTTTAATTTGTGATGGTTCTTCTACTTTTTTAGGGGTGTTTACTTTACTGAAAAAATTACCAGCTGATGATAATTGTCTTTCGGTTAATCTACCATACTTTTTTAATCCACTTTGTAGTGAACTAATGAATCCGTTATTACCTTTGTAATTTTGAACTTGTGTTGAAATTTCTGAATTTGTCATAGTTATTTGTTTTTGATATTGTAAAGATACAAAAATATTTTAAACTACCAAACTTTTTACCATCTTTTTTAAGATTTACGAATTAATATACCCGCTCCTCTATGTTTTTTACTATCTTCTATTCTATAATACAACTGCTTTCCATCAACAGTATCTATACCGAATAATCTGTCGAGGGGAAGTAATTTTACTAACCCTATGGGTATTACCCATATACAAATAAATTTAATTATCTTATACATATTTTAATTTTTTCATTTCCAACCACCTTTGATATTGGTTTAAATTCTTTGATCATCTTTGTTTTGGTTTATATCCAACCCTTTTCTCTAACATTTTTTAGTAAATTAACTAAGTCTTCGAATTCCCCACTATTAGACTTTATTAATTCTTTAACTTCCTTAACATATTGATCTGTTGGATTATCTAATAAGTCATTCAAAAACATGATATTATCCCAAAATTCATAGGTCTCTCTCTTACTATACCCTTCAGGGTAGTATGTAACTGATTCAGTACCTTTCCACGCTTCATCATCATCATTTAATAATATGTTGAAACTAAAATTCCCACACTCACTATCACATCCGTAATAGAAAACAGGGTCTGGACTACTTTCTTTTTTTTCTACTTCTTCTAAGGGTACCAATTCATACCACTTACCATCTATTTCTACTTTATTTCTCATCTTTGTTTTGGTTTAATACCGTTAAATTCATATCTCTTTTGTCTTTTTATTTCACCCTCAAATCGTTCTGGAACTAGGTCACTTAGTGATTCAACGTAAAAGTGTTGGGTAGGTATGGTGAATATCTGAAACATGTTTTTTTCAGAGTCAAAGTTAATTTTGAAACATTTACCTACATATTTTTCAATTTCTTTCATCATTGTTTTGGTTTAATGTACTGTTACATCTTCACTATGTTTAGGATAGGTATCTATGTCTTTACAGATATTTAAAATTTTGTTATACAAATCTATTTTCTGTTTTTTGATGATGACCATCTCTTCGTGTGATCTGATTTTATCTGAGTAATCAAATCCATCATACAATCCGTATAACATATTCGATACTCCACCGAAAGAACTAACTCCTTCTACTAGGAAAAGATCAGTTGTTGCTTCTCCAATACTTCTTAGGGTTTCTCTACCCATACATTCATGTCTGTTAAAATATTTCATAATTATTTGTTTTTACATTCTTTAAACCACCCTCTCATTATATTTAGGGTTTTTGTTTCACTCATTGGAACGTATGTTCCTTCTTTATCACACCACTGTTGACAATCTTTCTCTCTTTCCCACCAAGAATACCTAGCGTCCGATGAAGTGTCTATACTGTTAGATGCGGGATAATTAGTTGTGTACCATTTAATGTACCTGTCTCTTAATCTGTCTCTACTTTCTGATACTGTCATAGTTATTTGTTTTTGATAATACTAATGTACAACAAATTTTTTAAACCACAAAACTTTTATCAATATTTGTTTTATTCTACCAAGATGTCATATTGTGAATATAATTAGGGTTACTGCGTAATGCAACATTACAATCCTTTCTTATTTCATCATCTTCGATAGTGAATGCCTTATAAGTGCCGAATCTACCCCCATAGGTGGTGAATTGTAAAACCCCTTTATTTTCTTTACAGAATTGATCAACCTCATCCCTTTTATCACCAAATAAACTAGGTATAAAATTATCTCTACTAACTTGACCATACTTATCAGTAGTGGTATTTTTGTACATCTCAATCAATGTTTCTTTAATAAATTGTTTCATTTCTTCTTTACTCATCTTCTTTGTTTTTGTCTAATAGATTAATTAGTTCACTTAATAATTTAACATCTTTGAATTTAATTCTTGGGTTACAATTAAAGCTTAATTCTACACTCCACTCGTCATTCTCAACTTCATCATTAGCATCTGTAATACAATATAGTCCTTCTACTATGTCTAATGTATAATAGTAGAATGGGTTTTTAACTGGTAGGTAATAACTTTCTACTTGTTTTTTAAAACCTAATGATATTAATTCTTTTTCAGTCATCTTAGTTTTGGTTTAATTCTTCTAATCGTTTTTGTATGTCACCTATATTAACTTTATCCTTTTTTTGTGGTTGTTTTATAACCCCTAATCTTATCACTTCATGTGTCTTTAAACTAGTGGTGTGCCAACAAGAACAACTGTTGCAATAGTAGATTCTTTTGATATCATCATATCTATTCTTGGCTCTATAAGCCTTCGATTGACTCGAATAACAATACTTTTTTGTGTTGTCACAATATTGAGTTAGGTTTTTGTTTTCCATCTTTGTTTTGGTTTAAGCCGCCACCTCTTCGGTAGCGACATTGTTCATTTGGTAAGCGTAATCAGCGTGAGTCTTAGTATTCATTGACTTCCATAAATCAAAATCTACCATCTTCTTCCAAGCGTTGTGGATATTTCCAACTTTCAGATTTAAAAGGAAACTCTTATCGATAGAATAGAATTTTTTTCCTTTAGTGGTAAGAACGTTTAACCAAATCCCTTTGTGGTGTTCTGTAGGGTTATCAGCCTCTTTCCACACTTGTACGTTTTCTAAGAATCCGTAAGTAGAACCAATAAATTGTTCTGGAGTTTGATCGTAATTAGTTTCTGAAATGTTTTGGAACCCTGCCTTACATTTTGCGATGTATCGGAATTTATATTTTTTACCTTCTTCTAAATGGTTGGTAACCATAAAATTGAACCTCTTACCCAAATTATCGTTTTGGTTTACTCTTCCGTAATAAAAGTTTTTGGAGATGTCACCATGACTTCCGTAAGTTGTTTCGTTGTTTACTGTAATTGAATTTTGATTTGACATAATAGATAGTTTAATGGTTGTTTGATATATCAAAGATACAACAATTATTTTAAACCACCAAACTTTTTATGAAAAAAATTAATATTTACGAATTAAAATATCCTCGATTATAATTATCTCTTCTTCCACTACCACTATTTCTTCTTCGGGGAAACAAATTCTGTTGTAATTGTGGTGAGGAATGACTATTATAGTTGTATCACAAAAATAGATATAACTAAATTGTGGGCAAGTGTCACATGGTTTAGCTCTTTTGCTTGTACTACAGTTTGTAAGTGCTAAAAATAAAGCAACTAAAATTATATATATTATTTTTTTCATTTACGTCTTTTTTTGTATGTAATGGAATAACTTACTATAAATAAAAATAATCCTACACCACTTACACTACGATAAATATAAAAATATTATTTTAATTTTCCAAATAAAATAAAAAAAATCGTAAAATACTTTAATTAATGACATTTATTGTTTATATTTTTTTAAAAATAATAAGTTATGTCAAAAGTTAAAATATTAGTAGTTCCCAGTGATAGAACTGGTGTTAGTTTTTTTAGGTCTACAATCCCACATATTAAATTACAAGAATATTACCCAGATGATTTTTATGTGGATATAGATTATGAGCCACAATTAGATAATGATAGTTATCTTAAGAAATACGATTTAATTCACTATCACAGAACATTGGGGGATTATGATAAATTAGAGGACCTACTTAAAAGATGTGATAAATTAGGTATTGTAACTATTATGGATATTGATGATCATTGGTCACCAGGACCAAATCACCCAGCTTGGCAAATCATTAAACAAAATGAATTAGATAAAAAAATATCAAAAAATCTACAAATATCTAGAAATATAACCACAACCACATCTATATTTGCTGATGAAATAAGAAGGTTAAATAAAAATGTGTTTATCTTACCTAACGCAATTAACCCAGACGAAAAACAATTTCAAAATAATAGTAAACCTTCTGATAGAATTAGAATAGGATGGTTAGGTGGAAGTTCTCATATAAAAGATCTGGAAATTTTAAATGGTGTTGTAAATAACATTAAAAACGCTGGATTGTTAGATAAAGTACAATTTGTTTTATGTGGTTATGACCTAAGAGGTAACATGACGATGATAGATAAAAAAACTGGTGAACAAAAAGTAAGGGCAATCAAACCAACGGAAAGTGTTTGGTATCTATATGAAAAAATATTTACAGATAACTATAATATTGTTAGTGATAGATATAAAAAATTCTTACTATCCTTTGAACAAAAAGAATATGATGATGTTGAGAATGAGCCATATAGAAGAGTGTGGACACAACCAATAACTAGTTATGCATCAAATTATAATTTATTTGATATCTCATTAGCCCCACTAAAAGAAAGTGACTTTAATAAGGTAAAATCACAATTAAAGGTTATTGAATCTGGTTTCCATAAAAAGGCATTGATAGCTCAAGATTTTGGACCGTATCAGATTGATATTAAAAATGTTTATCAGAAAGGTGGGGAATTAGATTCATCAGGTAATGGTATGTTAATCCCAACTAATAAAAATAATAAGTTTTGGTTTAAACACTTAAAAAAATTAATAGAAAACCCACAATTAATTAAAGATATGGGTGAAAATTTATATAACACAGTTAATGGTACATATGATATGAAATCAGTATGTGCAAAAAGAAAAGCGTTATATATAAAATTAATTGAAGAAAAAAAAGAGTTGGTAGTTGAAAATGTAATTTAAATTGTTTATATTTAAATAAAAAAAGAAATGAGTGATACAATACAATTAAAAGATAAAATACTTAAAAATAAAGATATTTTTTTAGCGAAAAATAAATTATATGGTATTTTATCTAAAGAACTGGTAGATTATTTAGGTGAGGAATTATTTACTGCACCTGCATCTACAATGAAATCTTTACATAATGCATTTCCTGGTGGTTTAATTGATCATATATTAAAAACTACTAAGTATGCTATTGGAATTAATAAATTATTACCCCAAAGTTATGAAGTAGATGCGCAATCTATAGTAAAAGTATGTTTCCTACACCAAATAGGTAAAACATTCTTATATAAATGGAATGAGTCAGAATGGCATAGAAATAATCAAGGTAAAATGTATGAGTTTAATGAGGAATTAGTTTCACTAAAAATAGGAGAACGTTCCGCTTATTATTCATTAAAATATGGTATACAATTAACGGATGAAGAATATCAAGCAATTATCAATTACGATAAATCTGATGATGATAAACAATCAAAATGGTATGGTTGCACATTATCCACTATTCTTAAACAAGCAAATGAACTTGCAATAATAGAAGAAAAAACCAACCAAAATGATGGATAATAGTGAAGAATTTAAAAAAGAATCTAAAGAATTAGAAGACCTATTTAAGGAGTTAGATAAGTATGAAAAAATACAACAAGGGTTAAATACTGAGTCAAGCGCTGAAAATTTACAAGATTTAGGGGAGATAAAAGATATTATTAACTTATTATCAAACACAGTGGAAACACCTGCAGCAACTACAGAGTCGGTAAATAATTATGATGAGCTAGTTAAATCATATGAATCGTTAAAATATAATTTTAATGTGGTTACAAAATTTACCAATAGTTCAAATAATCCTGATCCCGAATATTCTAGAGAAGGTGATAGTGGGTTTGATTTAAGAGCTTATTTATCGGAATCGGTTACTCTTAAACCGTTGGAAAGAAAATTAATACCCACAGGGTTAAGGTTTGAATTATCTGCAAACACCGAATTACAAGTTAGACCAAGAAGTGGAATGGCTTTGAAACATGGTATCTCCGTTTTAAACACACCAGGAACTGTAGATGAAGGATATAGAGGGGAAGTTGGTATAATAGCGGTAAACCTAAGCAATGATGACTATACGATAGAACCTGGTGAAAGAATTGCCCAAGGGGTGATTATGAACGTTGTGGGTCAAAGAATAACAAAGTTAATAAAAACAAATACACTAACAGATACTGAAAGAAGTGATGGTGGATTTGGATCAACAGGAAAAGAATGAACAATATAAGTGTTGAACAATTAAATATTGGTGATGTTGTAAGTTTTATATCTAAAAGATTTAATTATAGGGATAACGATAAAATATGGTTTGTTATCGAAAAGGATGATGAGTTTATATCGTTACAAGCGGATGACAGTCATTTAATTAAACTTTCACCACCTAGAGGTAAAAACAATGTCCTTATAAACTTTAAATATTGGTACGATTTTAAAATAAATAAACATAAAAATAAATAGATATGATGGAAGAACCAAAAGAAAGAACGATGAATGAGTTAAGACAAGTTAAGGACAATACTTATACCGCACCAAAAGCAAAGGTGGATAATGAATATTGGAGAAAAGTGAATTTTGATTGTCAGCACATTGTAGATTTAATTCAGGAATACCCTAATGATAAGGAATTGGGTAGAGAAATAAGGGGTTATTACTTGAGCCTAACCAATGATTAGTGTCGTATTTTCAACAAGAAAAGATAACCAACCTCACATTGATCACATAAAGAAATCTTCTGGGGTTTATAAGGGGTTGGAAGTCATTCAATACGTTAATGATGGAGAGTTTGGTTTAACTGAATTATATAATAGGGCTTTAAAAGAAACTACAAATGACATTGTGGTTTTTTGTCATGATGACATCATTTTTGAAACAAAAAATTGGGGTAATAAAATATTAAAACACTTTAAACGAAACCCTGATTATGGTATTTTAGGTAAAGCTGGGTCAAAATATCTACCTAAATCTGGTTGTTGGTGGGATAATGGTATGACAGAATCGGTAGGTCAAGTACACCACCAAAACCAAGGTAAAAAATGGCTATCTAAATATAATGAATTTTTTGGTAATAAAATAGAGGATACCATTATCGTTGATGGTTTATTTTTTATTGTAAATAAGAATAATATTAAATCTAATTTCGATGAGGACATTAAAGGTTTTCACTTTTATGAACTAGATTTTTGTTTTAATAATTTTTTAAATGATGTAAAGGTGGGTGTAATATCAGATATTGCAATTACACATTTATCCATTGGTCAAACAAATGAACAATGGGAAAATAATAAAAAACAATTTGTGGAAAAATATGAAGATAAGTTACCACAAATAATACCATACACATATAAAACTAAAAACATAAAGAAGGATGAACCTTTGGTTTCTATCTTAATGCCAATATATAACTATGGTAATAGAATCAATCAAACATTAAATTCTGTTTTTAATCAAGATTACACAAACTATGAAATTATATTGGTTGATGACGGGTCAACTGATGAATTTGTGAAACTAAAACTAAAACAACTGGAAAGTAATGAAAAAATCAAAGTTGTTTATAAAGAAAATGGTGGACCATCTTCAGCTAGAAATGAGGCGTTTAAACATTGTAATGGTGACTTTATATTACCGTTAGATTCTGATGATATGATTTTAGATGGTTATATGAAAACATGTGTTGCAATTTTAAAGAGAGAAAAAAATGTAAGTCCAGTTTATTGTGATACACATCATGTTGGTCAAATGCAAGGAATTGAAAAACGTCCAGAATGGAATAAAGAAACATTACTGAAGGGTCCGTTTATCGTTAATTGTTCAATGTTTCATAGAGAAGCTTTTGAAAAAGTTAATGGTTACGATGAAGAGTTAACTGGTTGGGAAGATTATGATATGTGGATAAGAATGATGAAAGAGGGGTATGTAGGTAAAAGAATACCTAAACCACTATTTGTATATTTTCATCATGAAAAAGATGGAACAGTATCTACCGAAGCCAATAAAAATAGTCAAGAACTATATATGAAAATAATGAATAAAAACTTCGAAATAAAAGATAATAAAATTGTTGCATGATAAATTTGTTTACTTCATATTATAAAGATAAAAATTCAGAAAGGCAAAAAGAAATTGATTTTTGTTTGGGTAAGAATATAAGTAATGGTTTTATTGATAAAATTTATATTCTTAGTGAAACAGATGATGTACCATTTACTAATAATAAATTAAAAATTATCCCACATAAAAGACCAACATTTAAAGATTTTTTTAATATAATTAATGAATTTACAAAAGAGGATGACATAAATATTTTAACTAATACTGATATTTTTTTAGATGAAACCATAAAAGATGTTAAAAACATTATAAATAATAATATGTTATTATCTTTATTGAGGTGGGAATATAAAGAAACCCCAAAAGTAGAAATAATGAGATCTGATTGTCAAGATACTTGGATATGGTTAGGTAAAATGAAAGAATTAGATTATTCTGATTTTTATTTAGGTAAATTAGGTTGTGATAATAGAATTGCTTGGGAATTTAAAAATAAGGGATTTATTTTAAGAAACCCTTGTAGTATTATTAAAACTTATCATACCCATAATACTAATATAAGAAATTATAAAGAAACATTGGTGGGTCAAAAAGAGCATATAAATAACAAAGATGTGGTTGAAAAACCATACTATTACGTAAATCCTATTTAATATGAAAAAAATAAAATTATTAACTTTTTATACTGATTCACATAAAGAGTTATATGAAAAATATTTTTTATCTTCGTATAAACAATATTTGAAAGATGATTTTGAACTTTTAGGGTGTCACTATAAACAAATTACAAAAGATGTATCATATGGTACATTGGGGTTTAATCAAACAATGATAGGTAAAGTTGAACATATAATTAACAACGTTGATATAAGTGATAATAACCCATTAGTTTTCACAGATTGTGACATACAATTTTTTAAAAATATAAAAGAAGATATCATAGAAGATATAGGTGATTACGATATAAAATTTCAAGATGATATCGTATGTGTTTGTGCTGGATTATTTGTCTGCAATCAAAATGAAAAAATATTAAATTTTTTTAAAGATGTTTTAAAAACTTTATTAAATACAGTAAAAAATGGTATGGATGATCAAAAAATTATAAACCACTTCCTTAATTCCAATAAACACCCAATAAAACATAGTAGGTTACCTAAAAATAAATATTTTACAGTAGCAGCAAGTACTGGACCAAAACAATGGAATGGAGAAAATTTTAATATACCCAATGAGGTTATTATCCATCATGGTAATTGGACTGTTGGGTTAGAAAATAAATTTAAATTATTAGAGTATGTTAAAAATAATAGGTAATGGTTTAATAGCAAAATCCTTAAAAAAAAATTTAACTACGGATAGGTTCGAAATTTTTGCTTCAGGGGTTTCCAATTCTAATGAGGATTTAAAAACTGAATTTAATCGAGAAATAGAAATGATAATGGAATTTATTAAAGATAGGGACATTAATAAAAATATTATTTATTTTAGCACTTATAGTATATATGATTCTTCCTTAATTAATTCAAAATATGTTGAACATAAATTAAAGATAGAAAGGTTGATGAAGAGTGTTAATAATAGTTTAACCATAAGATTACCCAACGTTGTGGGTGAAGGAGGAAACCCCAATACGATGTTCAATTATTTTAAAGAAACAATAAATAATAACGAACAAATCACAATTTTAAAAAATGCTTATCGAAATATTATAGATGTTGCTGATATCTCTTGTTTTATAAATAATTTAGATGGTAAACACCCTAAAATTATTAATTTTATTCACCCGATTTCTTATAATGTCATAGACATAGTTAAAAAAATGCAAATATCATTAAATAAAAAAAATACTATCAAAAAAATTGAGGGTGGTGAAAATTATATTGGGATACCTAGTGGGTATACTTTACAAATAATGAAAAAATGTAATATTGATTTAAAAGAAACATATATAGATAATATAATAAAAAAATATAAAAAATGAATAAAAAATATTTAGGGACAAAATATGGTGGTTGGACAATTGACGTTGATTCCATTTCTGACGGTGATGTAATTATTGATGGGGGGTTAGGTGAGGATATATCTTTTGATATTGAACTCAATAAATTAAAAGATATCAATATAGTGGGGATAGACCCAACAATTAAAAGCCATAAATTCATTGAGGGTGTTAATTTACCTAATTTAAAGTTAATAAAAAAGGCAGTAGGTAAAGTCGATGGTGATAGAATAAAATTATATAAAAATACAAACCCAAATTTTGTTAGTGAATCAACAACACCATCCCATACAATGGTAAGTAATAGTGATTACCACGAGGTAGAAACGGTATCAATAAAAACATTAATAACTGACTATAACCCATCACTCATAAAATTAGATATAGAGGGGTCAGAATATGAGGTTTTATCTGATTGTGTGGGCGTTAAACAAATATGTGTTGAGTTTCATCATAATCAAATATCAACCATTACAATTAACGATACAATGAATAAAATTAATATGTTAAAAAATAATGGTTATGATATAATACATACAACGCCAAACTACCAAGAAGTAACTTTTTTGAAAAAATGAAAATAATAAAACCTAAATATGATCAACATAATGGTGATACCTTTAGAGAATTGGTTGATCTATGGGTAGAAAATGGTTTCTGCGAGGTAGAGTATCAAAATGTTAAAAACGTTTGGTTAAATGATTATGGTGACGTTCTACTCTACGATAGACCAACACTAGAATGGTATGGTGGACAAAATTATAATTTTGCATTATTCGGTAACACCGTACCTAACTTACCTAAATCCTCGCCTTGGATATTTTGGGGTAGGAGACCTAGATTAATGGAAAAAATAAAAGAAGAAAGACTGAGCTGGGGTGATCGAAATATAGAATCGATCTTTTTGGGTAAAGTGGAAAATAACGTACAGTTGGGAAAAAGAACAGAAGTTGATTGGTCAAAAAATATTGAACTTTTTAGTATGCCTATTCGTGGTGAATATAAATATAATCAGAAAGAATATCTTAAATTATTGACTAAAAGTAAATTCGGTTTATGTTTAAGTGGGTATGGACCTAAATGTAATAGGGAAATTGAATTACTGTGTATGGGAGTTGTCCCCATTATAACACCTTTAGTCGATTTAACATTCTATAACCCATTAGAGGAAAATAAACATTATATAACGGCATCTAACCCGGAAGAGGTAAAAGAAAAGATTAATAATATAACGAAAGAAAATTGGGAAGAAATGAGTAATAATGGTATAAAATGGTATGAAGAAAATTGTTCTATAGAAGGTAGTTTTAACATAACGAACAAAATATTAAACGAAAATAACGTAAAAATAATTTAAAACAATGGAATATAAAGAATTGTGGTCTTATGATGAAATAACAGAAAAGATTGAAGATTTTTTAGAACTATATTCTAAAAGACCAATAAAATACAATAAGGGTGGGATGGTTACACCTCATATGTTTGCCATTTATTTTATTTTAGATAAGATAAGCCCTAGTAGTGTTATAGAAAGTGGTGTTTGGAGGGGTCAAAGTACTTGGTTGATTGAAAATGTTTTACCGACATCTAAAGTATTTGGTATAGATATTAATTTAAGTAGAAGGGAATACATATCTGAATCAGCTAAGTATTTTAATACTGATTTTAAGGATATTGATACCTCAGAATGGGATTCTTTAGATAAAGAAAATACTATATTGTTTTTCGATGACCATCAAGATGCGTTGGAAAGAATTAAATTATGTAAAAAATTAGGTTTTAAAAAAATAATCATAGAGGATAATTACCCTATTAATCAAGGGGATTGTTATTCTTTAAAGAAGATTATCGATTCTAAAGATAGTAACTTAAAGTATCTTGAAGAGAATCTGGATTTTTATTATGAATTCCCACCCGTTTATAAAGATATAAAAACAAGATGGGGTGATGAATGGGGTGTCGAATACCCGACCAAAAAACCAATATTTGAAAATAGTGAAAATAAACATGAGATTTTCAAAAAAGAATCACAACAATATACTTGGTTGTGTTACATAGAATTAAATTAAAATTATGATAGGATCCGACAATAATAAATTTATATTTTTTCATTTATATAAAACAGGTGGTACTTCTATGAGAAATATCTTAAATAAATATGGAAACTTTATATCCGATAAACATGACCCACCCAAAAAATATATCGATAAATATGGAAAAGATAAATATATCAAATATTTTACTTTCGCATTTGTAAGAAATCCGTTTGATTGGCAAGTTTCTTTATATCATTATATGTTAAAAGATACATCTCATTTTCAACACAAACTTATCAAGTCATTTAAAAATTATGGAGAATATATAGAATGGAGAGTTAATGAAGATTGTAAACCCCAGTATCTTTGGTTATCAGAAAATTCTGATTTAGAGAGCCCAATCACATTAGATTTTGTAGGTAAATTTGAAAAAATAAATGAAGATTTTAATTTCATTAAAAATAAGTTAGGAATTGAGGGGACTTTACCACACACTAATAAATCTAGTAGAACCCATTTTAAAGATTATTATGATGAAAAAAGTATAGAGTTAATGATAGAAGGATTTAAAAAAGATTTTGAATATTTTGGTTACAACTTTGAGAATGATGATCTAATATCTGGTTCAGAAATTTACAATAAAAAGAATATTAAAATATAAAATATGTGCGGTATAGTAGTGTCAACCAAACCCATTAATGAAAGTACCCTTAATCTATTAAAATTAAGGGGTCCCGATAATACTTCTATTTTAGATGTTAATGGAATTACTTTCATACATACATTACTATCACTAACAGGATCACTAACCACGCAACCCATAGTTGATGGTGACATTGTTTGTCTTTTTAATGGTGAGATTTATAATTATAATAAAAAATATGAAAGTGATGTTTACCATATAATAAATGATTACAAAGAATTCGGTGATAATTTTGTTAAAAAATTAGATGGGGAATTTGCAATCACATTAATCGACTTCAAAAAAAATGTCATATACATATCTAGTGATGTATTCAGCACCAAACCAATATACTATGATATATCAGTTTCAGGTGTAGGTGTGTCTACCTACGAATCAATTTTAAGAAATAATGGGTTTAATAATATTACTAAATTACCTCCCAATACCACATTAAAATTTGACTTAACTACAAAAGAAATTATAAAAAAAGAAAGTGTATATGTTTTTGATTTAACACAAAATATAGATAGTTTTAGTGAGTGGGAAGATAATTTTATTAAATCTTTAAAAAAACGATTCACTAATATACAACATGATATAATCTTACCATTAAGTAGTGGTCATGATAGTGGTGCAATTGCTTGTGGTTTAGATATATTAAAAATCCCCTATACCACTTTTTCATTTCAAGGTAAAGAGAATTTAGACATAATTAAAAAAAGGGTGAAATCTGAAAATATCATAAAAAGTTACATACAAGACAATTCAATTAATAAGATAAAACTTAAAGAGGGATTAAGTAATAATTGTGAACCATTTTTTTACGGCAGTAGCTATAATAAAAAATCAATAGATGGGTTTAATGACCCTGGTGCTCTTGGTCTTTATCATCTATTAAAAACTGTAAAAAACGAAAACCCAAACATTAGAATAATGGCATCTGGTCAAGGTTCTGATGAAATCATGTCTAACATACAAGCATATACTTTTGGAAAAAGTAACCCTATTAAACATGACGAAAACATATCCACTTATTTTCCTTGGGAGAATTTTTATCATGGATCCCAATTTTCATATTTACAAAAGGAAGAATTCGTAACTGGTTCTTTCGGTGTGGAGAGTAGATACCCATTTTTAGATAAAGATGTGGTACAATCATTTTTAAATTTAAGTGTTAAATTAAAAAATGATTCCTTTAAATCTCCATTAACTTTCTTTTTAGAAAAAAATAATTACACTACTAACAATAAAAAATTAGGGTTTAACCCATTTTAATATGGTATCAGTAGAATTACAGGGTAGGTTAGGGAATCATTTATATCAGTACGTAATGGCTAGAGTAATATCAGAGAAACTGGGTTATGGTTTTACAATACCTAATGGTGTACCTTACGGGGATAAAACAGTAAAAGGTGGTTGGTTAGGTAATAAATTTTTTAATTGCGACATGGGGATTCAACCGTATAGAAAACAAACTAACGTATTCAAAGAAATAGGTGATAAATTTAATTCGGAAGTTTTTGATATTGACAATGATACCCATTTAAATGGTTGGTGGCAAAGTGAATGTTACTTTGAAGGGTTTGAGAATAAGATACGTGAATGGTTTAAGATGGAACCCCCTACAAATAATATTATTGACGATAATACCTGTGTTATTCATTTTAGAGCGCAAGATGCTTATCTAAGAGATTACCGACTACCAAAGAAATACTTTATATCCGCTAAAGAACATATTAACTCAATAATAAATAAAGATATTAAATTTATAGTTATAACAGATAATAAACCATTAGCTAAAAAATATTTTCCTAACGACACTATCTATCAAAATGATATGAGAACAGATTTTCAATTAATATTACATAGTAAATATAAAATAATTAGTTCATCAACATTCTCTTGGTGGGCGTCTTGGTTGGGGTTACTTAATAGTGAGATAGTAATTGCACCTGATAGATGGTTAAATTATAACTATAACTTTACTAAGGATGAAACATTTTTCCCTAAAGATATAAAAACAAAAAATTTTATTTATTTATGATTATTTTAGTTAACATAGGGAAAGTACCTGACTATATAAACGATACTATACGCCAGTTAAGGACATTTAATAAAGATGAAAAAATAATATTTTTAGGGGATAATAAACATTTTTGTTTTGATGAGTATGGTGTTGAGTTTATTCGAATAGACATTAATAAAATAGAAAAATATAGTAGTTTAAAACTACTAGACAATAAAAATAATATATTCAATAGTTTCCCCACTAAAGATTTCTGGATTTTAACTTTTGCAAGATTTTATATTATCGAAGAATATTTAAAAACCATCAATTCCGATGTAGAGTTTTTCTTTTTTGAAAATGATATATTAATTTATCAGTCGTTATCAAAAATAAAAAATATATTAAAAAACTTAACTGGTGATATATTTGTTACCACATTGGATGACCAAAGAGTTACTACTGGGTTAACCTACTTTAAAAATAAAAATATTTTTAAACAACTAGTTAGTGATATGGATGATATTTTACATGATAAAGAAAAAATAAAAGATATAAGAGAAAATTATAGTGAATGTTGCCCATCAGAAATGACTTTTTTGAGGAAAGTAAAAAAAGAAAAGGACTATATAAAGGATTTTCCACTTTTACCTTTTTCTAATAATTTTAATGAATTTAATATGTTATTTGACCCTGCACCTTACGGTCAATTTTTCGGTGGGGATAATAAAGGTAGACCATACCACCAATGTGGTGATAATATACTGAAAACATATATCGGTAAAGAAATAATTAATAATAATATTAAAATTTCTTTAGAATGTGATTCCGAAGGGTTTAAAAGACCATTTTGCTGGTATGACGGTAAAAAAATACCAATTTGTAATTTACACATCCACTCTAAAGAGTTATATAAATTTTTATCAAAATGATAAAAAAAGAAGACTACATTGATGGTGAAAAATTCGAATCTATTGCAGATATTGGTTTTGGGGATAAATATACTAAAGAACTACCTTTAGATTTTAATAGATTAAATAATTTCATAGAAAATTTTAAAGAAGACAGACTACCAATCGTTTATGTTGATTCGGACAGGGTTACTAATTTTTTTAATATTATTAAAGATTATGAAAAACCATTTATTCTTTTATCGCATAATGGAGACATGGGTTTTAAACAAAGTGACGTAGACAATATACCGAAATGTATAAAAAAATGGTTTGGTCAAAATATTGACGCTGTCAATACAAATGAAATATGTAGCCTACCGATAGGGTTAGAAAGAAAATTTTGGTCAGTAAAATCACATGGAAAACACGGCAATAAGCATAATAAAATTGAGGCGTATAGTTCTCAGAATTTAGATAAAAAATATATGTGTTATTTAAATTTTAATACGAAAACAAATAAGAATAAAAGAGAGTGGATTCCACCATATTTTAGTAAATATGAATGGTGTTATATAAGAATGGGTGGTTGGTTAGGAAATATTGATAATTACCTTAAAGAATGTAAAGAATCTGATTTTGTATTATGCCCCGATGGTAATGGTATAGATTGCCATAGAAATTGGGAAATGTTATATATAGGGGTAATACCTATAATTGAAAGGAGTTATTTCCATGAAAAAATATATGGTGACTTACCAGTTTTAATAGTAGATAGTTTTAAAGATTTAAATGAAACTTTACTTATCGCAAAAAAAGATTATTTTAAAGAAAATAAAAATATGGAAAAATTAAAATTTCCATATTGGGAAAAACTAATAAAGGGTTAGATGAGTTTAACAAATATATTTCATAGTAAATTTAAAAATAATGCTTGGTCATCTAAAGAAAGTGTTAGTGGGGCTGGATCAGAATTAGATACCACAAAAGATTTAAGAATAGGATTACAAAATCTTTTAAAAAAATATAATATAAAAACAATGTTAGATGCGCCATGTGGTGATTTTAATTGGGTGAAAGAAATGGATTTATCTAATATAGAATATATTGGTGGAGATATTGTCCCTGAAATCATAGAAAAAAACAAAAGTCTCTACAATTTTGATTTTAAAGTTATAAATATCATAACAGATAAAATACCTGATGTGGATTTATTATTAGTTAGAGATTGTTTGGTTCATTTAAGTAATGATAACATATTAAAATTTATAGAAAATGTAAAAAATAGCAATGTTAAATATCTTTTAACAACTTCCTTTACAGATAAAAATTTGGGTCATGACTGGAGAAAATCTGTTTTAAATGCAAATATACCTGATGGTGGATGGAGACCAATAAATCTAGAAATAGAACCATATAAGTTAACTAACCCTATAGATATTATTATTGAAAATTGCGCAGAAGACTACCCTAACTATACCGATAAATCTTTATTATTATATAACATAAATTAAATAAAATGATCTATATTATACACTATAAAAAATTAACAGATAGAAAGGAATATCTAATAAATAAATTAAATAGTTTTAATTTAGAATATCGTTTTATTGAACAATACGAAAGAGAAACCATTAGCACCAATTTGATAAATAAATTTTATAAGGTAAACCCAGAATTATGGGAAAAAAGAACTAAAGGGTTATACATAAATAATATAGGATTTAGAGAACTAAAATTAAGTGAAATTTGTAATTCTTTATCCCATTTAGATGCATTAAAAAAAATATCAGAATCAAAAGAAGATTACTCAATTATTATTGAGGATGATGTTATTTTTAATAATGATTTTAATGGTAGATTAGAAAATTTAATAAAACAAACCCCTGAAGATTTTGATGTTATATTTTTTGGTTCGTCATTTAATATTTTTAATTTAGATAAATCAAACCTATCAAAAACTATTAAAATAAAAAATAATATATATAAAAAAACACCAGCCAAAACTAGATGTGTGGATGGGTATGTTGTAAAAAAAGAATTTGCTAAAAAACTTTATGAAGAAATAAAAGAAATTGTTTTACCTTTTGATTTCGAATTAAATTATTTTTTTAATAAATTAAATACTAATTGTTACTGGTTAGAACCCGGATTAGTTAAACAAGGATCAATGACAGGTGTTTATAAAAGTGCAAATAGATGATGAGTATAGAACTTTTTACGGATAAAATTAGTAATAACGACAATTTTGTATTTCTTAAAATTGGTGATGGGGAAATAATTTCTATGCAATTTAAAGAAGGTGAAAATATTGACGGACATAAATACAGTAAAGATTTAGGTAATGATAATATAGAGGGGTATAAATATCTATCATCTATTGGTGCTTACATATCTGATTGGTATTCTAGCAATCCACCAAAAAACCCGCATGATTTCCCTAACTTTAAGTTTTTTAATCATTTTAATAATGAAAATAACATAAAACCTAATTTTATTTCACCATTTGAAGTGTTAATGATACAAAAAAATAAATTAGGTGATAAATCTTTATTAGAATTTTATAGAAGTATTACGAACTCTAAAAGAAAAAAAATATATGTTGGCCCAGAAAGATTAAAGGGTATTTGTAATTATCTAAAAATAGATGATTACATTACAATACCATTAGTAAACGCTTATGATGAAAAGGATAAAATTTATGAAGAAATAAAAAATGCGATAACTGATGATTGTATAATATTATTTAGTGTTGGTTTGCAATCTCCTGGTTTAATTAGTGATATTCATAAATTTAAAAATAACATTACATTATTAGATATTGGTAGTGGATTTGATTCTTTAATAGTTGGTAATACTAGATGGGGACAACCAACCACCCAACAAGCTAAAAATTACTATAAAGAACTTTTAAATTAATTATGGGACAAAATATTGTGACTTACATTTTAACATCTGATAAATTAGTAAACTCAACTATACAAATGGCGGATACTTTTTATAAAAAATATCACCCTAAAAGTGATGTTTGTGTATTAGGTTATTCTAACCCTAAAGTAAAACCATTATTTTGCAGGTTTGAAAGTTTAGGTGAAGATCAAGGTGTGGATAAAGTATGTCAACAATTATATGAATATTTTTCTAAAAAAGAGGAAAAATATTTTATAATTGAGGTGGATGATAAACCAATAGTTAAAAGTTTTAATTATGAAATATTAGATTTTTTAATTGAAAAAATAAAGAATGATAAGATTGGTAGGATAGGATTAACACCAGATAATAACAATAGAAAACATAAAATAATTGAGTTCCATAAAAATTTTAGTGTTAACGAAACTTTAAAAGGTGAAAATCATTTTTTATCTATAACTATGTCACTTTGGGATAAGGATTACTTTTTAAAATACTTACCAGAATGTAATAATTTATGGGACTGGGAAACACTAAAGATTAATGATGAATGGGGGGTATGTTGCACAACTCCAACAGTAACCGATTACATACACATATTTAAAAGGGGTAAAATTTTACCTAACTGGTGGGTGTCAACTAACACCAGAAAATCCATTGGTAATGAAGAAAAAAATAACTTAAAGAGTATTTATAATATATAATATAACTTATGAAAATAATAGACATTAAAAATATTAATATACCTACAATAGTGTTAAATTATGAATAGTAATCCTTCTGATAAAATTAATAATTTTAGAAAAGTACCACTTAATTGGGTGAACTTGTCGATAGATGATAAAAATAAATTTACCATGAATAATACTATACCTAAATTAGATTGGTTTATTAATAGTGATTATCTTAATGATAAAAAAAATAATTATTATGATAAAGAAGAGATTGATGCCCTTATAAAAAAAGCGTTAAAAAAACAAGTTAATTATTATGGGGAAACAGATAAATTTTTATATGATTGTTTATCCAAATACCCCATTAAAAATAAAACGGTAGCCATTTTAGGGTCAGTAGAACCATGGTATGAATCTGTTTGTATAGCGTATGGAGGATACCCTACCACTATAGAATATAATACTATCACTACTAACGATAACAGACTTAAATTATTAACTGTGTCAGAATATGATAAAAACCCAACAAAGTTTGATATGGTATTTTCTATTTCTTCATTTGAACATGACGGATTAGGGAGATATGGTGACAATATTGACCCAGATGGGGATTTAAAAGCGATGAAAAATGTTAAAAAAAATATTTTAAAGAAGGGTGGGAAATTATTTTTATCTGTACCTATTGGGAGAGATAAAATAATATGGAATGCTCACAGGATTTATGGTAAAAAAAGATGGGGAAAACTTATAGAGGATTTTGATATTCTTTATTCCTCCGGATTCTCACATCATGCATTAGAAAAAGATACTGGAAAAGCTGCGATATTACAACCAGTTGTAGTATTAACGAATAGATGAAATGAAATTAACTCACCTACAATATAATCAGATTAGAAAAATAATTAATAATAAAAATTATAAATTAGAAAATATTAAATATCCTTATTTTGTAGAAACGGGAACATATCAAGGAGAAACAGTTATGGAGATGTATTCTTTATTTAAAAAAATTTATACTGTCGAGGTGTCTGAGTTAATATATAAAAAAACTAGAAAAAAATTAAGTTATTTAAATAATGTAGAATTTATATTAGGTGATAGTGCAACACTCTTAGATAAAGTAATTAGTGAAATACCTGATAACACTGTATTTTGGTTAGATGGTCATTGGTCTGGTGGTATAACAAGTAAAGGAATCTATGAGGTTCCCATTATAAAAGAATGTAAACATATAGATAAGCATTATAAATCATCTCATGGTATAATAATTATTGATGATTTTAGATTATTTGGTACAACTAAATATGAGGACTGGGGTAACATATCCACCACTAATATTTATGAATGTTTTAAAACACTTAATATAACTAATAACTTTATAGTAGATGATAGGTTAATTATAACAATAGAAAAATGATATCTGATACTAAAAAAATAATATTTATTCATATTCCCAAAACAGGAGGATCTTCTTTAGAAGTAATGTGGAAAGATTTTTCGGTAGATAAAATAAGTACTTTTAATAGAAAGGGTCTTAATACTATGGTTAATTTAAAAGAAGGTGGTGATATCTATAATAAATTTAGTAAAATGGATTCGTTTGCACTTAATTATAAGCATGCAACTGCTTTAGAAATGAGAAAATTATACCCTAAAAAATTTAATGAATATTATAAAATTTCTATCGTTAGAAATACCTATGAGCGCCTATTATCCTTACATTTATGGAAAAATAATGATAAATTTAATCGCGACTTATTTCTTAATGATTTAAAATCTCCTCTTATAAGACCAACGTGGGGTGCAGAAAAATATCTCTGTGATTTAGAAGGGAATATTATAATAGATAAAATAATAGATTTAAAAGATTTAAAAGAAGAATATGATAACCTAAATAAAAAATTTAATTTTAATAAAAATTTAATTCATATAAATAAAACTACCCACAACCATTATTCTTATTATTATGATAAAAAATTAATTGACGAGATTCAAAATAGGTATTCAAAAGAGATTGAGCTTTTTGATTTTAAATTCTTAAATAAAAAAATATAAAAATATATGTTTTCATGTAAAAATAACAATCAAGGAGGATTATTTGCTAATGTGTTCTTTCGTAATATGATAACTTATTTGTTATCTATTAAATATAACACAGGAAGTGAGTACGAAAAAATTCCAAAACACTATGATTTACCACCCCACTATCAGTGGAAAACCGATGATTTTTTAGAATTAGGGGTAGAATTTAAAGATGAAAATATACACCCAATAAAAAATAGCCAACAAATAACTGATACTCAAATAAAACAGTTTTTAGATGGTGATTTATCTATAGATAAATCTACTAAATATATTTTTAATCCACCATGTTGGTGTCAAGATAGTGGTATTGTTAAACATATTACCCACTATTTTGCAAATAGTGAAAATGAATTATGTGATAATATTATTTCCCGTAATAAATATAAAGATAGATATAAAAATAATAATGATATGTTTATTCATATACGAGCAAACCATATGTATCCAGATAGTCACCCATTAAGAAATATTGTATTACCAGATCAGGCTTTTTATGAAGGTATTATAGATTCTTTAAATGATGAATATAGTAATATTTATATGTCTTCAGATAACATAGAACATAAAATTTGTCAAGGATTAATTAAAAAATATAAAATTATTCCTTTTGTTGAAAATAAAATAGATACAATACTTTTTGGTAGTACTTGTAAATATGTAATTATTTCTAGTGGTAGCTTTAGTTTTATGATTGGATTATTTTCTTTTTTTAGTGAAAAAATATTTTATCATAAAAGAGCTGGTCAAGGTAAAAAAATGATTCACCCTCGATTAGGTCTACATTGGCATGGATGGCACCCTAATTTTTATCCTACTTTAATTACACCTAAATATAAAAAAATATAAAAATTGATTATGGAAAACTTAAATGAATATAAAAAGAAAGTATGGAGTCAAAGAGGAGAGGATGGCATCATAGAAGCAATATTTAATACTTTAAATATAAAAAATGGGCATTCAGTAGAATTAGGTGCTTGGGACGGAATAAAATATAGTAATGTATATAATCTCATTACCAAAGGGTGGTCAGCTACGTTAATAGAGGGTGATAAAGAAAAATATTCTACACTACTTAAGAATATGAAACCATATAATAATATATCCTGTATTAATAAAATGGTATCATTAGAAAAAGGTGATACTTTAGATGAAATTTTAATAAAGACTAATACCCCCATAGACTTTGATATTTTGTCCTTAGATTTAGATGGGTGTGATTATTGGATATGGGATAATTTACGATTTAAACCCAAAGTAGTTATTGTAGAATATAATTCCAATTGGGAAAAATCTACAACTGTTCCTTATAATCCGGAACATGAATGGGATAATACACAATTTTACGGAGCTAGTGGGTTAGCATTAACTAAATTAGCAAATGAACGAGGATATGAATTAATTGCTCATATCCCTAATGTAAATTTGATTTTTATTGATAAAAATTATAATAAGGAAAATTTTCCAGTCTTAGATATTACAACAGGGTTTCATGTGTCTAAACATCACCATCCTCCCATGACAAAAACCCAAGAAAAAAGTTTAATCATTAATCCACCTATTAGTAAAATTAAAAAATTACATGTGGGGTGCGGTAAAAGATATATGGAGGGATGGGAAAATATAGATATTGATAATAAAGAAAGGGTAGATAAAATAGAAGACGTTAAACATCTTTCTTCCATTGAAGATGATTCTTATGATATAATCTATGGAAGTCACATTTTAGAACATTTTGGTAGATATGAATATAAAGACGTTTTAAAAACATGGTTTAAAAAATTAAGACCTGGCGGTATTTTAAGGTTGGCAGTGCCCGATTTAGATAAAATAATTGAACATTATAATAAAACCCATGATTTATCTTTAATAACTGGATTATTAGTAGGTGGACAAAGAAATAAATATGATTATCATGGAATGATTTTTACTAAAGAAAATCTAACTAAATCATTGTTGGATGTTGGATTTTATAAAGTAAAAGAATGGGATTGGCGAAAAACATCACATAGAGAAATAGATGATTATAGCCAAGCCTATCTCCCACATATGGATAAAAAAAATGGAACATTAATGAGTTTGAATTTAGAAGCAATTAAATTATAATTACAAGTAAATATAAATAAACAATATAAATACAAATGGGAAAAGAAGTGAAAAAAGAAAATGGTGTTTATAAGGGTCGTAAATGTCTCATCACTGGAATTAACGGACAAGATGGTTCATACCTTGCAGAGTTTTTATTAGAAAAAAATTACGAAGTATGGGGTACAGTAAAAAGAAACTCTGTATCAGAAACACAATCAACAAGAATAGAACACCTTCGTTCATCAGGTAAAATTAATTTAGAATATGCCGATCTTACAGATATGGCATCACTAGTGAGGGTATTACAAATGGTACAACCAGATGAGATATATAATTTAGCTGCTCAATCTCACGTAAAAGTTAGTTTCGATCAACCAATATACACTGCCAATGTAACAGGATTGGGAACACTTAATTTATTAGAGTCAGTTAGAATGGTATCTCCACATTCAAAAATATATCAAGCAAGTTCATCAGAAATGTTTGGTAACAATATCGATGCTGATGGGTATCAAAGAGAAACCACACCGATGACACCAGTTTCACCTTATGGGTGTGCTAAGGTATTTTCATATAATATTTGTAGGAATTATAGAAATTCTTATAATATGAAAATATGGAATGGGATATTGTTCAATCACGAATCACCAAGACGTGGAACTAATTTTGTAACCAATAAAGTAGTTAAGGCGGCAGTTAAAATAAAATTAGGTTTACAAAATAACTTACATTTAGGTAATTTAGATGCAACTAGAGATTGGGGACACGCTAAAGATTATATTGAAGCTATGTGGTTAATGTTACAGACAGATAATCCAGATGATTATGTTTGTTCCACTGGTGTTTCACACTCAGTTAGAGAACTTTGTGAATATGTTTTTAAAAAATTAGATTTAAACTATATAAATTATGTTGCCATTTCAGGTAAACATATGAGACCAGAAGAATTAACCGATTTAAAGGGCGATTCCACTAAATTAAGAAGTGAACTGGATTGGCAACCTAAATATACATTTGAAACTATGTTAGATGAAATGATTGAGTATTGGTTAGAATACTATAAAGAAAAAGATATTATATATGCGTAAAATATTAGTAACTGGGGGCAACGGTTTAGTTGGGTCACAATTTAGGGGAGAAAAATATAGTTATTTTAGTTCTTCAGATTGTGATCTTAGAAATATTGGTGAAACAAAAAATATTTTTAATAACTATGTTAATAATATTAATTCTACAGATTGGGGGTCGGTTATTCATTGTGCCGCCAAAGTAGGTGGGTTAGGTGGTAATATGAATTATAAAGGTGAATTTTTTTATGACAATATTATGATCAATACTAATGTTATTGAATCCGCAAGAAAATACGGGATAGAAAATCTAGTTTGTTTTTTATCAACATGTGTTTTTCCAGATAATGTAGAATATCCACTTACGGAAGATAAAATACATTTAGGTCCACCACACTTTTCAAATGACGCTTACGCCTACGCTAAAAGAATGGCTGATGTTCAAATCAGGGCTTATAGAGAACAATATGGTTTAAACTATAAATCAGTTATCCCAACAAATATATATGGTATTAATGATAACTTTGATATAGAAAACGGACATGTCGTACCCTCATTAATTCATAAATGTTATATCGCTAGAGAAACCAACACACCACTAATGATATGGGGAAGTGGTAAACCATTAAGAGAATTTATCTATAATAAAGATGTGGCTAAATTAACAGAATGGGTATTAGATAATTATAATGAAGATGAACCAATTATATTATCAACATCAGAAGAAATATCAATAAAAGAAGTAGTAGGGGTTATTGTTGAGTTAATGGATTTCAAAGGGGAAGTTATATACGATAAAAATAAACCAGACGGTCAATTTAGAAAACCAAGTGATAATAGTAAAATTAAACATTACTTACCTAACTTTAAATTTACCCCTTTATATGATGGTTTGAAAGAAACAATAGAATGGTTCGAATCTAATTATGATAATATTAGAAAATAACATTCACAATATTTAATTAATACGCTATTATTAATATATGTCAAAAACAAGTAGAAGACGAGGTAAACTCTCAGAAGAAGAATTAGAGGAAGTACAAAATTTTGTTTATAAGAAAAACGCTGAGGAGGATAAATTCCTAAAGTCGATGTCTGTAAATATTAAATGTAAGAATGAAAACCAAAAGTTAGTAATAGAGTCTATTAAAAATAATGAAATCACTATAGTTTCGGGACTTCCAGGTACTGGAAAGACGTTTTTGGCCTGTGCTGAAGCACTTAAACTAATTAAAACAAAACCTAAATATAAAAAGATTTTATTGGTTAAATCTGTTATACAGTTACCAGGTGAAGAATTAGGTTTTTTACCAGGTGATTTGAAAGATAAGTTGGATCCTTATATGATATCATTTATTGATAACTTTGAAAAGATTATTGGTGAGTCGTTAACTAATAAATTACGTGAGTTGGGGTTAATACAGATACAACCACTAGCATTTGTTAGGGGAAGAAGTATAGATAATACTATTATCATTATTGATGAGGCACAAAACATATCTATACAGAATATGAGAACCCTTATGACGAGGATAGGTGATAACTCCAAGATGGTTATTCTTGGTGATATTAAACAAAAAGATATTAAGAACCCTAAGAATAGTTCATTAGAAGTTGTAATTGATAAGTTTGAAGGTATAGATGGTTTTGGTTGTGTTTCACTTAGAAACCCTGACGATGTAGTTAGAAACCCAGTAATCAAAATAATCGAAAAGGTTTTTGAAGAGTTAGAAGGGTAAATTTATGTATAAATATGTATTAAAAAATATGTCTGGTGAAGTAATAAACACCACTAAACAGAGTTCATTGGAATTAGCTATAGAATATTTTTCTAAAGTTAAACAATTACCTAAGAAAGAGATATTCAAAATTTATAAAATAGAAAAGGTATGAAAGTAGGTATTACAATAGATGGTGTTATAAGAGATTTCATAACAAAGTTTGAGTCAGTTTATGATAAATATTACCCAGTGGATATAGATGAATCGGAAGAAGAAACAGAAGAATTACCAGAAAGAGATATAAAAACTTTAGATTTATTAGACTATTTTGAATTTTCAGGTGGTACAAAGGAACTTAATGAGTTTATGTATGTAGACGCTGCGTTAGAGATTTTCGGTCACGCAGGTGAAGTTAAATTAAATAGTGTGGAACATCTAAACCAACTACATAATATAATTGAAGATTTAGGTCATACACCAATTGTTATTAGCAAAGAGTTAAATAATAGCAAACCAGCAACTTTATTCTTTTTATCTAAATTATCCTCTAAAATAAATAATATAATATTTGTTAGAGATTATGATAAAAAATGGGATCATGTTGATATATTAATAACCGCCAACCCTGAAACGTTAAAAATTAAACCATCGGGTAAGATATCAATAAAGGTAATAAACGAATATAATAAAAATATAGATTCTGATTACACATTAGTCGATTTAAAAGAGCTATTAGACGATAGAAATACTTTAGAAAAGGTACTAAGTACGGAAACTGTTGAATTTGAGGATATATAAATTAATAATTTTTAAGTGTTTACTTAAGGGGATACTTATTTTACATTTTTTAAAAAAGCATATGGATAATATTTTATTAGAAATTGGGGGAAAAGAATTTTACTTAGACATTGATGCGATGTCAGAAGCAGTTAAAGTAGATAATGAACCTGTTACAGTTGTTGAATCATCGGAAAATATCATACAAAATACCTTACAAATAGATGTTGCAAAATACGAAATGTATCGAGATCTTGTGGGGACATTATTAGGTTGTGGTGAAATAATAGATGATAAAATGGGGATTATGGCATTAAATTCGTTACCGATACCCTTTAAATTATCTTTTAATACATTACTAATGAAAGGAATAATAAAAGAATTATAAAAAAATAAAAATATGAGTGAACAAATTAACGCAATAAATGAATCAATAAAAAAAATAACCGATAAGGACTTCGGTATTTATTTTTTTACCCTTGATACGAAAGGTAACCCCACTGCTGGTGTTGCAACTATATATGAACATGTTAAGGTATTAAGAGAATTAGGATTTAATGCCCAAATTCTACATGATAAAAATGATTATAAACTTAGAGAAGATGAAACTGGGATTGGTATTGCTGAGTGGTTAGGTGAAGAATACGCCAATTTACCACACGTTTCTATCGAATCGCAAACATTGCAAGTTGGACCATCAGATTTTGTTGTTATACCTGAAGCATTCGCTAGTGTTATGAAACAAACATCTAAATTTCCTTGTAAACGATTAGTTTTTCTACAATCATATGAATATGTGTTTGAGATGTTAGAAATTGGTGAGAATTGGCAAAATTTTGGTATTAATGAGGTTATAACCACAAATGAAAATCTTAAAAATTATATAGAATCGATATTTAGGAATTTATCTACTGAAATCGTTCCTGTGGCAATTCCAGAGTATTTCAAAGAGAATGAAAAACCAAAGATACCTACAGTTGCATTATCAGCTAGAGATAAAAGAGAAGTGTTAAAAATAGTTAAAATATTTTATCAAAAATACCCACAATATCAGTTCATCACATTTAGAGATATGTCTGGATTACCTAGAGAAGAATTCGCTAAGGAATTATCCAAATCCTTTTTAAGTGTGTGGGTTGACGAATTATCTAGTTTTGGTACATTCCCAATAGAATCTATGAAATGTGGAACACCTGTTGTTGGTAAGATACCTAGAATGGTTCCTGAATGGATGGGAGCTGTGGATGAAAATGGTAATTTAAATTTAAATGATAATGGTATATGGACAGCAAATTTAAATGCAATACCAGATATAATTGCAACCGTAGTTGGATTATATTTAGAGGATGCTATCCCTACTAATTTATTAGAATCAATGGAAGAATATAAATCTAAATATACTGAAGATGAGATGAAAAATTCTATTAAAGAAGTATATAATAGAATTTTTGGTAGAAGGATAGTTGAGTTGCAAACCATTGGGGAAAAAGAACAGGAGAAATTAAATACTACCCCTGAATTACAAATTGAAAATAACAAAAAATAAAAATAATTAAATATGTCCAATAATATTACAGTAATATTACCAATACATGAGGTACAAGAAAATACAGAAACTTTATTAAAAAGAGCAATAACTAGTATCGCTACACAATCAGTTAAACCTAAAGAATTATTAATAGTTAGGTCTAAAGATAAAAAACTTAAAACACTACTTGATAAGTTTGATTACGGTGAGATAAAAGAAATAACTAGGGTGGTTGAGAATACAAATGGAGACTATGGGTTTCCATCACAAATGAATTTTGGTGTTAGTAAATGCGATACTGAGTATTTTACATTTTTAGAGTATGATGATGAAATGTCCCAAATATGGATCAAAAATGGGGTAGAGTATGTAAATGCATACCCTGAAGTTGGCGTTTTCCTACCTATAGTATTTGAATGTGATGAAAATGGTCAATTTATTTCTTTTACAAATGAAACTATATGGGGTAAAAATGTAAGTGAAGAAATGGGGTTATTAGATAATAACACACTCCAGAGGATTCAGAATTTTAATTTCGATGGAATGATTGTTAATAAATCATTATATGAGGAACATGGTGGTATTAAAACACATATGAAGTTAACGTTTACATATGAATTCCTATTAAGAATGAGTTACTTATCCATACCAATTATGGTAATACCAAAACTAGGGTATAAACATACTAACAATAGAAAAGATTCATTGTTTGATCACTATAAAAACACTGTAGATGTAATGGAAAGTAAGTTTTGGGTTAATAAAGCTAAAAAAGAATATTTTTTCACTGAAGATAGAGAAATAACATATGAATTAGAAACAAATTAATGTCCGAAAAACCCACCAACAAGAGGGGTAGAAAAAGGACAACTAATTTATACTTTGGCCCTGAACAAGAAAAAGCTGTTGTTGAATTTTTAACCTCTGACGATTACGAAGAAAGAAATAAAATATATAATACATTTTTAAAGGCACCACTAAATAAGATGATTGAGTCAATCATTAGGCGGTATAAATTATATAGGAAAGATTACACTTATGAAGATATTCATTCCGACACCCTTTCTTTTTTAGCCACAAAGATGGAAAAGTTTCAACCATCTAAAAATAAAAAAGCATACTCCTATTTTGGTACCATTTGTAAAAATTATCTATTGGGTCAATTATTAAAATCCGATAAAAAGATGAAATCTGATTTATCATACGAAGACATGTACTCAACAGTGGAGAAGATGGATGATTATATATATAACTTAGAAGATGAAGATAAAACACCGCTAGATGTTTTCATATTAGAAATATCCTCTAACATTAAAGAAGAATTATCTGGGTTAAAAATTACTGAAAATGAAAAGCGTGTAGGTAATGCATTAATTGTAGTGTTAGAAGACTGGGAAACTATATTTGAGCAGGTAGAAAGTGGGAATAAATATAACAAAAATTTAATATTGTCCTATATAAGGGAGATATCTGGGTTATCTACTAAAGATATTAGGGTATCAATGAGGAGATTTAAAAAAATATATACTGCGTTAAAGAATATTAAGATAGATCAAGGATCTTTATAAAAATATTAATCTTTGATATTTATAGTAAAAAGGAACCTATGGCGAGACCAAAAAAAACTAAGATACATTTAGATAAGGATAGTTTGCGTGAATTTATGCAAGAAATTTATAATGATTGTAGTAATATGATGAATAGTGCTCGTAAAGAATTAAATGAAAGAAAAAATAGAGTAGATATAGATGACGTTAACGATGAATCTATGATTGGGAAGGTTAATAATGATACATTAAAATTAATTGATTCTACTATTGATAAGAAATTATCACTAGCAAAGTTACAAAGTCAAATAGTATCAGATAATAGGTCATCTAACGATGAAAATGTTAGTGATAAATCATTTTCAGATAAAGACAAAGACGCATTAAGAGAGTTATTTAATGAAAAACAATCAAGAGATAATATAGAATATGATTTAGATTAAATGGGTGACGGAGAACAAAATAGAATATGCGATACTATAGAAGATATTCGTAAAGCAAAACAAGAAGTTCTGGATCAAATAAAAGGCATCAAATCTTTTTGTGCTGGACCACCTTTTTTAAATATTGATACATCATTACCATCTATTAATGTAAATTTTGCGGTTATTAATTTTCTTAGGGATATTATGGCCGTTTTAGGTAATTTAAAAATAGATGAGATAAGAGCATTGATTGTTGATTGGTTAGTTAATAATTTACAACCTCTACTAGAAAGATTGGGGGACATTATAAAAGAAGCAATAAAAAAATGTTACACTTGTAAGATAAATCCTAAAATACCTAGTTGGTTATTTGATGTTGGGTTTAATGTAGAATTAGAACAAATAGATAGAGATTGTATGTTTAAAACCGCACCAAGCTCAATAGCGGGTCAATTTTTATATGATGGTGGAGATGATATGAACAGATTTCTATATGACAGAATCCAAAATGCTGGTACATCTTCCACATGGGAAGACCCAAAAAGTAACAACCCAATAGTAGATGTTACATTTATTGAACAAGCCGCAAATGTTTCTACCAATAGCCCCGGAGCCCAACAAAACGAAGACCCCAGAAATAATGTTTTTAATATTAAAATTAACCCCTCATATAGTGGAAAGTCTTTAACCACATTTACTAATGAATATATAACTAGTCAGTTCCCACCCTTTGATATATCGAAAGTTATTCCTGCAACCATAGATTTACTATATGGATCAATAACTAGTAACGTAGACATGTCCACTGCGTGTGTTACTAAAAAAATTGAGTTTGAGAAAGGTTTGGAAAAAATGATAGATAACGGTCTTGACGATGCAGACGTGGTGGTAGATGATTCATTTTTTGAATTCTCTACCCCGGAACTAAAAAATATAAAGGAGGCAGTAAGAAACAATAAAAAGGGTGTTAGACCATTTACTGAATGTTGTAGTAAAAAAACGGCATCAGTTAGTATAGAATCATTAACAGAATTAAATGAAAAATTAAGTGACCCTAATATGAGTAATTCTGAAAAGGCCGGAGAAATAGATAAGTCTATGAGGAGTATGTCAGAACAAAGCGCTAATAATGTTAATTCTGGAGATGTAGATAAGGCAAGAAGAGATTTTATTGGTAATTTTTTAAATAGTTTATCTATTGTGACAACTAAATTAACACTATCACCCAAGGTTAACGTACCTATAATTATGATGGGGTACTTAGTTGAAAATAAAAGTAGATACGCCTCTACTGGGGAATTTTTAAAGTTTAATGCGTGTATTATCGGTAACATATTAGGTGAACTATTAAGAAAACTAATATATGAACTTTTGATCCCTTTTATTTTAAAAAATTTAAAACCTATAATAATATGTGCATTAAAATGGATTATACAAGAGAAATTAAAAATTCAGAAGTTAACCTTGGAAAGTTTATTAGTTAATGTTAATATAAGGGAGGAAACTAAAGATAAAATAACTAAAGCGATGGGTAACGTAAAAGATGCTGCGGGTAAAGTAGGAACCGCACTAAATAAAGTTAATTTACCAGTCCCAGCAGGTGGTTTAGGTAATTCTAAAAAGGGTGAAACTAAAGATGGTAAATTTTGTGATTAAAAATATGAAATTATGGCAGCAATACAAAGTATAAAAACAGTACTTGGATTTTTTAAGGGGTTAATGACACTATACACGCCACCTATACCTATAAATAAAGAAATTATACGGAAGGGTGTCCCAATTAATAAAACTGGTATTAGTCCATCGAGAGTGTATAATGAGATTAAAACTAGAAAAACTCAAGCGGGTGTTCCTAATGTACCATCAGAAGAAGATTTAAGGATGGAAAGAATTAGGGTAGAAGCAATATTAAATGAATTAATTGCCAACGCAAAAGTAGATATAGTGATCCCACCCAATGCGCTTCAAGTTACTGTTTATGCAGGTGTTCCAGGTCAATCACCACCAATAGGAATCGGTGTTAATGATACACCACCTTTTGCGACAATAAAAGGTTACGGTATTATAAGGTAATGGATATTAAAGTAGAGCATATGGATTGGGGTAATAAATCTAATAAAAAAATAAAAGAAGAATTAGAATCTTTAAAACATGGTCATATTGCCCTTAAAAATAAAATAGATACCCTTTTAGAAAATTTAATGGATATAGAAAAAGAATATTATTTAGGGAATACAATATTAAACAAACGACATAAAGGTATAGAATAAATGGGAGATAGATATAAAGATAGTAGAGATAATAAAACTATACCAATGATAAGGGTTGGTGAGGTTATTAGTGCGGTAGACTCGAAAAGAACTGGAAGAATACAATGTAGAATAGAAGGGATAGATAAAGATGTGTCCGATGCAAATTTACCATATTGTGTACCCCTACTACCAAAATACTTAAATATATTACCAAAAGAAGGTGAGATAGTTTTCCTTTTCCAATACGAGAGTAGACACATTGCAAAGTATGCAGAATACCAAACCCAAAGATTCTGGATTGGACCTGTTGTATCTGAAATAACTAAATTAAATTTTGACCCTAAAAAAAGTGCTAGGTCATTAATGGCAGACGGGCAACTAAAATTAAGTAATCCCGTAGGTAAGGATTTTAAGGGGTCATATCCAGATAAATTAGACATAAGTTTACAAGGTAGAAATAATGCTGATATAATTTTTAAAGATAAGGGGGAACAAAATGAGAATGGTGAAATATGGATAAGAGCTGGTAAATTTATAGATACGCCCGAAAGAAATGAATTTAATAATAAAGATCTTGGGTATATACAACTTAAATATGGTGGTGAACAATTAAAAAGGACAACAGAGGAAAAAGTAATAACTAATTACGTATATGATGATGCAAAAACATTAATAAATGTTAAAATTAATACACAAACACAAGGAACTGACCCAAATACATTAGCTGGGGATTTAACACCTAACGAATATATTTTAAATGTTGGGGATACTATTGTAGAAATAAAGGTTACAGATATAACAACAAAGGTGAATATTGCATCAATGACACCCACCACCTTCCCCAATAGAGAGGCAGCGTTAATTGCTGCTTATGCTTGGATATTACCATATAAAACTGGAAAATGGAAACTAAAATCTAACGCTAATGAAGTGTTGAAGAATTATGGGGGTGACGAAGGAGTTTTAAATCAAGTCGCATTTTTTAAAGGCGCAAAAAAAGAAGTTAAAAAAACCATTAAAGTTATTAAATTAATACCAGATAAAGATAAAAAATCTAGTGTATTGAATGTGGTAGCTAGTAAAATTAATTTAATAAGTCACGATGGTAACCATACGTTTGATTTAACTAATCCAGAAAGTTTAATTACTGATGAAGTTCAAGAAAAAATAAATAATGAAGCTCACCCCTTAGTGTATGGGGATAAACTAGTAGAATTTTTAGAATTAATGAAAAGATATGTATCATTACATATACATAATTATCATGGTATGCCTTCCACAGATTTACCTAATAAGATAAATGTTTTAAATTTTGACTTAGATAGTATATTAAATAAAAACATTAACAGTAATTAGTATATTTATATATAAAAATGGTAACTAGAACATACATAGATAAAAACAACACATTAATTAAGGATACTATTATTAATACTGGTAGAAACCCTATCACTGAATTATATTATGGTGGAAGTGAATCGGCCACTAATTATACTAGACATTTATTATATTTCGATATTGATACATTACAAACACAATATAATAATGGTGAGCTAGGTGATTTATCTAATGTGGTTCACACACTTAAAATGTGTAATAGTTCTTTTTTTGATGCGGATCTACAAGCACAAGAATTATTAGATAGTAAACGAAGAACTTTCTCATTTGATCTGGTATTATTTAGAGTTAATAAATCATGGGATGAGGGATGTGGATACGATTACCAAAGAATATTTAAATCGGGAGATAAAGATAGGGGTGTAGTTGAATCTTCAGATAACATAACTTTTGTTGAAGGTGCTAGTAATTGGTTAAATGCGACAACAACAACTCCTTGGGATAGTGGAGGTGTTTATTCGGGGTCACCATCAGCAATTACGATAACCACACAACATTTTGATAAAGGTAATGAAAATATTGAAATGGATATGTCCGATGAGGTTAATAGTTTAATTACTGGTGGGACAACAAATTATGGTTATGGTATCGCATTTGAGAGAGATTTAGAAATACTTATTAAAAATCCCGCACAATTCGTTGGGTTTTTCAGTAGACATACCCAAACGTATTACGAACCATTTTTAGAAACTACTTATAACGATACGGTTATAGATGATAGAAAAAACTTTTATAGGGGTAAAACAAATAAGTTATACCTTTATAGTAATTTAGGTGGTGAACCAACTAATCTCGATAATAATCCTAGTGTTACCATTTATGATGAATCTGGTAACGTATTTTCATCAATAACAACCGCACAAACAGTACATGTAACCACAGGTATTTATTATGCTGAAGTATTTGTTCCAATAACGCAAGAGGATGGTTGTTTATTTATGGATACTTGGGGTGATATTAATATAGGGGGGGTTAATCGACCAAATGTATCATTAGAGTTTGAAATTAAGGATGACACTGATTATTACAATATCGGTGATAATGAATCACTACCAATAGAATACGCAATATCATTAAGTGGTGTTAAAAGGGACGAAAAGATTAAAAGAGGAGACAAAAGAAAAATATTAGTTTCAGCAAGAATACCATTCACCATTAATCAAAGTGAAGTTATTGATGGTTTACAATATAGGTTATGGGTGAGGGAAGGGAACACACAAGTTAACGTTATTGAGTGGGAAGATATTAATAGGGCTTATCTTAAAAATTACTTCGTTTTAGACACTTCTTGGATGATACCTAACGAATACCATATAGATATCAAGTTAACCTCTAATTTACAAGTTAAAACACTCACAGACGCCATTAAATTTAATATAGTTAACCAAGTGGATCAATTACATTAAGTTGGTTATTCAGGTGGGTTTAAAGTAAAAGTCATACTTTCTATTTTCTCCAATACATCCTTTAAAGAGTCAGTAAAAATTTTATACATATTATCTTTATCTAATGGGGAGGGAATAGGAATATCAAAACTCATCATATTTTTTTCATTATTATTTTCATGCCTCATCGTGGAATCCCCAACAACATATTTTACATCAAACTTAACATGTGTACCCATTTTAGGGTGACCTTTTTCATCGTATGGTATAAATTTAATATACACCATCAGAGTATTTTTATCTGAGATATCGTAACGGTGCCTCACGCCGTGAATCACGTCACTTGATGGTATCCCCAAAATATTCCCCCTAAAAGGGATGTATAAAGTAAACCCCAAAGTTCCGGACCATAATGTAACACTTTCTTTAACAGTAAATAAATCTTTTTGTGAAATTATATGGTTAGGATCTTCCCATGTTATGGTGGCATCGCCAATTGTTTCACCCCTACCTTCTATATATGGTGATAATAGCTGATGTATTAATTTTCTATAAAGCCACCCTCTATCTTCTTTTTTATAGATTGGATCAACTTCTTGATATAATTTATCTCCATGCCACCAATGAGTTAAAGATAAGTCATATGCTTGATCATAAGGAATCCCCATGTCCTCAATTAAAAATGCTGCACCAACAAATCTGTCATAATCAGAGTCATAACCCCCCTTACCAAACTTCTTTTTTAATGTTTTTAACAATCTTTTTTCTTGTGGGGTAAATTCGGAAGTAGTATCTATTAATTGAGCTTCTAATAACACATCTTTTTTCTTAATCCTCATATTGGTTCTAATTTAATAATAAATATCTTATAAAACAAAAAAAGGGGTAGAAATAAATCCACCCCTTTTAAAGTTACTTATAATCTAACTAAGACTATCTCAACTCATTGATGTCAAATGTAACAACACCATCAACAGTCAACGCTCCGTAGAAACGGTTATTAACCATTTTCTTAGCGTATCTTGTCATTATCCCCTTCGTTGGTGCGAAGTTGAATGGGTTTTGTAACGTTGGAGTCAATTGTAATGGTACGTAAGGTGCATAAATGTACCCAGTATCCAATAACGATTTTCCTTTATGTCCAACAATTATTGAGTTAGCTGGTGCGTAAGGGTCACGATACACTGTGTAACGTCCTCCTAATGAACCTACTTTCTCAATACCCATGTTGTATTGATCTTGCTCTGGAGCCGCATTTGATACGTGGAAGTATTCTAAGTCATCAAAAATAGCTGATATCTCAGAAGATACTACTACGAAGTTAGCACCACCCCTTAGAGTTGATTTATGAATTTGAGCTGATAACTGATTAATTTTAGTAATCAACGTTTGATTCCACTCTTTTTGAGTGTAAGCGTTGAAACCACCACTAGCAGTTCGTTTCCAACCATTGTAATCCCATCTCAATTGCCAAGCTGCACCTACTCTTAAATCTCTAAGAATCTCTCTGTCGATTTCAGCTGCTACTTGTTCAGATAATAAAGCCGTTAATTCAGCTTCAGCATCAATGTTATGGAATGCACTAACATCTTGTGCTAGTTCAGGAGACCAAGTTGCTCTCAACTTTCTCTCTGTTACAGAAACAACAACTTCATCAAGTTCGAATGATACCTCACCCATTTCAGTTGCATATTCTAAAGATGCATATGTCATCCAGTTTACACTGAATGTTGCCGCTGATGTTGTTGCGTCACTACCACCAATGTAACCATCGAAGGTATTAGCACTACAACTAACACAAGCTGGTGTTGTAAGATCCACTTCAACTAGTAAACAACCTGCTGGAGTACAAATATCACCGTAATCGACAATACCTTTTCCATATTTTTGTGCTACTAATCTAAATGGTACGTTAGCATTGGCTGCAATAACTACATTACCACTACCGTCACCAGCCATAATTGGGTCAGAACCATTTACTATGTGTAATGAAGCTAAGAAAGCCTCAGTATCCATTTCATTACCATCTGCACCAACCATTCTACCAGCACCTGTACCAGTAAATCCAGTAATACAGAAAGTTAAATTTCTCATACTACCATCAGCCGCTAAAGGTTGATCAGCAAATATTGTTGAAACGGATTCTCCGTTTGCACTTAAGATAACTGGATCAATTCCACCATCCGAAAATAGTGTTGATTGTCCTTTAGACGCATCAAATAATCCATCATTATAAAAGATATCATAAAGATTCTTTTCTTGAAATACTGATAGTGTGTTACCACCACAAGCTGAAAATACACATTCCTGATTTGACAATGCTGGTCCGTTTAAGGCTGCATGATTCCTACCAGTTGTTTTCGGTACAAAGAAGAATAATTTACCAATCGGCATATTCATAGCTTGTACTGAAACGATGTCATTAGCCAATAATTTAGAGAATACTCTCCTTACAATTGGAAAAACAACTGTTTCGAATGAACCTGATGAGTTTGAACTCGTAGATTCGTTTAAAAGAGCCGATGCTTGGTTTTCATATAACTGAGCAATGTTCTCTCTTACGTGACCTTTTAAACCTTCTAGGAAACCAATTTTGTTCCACTTCGAAATAGTTTTAGATCTTATTTGTTTCAAGTGTTCAAGTCCGATATTTCCGACTTCACCTGAGTTTAATAAATGTCCCATTTTTTTTTGAGTTTTAATTTATATTATTATTATTATGATATCCTTTTCATTAAATCTTTAATCGCTACGATTTGTGGATCTACATATGCTGTAGATTCGTTTAAATCTGAAGCCGATGACTTAACAGTTCTGTTTACTTTCTTCTCTACTGATTCAGTAATTGGTGATTTACGATCCAATTCTGATTTAATAGTTTTATAAATAGATTTAGAACCTTTAACACTATCAGCTTCATCGAACCTCTTTAAGATGCTCATTTTTTCTTTTTTAGTGGTAGAGTGTTCAGTAAACAATCTATTTACGTATGCTAAATTTGTATTGAATAAAGCAACTTCATTAAGTTTATCTTTGAATACGTTAAGAGCTCCTTTGTATTCTTCATTTTTACTCTTAAGTTCTTTGTATTCTTTCATTATTTTAGAGTCAGCTACTTTGCTTACATTCTTAGGTGTTTTTCTCCTTTCAGAGATTGGTTTACGTGAATTTCTCCTTTCAGAGATTGGTTTACGTGGTTTACGAGATTCTTCTTGCCTATTTCTATGTCCACCTTTTCTTTGGTATCCTTTAGTCCTAGCAAGTGTATGATCTTCTTCCAAAGATTCATCGTCACGATCCCCCCATTTTCCGTAAGAATCTTCTCTACGATCTGAATATGATTCTTCTTCTTCAAGTTCCTTACCGGTCCTCATACCTAAAGATTCATCTTCTTTATCATCGTATCCTTGATCATCCATTTCTATTTCATAAATGGTTTCTTCTTCCAATTCTTCACAACCTTCTTCCAAAGAGTCATCACAACCTTCTGCCATTCCATCCAGTTCTTCCATACTTTCCTTAATGTAATACTCAGCACCTGTTTCGTTATCTGTTAAGTGAATTCCACATTCATCTTTGATTACTTCTACTTCGTCATCATCGCTCATTGCTTTGAAAACTTTAAGTACTTCATCATCGGGTGCACCAGTTAAATCTATTTCATCACCACCTAATAAATCCATAGGTAATTCCAAAACATCAATATCTGACTCTTCACCGTCATCAGGTAAATCAAGATCAAGATCTAATTCCAATTCTGCGTCACCTTCTTCATCTGCAGTAAATGCATCTAAATTAATTAGTTCTTCAGAATCATCTCCAGTTACAACATCGTCAACTGACATTCCATCCTCATTTTCATCGGACCCTTCTATATCGATTTCAAATTCTTCGTCTTCTTCTTTCAGAGACGACTCTACGATACTCTCAATTTCTTGCTTCATATGAGTGGCAAGTATTTCTTTCGTATTGGCTTTTAAGGCATCCTCTAAAGACTTAGCTTCTAGCAAAGCCTCTTCGATGATTGATTTTCTTTTTGTAGCCATTTAATTCTTTTTGTTTATTTTATATTATTAGAATATTTTATTTTGGCACTAATGTACCATGTTTTTTAATAAATATATAGAAAATTAGAAAAGTATGATTTTTGTGGTATTTTAGTCACATAAAAAATCATCTAAAGAACCAATAAGTAAATTCTTATCAGAATTATCTTTAGATTCTGCCATTTGTTCTTCCTTACTTGGTTCTCTATTATATATCCAAGAACCGGGAGTTGACGGTGATGTTACCACATCCCAACATATTAATTCAAAGTCATCTTGAACTATATTTTTACCATGCTCCTTCTCCAGGGAACCTACACCTCTAGAAGATACACCCATCTTTAAATTATTACGTAGTAAATTAGCAACTAAATCTCCTTCACAAGAAATAATCCCTTGGTTGACAAATCCTGGTGACATTATAATTTCTAATTTCCCCATTAGGACATTTCCCTCCCACCATAATTCTGTGACATTATGTGAAATCCTACTTATCGATACTATTGAACTCTCCGGGTGATCTGCCTCACCCATTGCTCTTCTTTCGTTAATTAGTTTAAGGTAGTTTTCTGCTTCTCTTCTTAAAATATTTTCAGGGTATATCCTTTCGTTCTTATTCTCAACACCATATTTCTGCATTACAGCATAAACAACCAAAGGAGTTTCAACTATTGTTCCACCCTTGGTTAATTTATTTACCTCATTAATAAAATGTTTATTATCTTTTGGAGAGATGTATCCTGAATCGTATTCTACAAGAATACCTTTTTTATTTACTTCATTACTCTTTAATATTTCTAACATAGTGACATACTTTACTAATAAATATATCTATGTTAAGAAAAACTTTATTTTTTAGTTTTATAAAAAGTAAAATGTTCTTGCTTTTCTAAACAACTACCTATCACATTTTTTACGATGTCAGTTGCGGTGTTTATCATCTTTGGTTTAGTAACTGATATATTGTTTTTTTGAAATAGTGTTATTTCACATGACATAAAACTTCTTTTACCATCACTTATACCTGAAGATCTCATATCTAAATCTACAATATATTTATCGGTGTGAAAGTCATTTACATCTATAGTAGAATTTATATTATGTTTTATTTGTTTTCTTAAATTACTTATTACGCTATTATAATTTATATTTTCTGTTTCTTTCATTGGCTCACCCCAAGCACATAAACTAATGTATATACTCTTTGGGTTTTTATTGTCAACCGTACCTAATCTTACTTTATAACTTGAATCTACATCTAAAGTTATTTCTTTTCCTCTTTTTTTCATTCATAATATTTTATTTTTATGTTATTTATGATTAAAATATACTAAATATATATAGGTTTGTCAACCACGAAAAAACCCACCTTATTGGGTGGGTTTAATCTCATTGGTTTATTTTGAAATATACCTATTTTTTATCTAACAATTTCACTAGTAAGACAACTGCTAACAGTCCAACGAATCCTGAGTTTCCTAAAGATTCAATTAGAGCGGTAACATTACCTACTACATCCATTCCAAATACTGCTTCACCGAAGAGTACTTGTACTAAGATACCTACAGTTAAGAATGTCATTAAGAGATCCGTAACTCCAGAGAAAAATGTTTTGATACTTCCAAATATCTTTTCCATAATTTTGTTTTTTAATTTTTGTTATTGGTTAAAATACTAAGTTTAAATGTATACTTAGACCTAGATTTCTTTCATCGTTTAAAACATCCGAAAGGGTTAATCTTGGTTCTATGTTTACATGATCTTTCCATTTATAGGTCTTACCTAGACCTAAATCAAAAGATTCTGAACTGGTACCATAACCAGCGAATGCAAAATTGTTATCTTTAACATAATACCTCGCACCAACATTGATATCATCAAAGTTTGCCATACCTAAAGTAATTCCCACATTTTCAAAGAAAAAATGAGTAATACTAGGAGAGGAAACATTAATAACATTTTCTGTTGAAGATATTGATAAAGTACTTAATTGAGTTGATCCCTTTTCTTGAGAAAAACCTGCAAAAGAACAAACAAATAGCGCAAACATTAAAATTAATTGTTTCATAATCACGTTTTTATATAATTGTTATTGGTTCTAATCAGTGGCCACTGATTGTTTAAGTTGGTAAACCTTATCGATGTCACCAACATATTCATCTGGATTATAAGCCATACTCAATAGTTTGTCTTTTACTCTGAGTAACTTATCTTTCATATCCAAATCAGTATTTTCATTTAATTTACTATCGATTAAATCAATACATTCTTTTTTAAGGTTTACGTACACATCTTCTTTGTTTTCATCTGTGCCGTTTAAAACTGATTTGATTATTTTTTTTTCACTTTCTGTAATATCTGAATATTTTAAATTAAATCTATTAATTGCCAATTTAGTTAATACACTAGGTGGTAAATTTAGAGATTCATATTGTTCAACTTCTTCTTCATCTACTTCCATCATCTTTCTTGTGATGAAATTAATTGACTCTTGAATTTTATCTATAGAGGAAGCTGTTTTTTTAGTTTCTACTAATACATTAATATGGTTATATAATTCTATATTTTCTTTAACTAATTCTTTACCCTCTAATAAAGATACTAATTTTTTTGACCCACTATTAATTTCTTTTTTATCTAATTTTTTTAATAGTTCGATATTTTCTTTAATATAGTATTTGGCATCAGACTCATTAATAAATTTTTTATCACTTAAATTCTTATATAGTAAAAATTGTGATTTTAATGATTTGTTTTCTTTTAGTTCTTTCAAGTAACTAATAAATAATTTTTTACCTTCACTATCTTTTTTAATGATAGATTCTGTTAGAATTAAGTTAAAGGTATCTTTTATTTTTCCAAAGTTATTCATACTTTTTTTATTAATAAATATTAAGATTTTATAAAAAGGTCTATTTTTCTTCGTCTCGTATTAAACCATCTATCTCTTTTGACATTTGTTCGATCTTAGAATTTATGCTTTCTACACCATTATCCACATTAATTATGTTTTGATCGTTATCTATACTCTCAATTAATCTTTTTAAATAAATGTTTTGATATTTTTTGGTTTTATTAGTTAGTTTGGATTTATTTTCCTCTACTATTAAATCACCTTTCTTATTTGTAGATTCTACCGGTGCTTCTGCTGCACCAGCTTCAGCTCCCGCTTCTGCGGTTGCACCACCTTCCATTTCAGCACCAAAGTCTGACCCGCCACCACCAAAGTCTGACCCACCACCGAATGATTCATCTCCACCGGACATGTCATCACCACCTTCTTCACCAGCTGCGTTAGTTGGTGTTGTACCGAATTCACCATATAAAGTATCTACCCTATCAAATATACCAGTCTTCTTAATTATAGTAGAAGTTTGTTCCATTTCTGCAGATGCAGCTTTTTCCATTCTTTGTTGTTCTAAATCATTTCTTATTTCTTCTTCACTCATCCCTAAAATATCTCTTTTAGCTCTAGTCATAGAATACGCACCAAAACCGTTACCTGCATCTGATACTGCATCCTTATAAAGAGTTACCTTCAATTGAGTTTGTTCAGTTTTTAACATATCCGCTTGAGTAGAAGGGTTGTTAAGTGACAACGTAAAGTTTTCTAATTCATCTTCTAATCCTAAAACATATAAATGAATAATTGCGATTTTATTTAATTCTTGTATTATCGATTGTTGTACTCTATTTATTGTCCTTGAAAATCTAATATCTTGTAGTGCTAAATTTTTACCTTCACCAGTCACCTCCTCGAAACCCAAAAATGGTTTAGGTACTCTAAGAGCTGTAAACAATTTTTTCTGTAGGTATTGTATATCTGCAATTTCTGATAAGTTAGTTGCACCAGGAAGAGTATCTATGGGGCTAGGGGCGTTAGGGTCTCTAACAGGTATAAAATAATCCTGATCTTGAGCCATTTGATTATATCTAGTATCTATTTGACCTGTTTTTTGATCTATAACTGGACTTCTTTTAAAGTTATCTGCAATTTTATTAATATATGCTGGAACATCTGCCTCATCGATATTACCAACAAATATTTTAAATATCCTTCTTTCTGGTGCCCTAGTTACTCTATATATTAACATTGCATCTTCAGATAGAAGTAATTGTTTCCAAATTCTTCTCGCTTTTTCTAATACTGACGTACCATAAGGTAATCTCCTATCATCACCCAATAATCTAAAATGTGCTATTTGCCAAGCATTAAATTCTATATCCTTATTACTCCATACAAATTTAACTGGGTTAAATTTATCCTCAGTTTCAAGACTAGAATTTTCACCGAACCCATCATTCTCTTTTCTACTTACTTCTATATTGGGTAATTGTTTTACGTTGGTTATACCTTCTTCACCATCTATATTTAAAAATAAAAAATTGTCACCGTATTTACATGTGTTTCTTACCCACATAGGTAAATTTGTGTGTATATCTAACCTATTAAAAAATAGGTCTTGTAATATTCTTTTAACTCTTTTACTTTCTGAAAATATGTTTAAAATTCTACCTTCCCCGTTTTGAGTTGTAGATTCTTCCATAAAAATGTCTAATGCCGCTGCTATCTCTGGGAAAAATTCCATCCCTTCAAAATCTGCATATGAAGCTAATCGTGTAGTTTCATAATATATCGAGTGCTGATATATCTCATTATCAACCTTAGACCACATATCAGAAAGATATTTATTTTGTTGCATTTGCAACTTTTTATGATCGTATTCTTCTTTAGATTGTGTTTTAAGTAATTCTTCATTACCTAATGAATATCTGGATTTACTTTGTTTCTGACTTATCTCAGGACCAAATAAGTCTCCTAACTGTTGAAATATTGTTTTTTTTGCCATCTTATCTTATATATTGTTTTACCATTATAATAAATATCTATTAAAAATAAATATTATCTAATCCCAAATAACCAATTAAATTCACCTTTATCATTATTTCCGTTAGATGCCTCTTTTGGGTGATACGTTGGGGTGTTAGTATAAAAAGGGTTAACGTGGGGTTTATCTATTTTATCTGTTTCATTACCACTAGACACAGTAACCCAACTATCTAACATTGCTTTTGTTTGTTTTTCTATGGCTTTTAATTTTTTAAATGTTGTTTGTACAATAAATATTGGCATTGCCAATGCCATAATTATATCATCATGATACCCATCCATATGATCTGGCCTACCATTTCTATACACAAAAGTCTTTAATTCAGAAATCAATCTAACTGATCTAATAATTGTTTTACTTTCTCTTACATGCTCTTCTAAATCACTAACCATTTGTAACCTTGTGTTCCCTACATTATAACCTGGAACCTTATCACCTTGTTTATATACACTTTTTGCGTATTTTTCACTTAAGCTTCTACTTTTAGGGTCATCATAATGAAGATATTTATAACCCATTTCTAGAAGTTTCATTACTGTAGAAACCCCCATACCACCAGTTATATCTACAACAGTATATGCTTGATAAAGATTACCATACTTATAAACTATTTCCGCTAATAAATCAGGTGGTAGTTTATATTGAAATTCTGCAACCTGTTCTAAACCATCAAAATCTAATATTACTATAGTGGAACTATCTTTTCCATCTCCTCTAGATACATCCACACCCATAATATATTTATGACCCTCTTCTGGTTCTTTCCATATCCACATAGATTTTTCCATTTCTGCCATATATTTTGGTTCTTTAACATAATTATCGTTTTGGTATTCGATATATTCATCATCTATAACGTTACCACCAGAACTAACAAATGACACATCTAATTCTTGGGCTATTTGTTTTTTATCCCCATTCATATCCCTACACATTTCTTCATACCATGGGGAGGATGCTTTCCATCCATCTTTAACCATTATAGTGTAATCATCTATGTGGATACTATCAGTTTCATATGTGTTACCACTATATTCCCATCTTAATTTTTCTCTACCGATACTTTCACAAACAATTATTTCTTCCTCACCCCTTAACCACCTTAAATTTCTATTATATCTTATATCTTCATGCCACCTCATTTCAATAATTTTAAAATTATTGTCCCCTTTCTTTGCACCGTCATACGTTCTATAATATAACGCATCTTGCCCATTAGGTGTTGATATTAACGTTACCTTACCACCAGTACCCAAAGAGGTTAATGCAGCACCAAATACCTCAGCACCATTATCGATAAACGCAGCTTCATCCATTATTAAGAATGTAGGGGTATACCCCCTAAGAGCATCTTTAGATGTTGCCAAAGCTTTAACCTCACATTTTGTGCCCTTTGTTTTTATATGTCCCTTAGCTTCAATATCTAAATATGAGTCACCTTCTTTTACTCCCCATACCCATGCAGGCATTTGATCTAAAAAATCTTTTATTTTTTTAAGAAATTCTTGGGCTAAAGTTTGTTTATTTGCTAATACCAATACTTTCCAAGGGTTATTAGGGTCACCGAAAGCAATTTTTACTGCGATATATGCAGCAGTAGTAGTAGATACACCTGCCTGACGAGGTTTAGTAACAATATTTCTATTGTGGTTTTCATATGATTCTATTATTTTTTTTTGTTTAATATATAACTTAAAGGGAACAAATCCTTTTTGTGTTAAATCATATGTTTTCAAAAACGTTTCAATTGCATATGTAGGGTCACCTAAACAACGTGCGTATATTTTTAATTTTTCTGCTCTATCCATAAGGTTAGTTTACTAATAAATATAAAAATGTGAATAAAACTATTAAAATGCAACTAAATTATCGTTTTTCCAAGCTTCATAATTGGGACCTAACTGATAGGTAATCTGTCTACCATTTCTAACAGGGGTAATAATTCCAGATTCTTGGGCTGCTTTCCAAAAATACGCATGTTGACCTGTTGATCTCCCCCTGGAGTTAATATAATCCAAAAATCCCGACTTCGTTTTGGGGTTAACATCCTTTAGGTAGTTAACCAAAGACTGCATCATACCATCTTTCTTTATAAATGTTAATCCCCTATGTTTCTCAAATAAGGTTATACCATGTTTAATCGCCCATTCTTTAACGTAGGGGTATATTTCATCATAATTACCCGACCTATCTTTCATAATTGATGCCCTTTTAATTGCACCAGCGACTTCAAAGTTATCAAAAAGATATTGTATCGCATCATAAGTTAACCCATCTCTCATTTCTTTTACTATCTCTATACTTGATTCTGTTATAGAATAACCACGGGGTATAGTTTTTAAAACCGCATCTAATTGCAAAAACTTAGAATAAGGGTTTGACCCACCTTGAACGATTTCTTTAGCTGCGCTTTGCCCAACCAAACCAAAATAGTTTCCATACTTATCTCTTAAATCTTTAGATATATAGTAATTATCCTTTATTTCTTTTAACATTTTCTCTTTAACTAACTCCATTAACACTGAATTATTAATAATTTCTTCTTCACTATATGAATATAAGGTAGTGATTTCATACATAGTTGTTTTTAGGTCTGCACTTGACAACCCTTGTTTTACTTTATTGGCCAATTCCATCTGTTTGGTTTCTTCCTTTACTATTCTCCTATGTTGTGACTCTGTTATTATAATCTTCATATTAATAAATATTAGTTACCACCATATAAATTATCTCGTAATGAATCATTAAAATAATCATTCACTATATTATGGTCTGGATAAAAATATTGTAAGTCAGGAAATCTCAGCTCATCCCCACTTTCTCTTAATACCTCTCCCCACGATTCTATATACTCTGAATAAGAATGTTCTGGGAAATCTGAAAAGGTGTCCAACCATTCTTTATATAAATTGTCATAATCTTCTTGTTTGATGGGGATTTCTAACATATTTAACTCATTATTTTTATCTGGACCCGGAACCTGCACCCATTTTGGGTTGCCCCCGAAAAAACTTTCCAACTCTGACATTGCACCCTTGAATAATTCTGAATGTGCAGCATCATTATATGCTACATTATAAAGATTTACCATATCACTTTTTAATTCATCAAATTCATCTAACTCATTAATCAAATCATAAAGTAATGAAGAGGTATCCCCATCTTTAATAAAATTTATTGTTCTTCTATCCATTGGGATACTACCGGTATCTGGGTCAACTACATCTAAAAACGATTCAGGGGCGTTATGAAATAAATCATCTTCGGATGTATATGAAGGGAGAACTTCTATTATAGATTGTAACCCTTTATCATCAAGGCTATCCCACATTTCTTCTAGCGGGTAGTTATACCACCCAAATATCTCAACATAATCGCCACCAAAAATTGCATCACTTATCCATTCATTATCAAATAATGGTTTAAATTCATAATAAGAATCTACAAGGATAAATTTTTGATTACCTTCACCCTTCTCTACTACATCTATAAATTTATATGGTTTATAAAATTTACCCCACCATCCAGTATCTTTTAAAAATTGATATTTGTCATCAGTACTTTTAACCCAATAATCAATCTCACCATCACTATCTAGAGTGTCGTAACCATTATTAACTAACCATTTAAATGTAAAAAACTTAGCATCCCATTCATCCAAACCAAATGTTTTTTCTACATCATCAGAAGCTTGCAAACTACTTTTATCTTCGTCTTCTGTTCTCCCTCGCCAAACGTCCTTCCTTTTAAGAAATTTAAAAATGGCATTCTCTAGTTTAGGGGATTTCCTAATATCTTCTGTAATTATATTTTTAAATGTTAATTTCACACCTTTGGGGTATCCTATCTATTTTTTATATAAATATCTTATGTATATAAAAAAATCCCACCTTGATGGGATTCTAATATTATCTTTACAGTTTTTTTATTTTAGTATTAAAAATTTACAAATACTTGTATAACTTATCCATCATATCAATATCACCCGCATCTAAAGCATCATCTATTAACTTCTGGATTTCAGATTTTGACATTTCAGAATAATCGACATCTTCTGGTGTTGCCGTATCTTCGGGAGTATCTTCTTGTGGTGAAGGTGCAATACCCACATCATCTAATAAATCATCTAATCCCGCATCGAAAGTATTTTCATCGCCTGTTACAATATCTTCTAAGCTATCATTTTCATCTTCTTGATGTAGTTCTCTTAGGTGGTCAATTACTTTTTCACATTCATGAGTAGAGGATAGTATTTCTTTCATAAAACTATGAAATTTATCTGCAGGTAACTGAGATAGTTGTTGGAATAACCAATGTTTTATCTTATAATCCTCATCATTAATACATTCAAGAAATTTCTCCCACATTCCTGGACCCAATCTCATTCCCCATATTTCACCACTAATAGTATCAGCTCTACCAATAACATGTTTCAGTTCATCGGAATCCATATGTTTTCTCCCCCAATCCATTGCAGCTAACTCCATAACCCCTTTGATTAATTCATGTACTAAAAGAGGGAATATCCACGCTTTAGCTTCTATTATAGGTTCTTCCTCTTCCTTTATACCTGTTTCTTCTTCTTCTTCATCTTCAGGTTTTTTTGGTTTTTCCCATTTAATTTTTTCTGTTCCACCAATAGCACTACCCATAGCACTTTCTGGAACTAACCAATATTGGTAATCTGCCAATGACATTAATTTACCATAAAGACCCATTAAACGAGGGTCTATCTTATCTAATTCATCAGCAACTTGATGGAATATATAGTGACCTTTCTTTGCTGCCCCTTGCATCATAGCATTAAGTGAATTTCTTTTAGCAACTTCAGAATCTAATTCTTTCATTCTTTCAGCACTTTTAGGTTTGAATTCTTCTTCTTCACCCTCTTCTCCTTCTTCCTCATTATCATCATCTAAATTTAATTCTGATCCGGGTGGAACTAGATTTGGTCTTAACATATCTTCCGGTATATCAAACTCCTCACTTACTATATCAATTGCCAACTGCTCTAATTGTGCTTTTTTTGATTGTTCAATTTCCCCAACTTGTTGCATAATTTGCATCATTTGTCTCATCATCCCCATATCAATATTTTCTACCCCATGATATCTTTTAACCATATTAACAATATCTTTAAATCTTTTACTAGCAAGTTTTTCTGAATATTTTTGAGATGTTCCAGTACCTGGTAATGAAGGACTACCACCAAATGGGTGAGTGTCTTGACCTAAACTTTGTTCAATACTTTGATCCATTCTTTCTCTATGAGATGGGTCGTATTCTATTGCTTCTCTTAAATGTTTCTTTACTATTAGTTTAGTAATTTCGTTTATTCTATTTATTTTCTTTCTCATAGTTATTGTTTTATTTTATACTTTGTATACCAACCCAAAACTGCCAAGATTCTTTAGCCATCTTTTCGAATATATGTTGTACATTTCTCATTTCATGGTTACCATTGGTATTATCTATTCTGTTAAATGCAGCTCGGATTAATATATCTCTAATCTTTTGTTTATTATCTAATAAATAGTTTATAGTTACTAACCTTTCCTTTAATATGGAGATAGTAGTATCATTTTCCCCATCTTCATTATCATATTCTTCTTCCTCAATACTCCTCTCAATAGATTCTGGATCATTTCTTTCTCCATATAAAAATCTATGTAGATCGTCTTTTGCCCAATTAAGTATTGGGGGTGATTGAAACATATTAACAATCCCACTTTGTCGGATCATCTCAAAGTATTTCATTATATCCCTTCGTTCTTGTGGGTCTACCTCTCTTAGGTAAGGAAAATCATACCGAGACTCAACTATCTTACTTTTTTTTTTAACTGATGAATTTTTTATATATTCCAGTAAATCATTTTTTTTCATTCTGGGATTGATGGATTCTTTTTTAGATTTTTTACTCCCTTTCTTTTTTTTCTTAACTTTTTGGGGTAATTCATCGTAATCTTCATCGGTCATTGTAGAAGCAAATTCATCTGCAATATCGGGCTCATTTGCATAAAGATAAGCTTGTTGTGCTTTGGATGCAAACTTTTCAGATATTAAACTTTTTATAATATCCTTTTTTTTCATTTTATCTTCTAAATTTATTCTTCTTTTTTGATTTTCTACCTAACATTTTTTTAATTTCATTAACTGTTACAGTTTTAATCTTACTTTCTGTTTTAACTGCATTTGGACCCACTTTTACTGTGTCATCTTGTTCTGGTTTGAAATTACTAGGTATATCTCCAGAGTTTTCAAAACCATAGTATGTTTCATCTACTATGTCTACCCCTTTTTCTTCAAATTCCCAATCATCCATAACTGGTGATTGTTCTGGTAGGTGTCTCATATAAATTTCTGGATACAACTTAGCCATTCTTCTTAGAATCGCATCGGGATTTTTTCTCATGTATCTAATTACCGCAGGATCCATATCTTCAGCATATTGACCAAATACATTCTCAATACCACCTTCTCTAGGGGTTTGTTTATATTTCTTTTTACTGTAAGTGTCCTTCATTTCCCAGTTTTCCATAACATTCTCCATTAATTTACGTCTGGTTGCCCGCTTAATTTCCTTACCAAATATCTTAACTTTCTTTTTCATTTTATGTGTTTATTAATTCTTTATTATAGTTTAATACTATATCTTTTTCATATAGTTTATCGTTTACTGATTTAATATCCTCCCCGAAAGAAAAGAATAATCTTTTTTCTGGATATTCATCATATCCTTCCATATTTTCCCAAGCCATAGAAACAACACCATCAACTGCGTCCCACATTGCAAATGAATCGGATTCTTGAACCAAATCCAGTTTTAATGTAGTATTTAACACCCCAGTCTCTTTAATAAATTTTACTTCTGGTGGTTCAGGGTTACCTGAAGATGGGTACGAATCCCATCCCTCTCCGTCAATATCTTTTATTATATCTGAAAAAAGAAACTCATAAATGTAGTTTCCTTTCCAGTTTTGACCTATTTTATTTATATATACTAATTTCATTTTTAATACATTCTTCCTTTTCGTATAGTAGCTTTTCTTCTTGCTACTTCTGCTTTAGGTTTTCCCTGTGTACCTGGTTCAGGTTTCCTAATTTTTTTCCATCTTGGTTTACCTGGTGTGGTACTTGGTGTAGTTGTTGGTGGTGCGACACCCGGTTCTTTAACCGGAGCATTTCCCATCAACGATTCAAAATCTATTTCTATAAAATCATCTCCGTCATCTTCCCAACTAGGTGTTCCAGGATTGTCATCGTTTGTATTTGGGATACCGTCAGAATCCCTATCACCCTTTCTACCAAAAGTGCGTTCTGGCCAATCATACATTTTATTACCCATTCCGTAATCTATACTACCATCATCGTTACTATCTACATCATACTCATTAGATATACCATCACCATCCCTATCAAATTTAGGTTCTTCTCCGGTTCGGTATAAAACATCTTGTCCTAACATTTCAGTATCCATATAATCTATATCTTCATGTACATCATCCCCAGCCAACATATCCATATCGTCATCTTCTAACATATATTCATTTCTATTATATTTACCATAATTAGTATCTGACAAATTATGATGTTCTCCCATACAAGACTCACAACCTTCCCCCAAACATTCTTCACACATTGAGTGGTTTTCTTTTAAAACTTTTTTTAGTGAATTTTTAACATTTTTTCTTAAAAATGTTTCCATTAATTGTTTTTTGGAAAATGACCTTGATTCGTTAAATTCGGTACCTTCTTCTTCTCTATCTTCATGGTCTTCATCATAAGACATATCAGACTCAAGGGCTTCAAGATGTTTTTTTATTTCACTAATCCTATCTTGTGGTGACATTTCTTCTTTCTCTTTTAAATCTTCTTCTTCTTTATGGTCGTGACCTTCATCCTCACCATAGTCAAAAGTTTCCCTACCTTCAGAATCTTCAGTAATTTGATCTTCTGACGGTTCACCTTCAGGAACTTCTTCTACATCTAAATCAACATCAACCTCTTCCGTATCAAATTCATCACCTTCTCCAGCTTCTTCATCTTCACCCTCAATCTTAGCAATAACATCTTCAACATCTTCCTCATCCATTTCTTCAAAATCAATTGCTGAAATAACTGAGTTAATGACGTATTTATCTAACTCCGAATCAGGGTCATCCATATCTCTCATTAGTTGTGTGACTTTTCCAGTAAGTTTTTGTATCTTTTTGGTTGTTTCGTCCCCATCTTCATCATCCATTCCTTCATCATCCATTCCTTCATCATCCATTCCTTCTCCACCATCTTCAGCAGCGAATGGGTCTTCTCCACCACCTTCAGCAGTTTCCATATCATCCATCGCAAATTCATCTACCTCTACTGTATCTTCTACTGGCGCTTTTGGTGTTTTTACCCTAATTACTTGCTTTTGTTCTTCAACATCTTCCTCTTCATCATTTATTAACTCTAATTTACCATCATCATCATTATCGGGGTCAGAAACCTTAGTCTCTTTAACTACTACCCCACTAGCGTTGGATACCTGAATCTCATGACCATCGGATTCAAAAAGATTTGATCCCACTTCAATACCATATGACTCATTCAACATATCAAATTTCATATTTAATTGTTTTAATGCTTCAGTATATGTATTATACCTTTCAATGTATTTATTTTTAGCACCACCAACGTATTCAAAATCTTCTGCAATTAATGTTCCAGATGTTTTTTCAGTTGTTTTAATAAAGTAGTTATGATTTTCTCTAATAATACCATAAACAATTCCATTTGGTCCCTTTTTTATGAAATCTATTTCTGAAAGTGAAGTACTTTCATTTAGTGTTGTCATTCTACTCATTAGATCAGTAATCCTATTGATTTTATCTTGACCTTTTAGAGTTTTTGGGTTTGTAAATTTTCTCATTTTTTTATTTTTTATATTTTTAATTTTAATTTTTATCCGTTTGTTGGTAATCCAGTTTTTATATTTACAAATTGCCACACTTCGTTATGTGAATCACCAGATATTAAACCAGTTTGAACTTTTGTTTGTGGTGCAATTGGATTTCCTAACAAAAGAAAATCTGTAGATAATATTGTAGTATTTTCATCTACAACAATATCTAATGTTTCACCTATTGACCCAACTACGTTGGTACCATTTATTGTAAATGGCCCTGTAGTATTAAAATACACCGCACTATATACGAAATTATTAAAATCTGTAGTACCACTAGTATGAATTACTGAATATGTTCCCGTTAAATATGTTCCCATTCTTTTATTTTATTAATAAATATTGCATTTTTAATAAAAAAACATAAAATAGTTATATATTAATACTTTATAAGCTTTATAGATTCATCCAATGTTAATGAATTATCATACGCCCTAGTTTCTATTGTAGTTAATTTATCTAGATACTCACTTCTTCTAAGAACTTTAAATGCAATATTCTCAAAAGAATATTCACCTTCACGATCCAATCCGGCTTGTCGCATTTTCTTTAATTTCTCTTTAAGTGTTTTTATACTTCTAATTACTTTATCATACTCCCCATCTTTATACATCTCATAAACATGTTTAATTGCATCAACAATACTATTAACTTTTTCACTTACTTTTTTCGCATCTATTTTCTTATCACCTCTTTCTGGTTTAACAACCCATCCATCCCACATTACAGAATACACACCACTAGAAACATGTGATTCATGAGTATCTTGTAAATATAATTCCACATCATAACCTTTTATGGTAATAGAATGTTTTTCATTCCATAAATTCTTTTTTGAGTTAAAATATTCCCTAACCAAATCCACATTTTCATCCACATCTTCAAATTGTAGTAATATATGTAGATCAACATCTGAAAATTTTGACCAATTATAATTAGCTAAACTACCAGTTAATATAACATCATCCAGATCAACCCAACCGATATCCAAAGTTTCAAAAAAATCATCAGCAATCATCAGTAACCTAGATCGAACATCACTATGCATTTTTTTATCCTTGTCGAATACTTTTGGGTTTAATGTTTTTTTTACTTTAAAGGATGATAAGTCAATATTTTCTTTGGCGATTATATCACTTACCTCTTGTTCTTTTAATCTTTTAATTCGCATAAGTATTTTTATAATAAATACTCACATTAATTATTAAATTAAAGTTATTGGGGAAATTAATTATTTAATGGTGATTTAATTGTTTTGGTTTTTCTTATGTTTAACATAATACGCATAAACACATATAACACCTGCAAATACCCAACTAAATATTACTACTTCTTTCATCTTATTAATGTTACTGTCCCTGAATGGGATATTTTTTTATCTATTTTAAGTTGGTATACATATGTTCCGATGGGGCATTGTTTACCTCGGTATGTCCCATCCCAAATCTCTGTTAAGTGAGGTGCTTCGAATACTTGTTGACTCCATCTATTATATATTTCGATTGTAATATGATCTAAACCTTTACCCATCACCCGGAAATAATCATTTATTCCGTCATTATTAGGTGAGAATACATTTGGAACAAATATAGCATGTTCTTGGGGTACTTTAATTGTGTTTGAAATTGAATGCACATACATTTCATTGCTGTGAGCAACTACCCTATATACATCATAGTTTATCTGACCTATTAGGTTTAAAGATAGTAGTGTTAATATTATTGTTATATTATTTTTCATTTTAATTTATTTTTTAAATCCCTATATAGCCAATATCTTCTATTATATCACATTCTAATTCTTTTATTATTTCAGACATTAAAATATGTTGTTCACTAATAGTGTCACCACTCAATGCAAGAATTATTTCTTGACATTCATATAGTTTAGATAATAATCTCTGATTTTTATTTGATTCCATTTATGAATTTTTCAGTGTTTGTATCTGCTCGATAATTAAAGTAGTGTCAACAATGTCCACTACTTTCTCTACTTTATATTTTTTAATCGTTGAATGTAAAATTTTTCCTTGACTTTCAGCACCCTCAAATACATCATAATCATTTCTTGATACATCATGATACAAATATTGTCTACCACTATTAAAAATTATTGCCAACTTCTTACCTCTGATATCGTACTTTGAAGCTAGTATATTACTTGAATCGTACAAGTTTTCGATTGCTCCATTCTCTTCGTGTTTATTTAAAACCATAATTTAATTTTTAAAAAGTTTATATGAGTCTATTTCTTTTAATACATATATTTTCCCCTTTACTGTTGAAGGTGTATCAATATTGTTACCAGTCTCATCTTCTGTTATAATAACATAATCTCCAGTTATGATCATTGCACAATCACTATGCTCAACCCTAATTGTGGGTTTTATATCTGGATCACTACTATTTTCATTTTTTATTAGTAATACTATTTTTTTAAACTTTGGTGCTGATGGTATCATAACTTATATAATTATATATTTTTTTTATTTAAAAATCAAATTTTTGTTAAAATAAATATAATAAAAAAGCCACACCTGTAAAGGTATGGCTTAAATATTATTTTAAATATATTAGATACGCTAAGATATCTCTATAGTTTTTGTTAAATTTTTGGTCTTTGTTGGTTTTTCTTTTGGTATAAATAAAGTAGTAATTCCATTATCTACCTTTGCGTGTATCTCATCTGCAACAATATTTTCAGGTAAATTAAATGACCTATAAAATTTATTGGAGTGGTATTCTTTAGCAATATATTCACCAGTTTCTTTTTTATTAGTGTTTTTTCGTTCACCTCTTATTGTAAGAACACTATTATCTAGTTCCACAGATAAATTGTTTTTTATAAACCCTGGTGTTGATAACTCATACCTATACGACCACTCATCTTCATAAATGTTGGTAGGTGGTAGGTTTTGAGCATAATCTCTATCCTTACGTAAAGGATTATTTTCAGTGATCCTATTTAAAAAGGGTGTTATTGTGGAGTTACTCCATAAGTAATCGTCATGTGTAAACAAATCTTTTATTATTTCGTTAAAATCTCTTCGCATTTTTAATTTAATTTATTTTTTTATTATTATTTGAAATTTAATAATCCATTGTCAAAACATATACCATATTAGTTTTTATGTCAAAATGACATTATGGGTTATTGATGTTTTTACCTTTTACCTTATAATAGTTTACATCAATACCATAAGTTGTTAATTTATTTTTAGGTATATAACAATCTCCAGTTTTTAACAAATGTTTTATTCTATTTTCCCCAAAGTTAATATTAAAATCTACTAAGTCAATACCAACGTATTTTCTTTCATTTTTAATTGCTGCCACACCTGTGGTTGAAGACCCAGCAAACGGATCTAAAACAATGTCGTTGACATCTGACCCTACCTTAATAAACCATTCAGCTAAATCCACATGAAAAGGAGCTGGGTGTAATACACTGGGGTTAGATTCTGCGGGTGTAATAACAACATTATGTGGTAATGCCCCATCAGAATTTAATTTAATTTTTGTGTGTTCATAAACCCCATCTCTAGAATTGATTGTTGGTACTGGTCGCTTCATTCTTCTTTTTGTAACTTCAGAATGGGGTGTCCTACAATTAGTTGCTCTAAATTTTGGTTTAGTAGAGTTTGAAAAATGGAACACATACTCATACCTATCAATTGCTCTGTATTTACAATTAGTGGGCATAGATTGTTTTTTAAACCATATATAAGGTTTTGCAACCAAGTACCAACCTTGTTTACTCATCTTATATTTTAATTCATCTAATACTGGGTGAACAACACCATTTTCGATTTTGTCGTTAATATTTAGGAAAAAACTACCATTAGGTTTTAATACTTGTAAAAACTTTTCTGTAAATTCTAAAAGCCAATCTGCATACTCGTCCACATGTATGGATCCGACAGATCCATCTCCGTTACCACTATAATTTTTTCTGAACGAATAATAGGGTGGTGAAGTGAATATCATATCCACTAATTCGTTCTTTTCCACCATTTTAGAAATTATTTCTTTTGTTTCTCCTAAATAAAGTTTATATTTGTCTTTCATTATTTATATTTTATATATGAATTTATTAACAAACATAATAATATTTATTTAAAAAAACAAATTTAGTCATGAGAAAAGTATTACCGAAAGTAAAAAAAATAATAAACAAGTCAATCGATGAAGCCAAACTTTATAATGATTGCGAAATAAAGATAGAACATATTATCATTGCGTTAATAAACGATTTTAACAATGAATCAATAAAATTTCTTTTAGAGATGGGCATAGATATTGATGATTTACATAGAAAGTTAGAGAAGGGTATAGTAAAAAAGAAAGATGATGGTAGAACGATAATCAAACACATTCCAATGAACGCACATACAGAAAAGATAATGAAGGGATCAGAAAATGAATGTGATAAATTAAAAGAATCTTATTTAGACACCACCCATATTTTATTATCCACACTAAAAGAAAAAAATAATGTTACAAAAATTTTAAACTCTATGGGGGTAAACTATAAAAACTACAAAAATACAATTAAAAAATCATTAATCGATAATATGGATAATGCTTTTGAATCTGCTAATGACCCAGAAGAAATATTTAATAGACCATCCAAGAAGAGAGGAAAAACAACTTCTAATACACCTATACTAGATAATTTTTCTGATGATATAACAAAAAAAGCATCAGAAGGAAATATTGACCCAGTTATCGGTAGAGATGATGTAATACAAAGAGTTGCACAAATACTTTCAAGAAAAAAGAAGAATAACCCTGTTATAATTGGACCCCCAGGTGTCGGTAAAACAACAATCATTGAAGGTTTAGCTTTAAAAATATATGAGGGAGATGCCCCAAGAACACTATTAGATAAAAGAATTATTTCTTTAGATTTAACTTCATTAGTTGCAGGAACCAAATATAGGGGTCAATTTGAAGAACGAATTAAGGGTGTTGTTGATGAATTAATGAACACTGATGATATTATATTATTCATTGATGAGTTACATAATATGGTTGGTGCAGGAAATGCTTCAGGATCAATGGATGCAGCAAATGTATTTAAACCAGCACTATCTAGAGGTGATTTACAAATAATTGGTGCAACCACATTAGATGATTTTAGGGAACACATTGAAAAGGATGGTGCACTCACCAGAAGATTCCAACAAGTGATAGTTGACCCACCATCAGTAGAAGATACGATTACAATATTAAATAGAATAAAAGATTCTTATGAAGAATATCACAAGGCAACTTATTTAGAAGAATCAATTGTACAATGTGTTAAACTATCAGATAGATATATTACTGACAGAGAATTTCCTGATAAAGCAATTGATCTTATGGATGAAGCTGGTGCTAGATCACAAGTTAACGCAAAACCCCCTGAAGTTATCAATAAATTAGAAGGTGAAATTACTAACATAAAAGAAGAAAAAAATGATGTGGTTAGGAATCAAAAATATGAGGAGGCTGCAAAACTTAGGGATAAAGAAAGACAAGTAACTGAAAAACTTGAAGAGGAGAAAGAGGTTTGGAAAGATAAATTAAATAAAAAAAGAACCATTATAACACCAGAAGATATTAGTGATGTGGTTTCCATTATGACAGGGATACCATTAAGTAGATTAAGTGAAGATGAAGGGAAGAGGTTATTAAATATGGAAAGTGATATGAAAGGTAGTGTAATTGGACAAGACAGTGCCATTGTTAAAATATCCCAATCTTTAAGAAGAAATAGGGTAGGTATTAGAAACCCAAAGAAACCTATTGGGACATTTATGTTTTTAGGACCGACCGGTACTGGGAAAACACATTTAGCAAAAAAATTGGCGGAGTATATGTTCGGTAATGAGGAATCACTAATAAGAATTGATATGTCGGAATATCAAGAAAAACATACAGTTTCAAGATTAATTGGCGCACCTCCAGGATATGTAGGACACGATGAGGGTGGTCAATTAACCGAAAAGGTTAGAAGAAAGCCCTACTCAATATTATTATTTGATGAAATCGAGAAAGCCAATAGAGATGTATATAATGTATTGTTACAACTTTTGGATGATGGGCAATTAACAGATAGTTTAGGTAGGAAAGTTAACTTTAAAAATTGTGTGATAATAATGACATCAAATGTGGGGGCAAAGAAACTCCAAGATTTTGGTACTGGATTAGGTTTCACAACTAAAATGTTAGAAGGTGATTCAGATGAAAATAGAAAAAATGTATTAAAGAAAGAACTTAAAAAACATTTTCCACCAGAATTTTTAAATAGGTTAGATGATGTTGTTATATTTAATTCACTTAATCAAGAAGAAATAGCTCAAATAGTAAAACTAGAGATTGCTAAACTACAAGAAAGAATGGTAGAAATAGGTTACAAACTTAAACTAACCAAATCCATAAAAGATTTTCTAGCGAAAGTGGGTTATGATGAAGAATATGGTGCAAGACCACTTAATAGAGCAATACAAAAGTATGTTGAAGACCCTGTATCGGAAGAAATATTAAAAGGTAATGTTAAGGAAGGTCAAACTATTATGATTTCTTATAGTAAAGTTAAGGAAAAGGTAGAGGTAAAAGTAGTAGAATAGAGATTATTACGCATAATATTTGGTAAAGTCAAATTTTTTTCGTATATTTGTATTAAATCAAACAACTATGAAAAACTTAATCACATTATTAATCGTATTAACCTCTTTAAATGGGGTTTCACAAATAGATTCTCTAACTATAATAAATTATTATGATACGATAGTTCATTATGGAGAATACTCTTCCAGTGCCAAATCACATAAAAAATTCAAAAAAGACGTTAAAATATTTGTTAAGGGAGAAAAAATAGATTATTTAATTGAAGAATTAGAAAAGGTTGTATCTGAACTAAATGACATTATTAGCCCTATCAATATATCGATAACTACTAATAATGATGAATCTAATCTATTACTATTTTTAGGGACACGAAAAGAATTCTCTAAAATTAATATGGAATTTGATGAACATACAAAGGGTAATACTCAAGGTTTTGGTGTTATATATTGTGGTAGACATAATAATATTTATGGGGGTGAGGCATTTGTAGATATTGGTAGAGTAAAAAACCCTATTAGACAAAAACATATACTACGCGAAGAAATAACACAATGTTTAGGGTTAGGGAATGACACATACCAGTACGATAATAGTATTTTTTATCAAGGGTATTCTACCGTAACTGAATATTCGGAATTGGATAAAGAAATAATTAAAATGTTATATAATAAAGTTGATTAGAATCTTGTTACTTCTTTTTTTGTTTCTTCCTTATCCGATTTACTATTTATTTTTTTCCACCAAGTTTTTATTTTTTCTATAACTTTAGGTTTATCAGTCATTAACTCAGTAATTATATTTTCACAAGCTGGAAATTCTGCAACATTTTTCTCTACTCCCCACATACTAGGTGTTACCACTACTTTAGAGTCGGTTCCTTCAGCGGTATCTACTATTATTTTCCCTACGCCATAATGACAGTCACTTGGATCCATTTTCTTTCCATTTAACTTCCACGTTTTTGATCTCCATTTCCCTGCTTTTGTCTTCCTACATGCTGCCGTAATCACTAATCTTCCACTATGTTTACCTATAATATCCTCATTAAAGAACTCACTATTTACCCCATCTATCTCTAAAGTAAACGTATTTATCCTTTTCCGCCCTTCTTTCTCAGCATCATCTAAATACCCTTTATTATTTAAACTAGCGTAATCTAACGTTGGTGTTCTTTTTATCTTATAACCATTTGCCCATATATCATAAACTGCTTTATTACAACTATGGTCTGGAAGCCCTCTTTTCTTCAGATCTTTTGGGTCATAAATTACTTTAATTGTGGCACCATTAAAACACTTTTTTAGTACTGTTACCTGTTCTTTGGTTATTACCGTTTCTGTGGTTCCTGTTTCAGGATTTTCCTCCTGTTTTTCTGATTGGTAACAAATAGTCATACTAACTTCAACTACTTGACCGGGTTGGTATGTTACACCATTAATTGTCCAGCTTGATTTATTAGGTTTATCATTAATTCCCCCTGTATCTATAATATATCCTTGTGCGTTATTTTTAGCATTATCTAAAATACCCTCATCGAATTGAACATTAATACGTTTTAATCCATCCTCCCCGTTTAATTCATCTGCCAAACCTTTAGCTCGATTTACTGATAATTCTTTATTTTTCTTAAAGTGAGATGACTTATTATCTTCAGTATAATCTTGTCCACTATAATCACTTTTACGGTCATTATTTTTTTCAGGTGTCACAGAATGACCCTCATAATGATTACTTGCGCCACCAATAAGACTAAAATCTGTTACATATACAAAACCTTTTGTAATTTTATCCGCTAATTTAGCATTACCTTTAATAGTGGTCTCTATTTTATCCATAAACGTTGTAAATGCACCGGACCCTGCAATACCATCCACTGGGAATCTCCCTACATGACTAATAGTGACACAATCTTCTCCTCCAACTTCTTCTTTTTCCCCCTGTTCAGAAATTATAGATTTACCAATATTCTGTTCCGCCAATACATCATGAGAATTATCCTCATAGGTAAACCCCATAAGTTTTCTCATCCTAATTCTTTCTTCTGATAAATTTTTAGACATACGTTTTTTTAACTTTGGATTATCTTCTTCTTCTAGATACTGGTTTTCTACTTACAGGTTTTCTATTTCTAGATTCTGTAATTTCTCTTTTCTTTTCTCTTTTTACTTCGTTAACGATGTTTTCAATTAAGCTAACCATTTCTGTTTCTGTTAACCTAACCACTTTTTTCTTTCTTTTTGACATATTATTAATGTTTTTTATAAAGTATGTTATTTTATATTATAAATATAGTGTTATTAATAAAAAAATTTTATTTACGCCACTAAATATCCTATACTATCGGGATCTTCCTCAAACCTCCTATATTGTGCAAGATTTTCAGGTGAAAGATTATCTAAGTTAACACTTGCTAATACAAATCTAGCTAACGCCTCCCTAACCAATTTCTCCAGTACCTCCACATTTATTTTTGTAACTGGGTTGTCACCAAAATTCATTACAAAACAATTAGTTAATGTCCCATAATCTTTCAGTGGAACCTCTTTAATTTGATTTCCTGTCATAGTTAAAACCTCAATACTTTTAGGTAAATAATTAACAGGTGGTAATTTAACTAACCCACACTGATTAGCTGAAAGTCTAGTTACCTTGACGAAGTTCGAGATGTCTGGAAGCTCTGTTAATTCCATATTACTAAAATCTAATACCTCCACACTAGGATCCAAATAATCCGTTATTTGCACACCATCAGTATTTTCCATTAACCACTTTAAATACTTATTATTTTGAAGTTGTCCTGTTTGTTCTGATGCTAATTTTCTAATAGATTCTACACCTTTTTTATATGTAGCATCAGTCATTACATCTTTTGCTTTACCACCGAACTTATTAAGGTACTTTAAATACCTACTATCCATTAATCCAGATCCTTGCTCAATATCTCCAGTTGCTAATACCCCTAACTCTCTTTTAAAGAATTCCTTTGCCCCACTATAATTACTCATTAAATTATTAAAATCATTTTCTATAGATGAATTGTTTTTATCATGTAATTGTCCAGTTTCAAAATGGAATTGTAATGGAAACCTCCCACCAACGTCATCACCTTCAAAAACTTCTTTAGGTATAACTACATATAAATCTGAATTACTACCATCTGGTTTTTTATTCCCTTCTCGGTAAGATTTAAAATAAGAATTCCCTTCTCTTCTCGTACACCATGAAGCTAAATTACCTAATGGGTCACAACTAGATTCTATAGTATCTGGAATATAAACTAATACGTCATTATCTCTATACGCTAACCTAGCATGTCCAAGATCAATATACTTTTTCATTTTTTTCCATATAGGGCTTACTCCATCATCCTCATCTTCTTCATCAGCGCCGATAAATGGGCTAACAATGGAGTAGAGATGTGCCAAATCTTTATATTGATTTATGTCGGTAACATTATCGGGTGCGTTAGGTCTATTAGGTGCACCAGTTTTAAATACTTTTTTCTTTCTAACCCTTTCAAAAACTTCAAGATATTCATTAGCTTCAGGTAAATCTTCAGATAAAAATCTAACTGCTTGATCAGTATCACCATCTTTAAGGTGTCGACTAAACACCCCTAGCATCCACTGGACAAATGATTTATTATTTGTTGGGTCAGAGTCAACCATGTTATCAAAAACCTCCTCTGTGACTTTAATACTCACCTTACCTTTTTTGTTTGTTACGATATAACCTATATCGATACCATCATGACCTTGAATAGGTTCAAGCTTAATTCTTTTCTTCATCCCACCTTCTGGGTGATCTTGGGATACTTCTTTTTCACCTTTAAGGTATTTTTTAAGGTCATCTTTTGTAATTACATTATTTGTCTTTAAAAATGTAACCCTATCTTCTTTTAATAATATCTTATATTGGTTTTCACTAATTATATATTTCATACTCTTAACTTTTATTTATAAATATATACTAAATTGAATTAATTAACAAATTTAAAGTATCATTTTTATTTTTTATCTTCTTTAGAGAAGACTTGAACACTTTTACATCATTTTCATTGTCAGTTATTCTATATTTTATTTCATCTATTAATTCCATTTCCCTCATATCATTTAAGACACCTAAAATACTATCGTATATTATCCATCTTTTTTTTACACTTGCAGTTGCATTGTGTATTTGTTCAAAAACGAATATCTTATAGGCGTAATCTAATTCCCTTTCCATTTTATTATTTTCTTATAACTGGATTTTTTGCCCAATTAGTTGTAGTATCCCTACCATATGAATGAATTAATTTAATATGTGGTACCCAAGTATCAAATCCTTCACCCCAATTAGGTGGGTTTTTTTTAACGTCTGGATTGTTAGGGTTATAATAATGTGTTGCACCATTAGTATTATCTGAAAAGTTTGCACCCGACAACAATAACTTCGCATACTTTACCGCAGTTTCCCAAGAATCATCCTCATACGATCTTTCTTTACATATAACAGTGTCGACATCCTCACCTTTATAATCATTCCACCCAGAGAATTGACAAATGTTTTTCTTATTACAAGATTTAACTATATCTACCACAGATTTATTACGTATATATGATCTATTTGCAATTACATTAGATATTGCTTTAATTTCATTTTCATTGTAACTAGACATTTCCATAGTTAATGTAACTGCCAATATTTTTTCATCTTCTGTTAATTCTTCTGGTGGTTCAAAACCTAACTTTTTTAATAATTTTGGTCCGATATTAACTGGACACTCAAATTCACTTTCACCATTAGTATAATACATCCCAATTGCCTTAGCGGTAGTTGGACCAAAAGATTTATCTGCTGTGAAGTTCTTTTTTATCACCCATTTTTTTGTTTCCGGATTTTTATTTAACTCTTCTATTAATCTTTGTTGTACTAAATAAAGTGGGCTATCATCCCTATCTTGATTTTCATCACATTTAACTACTTTATTACAAAACCATATATCATTAAAAGTTACATTACTTTTTGTATATTGATTTTCATTTAAAAGTATTTTTTTTAACTGGTTTTCGGTAATTATTATCTTCATATTTATAAATATAGTTATTTATTTAAATATATGAATATTCCACCCAAAAATACTAAAAAAGGTAAAAATACCCCTAAAACACCCTTAAATCAACGAAAAAGGGATAAAAATAGGTATAAAATACGTAAAATTACCAAAAAACACCCTAAAATCAAACAAAAAATCAAAAAAATTAAGGATTTAGAGAAGAAATTGTATTATGCTATGGTTTGGGAGGTTACAGAAGGACAAAAACTCTATTTATTGGAGAATTCTGACAAAAGAGGATGGAAAAACCATCATTTAGATCACATTTACCCTATTGCGATGGGTTTTAAAGAGAAAATCCCACCAGAAAAGGTAGGAAACATCAAAAATTTAAGGTTTATACCCTATGAGGAGAACTTAAGTAAGGGTAGTAAGGTAACAAATGAGTCAAAAAACGCATTAAGACGTATAAAAAGGTTAAAATAGGAACTTATCCCTGTCAATTACATAATAAAGGTTATGGTCTATTATAGTTGTATTTATAAATTGGTTATCGTGATACTCGATTACTTTTCTTAATTTTTCATCTCCCCTTTCAGATAACATATCTTTATAAAATTCACATAAATCATCCCTATCCCAACCCAAAGAGTCCATTGGGTAATGCCAATATGACATAAAATATTCCTTTTCGTTATTTAATTGATCAAATGAAACACCGTTTTCCTCTTGCCACTCCACATCTTCCATTTTTTCGATGACACCATCTTTTATTTCTTCCCAATACTTATCTTTTGGACTCTCGTTCCAATGATTTCTAGCATCTTTTAAATAAACGTCCCATACAAATTCAAAAAATTCATTAGTACACTTAAAATAATTTTTTTCCAAGTATACATCAAAATTAAACCCACTAATTACGTCCACTTCTATTTTTTCACCAGACTCCTCAAAATTCACTATAAATTCTGATAACATTTTTATTATATCTGTTTGTTTGATTCCGTCAATGAGTGGGTTGTTTCCATAATCAATAGCCTTATCTAAACTATACATAGATTTTTGTTTTTCCATCGGCTCAAAAAAATACAACTTAATATTTCTAATCCAATTATCAACACTCCCAAATTTAGATTTAAATTCACCTTCTTTACCACTGTACTGATTAATGCGAATATTATTATACGCATATTTAATTACGTTATAAGCGAATTTATTATAACGTTTATTATTTTCTAAAAGTATTTTTTTAATAGTAGTTCTTATCGACATACTATTATAAATACTAGTATGACTCGAAAAGTTTCTGAGTTTCAGTAACAATTTCTGCCTTCTGAGATTCTATAAGATTAATCTTATTTTTTTGCTCTTTGTTTAAATCTCTTCCTGCTGCCTCAGATTTAATATCTGCTATCTGAGATTCTAATCTATCATGTCTTAATAGATAAGAATGGTATAATTCTGCTTTTTGATCGTTGTTCATAATTCTTTATTTTAATAAAAGTAATGTTAATGTAGTTAATTTTAAAGGGTATCTAAAATATATCCTCACTATCATCGTGATTACCCTGCATTCGACTACTAAATCTACCCATAATTGTTTGGAACATTTCACCTAAAGATTCTATGTGTTCACCCAAGCTAGATAATTTCTCTGCAATTTTTAAAGATAACTCACTATGGCTCATATCCACACCTAATCCAGCACTAAACATTTGTGGTTTCCTACCCACTATTCCTGAACTTAAATTGCTTAATAATTTAAAATATTTTAAAACTTTTTGTAGTGCTCGTATATAATTTACCATTAATGACTTAAAATCGTCATCTATATAAATTTCACTTGATAATTCTTTTAATCGTTTTATATCATGTTGAACTTTTTCAGAAAAATTAAAAATTCCGAGCATTATATCATTCTTAGATAAGGAACCACTAACTAAATGTTCGCTAAAGTGTTTTATTAACCCCACTGTATCGGTAACTATTCTAGTTATTTCACCATGAACTCTACCACCATGAATCCCCATTATATCCTGAGAATCATAACCGCCGACCTCATTCAGTAACTTCTTCAGTTGCGTATCTTTAATTTTAATTTTCATTTAAACCTTTTCATATAAATATAATGAAAGATATAAAACTATTTTTTAATTTCATCAAAAGCAACACTACCCCCATCTGGTGTGTCACCATCGGTAACCTCATGAATTTCAGTATTT